>ENA-ORCR01000721-ORCR01000721.1-marine-metagenome-genome-assembly--contig:-NODE-721-length-14075-cov-2.957280_pt1 | contig 14075 bp, 6 predicted proteins | sample MGYA00237782_ERZ508514 | MGnify/ENA primary metagenome ERZ508514 (study PRJEB26185, sample SAMN06268960) | marine metagenome | isolation source: Eden Landing Ponds, San Francisco, CA, USA | place...
CCCGCCGGAAATTACTCACGATGACCGCTACGCTCCCCGGCGCTACCGCAGGTTGTCTCGGGACCAGTGACACTCAGGACGGCTCGGAGACGGCGACGAGACGGCAGACAACTACGCGGACCGAAACAGCCGACGAGACGCCAGCGACCACAGAGATTGGAACGGCTACACCGGTACCTGACGGGAGTGCTGGCGTGGCCGAGTCCTGCCGAGACGGCTACCGGTCCATCGACCCGTACTGGGTCGTAGAGAGCTACGGACGACTCGCCGGGTACGTCCTTCGAATCGAGGACCAACCGATCTCGGTGGGGGAGACGCTCCTCGCGACGCTGGAGAACGTCTCGGGCGAGACCGACAGCTCCGGGAACAGAGGCAAGTTCGACATCCAGTACCGCGACTCGGACCGGTGGCGGACCATCTTCGGACGGGAGGAGGTGTTCGCGGGGTGGTCGGACGAGGGCGTGAGACACGACCCCGGGGAGGGGTTCCGGTGGGAACTCACGTTCACGCAGGACGGTGCGTCGGATGCAGTTCGCCACTCGCCGACGTACCACGTCTGTGCGCCGCTCAGGAGTGGGGAGTATCGATTCGTGTACTGGGGCGTCACGTCGGAGCAGGAGGTCGAGAACGACTACGAAACGGACTACGGAGTCGCTGCCAGGTTCTCGGTGCGCTCGTGACACGGTTCCGGACGCGATGACTACGCCGGCAACGGCGCCTGGCTCGTGACCGCCCGGTTCTACGCGCCGAAGCACAGCTCGTCGACCGCCCATGGAGCCGGAATCGACTTTGCCGACGTCTAGAGCAGCCGCTCGCGAGTGTGAGAGTGGTAGAACGAAATTATCGACCGGTCGCGTGAGGCGACGGGCGAATCTCGTAGTTAGTTACGGACGACGTTCGTCGCGCGGGGGCCCTTGGGGGCGTCCTCGATGTCGAATTCGATCTCCTGTCCCTCTTCGAGGTCCGGTCCGCCAACGTCCTCCATGTGGAAGAAAACGTCCTCGTCCGCATCCTCAGTCTCGATGAAACCGTAACCGCCTGTGTCGTTGAAGAAATCAACCGTACCGGTTGCCATTGCCTTTGTCTGGAAGAGCGGGGGATATGTAAGGCTTGCGAGTGTCGCGTTACCACGACCACCGGACCGGCCTAGTCCTCGTCGCTCGGGAGCTTCCGCTTGAACTGGTAGCGATACAGGACGCTGTCGGGGACCCACTCGAAGTCGGAGTCGATCATCACCATTCGCTCGCGGAATTCCCCGAGCGAACTGGCCGCCTCCGTCCGGGCGTCGCCCATCCCGACCTCCGAGACCGTCCGTTCGGTGATGTCGGTGATCTCGTAGGTCGCGCCGTTGATCTCGAAGGTGTCGCCTTCCTCGGCAGGCCGGTCGGGGCGATGGACCTGGCTGACTCGCCCCATCATGACGCGTCGCTGTACTAGCCCGGGCGGGACGATATCGTCGACGTCGTGCTGAGCCATGGCCGAGCGTTACCGGCGCGGGGGAAAAATCGTTTCTGTCCGCTCGCGCGCCCGTTTCGCGGTCCTTTTCCGGCCTGGCCCGGTAGGAGTGGCCAATGAGCCAACCGTTCGAGAACCTCCGGACGACCCCGCGATCGTCGGAACTCGTCGACAAAGCCTTCTCGCGGGCCTCCCGTGCCGGGCGGGCCAAGGAGGGCTTCGACGCCCAGTCGTCGATGCTCCAGACCGCCGCCAACATCCTTTCGGATAATCTGGAAAACGTCGTCACCGAGTGGCCGGACTTCGACGATCTGGACCCCTTCTATACCGATCTCGCCGACGCCGTCATCGCCGGGGAGACGGCCATCGGCAGCGAGGAAAAGCGTGGAACGGGCGCACTCCGCCAGCATCTCTCGGAGGTCACCTGGGCCTCCCGGAAGTGTGCCGACATCCGCGGCGAATATCACTCCAAGCTCCGCAACGCCAACGACGTCGATCACGCCCGCAAGCTCCGCAAGCAGGCTTTCGCACGGCTCGCGGACGTCGTCGAACAGGTCGAAGACTCGCTGCTGGCTATCGCGGCGGCGCGCGAGGCGCTGCGTGACCTTCCGGACATCAAACCGGACGAGCCGACCATCGTCGTCGCGGGCTACCCCAACGTCGGCAAGTCGTCGTTCGTCAACAGCGTCACGCGCGCGAGCAACGAGATCAACTCCTACCCCTTTACCACTACCGAGATCAACGTCGGGCACTTCGAGGGGGCGGACCTGTCAGCCGAATCAGCGCGGACCGACCGGTCCGCGATGCGCGACCACGTTCGCTATCAGCTCGTGGACACGCCAGGGCTGCTCGACCGCCCGCCGGAAGAGCGCAACCAGATCGAGAGCCAGGCCGTCAGCGCCCTGGAGCACCTGGCCGACTGCGTGTTGGTCCTCGTCGACGCCAGCGGGGAGTGTGGCTACCCCATCGAGGTCCAACTCGAACTCCGCGACGCGCTCGTCGAGCAGTTCGACGAGGCACCCGTGCTGACGGTCTGCAACAAGGCCGACCGCTCGCGTGAAGTCGAGGCCGACTACTACATGAGCGTCACCGAAGACGAGAACGTCCAGACCGTGCTGCACGCCGCAGTCGACGCCATCGACTACGAGCCCGAACTTCCTTTCGAGGAGTAGCGGTCAGAATAGCTGCACCGAATCGATTTTCAGCGTTTTCGAGGTGGAGCCTGCTGACTAATCGCCGGGAGTCCACATCAAAGCCCCATCTGCTCACGGGCCGCAGGCCCGTTCGCATGGTCCGTGGGACCGAGGCCCCACGCTACCCTCAACGAGCGAACCGCGTCTGCGGTGAGCGAAGTAGGGTGGGGTAGTTTACCGCACGGGAAATGTATCTCACCTAAGAGCTGATTTAAGTCTGGAAAGTGATGTAGAACGATCCTCCTCGAAGTTTCTCGAGAACGGTAGCGGAATCGCTTTCGATACCCACGAAGTCGGCGACGTTCTCGATGTCAAAGATCTGTAACTGATTGTGTTCGGCCTCATTTTCACGCCAATCTGTAGGAAATCCGACTAGGCGGACGAGGTAGCTGTGTCCTGTGTCGCCATCTGTGATATCGGGACCACCGCCTATCGGGCCAGAACGAAGTGCCATCCGCAACTCATTACCTGTTAATTTGATCCGGCCGTTGTGGATACGCCCGCTGTCGACGGCCTTTACTTCGACACGTCGCATCCATGTGGACTGCCAACTCGCTATCTCCGTGTCAACTGGCATCATGGCGAACGGGTCGATGAGGTCGAATCCCGGCCCACGCTCTGCGGAGGTGTCGAACAGTGCGTGGAATGCAGCCTTCGTCTCAGGCGTGGCCTCAAGTTTGCTGGCGCCGAGAAGTGATTCCAGATCCTCACTACTGTGGGTTTCACCGGCGACAGAATCAGGCAGTGAGATAGCGATATCCTCGACACTGTTGAGACGCCAGTTTTCGTATGCCCGCCACTTTCGAACCACGTCGAATATCTGTTTTCGAACTGTCTGAGGGGCGTCGCGAAACCGTCTCCAAGCTCGATCCAGACAAATCAGCTCGCCCTCACGGCCACGAGCGTCAATCTCTGCGTTCACGTGAGAATAGCCATCTCCGGATGACTCACCGATATCCGGAGAACCGCCTTCGGTTACTGCGGCGGCTGCGTCGAACTCCGTCGTGATCTGTTCCATGCCGTTGTCGTTGCTTGTGATCCAGTCTGAAGTGAGGTCACTCCGGTTCGCACTGGCCCCCGTTGTCGACTCGCCATCTCTCTGTTCGTAGGTCGCGAGTACGCTAGCAACACGCTCTTCTGCGGCCTCGTAATCTGAGACTGCGTCGACTAGAGCGCTAAGGAAGTCGTCAATATCCGGCTCGTTGTAGACGATATCCGATTCTTGGAGCGCAACCCGCTCCGCCTCAACCCATTCTGTGACGGCGTCGACGAACTGCTCGGTCGCCGGTGGCTCCAGTGTCACGTACGGAATATCGCCGAGACGAAGGTTCCGAAGCGACGGATTGAGATCGCTGTCGCCTCGAACGATCGCAGCGACGCGACGGCGCGGCCCAGGTATCCGAGAGGATGTCGCTGTTTCGCGAACCGCGCGCTCGATACCTTCCTCACCTTCGTCCTCGTGGTCGGCCAGCGCATCCCAGAACTGTCGGAGGCGGTGGACTGCTGCGACATACGATTCGACCGATCGGGAGGACCGTGATTGCGGCCACTCATCAAGGTCCACCCACTGGTGGCCGACATCCGCAAGGGTGTCGATATCGAGAACGCCATCGCGTGCAAGCTGATAGGTGATCCGCAGTCTTGTCTCGTGAGTATTGGTCGCTGCTGCGACGAGACACAGTGCTGCGGCATCTCCCTCAAGGCCACATTTAGTGGTCAGTTGTTCGATCCACGCTTGTAGGAGCGGGTTGCCGTCGGCAAATCCCTCATGCTCGGTCGCAGACCGTGCCGCCGTCAATGTCTCCCGCGGTTCGACGTCGAATTCGTCGGGCGCAGGGAGTGAAGCGTCCGACCAGTGTGTAGAGACAAGTCCGTTGAGTGTCTGGAAGACCTGCTCGAGACGGCGTGTTCGCAGTTCGGTCACCTCACGACGGATATTATTGAGCGCGTCGCTGTACTCGTCTTCGAGGGCAGATTCGTTCTTGAACAGGACGTTCTCGAAGGTGTCCCGTAAGTCGAACTGCTCTATCACCTGGACGAGTCCATCGGCGGCGAGATACGGTGGTATCGCCCCATTGTCTGTCTGGTACCGATCGACCGAATCCTGAAAGAGCGCGATGTGGGGTGACGTATCTCCCTTACCTGGCTTCCACTCCGCTGAGTTCCGCCGTCCATCGTCGTTTTCACTTCGCCCAACGATGCCGATCTGATTCTCGAATACCGCCGACAGATCGTCATGGACCGACTGAAGATCTGGTGCAGTCGCGTTCTCCAGATAGCCTGCCAGCAGGTACTCTTGCCGATCACGGAGTATCGACCGTAATTCGTCGAGCCGGGCATTGCCGGATTCTACATTCGCTCCGTGAATCGGTCGTGGCGACGGTGGTTTCGTCTCGGTCACGATGCCGAAGTCCACGACATCAGATTCGTCACCAAGCATGTACGCGAGTTCGGTCTCATCAGCCGGTCGCTCGACGAACCGCCGGCCGTCGTTCACTAGTCGCTCACGAGAGTATTTCGACAGTGGTTGTGTGAACACGACCGTCTCAGAATCTCCGTCCGGGGAGTGGTCACGTCCGATGTGAAGTCCCTTCGGTGTGCTGCCTTCGGTGACAGGGAGACATGTGCCGAGATGATGAATATCACGGCGGATCCAGCGTCGCTTTGGTTCCCGGTCGTCGAGTTCCCGAGAGAGTGCGTCGTCGGCAACGAGTCGACGAAGCAGTGCGTCGATCGGCACCGACAGCGCTTGGGTGGTCCAACTCGCTTTGACAGTAAACGTCTGGCCGGCAGTCCCGATGCTAACCTCATCATCGAACTGTGAGAGGAACCACTTGAGTCGTGTGGCCGCCATTGGAGGAGTCAACGCATCGAGTTGTTGGATACCCAAAGATCGGAGTGCTTCCGGAACATCGACGATGTCTGATTCTCCTGCATCCGAATTGGTTGCGTCTGCTAATCGATCCTCTAACGCCTGAACATCGACACGAGGTAGATACTGGATTGCTCCTCGTAGATGGTCGTCGTCGTGAAGCAAGAGTTTTCGTGCCGACAACTGGTCACCATCCGGGATGGTAAGCCTATCATCGCCTGGTTCTTCTTCGAACATCCCCTCGGCAGGCCACAGTTGCTCGCGGGCGAGTTGCACAAGCCCGAGAGACGGAATTCTGCTATCGTCACTGGCGGTGCTGAAGGAGTGCCACCTGCTACAGAGCCAGGCGACTTCGGCGACGCCGTTGGACAGCTCCGGCCACATGAGAAGGATAGCATCACGGTAGTCACGACCAGAGGCCGACTCGGACTCCGGAAGATCTGGGAAGTACCACCACATTGGGAGCAGTGCTGCGCCGGGGTAGTCCCCCACGAGTCTGTCGACGTCTGGATCCAGCCACTTGTTTCCACAACCAGTCGAATGAGAGGCACTGAACGCCGGATTGTTGTCAGACTGCCAGACTGTGTCCCGATACGCTTCGACGAGGTCCTTCGGCGGGCAGAAATCTGACTCTTCCGGAAGCTCACCACTCGCAAGGGTCTGTGCGTCAGAAACGGTGAGTGTACCCGCTTCGGAATCGCGGTCTCCCCGCGTCGGAAGTATCCACCTCCACTCGATTCGTGGCCCAACCTGTACGCCGAGGTGAATCAAGGCATCGAGACGCCGGATGCGGTCGAGCTCATCAGAATCACCATCATTACCGAAGACCGCGGTCCAGTACTCGTCGTCAGGGGGAGCGATTTCGTGGGTATCGCTAGGTCTCGCTTCAGCAGCGAGTCGGATCGCCGCTGCCCATCGTCGGAAGGAAGCCGCTCGCGTATTCTCAGAGTTATCCCGATCGCTAAATCGATCGACTTCTGGCCCGGCAGCTTCGAGTGTATCTGCAGCCGCATTGAATTCAGCGGCCCACTCGGCTCCAAATGTTAGCTCTTCGGCTGGGCGTGTCTCGCTCCGTTTCCGATCTGATGGCCCAGTGGAAGTCACTCTATTGGCTGTCGTGTCGGATCTGGAAACTGGGAGCTGTACCCGTTGGACGTAGCGCTGTTCCAAATAGTCGTCATAATTCGAAGGAAGCGAACTGGTCTTCCCGCCTTTCAGAGTTTCCTGTAGGTCGTCGAACTGGTGATGGCGGTGGGGCTGCGGGTTGAGCCAGTCGGCAATCTGGTTTTGGGTCACCGTTCCGTACAGGTCGACGATGTATCCAATCACGTCGGGATCCGACGTTGCATCTCCCGAGTACCCACCCGCCTCGGCGGCTACCCGGCGGTAGAACTCTGCAGGACTATCGAGGTTCCGTGTTCCCCATTCTCTGTTAAAACTCTCTAGCGGCCCGGTCCAATCTGATCTGAACGGGACGACGAACACAGGCAGGTCGCTCGGCGGCGTCGGGAGATCAGAAATGATCGACCGCGCCGTATTCCCCCCGGTCCGTCGGAAGACGATGCGTTCGCTCCGTTTTGCCCCTCTACTCTCACCGCCATCATGTCTCGAACGTGCTCTGACAAGGTGAGTGATTGCTGGTGAATCATCGTCGTCATGGTCTCGATGCGCCTCTGCGGGCAATAGGGGAACGCGTGTGTCTCCCAGCTGTGTTGCCGCCCGCTTTGCATCTGTCCCGTTCTTGATGTCGAGTTCCTCACCATCTGAGGCTGATTGGAGGACACTACAGATGGACTCGAAGTACTCTGTCGCGTGGCGGACTTCGTCGACTGGAACTGCCCAGTCAATTGTGCCCTCGGTATGGCTATCTACACCCCAGTACTCGCTGAGGATGTCAATACAGCCGCGACGTCCCTCATCGTCGTCGAACAACCGTTTGAGAACGTCTGTGAGTCCGATCCGAGCCGCACACTGTCGAAACGCCAAATCTGACTCATTTTCGGAACCGAAAACAGCAGTCTGCCACCACCTACCGGATTCGATGACGCTGCGTCCGGGGACTGGTGCCGCCGGTGCGTCACGTCGGAGTGGCTCGAAGGCATGGAGACGTTCCGGGTCACATAGCACCGCAGTCGGCCGTTGTGGTTCGCCAGCGTCGGTCGGGACGATTGGCTCTTCGCGGAGCCGCCCGAGCGTGTCTTTTACCGCGGTTGTAACGATTTCCGATGTACTGGTGTTATCTCCAGTGTCGAGTGGTGTAACCAGCCACGGCATCCACTGATGGAACGAATCCAGCTCAGCCGAATCTGTCGGTGACTCTGCCGTCGCGAGGTCAGCTGCTGCGGTTGCGACGAGCCCCGGTAGTTTGTCGAGTATCCGCTCGTTCTGTTCATCCGCCGTGAGCGATTGGCGGTCAAACCCGACTCGGAACGGCGCATGGACGACAAAGGGGAACGGCGTCTCGACCTCTTCGATCGGGTAGTACAGATAGAGTGGTTTCGATCTGGGTCTCCAACCGTCCGTAGCTATCGGTTTTTCAAATAGGAGATGTACATCGTCGGAGCTCGGCTCCGCCTCCTCGTTGTCAGTGATGTCGTCGTACGTTCGGGTGTACTGCCAAAACGTCCGAACGTGTGCCTCGGAATCGTCGTTCTGTGGGTTATCAACTGTATATGTAATTTCTCGCTGACTGACTGCAGGCGCGTTCGAGAGTGGATTGGAATTTCCTTGATCAACCGTGATCTGTCGATGGTCGTCCATCTGTAAAACTCCATCTTCGCTCCGTGATACTCGGACCAGGTCTAGTTGCTCGATGTGTCCGAGCAGGATCAGTGTCTCTGGAGAGATGTTTGTACATTCCTCCCAGAGCGTCTCCTGACGCTGCTGACTGAACGCCGCTGAATCGTTGTCCGTCGACGATCGGTGGTCTCGAAACGTCGACGCTACCTTGTCGTCGGCGTCTGTGAGCAGGTCGTCGACACGGTCGAGGAGCGTCCGCCATTCAGTATCGACGTAGTCGAGTTCGACAGCCGTGGTGTACGATCCGCCGTGGATATCCATCCACGAACGTAGGTTTTCACTAAACGGACCGTCCGTGGTGTTGGCTGCCTCGTTCGTCCCGACGAGCCCCGATCGCAGCGGAGAGGCGTCTTTTTGCGAGGCATCGGGGAACGGGTATCGGAACAATGAGAGCCGTGGCAGGTCTGAGAGGAGCGTACTGGGACTCGGTGGCTCCTGCTCTTCGTTGAGCAACCGATGCTGTATCGTGTCTTGAATGAGATACTCTGGTAACGCACTAGCATCGATATCTGTCGCGAGTGACTGGCAGGCATCGACGAGGTCGTCGTTAGTGGGTGGCTCGATACGCTTCCTGAACGAATCCTCTCCAAGCAGCCTTCCGTATGTCGTGAGCAGCATGTGGGCGGCTCTTGCCCGAGAGAAGTGTGCCGAGAATTGCTCCGAGTCAACCTGCGAGTAGATACTGAACTGCTCGCTCAGCTGAAGCACCGACTTAAGCCCGACACCTTTCTCACCGATAGATCCCCGATCTTGAGCCTTCGCAGACCGTCCAAGGGAGGTAACAGCCCGAAACACCTCTTCGTCATCCAGCCGGAAGGGACTCCCAGTGTTCGCGACCATCAGCGAATCAGGACCAACAATTACCGAAACACGTCCATCCCCGTCTCCCTCAATGATCGCATCCCGTGCGTTCTGGACGAGCTCCAAGACTGTACGATCATCATGAGCGGCGGAGACAACCTGGTTCCCGTAACCTAGGTCAGCTTCCTTGCTCCATGCTGTCTTATTGTTCAAACCGTCCAGTAGCTCTTCGTGTTCTTCACAACAGAAGTTGGTGAGACGATCGGAGACGGATGCGTATTCAGACATGTGAAGTGTTGAGTTGGTTAACTCTCTTGTTTCATGTGGTAAGTAGTAACGATCGGACTCTGAAGTCATTCCTCAGAAGTATTAGAAAATCTATGTATTTGTGGCAGTGTTCAACAGGATGGCCGTACGATAAAATTAGGATACCTAAAAAATGACCTGGAAGAATACCTACTCAGTGAGCACCGCTAATCTCTGAGACCAAAGAAACTGACTCTGTTGAAATATTTTTCTAGACATATTTTCGCTTAAACAGCTGGTCGCTGAAGACTGTATATTGAGCAGCAGTAACATATGTAATCGGATTAAATCAGTTCTGTATGGTTGTCTGTCCAAACTGCGGGAAAGAGCGGGAGTACAACAGTGTACATTGCTCAAATTGTCAGTATACCTACCGCTATAACGATGTTGCAGACTATGACCCCGAAAGTATCCACTTCACTGTTCTATTTGACTGTAAGAACTGTGGACGGAAGTTCAAATTGGGATTTGGAAAGGGTGATGAAGTAAACGTGAAAGGAATTGCCCGTCAGAATACAAAAATCAACCACCATACGGGAAATCCAATTAGCTTGCTTGTGGACGGTTGGAATTGTCAACCTCAATGTCCCACTTGTAATAACGAGAATTCTCTATTTATTTCGGAGAAGCGTCCTATACGTGAACGGTAAGTGAGCTCACTGTATTGACTACAGCCGGGCCAGAACATATCTCCTGCTGAGGATTCCAACAGAACCAACAAACAGAATATCTCCGTCTGACCTACCCTCACTCGATCGGCAATGTCAGACAGTACCCCTCCACTTCGGGCTCAAGTGAGATCACCTGCCGGCGCCGTTTGAGCTGGGTCCTCCGTTCTGAAACCCGTTCATCGAGTTGCTCCAGCCGACGCCGTTGTCCTCGAATCGAGATCTCCATGTCCTGACCAGCCGCAGCCTGCTGTTGGTACTCCGTGATGAACGCCTCAATTCGTTCGCGCTCGGCCGCCGCATACGCCTCCAGATTCTCCCGTTCCTGTTCGACCTCGGTCTCGCGCTCGGCCTTGATCTCCTCTTTCGTCGTTGACAGCACGTTTGCTACGTACCCCTCCGCGGCCTCTTCAAGCGCCTCACGACTCTCGAACAACTCCCGAATTGTTCCACTATCGGGCTTGGCCCGAATCGTGTCGGCTTCTAACACCTGCTTGCCGACGGGCCGGCGAGGACTGTGACTCCCCAGATCGACGAAGACCGGGACGATCTCCTCTTGGATGGTCTCACCTGTCCCGTCCTCGAACCCAACTCTATAGACGAAGGTGATCCCAGGCTGATCGACAAACGGCAGCAGCTTCAACCCGACTAACCCATCCTCGGCAGTCAACAACTGTTCGCGCAGCCGTCGGACGAGAGAGTCATCGGGAGAAAGATACTCGATATCCTTATGCTCCATCGCGAAGTCTCGGGAGAAGGTTACTGGCCCACGCGTCGACTCACCACCGGAGTCCGACAGCACGGCCGGAACATGCGCGTCGTACAGCTGGGTCCCGCGCTTCTCGAGGCGCCCGCCGAAGGTCTCCAGCCCCCGATCGACGAAGGCCCGGATATCTGCCTCTGTCCCGAAGACATCTGCGGACTCATCGATTACGTCCTGAATGCGCTGCCGGCTCTCTGCGTCGAAGGTGCTTGGGTCGATTAGACTTCGATCGTACCACTCAAGCAGGGTTTGTTCGCGCTCCTCCATGAGCGACTCTAACTCTGCGGCGGTGGCTTCAGGTGGCTCCTCGTCCTGAACCGATCGCATGATCAAGCTATCAATGTCGATATCGTCGAGCATCCCCAGCACGTCTGCCGTCGAACCGACCTTCGAACGGATGTTCTCGACTTTCTCTTGTAACAGCTCGAAAATCTCTCCTTCCCGAGTGCCAGCAAATTGGAAATTCCAGACCTTCACCTCCTTGTCCTGTCCATAGCGGTGGATACGCCCGATCCGCTGCTCCAAGCGATTCGGGTTCCACGGGAGTTCGTAGTTCACCATGATGTGGCAACTGTGCTGGAGGTCGATCCCCTCACTCGCTGCATCCGTCGCGAACAGCAGCCGAGGTTCGCCGTGGTTGAATTGGTCTTCGATCTGCTGCCGCTCGTCCTTGTCGACATCGCCGTGGATCGTGAGAATCTCGTCGGCCCAAGGCTGGTCGGACACCTCCGCTAACAGATAATCGAGTGTATCACGATACTCTGTAAACAGCAGTAGCTTCTCTTCGGGATTCTCCTCCAGTAGTTGCTGGATGTAACGTTTGACCTGCTGGGCCTTCGTGTCGACGGGGATGGATTCTGCCTGACTCACTAGGTCCTGTAACATTTCTATCTCCGTCCGGAGTGCGTCGTCGCCCTTGACGACGGTCAGGGTCTCCAGATCTTGCTCGGCCGCCTGTTGGTCGGCCTCCTCTAAGTCTTGGCCGTCGAGATAGGCCTCTGCCTCCTCCGAGAGCTCCCGGTCAGCGCCGCCTTCCTTCAACAACCCTTGGAGCCGTCGGCGCAGTGTCTCTCGAATCGCGCCCACACTGGAGACCAGCCGCTTTTGCATCAACGCCATCGCGAAGCCCACAGCGGGCTCGTTGAGCTGCTCAGATCGGTTGTACACCTCTTGGACGTACTCCGTGACGCCATCGTACAGCTGCTCCTCGGCAGGCGTCATCGACACCTGCATCGTCTTCACTTCTCGGTTGGGAAAGATCCGTTCGCCGTTGTCATCGTAGATGGTCTGTTTCCCACGCCGGATCATCACCTGCTCGACGGTCTCGCGACTCAGCTCCTGATCTTCTGCGACAAGCAGCGGATCAAGATAACTGATGAGCGAGCGAAAGCCGTCGCCCTTGCCATCATGCGGCGTCGCACTCAACAGCAGCGCCGACTCGGAGTTGTGAGCTACCCGTTCGGCCATCTGGGCGGTCACCGATGGACTGTCACCGCGCTTGGCGGCTTTGTGTGCCTCGTCGATGATGACGACGTCCCGGAACGCGTCCTCCAGCTCTGGCTGGAACTCGTCCTGTCGAAGGAAGGCCATGCTCGTAATGAGCTGGACGCCGTCTTGGTCCCAGATGTTGGCCGCGTCACCCAGTCGACGCCGCTCGCCCTCCACCCAGGCCCGGTCGGCGACGGTCAGGTCGATGTCGAAAAAGCGGTCCATATCTCGGACCCACTTCTTCTGGAGGTGGGCGGGGACGACGAACAGGACGCTATCGGCTCTGTTTCGCGCCTGGAGCTCCTTGAGAATCAACCCCGCCTCGATCGTCTTCCCGAGCCCCACGTCGTCGGCGATAAGCGCTCGCTGGCGAAGTGACTCCATCACCTGATTCACGCAGGCTAGTTGGTACGGTTCCAGCCGGACCAGCGAGTTCGAGATAGAGAGGAGTTGGCCCTGCTCGTGGGCGATCGTCAGGTTCAGCGCCTCCATCCGGAGGTCGAAGCGGTCGGCGTCGACGGCCTCGTGGTTGGGATGGAACTGATCGACGTTCTCCGGGAGCCCCTCGAACTGACTGTCGATCGGCGTGATGTCGACGTCAGCGATGGAGACGGTCTTCGCCCCGACGCCTTCGATATAGGCACGGAGATACTCGATGTCGCCGACGCTGTCGGTGCGGATCACTTCCGCGGGCTGGTCGTTGATCCGAACGCGGTCTCCGGGTTCGTACATCGCTTGTTACAGGACGTTGTCGTCGACGATCTTCGGGACAATCTGCTGTTCTGCGAGGGGTGTGATGTTGATCGCAACGCCGTGTTTGTGGTTCGGCTGGTAGCCAGCGGTCGTGATCTCCGAGAGCGCTCGATCCGCCCATTCATCAGAGATCTCGCTAGAGAGCGCTCCACAGGAGTGGGAGATGTTCTCCCCGAGGCTGATGTACTCATCCACGTCCCTCGCGAGCTGGCTGATCAGCCGTTGTTCATCCGAAATGCTTCCATCATCGAGGCTGGTCTGATCAGCCGCCCCGAGTTTGTCGAAGTAGTACGTCATGTAGAGGATCCCGTTGCTCGCGAAGTGTGAACTCCCGAGGAGGTCGTCAGCGAAGTACTCGAACAGGTCGTACAGGTGGGCTTCGACGGGTTGCTCGGGGTCAGCAGCGTACGCCTCGAAGGCAGTTTCGAGATCGTCCAAAGCGTCGATCCATTCCCCACGGTTCTCTTTCACTTTGTCGTGGAAGTTGCCCGTAAACAACTTCCCTAAATCCACGTCCTCCATCGCTGCGAGCTCGTCGACCGCTTCCAGTCGCTGTTCAGTCCGCTCGCGAAATTCGGCGACTTTGCCGGCCGCTTCGGCGGCAGTCTCCTGCTGTTCCTCGGGCCAGTCACGAGGCTCATGCTGTGTGAGTTCGGCCATGCAATCCTCGAACACCTGAATCTGTTCGATACCGCTCTCGTACCGGGTGTACTCCTCCGCGGCTTCGGCCTGCTCACTCGTCAACAGCGAGTCATTGTTCCGGCGCTGGTTCGCGGTGTTCCGCCGATCGCGTAGGAGTTCCTTCCGTGGGTCGAGATAGCGGTTCTGCAGCCGGTCGAACACGCCCTTGTCCAGTTGGTGGTAGTCGATCAGACAGCGGAACCCTTCACCCTCCGGGTCGGAGACGAGCCGCTCAGTGCTGAGTTCCCAGAGGATGGGTGTTCGATCGAACTTCTGGACGTGGTAGTCGAAGAGGT
>ENA-ORCR01000722-ORCR01000722.1-marine-metagenome-genome-assembly--contig:-NODE-722-length-14048-cov-5.260468_pt1 | contig 14048 bp, 11 predicted proteins | sample MGYA00237782_ERZ508514 | MGnify/ENA primary metagenome ERZ508514 (study PRJEB26185, sample SAMN06268960) | marine metagenome | isolation source: Eden Landing Ponds, San Francisco, CA, USA | place...
CTGGAGTACGAGGTGATGCGCGACGCCGACGACTCGTGTATCATCATCTGCAACATGGAGAACATCGACCCGATGGGCATCCACACCGGGGAGTCCACGGTCGTCACGCCCTCGCAGGTCATCCCCGACGAGGGCCACCAGCAGATGCGCGACTCCGCGCTGAAGGTCATCCGCGAACTCGGCATCGAGGGCGGCTGTAACATCCAGCACGCCTGGCGCGACGACGGCACGCCCGGCGGCGAGTACCGCGTCGTCGAGGTCAACCCGCGCGTCTCCCGGTCCTCCGCGCTGGCCTCGAAGGCGACCGGCTACCCCATCGCCCGCGTGACCGCGAAGGTCGCGCTCGGCAAGCGACTCCACGAGATCGACAACGAGATCACGGGCGAGACGACGGCGGCGTTCGAGCCGGCCATCGACTACGTCGTGACGAAGGTGCCGCGCTGGCCCATCGACAAGTTCCAGGACACCGAGTTCGAGCTCTCGACCGCGATGAAGTCCACCGGCGAGGCGATGTCCATCGGTCGGACCTTCCCCGAGAGCCTGCTCAAGGCGCTTCGCTCCTCCGAGTACAACCCGGCGGTCGACTTCGACGAGGTCGGCGACGACGAACTCGAAACGCGGTATCTCGAACGCCCGTCGCCGGACCGCCCCTACGCGATGTTCGAGGCCTTCACCCGCGGCTACACCGTCGACGAGGTCGTCGACATCACGGACATCGAGGAGTGGTACGTCGAGCGGTTCAAGGAGGTCGCCGACGCCGCCGAGGCCGCGCGCAACGGCGACTACGAGACCGCCGCGCAGGCGGGCTTCACCGACCAGGAGATCACCGCCCTCGCCGGCGGCGAGTTCAACGACACCCACGTCTCCTGGCTTCCGGCCGACCTCGACGAAGACGGCGGCGACGAGGCGGAAGTCGAGGCCGCCACCGACGGGTCGGGGGTAACCGTCGACACGGTCGAGACCGACACCACCGACCGCGACTTCAAGCTGGTCGACACCTGCGCCGGCGAGTTCGAGGCGACGACGCCGTACTACTACTCGACGCGCGACCCGGTCTCGGGCATCGACCGCAACGAACTCCAGATCGATCCCGACGTCGAGAGCGTCGTCGTGGTCGGCGGCGGCCCGATCCGCATCGGCCAGGGCGTGGAGTTCGACTACTGCTCGGTCCACGCCGTCCGCGCGCTGGAGGAACAGGGCGTCGAGGCCCACGTCGTCAACAACAACCCCGAGACGGTGTCGACCGACTACGACACCTCCGACGGCCTGTTCTTCGAGCCGGTGACGGCCGAGGAGGTCGCCGACGTGATCGAGGCGACCAACGCCGACGGCGTGATGGTCCAGTTCGGCGGCCAGACTTCCGTCGACATCGGCCACCCACTCGAACAGGAACTCGAGCGCCGCGACCTCGACTGCGATATCATGGGGACCTCCGTCGACGCGATGGACCTCGCCGAGGACCGCGACCGCTTCAACAAGCTGATGGACGAACTCGGCATTTCCCAGGCCGAGGGCGGCTCCGCGACCTCCAAAGAGGAGGCCCTCGAACTGGCCCACGACATCGGCTACCCCGTCCTCGTGCGCCCGAGCTACGTGCTCGGCGGCCGCGCGATGGACGTGGTCTACAACGACGACGACCTCGAAACGTACATCGAGGAGGCCGTCCGCGTCTCGCCCGACAAGCCCATCCTCGTCGACGAGTTCCTCGCCGACGCCGTCGAACTGGACGTCGACGCCGTCGCCGACGAGGACGACGTGCTCATCGGCGGCGTGATGGAGCACGTCGAGACCGCCGGCGTCCACTCCGGCGACTCGGCCTGTATGATTCCGCCGCGCTCCCAGGAGATCAAGGACGTGATGCCGCGCATCCGCGAGGTCGTCGAGGACATCGCCGACGCGCTCGACACCGTCGGCCTGCTGAACGTCCAGCTCGCCGTCCGCAACGGCGAGGTGTACGTCCTCGAAGCGAACCCGCGCTCCTCGCGCACCGTCCCGTTCATCTCGAAGACCGCCGGCGTCCCCATCGCGAAGATCGCCGCGAAGGTCATGGCCGGCGCGTCGCTCGCGGACCTCGACGTCCAGGAGCAGATTCCCGACCAGGTGTCCGTCAAGGAGGTCGTGCTGCCGTTCGACCGCCTGCCGGGCTCCGACCCGCGTCTCGGCCCGGAGATGAAGTCCACCGGCGAGGTCATGGGCACCGCCGGCTCCTTCGGCAAGGCCTACCAGAAGGCCCAGATGTGCGTCGGCAAGCCGATTCCGCTCGAGGGCACCGCCATCGTCGACCTCCCCATCCTCGGCTTCGAGGAGCACTTCGACGTGCAGGACTTCGACGACTACGAGGACACCGAGGCCATCATCGACGCCATCCAGGGCGGCGAGATCGACCTCGTCGTCTCCCGCGACCGCGACGTGCTGGAGGCCTGCGTCGAGGAGACGGTGACGTACTTCTCGACCCTCGAGAGCGCCGAGGCCGCGCTCGAAGCCATCAACTCCGCCGACCAGCCCCTCTCCGTCCAGGCCATCGACGAGCGCCCCAAGACCCAGCGCGAGTGGGGCGCCGAGTAACGCGACCGACCGCTTGCGGGTCGTAGCGACCGCGGTCGCGTCTCTCTCTCTCTCTCTCTCGTCCACCGTCACCGCTTCTCTCGGTCGCTCGTCCACGACCTGCGTTTCGAAACGCGACATACTGTCCAACTCTCGTTGCCGTCTTCAACCAAAATACCACACAATCGATTACTCATCACTCTGAGGCGCGAAAAACACCACGTTCGTAATTCTCTTACCTGCCGATATCACAGTAGGGGTATGTATCACGCTGTGACCGTCGCCACCCACGCGAGCGATGAGTGAGGAGAACGTCGCGGACAGGGCGTTCACGCTCGCCGAGATGACGTCCAGCGACTCGGTGACGATGGAGGTCCTCGCCGGCCGCGAGGGTCGTTTCTCCCAGTCGCCGCCGCTCACCGAACCGCCGGTGACCTACCTCGACGTGGGCGAAGCGCCGGCGTACGTGCTCACGAACGGGAAGCGCGGCATCGGCCTCGGGACCAAGCGAAAGACCGTCTCGCCGGACGGCGACCGCCGAACCGTCGTCCTCGTCACCGGCCGCCGGACGCTCTGTCTCGTCGGCAAGCGCGACGAAGACGAGGTCATCTCCGTCCCGCACGAGGCCGTCGCGGACGTGTCCTCCAAGACCGGCTTTCGGGCCCACCGCCTCGCGCTCCGGACCCCACGCAAGATGTTCCACTGCTGGGTCCACCGCAAGACCGACGAATCGGTCCTCGAAGCCGCCGCGGCGTTCATCGAGGAGCGACAGACCGACGCGCCCGAGTCCATCGACGGCGGCGACGACGCCAACCGCGTCATGTACCGCGGCCGCCCCGTCGCCCCACAGGAACCGACGCCCGAACCCGAGGAGAAGCAGACGCGATACTACCGCGGCCAGCCGATCAACGACGACGACGGCGATAAGTGACGACTCTCCGCTACGACTGCTGACGAGACCACCATCGCACGCTGTTCGTCTCTCGCGCTGCTCACGGCTCGCTATCGCTCACCGTTCACAGTTCCGAGGGCCGCTCCCGTTGGTCGCGCCCCTCGCACTCCTCACGGGTCACTACGTTCCCCGCTCGAACGTTCGGAGACCCCTCCGACGCTCGGGCTCTCCTACTCCCCAGTCATCGCCAGCACGTCGTCGAAGAAGCCCAGCGAATCGTGCGGGCCGGGGTTGGCCTCGGGGTGGTACTGACGGGTGATGATGTCGAGGTCGTCGTTCTCCAGCCCCTCGGGGGTGTCGTCGTTGACGTTGATCTGGGTCACGTCGAGCTTTTCGCCGGGGTCGGCGACGGTGTAGCCGTGGTTCTGGGTCGTCATCACGACCTGATTGGTGCGGAGGTCGCGCACCGGCTGATTGACCCCGCGGTGGCCGAACTCCATCTTCTCGGTCTCGCCGCCGAGCGCGTTGGCGACGACCTGCTGGCCGAGGCAGATGCCGGCGAGCGGCACGTCGCCGACGTACGTCTCGACCAGTTCGCCGGCCTGTTCGAAGTTCTGGGGGTCGCCGGGGCCGTTCGAGATGAACAGCAGGTCCGGGTCGACGGCGGCCACGTCGTCTTCGCTCGCGTCGTAGGGGAAGACGTGGACCGTGGCGTCGCGCTCGACCAGCGAGTCGATGATGGAGCCCTTCGCGCCGCAGTCGACGAGCGCGACGGACGCGCCGTCGCCGTCCTCGTTGTAGGACTCCACGTCGTCGACGGAGACCTGTGCGCCGATGTCCGTGTGGTCGGACATGTGCTTGCACTCGTGGAGTTCGTCGAGCGCGTCCTGCTCGGTCACGTCGGGGCCGGCGGCGACGCCGCACTTCATGGCCCCCTCGTCGCGGATCTCGGTGACGATGTCGCGCGTGTCGAGGTGGTCGACGGCGGGGACGCCCTCGGATTCGAGCCACTCCGCCACGTCGTCGGTCATCTCGCGAGCGACGGCCGCGCGCGGGTGGACGCGGTCGGACTCGAAGCGCTCCTCTCGGACGCCGTAGTTCCCGATGAGCGGGTACGAGAACGTCAGGACCTGCTCCTCGTAGGATGGGTCGGTGAGACTCTCCTCGTAGCCGGTGTACGCCGTTGTGAATACCAGTTCGCCGCGAGCGGTGCCGGGAGCGCGTGCGCGCGCCTCGATGACGCGGTCGCCCTCCAGCGCCACGTATGCGTCAGCCATTACGAGATGCGTATACTTTTGTGGGCCATAAGGGTTGCTTTCGAAGCCGAGTTTCGAATTTCGTAATCCTCAAGTCACGACCGGGAGTACCCTCGCATCTCGATGGACGAGCTCGACAGAGAGATACTCTCGATCCTCCGCCGGGACTCCCGAACGCCCTACACGGAGATCGCCGACCAGGTCGGAACGTCCGAGGGAACAGTGCGAAATCGGGTCGAACAGCTCGTCGAAGACGGTGTCATCGAACGCTTTACCGTCGCGACGCGAACCGGAAACGTCAAAGCGATGATCGAGGTCGGCGTCGACGTGAACGTCGACACCAGCGCCGTCAGCGACCGCATCGCCGAGTGGCAGGAGGTCGACTTCGTCTGGCAGGTCTCCGGCGAGGAGGACATCGTAGTCGTCGTCGACGCCGCCGACACCGACGCCGTCAACGGACTCATCACGAAGGCTCGGGAGCTAGAGGAGGTCGTGGGGACGAAGACGAGGCTAATATTGGACGAACGAGTGGGGTGAGCGACAGCGAACCCACTCGGAAAACCGATATTTGCCGAGTGAGGCTAATATTGGACGAGCGCGTCGGCTGAGCCACAGCGAAGCGACGCGCAGAACTGAAATCCGCCGAGTGAGACTGATTTTGGACGAACGCGTCGGCTGAGCCATAGCGAAGCGACGATCTGTCCGCGTGGCTGACATTCATGGTCGTCGCCCCGGTACGGCAGGTATGCAGGTCACGGACCCGTTTTCGGGGGACCTCGCCTCGACGTACGCGCAACTCGCGGAGGACGGCGCGGAGTTCCTCGTCGTGGGAGCGGTCCTCTACTTCCTGGGGCGGTTACTCATCGTGCCGGCCATCCGCTGGGGACTGGATCGGTCGAGAGTCGATCAGACGCTCGAAAGCGCGCTCGGAAGCGCGGCTCACCTCCTCGTCGTCATCCTCGCGGTGGTCGTCGCGGCGAGCGTCGCGGGGTTCCAGGGGACCCTCGCCGGATCGACGCTCGTCGCGGCCGGCGTGACGGTCGCCGTCGGGCTGGCCGCACAGGACGTGCTGGGGAACTTCGTCTCGGGCGTGTTCATCGTCACCGACCCGGACCTGAACGTCGGCGACACCATCGAGTGGAACGGCAAGCGCGGCGTCGTCGTCGACATCGACCTCCGGGTGACGCGCGTTCGGACGCCCGACAACGAGCGGATCATCGTCCCGAACACCGACCTGGCGACGAGCGCGGTGACCAACCGGACCTCGACGGGACCCATCGGAATCTCGTACGACTTCGGCGTCGGCTACGACGCCGACATCGACCAGGTGGAGGCCATCATCAGGAGCGTCGCCCACGACATCGACCACGTCGCGGAGAAGCCGGAACCGGTCGTCGGAGTCGACGAACTGGCCGACACCGCCGTCCTGGTGACCGGCCGCATCTGGATTCCGAACAACCGCCGGAACCGACTACCGAGCGTGCAGTCGGCGTTCGTTCGCGGCGTCCACGAGGCCTGTCGCGCGGAGGGCATCGACCTCAGCGAGACGAGACAGCACACGGTTTCGGGCGACCTGGCGGTTCACGATCCGGCGGAGTCGGTCGACGAGCGCGCCCCGTGAACGGCGATCCGGGTCCGGGTCGGTCACCGACTGTACGATTCGCGGCGTGCCGACGCCACGACGTCGACGACACGTTCGCCCGGACCGCGCCAGTACGGGCCGAAACCGTCCGTACGTTTATATTGGTAGATAAGATGGCAAGTATATGGACGAAAAACGGTTCGTCGTCGCCCTCTTCGGTTTCCTGGTCGCCGTCGTCGTCGGGTTCCTCGCGTTCCGGTTCATCGCCGCGTTCACCGTCTCGGTGTTCCTCTACTACTCGACGCGGCGGTACTACGGCTCCCTGCGGCGGCTCAAACTTCCGGCACGGGTCCGTGCGGTCGTCGTCATGGCGTCGCTCGCGCTCCCGCTGTTGTTGATCGTGAGCTACGCGACCGTGTTGCTCATCGTACAGTCCCGGCAGTTCGTCACCGAGTACGCCCTCATCGACGTGGCCGCGACGCACGTCAGCTGGCTCGACGGAGGGGAGTCCGTCCCGGACTTCACCATCGAGGGGCTGTACACCGCGTATCAGTCGGGACAGCTCTCGCCGTTCGTCACGTTCCTCAGCGAGAACGCGATGGTCCTGACCTCGGTCGTCTCGTCGTTCGTCCTCAATCTGTTCGTCACCACCATCGTCACGTACTACCTCCTGCTCGACGGGCGTCGCATCCGCGAGTGGCTGCTCCGGTTCGACGACGACGCCATCATCCGCGAGTACCTCGAGGCCGTCGACGCGGAGCTCGAGGCGGTCCTGTTCGGGAACCTCCTGAACGTGGTCGCCATCTCGCTCATCGCCATCGCGGCGTTCTCCGGGTACAACGCGGTCGCGCCCGCGGCCGTCGAAGTCCCGTATCCGGCCCTGGCCGGCGCGCTGACCGGCATCGCCAGCCTGATTCCCGTCGTCGGGATGAAGGTCGTCTACCTCCCGCTGACCGGAATCGCGGCGCTGCCGGCGCTGCTCGACGGCGAGTCCGCGCTGCTGGTGTACGTGCTCGGCTTCCTGCTCGTCGCCGTGGTCGTCGTCGACACCGTCCCCGACCTGGTACTCCGACCGCTCCTCAGCGGCGAGGACACGCACGTCGGGCTCCTGATGCTCGCGTACACGCTCGGGCCGGTGGTGCTCGGGTTCTACGGGCTGTTTTTCGCCCCGATACTGCTCGTCGTTGGACTGACGTTCGCGAACACGGCGTTACCGCGCCTTCTCGGGGCCGACGAGCCCGAGACGCTGGCGTCGAACCAGATGCGACTCGACGACTTCCGATAGCCGTCAGTTCGACTCGCCGGTCAGGCCGTCGAGCAGGTGTATCGCGCCGTGCTTGTCCAGCGGGTCGTTTGCGTTCCCGCAGTGGGGCGACTGCACGCAGGCCGGACAGCCGTCGGCGCAGTCACACGAGCGCAGCATCGACAGCGTCGTGTCCATCAGCGGACCGATGTCGTGATACCCGGCGCGCGTCAGTCCGATGCCGCCGGGATAGCCGTCGTAAACGAATATCGTCGGTTCATCGGTGTGTGGGTGAAGCGGCGTCGAGAGGCCGCCGATGTCGCCGCGGTCACAGAGGTACTCGAAGGGGAACATCGATATCATCGCGTGTTCTGCGGCGTGGATCGACCCGGGGAAGTCGCCCGCGCCGCCGTCGGTGGCCGCGTCGCCGGATTGCCCGTCGCCGCTCCCGACATCGGGCCCGTACGCGCCGCGGCGAATCTGGGCTTCCAGTTCGGACGGGACGGTGTGGTACAGCGCCTTCGTCTCGAGCGTCGTCTCGGGCAGGTCGAGCGCGCGCTGGCCGAGCACCTCCCCCGAGGAGCCGTCCCGGCGCTCGTAGCCGGTTATCTGCTTGCGCATCGTCACCGAGGCGAAGCGGACCGACACGTCCTCGCGGGCGGGCAGTCGCCGCTCGTCGAGGTCGGCCTCGACGGTGATGGTCTTGTCGTGCAGCACGCGCGTGAAGTAGTCGGCCCACGTCCGGGACAGCTCGGCGACGCCGGTCGCGAGGTCGAGGTCGGTCACCTCGTAGCGCCGGCCCTGGTGGTGGTAGATCGCGCCGGGATGGGCGTCGCGCAGGGCGTCCTCGAAGGGGAGTGTCGCGATCACGTCGCCCTTCGCCACCAGTTTCACCTCGCGGTCGTCGACCGTCCGGAGGTTCATCTCGTGGTGCGGGCTGCCGGTGCCGAGCCAGCGGATTCCCTGGTCGGTCTGGCGGCGGTCGAGCGAGCCGGCGGACTCCAGGTCCGCGACCACGTCGGGAAACCGCTCACCGAAGTGTCGGTCGTCGTCGGGCGAGAGCCAGTTCTCGCAGGCGGCCGCGTGGACGTGATCGGGAAGCAACTGCTCGTTCTCGGGGTTCGTCACGGCCTGCTCGGCCCCGGTCTCGAACAGCGCGTCGGGGTTGCGCAGGACGTACTGGTCCAACTGGTCCTCGCCGCCGACGAGCGCGACGAGCGCCGGGTCGGTGCCGCGCCCGGCCCGTCCGGCCTGCTGGAACGCCCGCATCCGCGTGCCGGGGTAGCCGTCGAGCAGGACGGCGTCCAGGCCGCCGATGTCGACGCCGAGTTCGAGCGCGTTCGTCGACCAGACGCCGCGGATCTCCCCGGAGTCGAGGCCGTCCTCGATCTCGCCGCGGCGCTCGTCGGTCAACGCCGCCTGGTAGGCCTCGACCGAGCGCGCGATGTCGTGCTCGCCGCGGTCGCGCAGGTCGCTCGCGCTGTCGGTCGCGTAGCGCTCGGCGACCTGTCTCGACTGGGTGAACACGACGGTCTGGTGGCCCTTCGTCACGAGGTCGACGAACAGCCGTTTCGTCTCGACGTGGTTCGACCGGCGGCGCCCGCTCCCGAACCCCTCGCCGTCGCCGTACTCCGGGGGGTTCCAGCAGAGCCAGTGGGTCGGCCCCGTCGCGCTCGTGTCCTCGGTCACCAGATCGAACGAGTCGGCCGGCTGGCCAGTCACCGTCGCCGCGTGGTCGACGGGGTTGCCGATCGTCGCCGAGCAACACACCCAGTCGGGATCGGCGTCGAACCGCTCGCAGATGCGCTGGAGGCGGCGAAACACGAGCGAGACGTGACTGCCGAACACGCCGCGGTACTCGTGGACCTCGTCGATCACCACCGTCTCCAGTCGCTCGAAGAACCAGTCCCACAGCCGGTGACCGTGGGGCATGATCCCGTAGTGGAGCATATCGGGCGTCGTCAGCAGCACCGTCGGCTGCCGATCGCGGATTGCCTCCTTCTCCTTCCTGTCCTGTCGGCCCGTGTACTGCGCGACCGAGACGCCGGAGGCGAAGCCCAGGCCGTGCGCGAGGTCGGAGAGCGTCTCCTCCTGGTCGTTGATGAGCGCGACCTGCGGGGCGATGTAGAGCGTCGTCGCCCGCTCGTCGAGCGCCCGCTCGAAGGCGGGGACGGTGTAGCCGACCGACTTCCCGCTGGCCGTCGGCGTCGCGAGGACGACGTTGTCCCCGTCCCGAACGGCCGAGACGGCCCGCGCCTGGTGGTCGTACAGCCGCTCGATCCCTTTCGATTCCAGCGCGCTCGCCAGTCGCGAGTCGAGATCCACGTCGGCGAAGGTGGCCTCGCGGCCGGGCATCGTCCGCCGCTCGGTGATCTGGCCCTCGTAGTAGGGGCGGCCCTGCAGCCAGCGGATCGTCTCGTCCACGTTACGCTACTCTCGGCGGCGCTGCGGCAAATCGGTTGCGCCTCACGCGTTCCCGTCGCGCTCGCGGCGCACGCGCCGGACGAGCAGTCCCAGCGCGAAACCGAGCGTCGGGTAGATCAGCACCTCGGGCGGGTGACTGGTGAGAAACAGCGGTCGGAAGCCGGCGGCGACGGTCGCGTCGCCGAGCTCCACATTCTCCTCCTGTAGTACCCGCGCATCGGCGACGTAGAACACGGCATCCCCGAACCGGAGCGCGCTCGCCAGGACCAGCGTCGGGAGGTAGCCGCGGTTCAGGTACGCGTGACCGGCGGCGATCCCGACCACCAGCAGGTAGCCGGCCGGCGAGCCCATCGCGAAGACGCTGGCCAGCTCGGCGGCGAGATGGAGGTCTGACCGGCCGACGACGACCGTCTGCAGTGCGAGGTAGTCGACGGCGGCGCTCGCCGCGAACAGCGCGACGGCCAGAGCGAGCGCGGCGGCCGTCCGCCGACGCCCGTCCCCCAACAGGAGTCCACGTGGGTCCTCGACCCGGGCGAACCCGCGATAGCTGCTGGTCGCCATCGTTCGCTGGTCGCCCGCGGGTGGGAAAAACGTGTGGTCGAAGGGAGGCGGCGCCCCACCGCTCGGCGTCGCAGTCGGCGGGTGAACGCTTATCACCGCGCCGAGCGAGGGTCGTGGCGATGGGCTACCACGTCGTCGATCCCGACGAACTCGAACCGGAGCCGGACCGCCCGTCGGAGATGCGCTACGTCAGCGAGGCCGCGGGGATGGAGCGACTCGGGCTACGGACCTACGCCGTCGAGCCGGGCGAGGAGATCCCGCTCTCGGGCATGCACTACCACGACGAACAGGAGGAGGCGTTCTACGTGATATCCGGGGCGCTCAGCGTCGAGACGCCCGAGGAGACGTATCGCGTCGGGACCGGCCAGTTCTTCGTCGCCGAACCGGGAAGTCCCCACCGCGCGCACGTGGCCGACGAGGCCGAGGAGTCGGCCCGGGTGATCGGCGTCGGCGCCCCGCCGGTCAGCGACGGCCACAGCTACGACGGGGAGTAACGGAGTCGGTCACGCCAGCACGTGATCGACCAGCAGCACCGTCCCGACGAACCCCACGCCGAGACCGCCGACGATCGACGCGTTCGAGACGAAACGGAGCAGACGCCCCTGGGTCGGCGTGACGTCCAGCGGTATTCGACCCGATAGCTGGAGCGCACCCAGCGCGAACGAGGCCGCGGCCAGGAACGCCGTCGTCCACACCCCCACCGGATCGGCGCCGGAGCCGACGTAGTTCGAGACCGCGAGCACCGCCTGACCGACGCCGAGCGAGCAGAGCCCGAGGCCGAACCGTCGTTCGAGAGACACGTTCCGAGTGGCGTCCGCTCGCCCTAAATCGGTTTCGCGGGACCCCGCGGCCGGACCGACGGAACCGTTTTGCTCCTCTGGTCCGGAGCGCGCCCATGCCCAGCCTCGAACAAATCTGGACCGCGCCCGAAGGGAGCGCACCGATGGAGGCCAGCGAGCGCGTCCGGGCGGTCGCCGACGGCGGACTGGCCGGCGACCGCTACTGCCACGGCCGCGGCTACTACTCGCCGTACGACGTGTGCCAGGTCACGCTCGTCGACAGCGGAGCGCTCGAAACGGTCCGCGAGCGCTACGACATCGACCTCTCGGACGGGCGCCACCGCCGGAACTTCGTGGTCGACTGCGACGTGGTCGAGCTGCTCGACACGCGCTTTTCGGTCGGCGAGGCCGTCTTCGAGGGGACGCGCCGACGGCCGCCCTGTGCCCACGTCGAAGCGGTCGCCGACGAGGACGGCCTCGCGGAGGCGCTCTCCGAGGAACGCGGGGGCATCTGCGCCGACGTGGTCGAGGGCGGCGAAGTCGCCGTCGGCGACGAACTGGCAGTCGTCGAGCGGCTGGACGACCCCGACTCGCTGGCCGACGCGATCCGCGAGCGGCGCGAGGGGTGACGGCGTCCCGAGAGCGCCGGGATGAGGACGGTGTGACTCGCTACGCCGCCAGTTCGTCGGTCACGTCCCGGAGCAGCCCGTCGATGATCTCGGGCGTCGTGGGGTGGTAGGCCCGATCCGGAACCTCACGCACGTCCAGCCCCATCTCGACGACGACCTGCATGGTCTTGGCCATCACGTCGGCGTGATAGTGGAGCCCCTGCCAGCCCAGTACCGTGGCCGTCTCGCGGTCGACGACGAGCTTCGCGACGCCTTCGGGGGTGTCTTTCGCCTCGAACACGCCGTCGTCGCTGGCCCGCCGTCTCGCGACGACGACGTCGTAGCCGTCGTCGCGGGCCTCGCGTTCGGTCATGCCGACGCGGGCGTACGGGTAGACGCCCAGTCCGGAGAAGATGACGTGGTGCGTGACGTTCTCGTAGGGTTCGAGCGGGTCGCCGCGTTCGTGCCGGAGGATGTTCTCGGCGGCGGCGAACCCCTGCTCCTTGGCGACGTGGAGGATCGGCTCCTTGCCGTTGGCGTCACCGACGACGAACACCCGGTCGTCGTCGCGGGCCTGCATGGTGTCGCGCACCCAGTCGGGACCCCGTTCCAGCGCCGAGTTCTTCAGCCCGAGCCGACCCAGACAGGGGCGACGGCCGGTGAAGAGGTACAGTTCGTCGGCCTCGACGACCTCGTCGTCGCCGTCGGCGTGTTCGAGATAGAGGCGCACGCCGCCGTCGTCGGTCGGCTCGACGCGCTTCTCGTAGCTCTCGGTGGGGACCGTCACGTCGAAGGCCTCGCGGTAGAGGTCGAGGACGGCGTCGCCGAAGGCGGGGTCGGCCTCGTCGATGGGTCGCTCGTCGTGTTCGACGACGGTCACGTCGGTGCCGCCGACCTCGCTGAGATAGGGGACCATCTCCAGGCCGATGTAGCCCAGCCCCATCACGACCGCCGAGTCCGGGAACTCGGTGGCGTCGAGGAGATCCGCGCTCGTGTTGTGGGGCACGTCTTCGATCCCGGGCAGATCGGGGACGTTGACCGCCGACCCCGTCGCGACCACCACGTAGTCGCCGGTGATCTCCCGGCCGCCGGCGACGACGGTGTGGTCGTCGACGAACCGGGCGGTGTCGTGGACGAACTCCACGTCCGACCGCTCGGCGATCTCGTGGATCGACTCCCGGCGGTGCTCGGCCCACCCGAGCTTGTGGTCGTCCTTGCGCTCGATAGTGCGGTCGAGGTCGACCTCGGGCGGGTCCCCGAGGAGTCGGTCGTCGTGGCGCGCCTGGAAGCGGTGGGCGCCGGCCGACAGCACCTCCTTGGAGGGCATACAGCCCCGGAGGATACAGAGGCCGCCGCCGGGGTCGCCGTCGTCGATCAGCGTCAGCTCCACGTCCGGCTCCTCGGCGAGGGAGTTCGCCGCGGCGGCGCCGGCGCTGCCGTAGGCGCCGACGATGACTACGTGAACCATAGCCTCGATTTCGCGGACCAGCCCTAAAGCGTTCAGGGGGTGTGCGCGGGAGACGGGAGCGCGACGGCGACCGCCGACGCGGTCACTCCTCGACTGCCGTCTCCGGAGTGGGGTTGCTGCCGCGCCCGTAGAGCAACTTGGCCGCCCGCGAGCGGTTGACGACCCGGTCCCACAGCACCAGCGTCGACGGGAGGACGACGATGGAGGCGATGTAGGCGTAGACGACCGACAGCGCGGTCAGCACGCCGAACGCGCCGATGGCGGGGTTGAGCGCGAACACGAGCATGCCCATGCCGGCGACGGTGGTGAGCATGCTGCCGGTGAGCGCGCCGCCGGTGCCGCGGATGGCCCGGTCGAGGGCGGTGTCCAGGTCCGTCTCCTCGAACTCGTCGGCGAAGCGGTGGACGACGTGGACCGAGTAGTCGATGCCGAGCCCGATCGTCAGCGAGAGGATCACGCCGTTGATCGCGTTGAAGTCGATGCCGAGGTAGCGCATCGACGCGACGACGAACGTGACTGTCAGCGCGATGGGGACGACGTTGGCGACGCCCAGCGAGGGCCGTCCCTCCAGCACGTGGTAGACGACGATCAGGAACGCCGAGGCGCCGACGAGCGTGATCAGCAGGCTCGTGATCACGGTGCCGAGGATCAGCTCCGAGGCCTCCTCGAAGATGATGGCGTTGCCGGTCGG
>ENA-ORCR01000723-ORCR01000723.1-marine-metagenome-genome-assembly--contig:-NODE-723-length-14026-cov-3.647645_pt1 | contig 14026 bp, 13 predicted proteins | sample MGYA00237782_ERZ508514 | MGnify/ENA primary metagenome ERZ508514 (study PRJEB26185, sample SAMN06268960) | marine metagenome | isolation source: Eden Landing Ponds, San Francisco, CA, USA | place...
CCTACGGCGCCCGCGGCGGGATGGAGACGCTCGTATTGCTGCCCGCCGGGAAGGTCGCCGCCGGGAAGGTCGCCCAGGCGAGCCTCCACGGCGCCCGCATCCTCGAAGTCGACGGCAACTTCGACTCCTGTCTGGACATCGTGCAGGATCTCGCCGACCGCGGTGAGGCGTACCTGCTCAACTCCCTCAATCCCTTCCGCCTCGAGGGCCAGAAGACGATCGGCCTGGAGATCATGGAGCGGTTCGTGGCCGACGAGGGGACCTACCCCGACCGGATCGTCCTCCCCGTCGGCAACGCCGGCAACACCGCCGCGCTGTACAAGTGCTTCCGCGAACTCCGGAAAGCCGGCGCCATCGACGACGAGGACGTGCCGAAACTCACGGGCGTCCAGGCCGAGGGCGCCGCGCCGATGGTCGAGGCCATCGAGGAGGGCAACGACGAGGTCCGCCGCTGGGACGAGGTGGAGACCCGCGCGACCGCCATCCGCATCGGCAACCCCGTCAACGCCCCGAAGGCGCTGCCGGGCATCCGCGAGACCGGCGGCACCGCCGTCGCCGTCTCCGACGAGGCGATCACCGAGGCCCAGCGCGACCTGGCCGAGGAGGGCGTCGGCGTCGAACCCGCCTCCGCCGCCTCCGTCGCCGGCCTGCGCAAACTCCGCGAGTCGGGCGAGGTCGACGCCGACGAGGACGTGGTCTGTCTCACCACGGGGCACCTGCTCAAAGACCCCGACGCCGCCTACGAGGCCGGCGGCGACCCCGAGCCCGTGCCCAACGACACCGAGGCCGTCCTGGAGCACATCGACGAGGGGTCGTCGGTCGGCGAGACCGTCCGTCGGCAGGCGTCGAAGGCCGCCGACTCGCCGCTGCTCCCGGCGCTGGTCGTCGGCGGGCTCGGCCTCGCGTACCTCTACCGGAAGCTCCGCTCGGAGGAGTAACCCAAGCCGTCGTTTCCGCCGACCGGTCCGGAACTCGGCGTGCGCTGTCGTCTCGGACTCGCAAGCGATTCCGAGGGCCGTCAGAGTTCGCTCTGACGGTGGATGAGCGAGCGCAGCGAGCGAGTCGAGGGCGTTCGTCGCTCACGCCCGCTGCGGACGACCGACACAGCAGAAGTGGAGACGACCGATCAGAGGTCTTCTTCGCCGAACTCGTCGATGCGGTCGTGGACGTAGGCGGTCCACTCGTCGAGCGTCTCGTGCATCAGCTCGCGCGCCTCGGGCAGCGGCGTCGCCGAGTACTGGTAGACGTGGCCGCCGCCGTCGAGTAGCCGGCGCTCGCGTTCGGCCAGTCCCTTCTCGCGGAGCGTCGACAGCGAGCGGTTGACGTTGCTGCGGTCGCGTTCGAGCTGGTCGGCCAGCTCGGCGACGGTGCTGCCGGGGTAGTCCTGCAGCGTCAGGAAGGTTCGGACTTCGTGTTCCTGGATGTTGAAGACGCAGGCGAGCACGTCCGCGAAGCCCGGCTGCTCGTCGAGCATCAACTCGCGAAACCGCTGGGGCGAAGGGTCCGCCTCGACCATGATGTCACCCACTTGGCACCGCCGCCGCTTAAACGGAGGCGGTCACCTCCGAGTGAAGGTCGGGACGGCGGACCGCGAGCGTCGCCGCCGGGTCACCACGCCCGACCGGTGTCGCCCGCATCGCCCCTCCGGATCGCCAACTCAGTGCCAGTTGCGGTGTGGGTGTGGCTGGTTGTCGCCGCGGTCGTCGTAGTACTTGCGGCCGATGAAGGACTCGTCGAGGTTGCTCAGCATCGACGTGTAGGCCTCTCCCGAGGTCTGGAAGGTGCGTGCGGTCCCACGGGCCAGAACGGTCGAGAGCGTCGTCGTCTCGCCCGTCGGCGCCTCGATTTCCACGTCGCCGAGGTGCTCTGTCAGTGTCGCCGTGTCTGCCGGGTACTCGCACGCGTCGTCGAACAGTTCCTGCGTGTCTGTGAATCGCATCTGTACATCACGATTATTCTACGTCATTATAAATCATGAGGTTACGTGAGTGTCAATCTCTGGCACAGCCACGGCAGTGATTTCTGAACATGCGTCGGCAATATTTGCGAGTGGTGGACAAATTCAACCGGGTCTGATGATGGGGGATGTCGACGGAGGTACTGCAGCGGTCATCCACTGGCGACTCGTGGCCCACGTCGCAGCCATAATGTCGGGCAAAAAAGCGCACCTCACTGCTCGCGGGCTCCGCCCGTTCGCTTCCGAGGCGCTCGTTCCATTCGCGCCTCGTAGCGCTCGGCGCGGGAGAACCGGCTCCCTCCGCTCTGCGCGGGAGACCCGCCTCGGGTCGTTCGGCGAACGCTACTCCTGTTCGGCCAGCCACGCCGAGCCCATCTTTTTCCCGCTCGGGTGTCCTCGGGCCACTACGTGGCCCTGCGGGCACCGCTCCCGGCAAAAACATGGGTGAAAACACCGTCAGAGCGACGCTCTGACGAGCCTTCGTTCGCTTCGCTCACGAAGAAGACCGCGCCTCACTGCGTTCGCCGCGGAAGAACCGCCTCGGGCCTCCGGCCCTCGGCGGACGCTACCCGCCGAACTCCTCAGTCAACGCCGGCACGACCTCGAACAGGTCGTCGACGATGCCGTAATCGGCGATGTCGAAGATGGGCGCGTTGGGGTCCTTGTTGACCGCGATGATCGTGTCCGCGCCTTTCATGCCCGCGACGTGCTGGACCGCGCCGGAGATGCCGATAGCGAGATAGACGTCGGGGGTGACGACCTTCCCGCTCTGGCCGACCTGGCGATTCTTCGGGAGCCAGCCGTTGTCGACGACGGGCCGCGAGGCCGACACCGTGGCGTCCAGGGCCTCGGCCAGGTCCCAGATGATGTCGAGATTGTCTTCTTCCTCGATGCCGCGGCCGACCGAGACCAGCACGTCGGCCTCCGAGATGTCGACGTCGCCGCCAGCGACTTCTTCGAATCCAGTCACGGTCGAGCGGACGGCGCTCTCGTCGATGCTCACGTCGAAGGATTCGACGGTCGCGTCGCCGCCTTTCGGCGCTGTCGGCCACTCGGCCGGCCGGACCGTCACGGCCGCCCGGTCGGCCTCGACTTCGATGGTCGTCTCGACCTTCGACCCGTACATCTCGCGCGTGACGACGAGATTCCCGTCGGCTTCCAGCCCCACGGCGTCGGTCACGAGCGGGAGGTCGAGGCGCTCGGCGACCGCCGGCGCGTAATCGAGCCCGTTGACGGAGTGGGGGACGAGGAGGTAGTCGGGGTCGAGTTCGTCCGCAAGTTGCTCGACGGCCTGGACGGAGACGTCGTGGTTGAACTCCTCGCCGTAGTCGACGGTGTGGACGGCGTCGACGCCCTCGCGGACGAGGTTCTCGCCGAAGGCGTCCACGTCGCCGCTCACGACGGCTAGATGGAGGTCAGAGCCGGTCGCGTCGGCCAGTTCGGCACCCACGGTCGCGAGTTCGTGGCTCACGTCGCGCAGTTCGCCGCGGCGGTGCTCGGCGACGGCCAGAACGCTCATTGGCCCACCCCCCTGTCGCGGAGCACGCCAGCGAGTTCACCGCTCGCCTCGTCCGGGCCACCCTCGAAGATGGTCGCCTCGCCCTCGCTTTCTGGCTCGTACGTCGCCGTCCAGACCAGCGGGCTGTCGAGCGACGCCTCCTCGAGCCCGAGGTCGTCGAGGGACTTCGCCTCCAGTGGCTTGTTCTGTGCCTGCCGGATGCCGCGGAGACTCGCGTAGCGGGGCTCGTTGATCCCGGTCTGGATAGTCAAGACGGCCGGTAACTCCACGTCCGTCAGTTCCTCGACGCCGCCTTCGAGTTCCCGGTGGACGGAGGCCGTCCCCTCGCCCAGTTCGAGGTCGTTGACGACCGCGGCCCACTCGTGGCCGAGTTTTGCCGCGAGTGTGACGCCCGTGGCGGCGAAACTGTCGTCGCCGCTCTGGACGCCCGAGAGGATCAGGTCGGGGTCCTCTTCGCGAGCGACCGCGGCGAGCAACGCCGCCTTGGTCTCGGCGTCGAGCAGGTCGCGGTCGGCGATGGCGTCGTCCCAGACGCGGACGGCCCGGTCGGCCCCTTTGGCGAGCGCTTTCCGGATCGCTTCCTCCGAGCGCTCCGGGCCGACGGTTACCGTTACCACTTCGACGTCCTCGCCGGCCTCGGCTAGCTGGACCGCCTCTTCGACGGCGTAGTCGTCCCACTCGTTGAGTTCGTACGTGAGGTACCGTTCGTCGACGCCGAGGCCGTCGATCTCGAACTCGTCGTCGACGACCGCGACGTCCGTGACTGTGACGAGGACTTTCATGCACGGAAGGGTTGGCTCGGTCGCCGGTTAAACGTTTCCGAGGGGTCGATCGTTGCTGCGGGTTTTCGCGGGTCTGGGCCCTGTTCGTCCCGATCGGCACCTTACTCGGAGTCGAGGTCGGCCACGTCTTCGTCGGGGAAGGAGATGAGGTTCTCGCGGCCGATCCGGAGTTTGTCGATCCGACCGTCCTCGTCCATGGCCGAGAGCAACTGGGACACCTTGGCGTTCGACCAGCCGGTCTCCTGGACGATAGCGGCCTGTTTCATCCGCCCGCCGTTTTGCTCGATCAACCGCTCGACGCGCTCCTCGTCGCTGAGCAACTCCTCGTCGATGCCGTCGTCGGGAGCTTCATCGTCGGCCTCGGCCGAATCCTCGTCCGACTCCGCTGCTGCCCCGGCGGTTGCGCCAGCGGTTTCGCCTGCCGCGGTCGACGCAGACGATGCTGGCTCGGCCGCTTCCCCGCCGCTGTCGTCGGCTGGTTCGGTGGACACCTGTGCGCTATCGTCAGCCGTTTCGGCCTCGGCCGTCGACTCCGCGCTCGGTCCACCGTTTCCACCGTTGGCTCCGCCGCCGATGATGGCACCGAGGCCATCTCCACCGTCGTCCCGTCGCGTGTACGCGAGGAGGACGAGCGCACCGACGGCCGCTGCGACGACGACGAACGGGAGCGCAGCGGGGAATCCGCCCTGCGTCCCATCACCGGGACTGGTCGTCCCTGTGATCGGGCGTCCGTCGGTCGCAGTTCCGGTCGTCGGCCCGACCCCCGAGGTGGTGGTGATCACTGGCGGGAGGGTGCCTGTATCGCCGGAGTAGACGATCCAGGGACCGCGCTGTTCGAAGTCCCGCGGGCCGTCCCAGCGGGCGACGCCATCCGATAGACTGGTCGGGGCGGCGTTGGACCCGGTCGGAGCGCTACTGACGCCGTACCCCGTCGGTGGGACGACGACGAGCGTCTCTTCGTCGGACAGCGAGGGGAGCCACACGCCATCGGTCGTGTTGAACGCGTCGTCGACGGAGATGCGGTCGCCGACCGTCTGACCGAAATTCGTCCACGTGAACGTGATCCACAACGCACCGGTCTCGTTGTGCAGCGCGTGGTGGCGTTCTACGTTCTCGATGTTCATGGTCCGGCCGGTCGCACGACTGACGTTCCCGGCGGTGGCTTCGAACGTCTCCAGGCCCAGCGGCGAGTCGCTCTGGTTGAACTGGTCGACCAGGTCCTCGAACGCGTCGCGTTCGTCACCGTCACGGACCGCGACCACGGTCATGACGCGCCAGTGCGCGTCGCCGTCGGCGTCGAGTTCGAGCCGCATCTCCACCTCGCCTGGTGCCAGCGAGCTATTGTGCGGTGCGACGGCCGCTGGGTCGGCCTGGGCCCCACCGGACTGGACGGTCGGGCTGGCAGCACCGCCGACCAGCCCAGCCGCTGGCGCTACCCCAGCGAGGAGGAGGGCGACCGCAATAACGACGGGAAACGACCGCGGGGACATATTCGACCCATCCCCGGCCTCGGGGAAAACGCTTTTCATTAAAACGTCTCCGGAGCTTTTGAAACGTCTGCGCGTCTCTCGGCCGTTCTGGCGCTCGTTGGGAGTAGGTGGCTTTTTGTAATCGGGCACGAAAGACTGTGTGACGATGCCCAGGAACCGCCCTGCCCTCCTCGCAGTTCTCGTCGCCGTTGTGGTCCTGGCGCCGGTGACGCACGTCGCCGCCGCCCCGACGACGACACCGACCGTCGGTTCGGTCGGTCCGCCAGGTGCGACTGGCCCTTCGGCCGCGCTCGAGACTGCTACGCCGCCCGTGTATGGGCCGCCCCCGAATCTGACTGCCCCCGCCGCCGACGGGTCGGCCGAATCGGTGCTCGCGAGCCAATCGGAGGCCAACACCTCGAACTTTCTCAGCCTCCGGACCGAGGCGGTCGAACAGCGGGACATGTCTCGCGCGTCGCTGAACGTCGCGGGCGCGATTCAACGAGACGTTACTCGCCTGGAAAACGAGTATTCGGCTCTTACGTTCGCCGAGCGGTACGAGAACACCACCAGTCACCGGGCGCGGATGGACGTGGTCCGTCTGGAGGTCCGGCGACTGACGCGGTCGGTCCAGCAACTCGAAATCCGTCGGAATCGCGTCCTCGACGCGTACAACGACGGAGACATCGGAGTCGAGATGTTCCACCGTGAACTGGTCGCCCTCGACGCGGCCGCACGCGGCATCGAGATACGGCTCGAGCGAATCCGCGACACGACCGGTCCGACGCTAACCTCCGATCTGAGCACCGAGATGCGAAACCTCGAAGGGAGCCTGCTCACGCTTCGTGGGCCTGTCCGCCAGCAACTCGCGGCTGCGATGACCGGAACGCGTGCCCCGATCCAGGTGTACACAGTCACCTCGGGAACGGGAATCGTGCTCGCCTCGAACGAGGGGCCGCTGTATTACCGGGAGGCGTATCTCGGCCAGAATCGCAGAGTGACCGGGGAAAACAACTTCATCAGCGACGGTGACCCGAGTGGCGTCAGCACGGCCAACACCCGTGCAACCGAGCTGTACCCGTGGGTCTACGACAACATCCGCTCGGGCCCGAACGTCGAAATCGTGGGCAACACCTCCATCTACTACGTCCAGCTAGGCCATCCCCACGGCTCCCTCGATACGTATCTCGACGGGCGCACCGACTCGACGTTCCGCGAAATCCAGGTCAAGAACCTGCCGTCGCTCCCGACGCGGACGACGACCAACGTGAGCAACGGGCTCGAACTAACGGTCAACCGGACCCACGCTACCGGCCCGATGTCGGTCAGCGTGAGCGACTCGGCGACCGGCGGCCCGCTGGACGCGACGGTCACTGTCAACGGGAACGAGGTCGGTGACACCGGCTCCGACGGGCAACTCTGGACGATCACTCCCCAACAGTCCGTCCGTATCTCCGTCACGACCGACGACGGCCGGACGGTGACCAAGCGGTTCTTCGCGGGCTGAATCGCCGCGACCGCCTGCGCACTGACTCCCTGACTCGGTCGTCACGCCGGTAGACAGTCGCTACTCGGGGACGTCCGCGATAGACGTGATCGCGACTTCGGGGCTGTAGGAGGGCCCCATGGTCACGTGGTAGAACTCCTCGAATCCGGCCTCGCGGAACATGCGGTCGGCCTCGTCCTCGTCGTAAAAGAGCATGATCGCGTCGGCCAGCTTCTGGAAGACGGTGTTCGAGGGGTAGTTCGGACCGACGATCAGCACCTGCCCGCCTGGTTTGGTGATGCGGCGACACTCCGCGAGCGCTTTGACGGGGTCGGGCCAGTATTCGATTGAGCCCGAGGACCACACGACGTCGAACGTGTCGTCCTTGAACGGGAGGCGCTCGGCGTCGCCGCGGTAGAATCGCACGGTGTCGTACTTGCCGAGTTTCTGCCAGGCCTTCTCCATCTGGTGGACGCTCTGGTCCAGGCCGTGGACGTGTTCGGTGTGGTCGAGCAGTCCCTCGGTGCCGAAGCCGGTGCCACACCCGACGTCGAGGACGCGGTCGTCGGAATCGATGTCCAAGTATTCGAGTGCCTCCGTCCGCATCTCCTCGTTCCAGATGAAGGGATTGATCTGGTCGTACACCTTCGAGAGATACTTGTAGAACAGACGGGCCCGCGTCTTGTCTTGGACGGCCATTATCGAAAGTTAGACCCAGTCAGCCATAATTCCCTTGTTTTCCGACGGCTCGGCGTCAGTGCGAGAGCGACCGCAGGGACGTTCGATCGCTGTCAGCCCACCAGACAGCCGGCCGATCCGGGGACTGGATAGTGGTGACGTGGGTGTAGCGGGGGACGGGAGGCCACGGGTCGGAGGACGTGGAGCGGACGACGCGGACACGCGCGTTCGCGTCGCGTACGCCGGGGACACTTCGCAACTACCAAATAGGCCCTGAACGGATCTCCCCACGATTAGCAAATGCCAAGGCCAGAGGTTCTCGACCGAGTCAAAGACGCCGAACAGGAGGCGGACGAGATCGTCGCCGAGGCCGAGGAGGACGCCGACGAGACGATTGCGTCCGCTCGCGAAGCGGCTGACGAGATCCGCGAGCAGGCCCGCGACGACGCCGACGACGAGGCGGACGACCGCCTCGCAGAGGCACGCGAGGAGATCGAGACCGAGCGCGAACAGATCCTCGAAGAGGGGGAGACGGAGCGTGAGGCACTCGAGTCGCGTGCCGCGGAGCGGACCGACGAGGTCATCGACTACGTCGTGACACAGTTCGAGGAGGCGGTGCATGTTCAGACCTAAGCAAATGAGCAAGGTGTCCGTGACCGGCTCGAAGGCCGTCATGGACGACGTCATCGAGACTGTCTACGATCTGCACCTGGTCCACTTCACCGACTACGACGGTCGCTGGCAGGGCTTCGAGAACGGCAACCCGATGGCAGGCGGCGACGAGGCCTCCGAGAAACTCGTCACGGTCCGCTCGCTCAAGAGCATCCTCGGCGTCGAACCCGAGGACGCGGGTCCGAGCCGGATCGTCACCGACGAGACGCTGGAGACGGAACTCGAGGAGATCCGGACCGAAGCCAACGAACTCGACGACCGGCGAAACGACCTGGAGAGTGACCTCCGCGAGGTCGACGAAGAGATAGACGCCATGGGCCCGTTCGCGACCCTGGGGGTCGACCTCGACCTCCTCTGGGGCTACGATTCGCTGGCCGTCGAGGTCGCCGAGGGCTCCGCCGACACCGTCGAGCGCGCACTCGCCGACCTGGACGCCGCCACGCAGGTCTTCTCCTCTGACGGTATCGTGGCCGCGTTCGCCCGGACGGACGAGGAGACGCTCCAGCAAGCGCTCGTCGAGGCGAACGTCACCGGCATCGACGTTCCCCACGAGGAGGGCGACCCGGAAGACGTCCTGGCGGAACTCGAACACCGCAAACAGCGACTCGAATCCGAACTCGCGACCGTCGAGAACCAGATCGAAGAGCTTCGCTACGACGTCGCGGGCTTTCTGCTCGCTGCCGAGGAGAAACTCTCCATCCGCGCCCAGAAGGCAGAGGCGCCGCTTTCGTTCGCGACGACGGAGAACGCCTTCGTCGGCGAGGGCTGGATCCCGACCGAGCGCGTCGACGAGTTCGAGCGCGCGCTCTCCGAGGCCGTCGGCGACCACGTCGACGTCGAGGAACTCGAAGTCGCGGAGTACGCCCGCTCGGGGCACGCCGCGACGACCGAAACCGTCGCCCACGAGACGGAGTCGGCCGGCTCCGGCGCCCACGCCGGCAGCCTCGACGAGGCGGACGAGGAAAGCGCCGCCGAGAGCGAGCCCCAGAAACAGGAGGCTCGTGCGGACGGTGGGATGGTCACGATGGCCGACGACGACCCGCCGGTCATCCAGGACAACCCCGCCATCAGCCAGCCGTTCGAACTGCTGACGAAGGCAGTCGGCCGGCCGAACTACTCCGAGTTCGACCCGACGCTCATCCTCTTCCTGACGTTCCCGCTGATGTTCGGGTTCATCATCGGCGACGTCGGGTACGGGCTGATCTACACGGGTATCGGCTACTACATGTTCAAGAACTTCGACTCGGACGCGTTCAAGAACTTCGGCGTCATCACGGCCGCGGCCGGCCTCGCGACGGCGACGTTCGGGTTCCTCTACGGTGAGATATTCGGTCTGCATCTGGTCGCGTCCGTGTTCTGGGAAGGCGTGGTCGGGCTCAAGCACGCGCCCATCGAGAAGGGGCTCTCGCCCGCGACGAGTTACTGGGCCAACACCTGGTTCCTCGTGACGGCGCTGTTTGGCCTCCTGCACCTCAACACCGCGTACGTGCTGGAGTTCATCGAGAACTACTCGCTCCACGGCGCGAAGGAAGCCGTCATCGAGACCGGTTCCTGGCTCCTGGCACTGAACGGCCTCTGGATCTTCATCTTCAGTCGCCTGTTCGACGGCGCCAAGCCCGCGATGTTGTTCGAGACGTTCGACTCCGGCCACCAGGCCGCGTTCGAACTCGGCTTCTCGGGGCTCCCCGCGGAGTTCGGCTGGGTCGGTCTCGGCATGGTCGGCCTCGGGATGGCGCTGCTGGCCGTCGGACCGGTCCACGAACTCATCGAGATCCACGTCGTCCTGGCCCACACTCTCTCGTACCTGCGGATCGCCGCAGTTCTCCTGGCGAAGGCCGGGATGGCGTTCGCAGTGAACCTCCTGTTCTGGGGCGCCTACGCGGTGCCGACCGAGCACGGTGCCGAGTGGCACTTCATGCTCTCGCACGGTCCCCAGTACGTCCTGGATCACTACGAGAGCGCCTCGATCCTCTTCCCGGGGATGCTCCACATGGGCCCGGCGATGGCCGTCTTCGGCGTCGTCGTCCTCATCGTCGGGAACCTCGTGGTGCTGATCCTCGGCGTCACCTCGTCGGGCATCCAGTCCATCCGTCTCGAGTTCTTCGAGTTCTTCGAGAAGTTCTACGAGGGCAACGGCACCGTCTACTCGCCGTTTGGCACCGAGCGGACCTACACCGACGAGAATTCGTAGGCCGACTCCGACGGCTGTTACCTATCTTTTCACTGTCCGGACACCGTTCGTCGATGAGCGGCGCATCTGCACTCTCTCCGGTGTTCACTGGTGCCCTGGGGGACTCATCCCCCGCTTGGGGAGCAAACTGAGACGGTCCACTCGCGCCAGCCGACGGACACGCGATTGACGACTGACACGATCGGCCATTCGGTTGATTTGGGAAGCTTTATGCCCACGATAGAGCAATTCGAGCGTGTACGGAACGGAACCGTCGCGACATACCCTACATAACAATGATCGAAACTCTCGCACTCGCACTGCAGGAAGCGTCCAGTAGTCCCGCTCTCACACCGAAGGCAGCCGCCGCCATCGCCGTCGGCCTCGGTGCGCTCGGGACCGGTATCGCACAGCGTTCCATCGGTGCAGCGGCCGTCGGTGCCGTCGCCGAGGACGACGACATGTTCGTCCAGGCACTGATCTTCACGGCACTGCCGGAGACGCTGATCATTATCGCGTTCGTCACGATCTTCATCGTCCCGTCAGCTTACTGAACGCCCCGAACTTTACTATCATACATGAGCCTCGATACAGTCGTAGAGGACATTCGAGACGAGGCCCGCGCGCGTGCGGAGGAGATTCGCGCCGACGCCGAGGCACAGGCAGACGAACTCATCTCGGAGGCCGAGGCCGACGCCGAGTCCATCCGCGACGAACGCGAACGGGAGGTCGAGGCCACCATCGAGCAGGAGCGTGAGCAGAAGCTCTCCAGCGCCAAGCTGGAGGCCAAGCAGGAGCGCCTCGAAGCCCGCCGCGACGTGCTCGCCGAGGTCCGCGAGTCCGTCGAGTCGGAGGTCGCCGACCTCGGCGGGGACACCCGCGAGGAGCTGACCCGGACGCTGCTCGACGCCGCCGCGGCCGAGCTCGACGACACCTCGGACGCGGTCGTCTACGGGCGCCCGTCCGACCAGGCCATGATCGAATCGATCCTCGACGACTACGACCTCGAGTACGGCGGGGAGCGGGACTGCCTCGGCGGCGTCGTCGTCGAGAGCGAATCCTCCCGGGTCCGCGTCAACAACACCTTCGACTCGGTCGTCGACGACGTCTGGGAGGACAACCTCCGGGAGATCAGCGACCGCCTGTTCGGAGACAAATGAGCACGACCCCCGACTACGAGGACAGCAACTTCGAGTACGTCACGACCAGGGTGCGCGCCCGTCGCTCGAACCTGTTCGACGACGACGACTACCGGAAGCTGGTCCGGATGGGCACGGGCGAGATCGCCCGGTTCATGGAGGAGAGCGAGTACGAGGCGGAGATGAACCGTCTGGGCTCGCGCTACGCCGGCTCGGACCTCGTCGAGTACGCTCTCAACGAGAACCTCGCCAAGCACTTCGACGACCTGCTGCGCTGGTCGAAGGGCAAGCTGTACGACTACGTCGCCCGCTACCTGCGGAAGTTCGACGCGTGGAACATCAAGACGGTGCTGCGCGGCCTGTACTCCGAGATGGACCGCGAGTCGGTCGAAGCCGACCTCATCGACGCCGGTGAGTTCTCCGCGGCGCTGCTCGACGAGCTCGTCGAGGCCGGCTCCGTCGAGGAGGTCGTCACCGTCCTCGACCGGACCATCTTCGGCGAGGCGCTCGAGGCGGCCATGGAGGACTACGAGGACTCCGGGCTGCTCGTCCCGCTGGAGAACGCCGTCGACCGGACGTTCTACGAGAACCTCATCGGCGGGCTCCCCGACGAGCCCGACCGCCCCACGGGGCTGTACATCGAGTTCCTCGAGGCGGAGATCGACTTCCGGAACCTCCGGAACGCGCTGCGGCTGGCACGCAGCGGCACGGACATGGACCCGGCCGACTACTACATCGACGGCGGGCAGCTGTTCGACGCCGAGGAGCTGCGCCAGCTGGTCGACAACGAGGACCAGCTCGTCGAGCGAGTCCGCGAGAGCACCTACGGCGACGACCTCGGCGCGGCGCTGGACGTGCTGGCCGACGCCGAGAGCCTCATCGAGTTCGAGCACGCGCTGGACGCGGCGCTGCTGGAGTACGCCGACACACTTTCGAACCGCTACCCCCTATCTGTGTGTCCGGTGCTCTCCTTTGTGCTCGCCAAGGAGCGAGAGGTCGACAACGTCAGGGCGATCGCCCGCGGTCGCGAGGCGGGCCTGGACCCCGACCAGATCGAAGCGGAGCTGGTGGTACTATGAGCCAGGAGATCGGCGTCGTCGGCAGTCCGGACTTCACGACCGGCTTCCGGCTGGCGGGGGTCCGGAAGTTCGCCGACGTGAGCGACGACGACCCAGACGAACAGTACGACGAAGCGGTCCGGGAGATGCTGGACGACGACGACGTGGGCATCCTCGTGATGCACGACGACGACTTAGAGCGCCTCTCCCGCGGCGTTCGCTCGGACGTCGAAACGAGCGTGGAACCGGTGCTGGTCACCCTCGGTGGCACCGCCGGCTCCAGCGGACTCCGCGAGCAGATCAAACGCGCCATCGGCATCGACCTGATGGAGGAAGACTAACATGAGCCAAGCAACAGACACGACCGTTCGCGAGGACGGCGTCATCGAGAGCGTGTCGGGGCCGGTCGTCACGGCCAAGAACCTCGACGCGAAGATGAACGACGTCGTCTACGTCGGCGAAGAGGGACTGATGGGCGAGGTCATCGAGATCGAGGGCGACATCACCACGATCCAGGTCTACGAGGAGACCTCCGCGGTCGCCCCGGGCGAACCCGTCGAAGGGACGGGCTCGCCGCTGTCGGTCGACCTCGGCCCGGGCATGCTGGACTCCATCTACGACGGCGTCCAGCGCCCGCTCGACGTCCTCGAAGACAAGATGGGGTCGGCCTTTCTCGACCGTGGCGTCGACGCCCCCGGTATCGACCTGGAGAAGACCTGGGAGTTCACCCCCGAAGTCGAAGAGGGCGACGAGGTCGAGGCCGGCGACATCGTCGGCGTCGTCCCCGAGACGCCCAGCATCGACCACAAGGTGATGGTGCCGCCCGGCTACGAGGGCGGCGAAGTCGTCTCCATCGAGTCGGGTAACTTCAACGTCGAGGAGACCGTCGCCGAACTCGACAACGGCGAGGAGATCCAGATGCGCCAGGAGTGGCCGGTCCGCGAGGCCCGACCCACCGAGGACAAGCAGACCCCGACCGAACCGCTCACGTCGGGTCAGCGCATCCTCGACGGCCTGTTCCCGCTCGCCAAGGGCGGGACGGCCGCGATTCCGGGTCCGTTCGGCTCCGGCAAGACCGTCACCCAGCAGAGTCTGG
>ENA-ORCR01000724-ORCR01000724.1-marine-metagenome-genome-assembly--contig:-NODE-724-length-14023-cov-3.820235_pt1 | contig 14023 bp, 12 predicted proteins | sample MGYA00237782_ERZ508514 | MGnify/ENA primary metagenome ERZ508514 (study PRJEB26185, sample SAMN06268960) | marine metagenome | isolation source: Eden Landing Ponds, San Francisco, CA, USA | place...
GGCCGACGACCGAGCCGACCGCGCCCGCGGCGCCGGAGACGACGACCGTGTCGCCGGGCTTGGGCTCGCCGACCTCGAGCAGTCCGAAGTAGGCGGTCCGGCCCGGCATCCCGAGGATGCCGAGGTAGGCCGGCGGGTCGGCGACCGTCGGGTCGACCGGGGCGACGTCGTCGGCGTCGAGGGTCGCGTAGTCGGCCCACGCCCCCTCGCCCGTGACGAGGTCGCCCGCGTCGTACGCGGCGCTCTCGCTTTCGATCACTTCGCCGACGACGCCGCCCTTGAGCACGTCGCCGACGTCCCACGGCTCCGCGTACGACTCGGCGTCGCGCATCCGTCCGCGCATGTACGGGTCGACAGAGAGGAATCGGATGCGGACGAGGAGTTCGCCCGGCGCAGGGGAGGGAACGTCGGTCTCGCGGAGTTCGAAGCTGTCCATGTCGGGCTCGCCAGTCGGCCGCTCGGCGAGCAGCCACTCGCGGTTGGTGTCCGTCACGCTCGTCGTTGTCGACTGCGGCCCAATAGGGTTTGGACCCCAGCAGGCGGTGGGGGTGATATGGCGGGAGCCCGCTCACACACCGGATCGTCCGTCGAAGAAAGGAGCGGGGCGAGGGCGGCCAGCCAGACACCGGGCACCGACCCGAGTGCGACGAGCCGCGCTACCGGTCGGCCGCCAATCCCTGGATACGGTCGGTGCCGGCCTCGACGAATCCACCGTGGAAACAGAACGTCTCCTCGATGTCGAGTTCGGCGAGCCGTTCGATGCTCTCCCAGGCGGTCTCCAGATCGGGTGTCGCGTCCTCGCGTGGGCCAACCAGTTCGCCGTCGACGACGTTGAGCGCGTCGGCGCTGATCAACAGTGCTGCGTCGGGGAAGTAGTAGGACGTGTGGCCGGGGCTGTGCCCGGGCGTGGAGACGGCTCGCATCGGCCCCGCCGCGGTCGCGAACGTCTCCCCACCGGTCACCCGGACGTCGACCGTCGTCGGCGCGATCTCCATCGGGCGCTCCTCGCTGGATTTGACCAGCTCCGTCTCGCCTTCGAGGTGCGGCGTGTCGCGCTCGTGGGCGAACACGACGGCGTCGGTCCGCTCGACGACTGCCGCCAAACAGCCAGCGTGGTCGAGGTCCTGGTGGGTGACGGCGACCGCCCACGTGTCACCCAGAGAGAGTCCCTCGGCATCGAGGGCGTCGGCCAGGTCGTCGACTCCGTCTGGAAGGCCGACGTCGATCAGGAGGAGCCCCCGTGGCGTCTCGACCGCGACCGGGTTGAGCGTCATCTCGCGGTCGCCCAGCGAGACGTCGATCGGCAGACCGTACACGCCGTCAGTAAGTTCCATACCGGGATGATGGTCGCGAGCGGCTTGAAACGCGAGGCTCCGGCGAGCGACACCAGTTCTTCTGGGGCCGGAACGCCGAGGCGATACGACCCCGAGTGACCATCACGACCCGTGTGCTGAAACGGGGGATGAACATGATCGATGCGAGACTTACCAAGCAGTCAGAAGGCACTTAACTAATCAGTTAGTAAGTTCCGGTAGAGAATGGAGTCGGAGACGAAATCCGATATCATCGACGCGACGAACCGAGTGCTCTGTGAACACGGGTACGCCGGACTCACGATGCAGAAAATCGCCGACGAGTCGGCGATGACCACCGCAGCGATCCACTACCATTTCGACACGAAAGCGGAGTTGCTGAACGCATTCCTCGACGACCTGATCGAGCGGTTCAAGGCGGAACTCGCCTCCGAGGCGACCGATCCGCGGGAACGGCTCACGGCGTTCCTCGATGCGGCCTTCACACCGACGAATCCCGACGCGGACGGTTTCCCCGTGGCGATCATGGAGCTGAAATCCCAGGCACCCTTTCAGGAGCTCTTCCGAGAACGGTTTCTCGATCTCGACGACGTGATGCGCGAAGTCGTCGCGGAGATCGTCACAGATGGCATCGACGACGGTCACTTCGAGGAGACCGACCCGGACGAAGTCGCCAGACTGGTCACAACGAGTATCAACGGCGCACACGCCCGGAAAGTGGCACTCGGTGAGCCGCTCGACGAGACGCGTCACGTCCTCGAAAACACGCTGGAACTGCACCTCGATTGGCAACCCGAATCGGAGGTGGTCGCGTGAGTTTCTTCAAAGGCCAAGAGGAACTCAACCTGACGGAGGGGGGCATCGTCAAACCGCTGCTGTTCCTCTCGCTACCCATCGTCGTCACGAACCTGATGCAGACCGCCTACAATCTGGCGGACACGTTTTGGCTCGGCCAGTACTCGACGGAGGCGCTGGCAGCCATCTCCTTCGCGTTCCCGATGGTGTTCCTGCTCATCTCGCTCGGGATGGGGCTCTCGGTCGCCGGGAGCGTGCTCGTCGCCCAACACACCGGCGCCGAAGAGACCGCGCAGGCCGAATACGCGGCCTCGCAGACGGTCTCGTTCGCGTTCATCGCCTCGGCGATCCTCGGCGCGATCGGCTACCCGGTCGTCCGAGAGTTCCTCGCGTTCCTCGGGGCGTCGCCCGAGGTCCTCCCCGGCGCGACGGCGTACATGCAGGTGGTCGCGCTGGGCCTGCCGTTCATGTTCGGCTTCTTCGTGTTCATCTCGCTGATGCGCGGCGCGGGCGACACCATCACGCCGATGCTCGTCATGTTCGGGACGGTCGTCATCAACGTGATTCTCGACCCGTTCCTCATCAACGGCTGGACGGTCGGCCCGATCGCGTTCCCCGAACTCGGCATTCAAGGGGCCGCTATCGCCACCGTCTTTTCGCGGGCGCTGGCGATGCTCGTCGGCCTCGCCATCATGCTGTCGGGCACACGGGGGATTCAGATCAATCTCACCGACATGAAGCCCGACCTCCAGTACCTCCGGAAGATCCTGCGGATCGGCATTCCGGCGTCGGTCGAGGGAACCGGTCGCGCCCTCTCGATCAACGCCTTACTGATCGTGGTCGGGCTGTTCTCGACGTCAGTCGTCGCCGCGTTCGGCATCGGAACCCGCGTGTTCTCCGTCATCTTCCTCCCCGCAATTGCCGTCGCGCGGGGCGTTGAAACGATGACCGGGCAGAACGTCGGGGCCGGCAAGTACGACCGCGCCCAGGAGGCGAACTACGTCGCCGCGAAAGGGTTGTTCGGCGTCCTCGGCGTCGCCGGCGTGGCCATCTTCTTCGTCCCGACGCCCATCGTCTCGGTCTTCACCGACGATCAGGCCGTCCTCGACATCGGCGCGGAGTTCCTGCGCTACGTCGCGCTGTCGTTCGGTTTCATCGGGATCCAGCGGGCGTTCACGGGCGGGTTCCGCGGCGCCGGCAAGACACTGATCGCCGCCGTGATCTCCGTCACCGCGCTCGCCGTCATCCGACTCCCCATCGCATACGTGGCCTCACGGGGCGTGCTCCCGACGGACCTGTGGTTCCTCGGACAGCCCGACGTCCGCGGCATCTGGATCGCCTTTTTCGCCTCGAACGTCGTCGGGGCGGTCATCGCGTGGCTGTGGTTCCGACGCGGCACCTGGCGTGACGGCGACGTTCGTGAGACCTCGGGCCCTAGTGGATCCGAACCGGACGACGCAGACGCCACGACGGGAGCGATCAACCCAGACGCCACCATCGACGACGATTAACCCAGACGCCACTCTCGAGGATAGTTAACCGTCTTCACGCACGCCCGCCGAACGGCGTCGGATGGCCTGAACGGTTGACGAGGCTATCCCGCTCGGCCTCGTCTCCGCTCGGGAAAATGGGTGTCCAAACGGGCGTGTTGGTGAGTTCAGTCGTCGCCGGCAGCGCCGACGGACGAGGAGAGCGCGGCCGTGGTCGACGACGCGTCGGCCTGCGTGATGCGGCCCTCGACTTCCGGCGAGATCGGCGTCTCGCGCTGAATGACGTCGATGATGAGCGCGGACAGCAGCGCGCCCTGTTCGGCGGGCACGAGCACCGTCTCGTCTGTGAGCATCGTGTAATTGTCGCCGCCGCCAGCGACAAAGTTGTTCGTCGCGAGCGTGTACGTCGCTGCGGTGTCGACGGGGTCGCCGCCGACGGTCGCCTCGACGACCCGGTCGCCGTCGGGACGAGACGGGTCGAACGTGAATTGCATGCCGCTCACCTGCGGGAATCCGCCGTCCTGGTACTGGGTGGCACCATGCTCGAGCGTCGCGAGCAGCGTCTCCCCCGATATCTCGAGCTTCGTCACCGTGTTCTGGAACGGCAGGATGTTCAGCACCGTCTTCTTCGTGATGTCGCCCGCCGGGTAGAGGGTGTCAGACCGGATGCCGCCGCCGTTCATCAGCCCGACGTCGGCGTCCACGTTGGTCCGGACGGCGTCCGCAATGAAGTTCCCGAGGTTGGTCTCTTGGCTTCGAACGTCGGCTTCGAGCGCGTTGAGATCGACCGTCGACCGGCCGATGACGACGTTCAGTTCATCGTCGAGCCGGTTCCGGTACGAGTTCGCGACCTTCTGCACGTCGCGTGCGGGGTCGGGCTCTGCTTCCTTGAGGCTGTGACTCTCAAAGTCGAAGTCAGCGACCTCGCCGTCCTCGATATCGAGCGTGAGCTCGCCGAGGTAGTCGTACTCGTCGCCGACGAGCGAGATGACGGTGTCGTTGATCTCTTTCGGCTCCTCGTAGCGTTGGGCGACGTGGTCGCCGACGACGACGTCCACGCCGTGGTCGTCGGCGACGACATCCTCGAGGACCGGGCTGCTGACGTGCGAGAGCACGAGAACGATGTCCGCGCCGTCGGCGCGCATCTGGGGGACTACATCGTGGAGGGCCTCGGCGAGGTCGAGGAATTCGGCGTTCTCGCCGGGCGAGGAGACGTTCGGCGTCTCCAGCGTGGTGAGTCCGGTGACGCCGACGGTAACGCCGCCGACTTGGTGGATGGCGTACTGTTGTGCGCCCTGCTCTCTTGCGAACACGTCGCCGGTTCGCGTATCGCGGACGTTCGCGCTCAGCCAGGTGAATTTGCTCCGCGCGACCATCGCCCGGAGCTGCTCCGGCCCCAGGTCGAAGTCGTGGTTGCCGTACGTGTCGTAGTCGAGGCCGCCGGCGTCGAACGCGTCGACGATGTGCTTTCCCTCGAACGCCGCGGAGAGCACCGAGGAGGCGATATCGTCGCCGTTACCGACGCGCAGCAGCTTCGGGTTCTCGGCTTTGAGGTCGTCCATGAGGCCGAAGTAGCGCTCGATGTTTTTGGCCTGGTCGGCGTCGCCGTAATGGCCGTGCACGTGCGTGTCGTGGAGGAACGTGACCGTTCCCGACCCGTCGCGGTTGGTTCGTCCGCGGGATTTCCCCCGTCCCGGATTCGCGCTCGTGACTCCGGCGAGGCCGGTTGCGGCCGCCCCGGCGCCGACTGCCCTGAGAAAGTTTCGTCTGCTGTTCGTGTGGTCCGCCGATTCGTCGCTATCCTGACCCGACATGGCGGTAGCATCATTTACGCCACACAATAAATCGCTTACCATATTTAAGAAAATTTATATTACGTGTAGGGTCACGCGTACTCCGTTCGAAAGACAGCGCGGCCGAGCCTGCCGACCGGTGAGCGCGTTTCGTCGTCGGTCACGCCGTGTTGTCCGCGTCCCGGTAGGGCTCCCTCGCGACGTGCGTGTCCGTAGAGTAGGGCGAGTTGCCGAGAAGCAGTTCATATTCTCGCCAGGTAACGACCGACTGCGGTTGATCGAGTAAACCCGCACGGCGCCGGTGTCGGCGACCGCGCTCAGATTTGGGGAGTCGTCGTCACTCCCCGACGAGCGGGATCGACAACCCACCGCCCGTCCGTTCGACGTCAGTCCCGAACGCCGCGGAGCGCTCGGCGACGGTGTCACGCACCCACTCGGCGACACCGGGACCGGCGAGCGTCGCCGCCTCGTCGACGATGGCGGTCGGCTCGACGCGCAGCTCGGCGAGGTCGCCGTCGCGGACGACCAGCTCGAACAGCGCGCTGCGCTTGTTGTGCAGTCCGTCTTTGTGAATGTAGTCGTCAACGAAGTCGCCGGCGTCGTAGATAATTGGGCGGCCCTGGTACACTTCGACGCCCTGGAGCACGTGAGCGCTGTGGCCGTGGACCACGTCCACGCCCTGCTCGACGAGCCACCGGGCGAAGGCCTGCTGGGTTGGACTCGGGGACGTCTCCCAGTTGGGCCCCCAGTGCAGTGACGCGACGACGAGGTCGGGATCCGCCGTTTCGACGCGCTCGAGGGTGTTTTGAACGATGGCACGCGTCGAACCTGCCGAGCGATCGAGTGGCGTGTGGGCCGTGCCGGGGCTGTGCTCACTTGCGGCGTAGGCGGCCCACCGGTCGGTGAGCGAGATCACCGCGATGGTCAGGCTCGGGTCGAAGACGGCGGGTTCGAGCGCAGTACCGCGGTTTGGCCCTGCCCCAGTGTGGGCGATGCCTGCATTATCGAGGTGAGCGAGCGTCCTCTGGAGGCCCGACTCACCGAAGTCCAGCAAGTGGTTGTTGGCGAGTGCGGCGACCGAGACGTTCGCTGCTTCGAGTGCCGGTACCGCGAAGTCGGGCTCGGCCCGGAAGTAGTAGGTCTTGCCCGGCCATCGCTCGCCTTTCTCGGGGCTGGCGATACAGCACTCCAGGTTCACCACGAGTCCGTCAAGGGTTTGTAGTCGCTCGATGGTGGATCCCCAGACGCCCGCGGCCTCGTTGTCGGTCCAGCGGTCGTTCACACCCCGTCCAAGCATGGCATCGCCGACGAAGCCGACGGTGGCAGATGCTCTGGACCTGTCCTCGTCACGTCGACTCTGCGTTTCGGTGTCGCTCGCACAGCCTCCCAGGGCCGTCGCCCCTGCCGCCAACAATCCGCGACGAGTCCAGCGCATAAGTGGGCATTACAGCACGATTGCCTTTATGACTCCGTCACCGGCGCGATCCATCTTGGCCAATAGGGTGGCCGTCCGCGTGATAATCATTGTCATTGCCGGAATCCGCATTGTCTGGCCACATTGACTCGCCGAGATCGAGCAGATCCAGATGCCGGCCACTGCCGACAGTCGATCCGTCGCTACCGGTCCAGCTCATTCCCCTTCTTATCAATAAAGAGAGTGCCGGTACGATTCTTAACATCGTCGTCACCCACAAAAACGTGGTCGACAAGAGCAAACAAAATCATCTGTGATAACTGGAAGCCTGTCTATTTATGCGATTCTGTCTTCGGATGAGGTGATGGATCGTACAGTCTTATGCGTCGATACGGACGCTCGGATTTCGACAGTCTCGACAGCAGTTGAGACTGAAGACAATCTCACTGCAATTGAAGCAAGATCTGTCGAGGATGCGTTGGACGTTATCGGCAGCGAACCGGTTGTTGGTGTCGTCACCGCGTACGACCTCGCTGATGGAACCGGGATGGATGTTATACAGGCAGTTCGTGAACAGACTCCACAGACGCCAGTTGTCCTCTTCACGGATGTTTCGCCGGCCGAAATCGATACGAACTCCGTCGAGGAGGTACTCGTCGAGTATCTCAACCGGGATCTCCCGGATGCGACTGACCGGCTGGGATTTATCGTCAACGACGTCATCGATCATAGTGCCCAAGTTGGCTTTCTCACCCCCGACAACGAGGACGAACGACTCGACGCACTCGACCAGTATGACATCGACTCATTGCCAATCGAAGAGAGTTTTGAGCGCCTAACGGACCTCATCACGGCACACTTCGATGTCGCAGTCGCGTTCGTTGGCCTCATCGAGGAGGACGAAGAGAACTTCCTCGCCTGTACCGGTGGGGACTGGGACTCGTTGACGCGTGAAGATACGATCTGTACGCACAGTATGCTCCAGGAAGACGTGATGGTTGTCGAAGACATTGCCAACGATAAGCGATTCAACAAAAACGAACAGTTGGAAACCCTCGGCATTGTCTCGTACGCCGGGGCGAACATGACCAGTTCCGATGGCCACGTCATCGGGCAGGTGTGTGCTCTCGGGCACGAGCCACGGCGCCACACTGCGAAAGAAAAGCACGATCTCGAACAGTTCGCCGACACGGCGATGGAAATTCTGGAACTGCGCCAGTCCGTCCTCGACAATCAGGACGTGGAGGTCCACCAATGAGCCTCCGCAGCGACGCCTTCGAGACCGCCCAGCTCCCGATCGACGATATCGAAAGCGGACAATCCATCCTGCTGGTCGGCGACGACACCACCGCACTGAAGACGGTGTTTGCCCGGCTCGTCGCTGCCGATGCGGACGAACGCAGTGTCGTGCTTGCGACGAACGCTGGCGGGCGTTCGATCCAGCGACTGCTCGACGACGCACGCGATGGCGCGGGCTCGCGTGCCTCGATACTGACCGCCGAGGGTCCGGGACGCGGTGCGGATGTTTCAACCATCGACGACCTGAAAGACATTACGCAAGTCGGGATGCAGTTTTCGAACCTCGTTGGGACATCCCAACAGTCCACGGCCCGGTTCCGGTCCGGTATCTTTCTCTGCTCGACGATCGTGTCCGAACTCGACGATACACGCTCTGTCTACCGGTTTCTCAATTCGAATTTCCTGACGGAGCTGCGCCGTGGTGACGGAATCGGTGTTGTGGCGATCGATCGAAGCGCCGAGCTCGAAACTGACGTCGACAGCATGGTCACGGGCATGGAGACGTCGTTCAATATCCGCATCGACGTCGAGCAAACAGGGCCCCAAACGGCGACACTGCACCTCTCTGGCGTCCCGGGAAGCGAGGGGCCTGTCGACATCACACTGTGACAACGCCTGTCGAACGGCCGACACGAGGCCTGGGGAGGCCGGGAGGCCCGCACCACGGTTGTGGCCTCGACACGTCCGCGAACCGCCTTGTACAGTCCCCGCCATCCGGACTCGCCAGCCCTGCCGACACCCGACTGTCGCCACCGACGCATTGGATACGGTCGTCGCCTGCCGACCCCCGCTGGCGGTGCTCGTCAGTCGTCCCCATTGCCGGCGCTGACGTCGACGCTGTCGGCTTCGATGCTCCCCATGTGGGGTGTGGCCTGCTCACCCCGGGCGGATTGCACCTTGCCCAGCACGACGGCACAGACGTAGATGCCCACGGCGACGAGAACGATGATGCCGCCGGCCGTGACGCCGGCGTAGAAGGAGACAGCGATGCCCAGCAACACCGCGAGTTCCGCGAGGACGACCGAGACGACGAGCGACTCGGAGAAACTGCGGGAGACCTGGGTCGCGCCCGCGACGGGGACCACGAGCATGGCGGCGACGAGGATGACGCCCATGATCTGCATCGCGCCGACGACGACCATCGCCGTCAGCATGACCGTGATCCGGTTGTACCAGTTGACAGGGATGCCGGAGACGGCGGCCGCCGTCTCGTCGAAGGTCACGTACAGCAGCTGGTTGCGCGTCAGCGTCACCGTCCCGACGATGACGACGAACAAGACGAGCAGGATCGCGGCGCTCGTGGGCGACACCGTCGCGAGATTACCGAAGAGATACTGGTTGACGCCGACGGCAAGCCCGCCCGCGTTGAGGCTGATGAGCGTCGTCCCGAGCGCAAAGCCCGTCGAGAGCACGATGGCCATCGAGACGTCGTTGTACGCATCCGTGACCTCGGATATGAGTTCGATCAACAGCGCGGCGATCATCGCGACGACGACGGCGGTGAGGTACGGCGACACGCCCAGGTCGATGACGGCGTTCAGGAACAGGCCGACCGCCACCCCGGCGAAGGCAGTGTGAGCCAGCGCGTCACCGATCAGCGCGAGCTGGCGGTGGACGAGGAAGGTCCCGATCAGTGGCGCCATCACGCCGATGCAGAGCCCGACGAGTATCGCCCGGTGCATGTACCGGTAGTCCGGATTCAGCATCTCGATCCCCGTGAAATGATACGCCCACTCCAGCACCCAGTGCCACTGTTCGAGGACCCACAACAGGAGACCGAAGACGAACTCGCCGACGGCATCCACTCCGACCTGGAGCGGGAGGACCATCGACGGCTCCGCGACCACGGGCCAGCCTGCCAGGACCGCGCCCGCGACGGCACCGCTCATCCGTCTACCTCCGTGAGGACCCGCGCTTCAGTGCCGAACGCGCGGGCGAGCGCGTCACTCTCGACGAACGCCTCCGTCGGCCCGTCGAAGTAGACTTCGCGGTTCAGACAGACGACGCGGTCGGCATGGTCGACGACCGCCCCGAGGTCGTGTTCGATGAGAACGACGGTGATCCCCTCGTCGTTGAGCGCCCCCAGGAGATCGTAGAAGGCCTCGACCGATTCGGCGTCGACCCCGACAGTCGGCTCGTCCAGCACGAGCAGGTCCGCCTCACTCGCCAGTGCGCGCGCGATGAATGCCCGCTGGCGCTGGCCGCCCGAGAGCTGTGTGATACGGCGGTCGGCGAACGCGCCCATGCCGACCGTTTCGAGGGCTTCGTCGACGATGGCCAGATCGGATCGAGACAGTCGGCCGAAGATCGCGTTGACGATCGCCGGGACCGTGCCCAGCCCCGCTCGAACCGTCTCCAGTGGTGCCTCCCGGAGCGCCCCGATCGTGTCCCGGTTCAGGTCACCGACCCTGTCCAGCGTGAGATGTGCGAACCGCCCCATCTTCACGACTTCGCGCACGGTGATGGGCATCTCCTTGGCCGCGCTGGCGTGCTGGGCGACGTACCCGATGCGCTCGCCGTCGTCGAAGCGGACGGCCGACTCGTCGAACAGCCGGGCCGTCCCCGCGTCCGGCTCCAGCAGACCCAGCATGAGCTGCATCAGCGTCGACTTTCCCGAGCCGTTGGGGCCCACGATGGCGACGTACTCGCCCTGGTCGACCGCAAGCGACACGTCCGTCACCACTGGCGTCGACGTGTAGCCGAACGTGACTCCCGAGAGATCGACGACTGGCTCGGCCGTCGGAGTGTCCGCATCGGACCCAGTGGCCGTTCGCGTTGCCGATTCGGCCGTCGACGCGGCATCGCTATCCTGTGTACTCATATCGGTTTGAAGTTCCGCCACTGATCGAGCCAGTCCGTCGAGGGGGCCGCTTCCTCGGGTGTCTCGTTGCCGAGGACGATCTCGAGGGTGGGCATGTTGATGTTGTCTGCGATCTCCTTGTAGCCCCAGTTCTGCTCGACCCACTCCTCGCGGACGCCAGCGTACGGCGTCACGGGGAAGTACGCCTCCACGCCCGTCTCGCGGACGAGCTGTTGGGCGGGTTTCTGGGACTCGAAGACGCCGTTTGCGATGTATTCGATGTCGTTCTCCCGGATGACTCTCGACGCCTCGCGGATGTCGGTGGGTTTGACCGTGCCGCTCGCCGCGAGACTCGTCACCAGCGGTCGCATCCGTACGCCGTAGCGTACACCGATGTACTGGAAGGCGTTGTGGGCGGCCAGCTGAACGATGTCGCGATCAGCCCGGTCGAAGATCGCCTCGTAGTCCGCATCGATTCGGTCGAGCACCGTTGCGGTGTACGTCTCGGCGTTCTCGCGGAAGGTGTCTGCGTGTTCGGGGACGACCTCGGCGAACCCCTCGGCGATGTTGTCCACGGCGGATTGTGCCCGTCGAGGATCCAGCCAGAAGTGCGGGTCCTTCCCGCGCTGTGCGCCGACGCCCTCCTCCTCACGATCCAGGGACGCAGCGAGATCCACCAGGTCGATGCCCGACCGGGCGTTGATCAGCGCCGTGTCCACGTCATCGCCCGTGATCGTTTGGATGGCGCGGTCGGCCCATGGCTGGAAGTCCTGTCCCACGTGAACGAACGCGTCCGCCTCGATGATGCGCTGGGTGATGCTGGTGTTGGGTTCCCAGCCGTGGCCGTGCAGTCCCGTCGGAACGAGGTTCTCCACTGTCAGCGGAGTCCCCTCGGCGATCTGGCGGCCGAAATCGAAGAAGCTGAAGAACGAGGCCACGGCGACCGGCTCGTCGCTTCTGTCATCGTCGCCCGCCTTTGCTTCTCCCGGTGCACTCGGCAGGGCCGAGCAGCCGGCCAACCCCACGAGCGCCGCGGCTCCACCGGCACTGAGCGCGTCGCGTCGCGTCATCCCTCGTCTGTCGTGGTCCGCGCGTCTCATCGGCGATCACCGAATCCAGTGATTAGGTCCATCTAAGTTTTTGTTTCCTTCTACTATACTTGTAGGTTGTGGTTATGAAATACGATGACGCCCAACCGTCGGACAGGTGGAAGCCACTTCTAGAGTGGCCGGACGCCGTGCCGTCTGCCGTCATTGGACAGGGCGACAGGAACTGTTGTGTCCGGGGTTGGCGCCCGTGGTCTGGCTACGCTGTTCGACAGCGATGGCATGGAGCCAGCACCAACGGCGGTCCACTGCCAGGAAAGTCATCAGCATCCCGACGGCATCTCCTTACAGCGGCGATGCGGACCTCGGCACTCACGACGCACAATCTATCCATAGAGACAGTTGTGACTTGGAGGCGGCCGGCACGACGGTTCCCCGGCCCGCCGCTGACTCGTCCGGTCGGCCGTCTACTCGGCGCCGAGTGTCAGTTCCGGGAAGAAGCGGCCGTGGAAGTCGTAGGGGAGCGCGTGAGGGAGCGGCGCCCGTGCGCGTTCCTCGAAGGACTCTCCGTCGAGGACGACGAGCACCGACCGCTCGGCCACCGGATCCAGCGTCACCGTCAATACGACGCCGTCGTCCTCGCTGTTCCCGCCTGGGCGCGGGACGAAGATGGGTTCGCTACATCCGCCCGGCCCCTCCCAGATCTGCTGGTTGTTCGTCGCAGTGTCGAGTTTCACGATTCTCCGGGGCCACGCGGTCACCGGCTGGTCGGTCTGCTGTGCGTAGACGAAGCGGTGTTCCTCGAGCCTGACGGCGGGCGAGACGGTCGGCAGTCCGGTCCCCTCGGCGAACCGCTGGACCCGTTCGACTGTCGGGTTCCCACCCGGATTCGAGACCCGGTAGCGGTCGATTCGCCCCGCGATCGCGTCGAGGTCGCCGCTTCGCAGGGTCGACAGGTCGAGCGTGCTGACCGCCGTCGCATCGGGGAGCGTCTCCACGTCGAACACCACGTCGCCGCCGTCCTCGAAGGCGTTGACGTGATGGAAGCCGAACATGGGGTCGGTCCGTGTCTGTCGGACTGCGCCAGTTTCGCGGTCTATCAGGTGGACCGTCGTGCCCGCATCCGGCCGCCACTCGAAGTGCTCGACGAACGGGCCCTGTCGGCCGGGTTTGAGAAACGCCAGCGGGTCCACGTCGAACGGGAACTCGGTCAGGACGGCGTAGTTCGGCGTCAAGGCGAAACTGTGCATGTAACTGGGCCGCTCGGTCGGGACAGAAGCGACCACCTCGCGCTCGCCGGGCGCCGGTAACTCGAAAATGTGATACTGGTGCTGGCGGCCGAATTCGACCTCGAAGGTGACGTGGACGTCCCGTGCGGGGTCGTACTGGAGATGGGCACAGAACAACTGGCCGTTCGCGGCCGGCCCGTCGTACTCGACGTCCCCGCGGGTCTCCAGGGTGGTCAGGTCGACACTGACCCAGCGTGGCGTCTCCGTGAGTGCCAGGTACTCGTCGCCGATCCGTTCGACGATGATGTTCGTGTTGTCGTAGGTGTCGCCACGTAGGAGGCGCCAGACGCGCTCGCGTAGCGTCGAGTCGCCGGTCGCGAACCCGCCGGAGAACTCGCCCGCCTGGGCGGCGGCGTAGCTGTCCGTCCGCAGGAAGCGATTGGCATACCGGACGCAACCCTCCTCGAAGGTGTACCGCGTGAGCATCGCCAACCCGTCGAACCAGTGGTCGACGGTGTCCTCACCAGCGTCGAACGACCCCGGCCCGTTCCGGACGAGACTCCCAGAGAGCCACGCCGGGAGCGACCCCTCGACCGGCAAGTCCGTCTCGCGTTCGTCGGTAACCGGCAGCGAATGAAATCCCAGCACGCCCGTCCCGGTGGCGTCTGACTCTGCCATCGTCGTCGCTTGGGCGGCCAGCCTCAAAGACCCACCATGTCTACCGTGGCCACAACGAGCTACTCTTAGAATTGTCGTCTATCGGCAAATTAGTGGCCTCGGCACTCATAGGGCTCGTCATCACCGGGGAGTCACCCCGGCTCGGCCCAGTCGCTCGTCATCGGCC
>ENA-ORCR01000725-ORCR01000725.1-marine-metagenome-genome-assembly--contig:-NODE-725-length-14008-cov-7.339028_pt1 | contig 14008 bp, 15 predicted proteins | sample MGYA00237782_ERZ508514 | MGnify/ENA primary metagenome ERZ508514 (study PRJEB26185, sample SAMN06268960) | marine metagenome | isolation source: Eden Landing Ponds, San Francisco, CA, USA | place...
GCACAGGACATCCAGGCGATCCTCGACGCCCTCATCGAGATGGGGACCCTCTCACCAGAAGCGGATCGACAGGTGATGGGCGACGTGATGGAACTGGCCATCGCCGACGCCCGCGGCGAGGACATCGAGCAGTACCGCGTCCAGCAGATCATCCAGCAGGTCGAGGACACAATCTACGAGTTCCCGCTGCGACTACCGGCGAATCTGGCGCTCGTCCTCCGGGTCGCCACCGTCGTCGAAGGGGTCTGTGTCACGCTCGATCCCGACTTCGACTTCATCTCCGTGGCGACCGACTACCTCAGTCAGGAGGGTCACATCACCGCCGGCGCGCGCCAGTACGTCGAGGACCGGGCCGACGAGGTCCGCGACGCCGCCGAGTCGATGGTGCGGGTGCCGCCGAAACTCGAATCGGCACTCGATCGAATCGAGCGCGAGGACCTCCACGTCCGGGCCGACATCGAGGACAGCGACAGGGTCCTCGAACGGATGACTCGCCGGCTGATCCTCGGAATGCTCCTCGCCAGTGGCACGCTCTCGACGGCGTTGCTGTACGCCCAGTCGACGGTCGTCGCGACGGCCGTCGCTGGCGTCGGGACGCTCGTCGTCGCCGGCGTGACCGCCTACTCGTTCCGCCGGTCGAAAGGGATCCGCGCTAAGCCACAGTTCACCCGCCAGAGCATGCGCGAGCGCGACTCCGGTGGCGGCGACGCCGGCTACGCCAGCGCCTACGGCACCGACGAGGACGGGTAAGCAAGCACCCGCAATACTGTGGGTAGTCATCGAGCAACTGTATTGCTAACTTCAAAGTTATGCCTAACATTTTATGATGTAGCCAATTATTGGTGTGGGTTGTTGTCACACATGACGGAACAGATACACACACAGTTGCTCGGGCGAGACGTATCGTTGAACGTTTCGGGGCCGTGGTTGGCCTACTGGCTCGTGATCATGCGACTGGCAGTCGGGTGGTGGCTGCTGCATGCCGGTCTGGACAAGTTCGCTGGCTGGCCGTTCGACGCCAGTTGGTTCATCGGCGGTGCGGCGGCGGGAACGAGCCTCGGGCCGTTCGTCACGCTGTTCAGCGACGGTATCCTGCTGTCGTTCACCAACGTCATGGTTCCGCTCGGACAGACGCTGATCGGGCTGGGACTGATCGTCGGTGCGCTGACGCGGCTGGCCGCGTTCTTCGGCGCGTTCCTGATGACGTTCTTCTACTTCATCAACGGCGAGACCGGCGGGTGGGCTCACGGCGTGATCACCGGCGACCTGCTGGGTCTGCTGATCTTCGCGATGATCGCCACCCTCGGCGCCGGGCGCGTGCTCGGAGTCGACGCCTATCTCGTAAAGACGTCGTTCGTCAAGGACCATCCGCGGCTGCGGTACTTCATCGGCTAATAAGGTGACAAAACATGAGTGAACTTACCACGATAGAACGGATCGGGTTGTACGGCGGCGGAGCGCTCCTCCTGCTCGGAACAGTCGGGATGGGCCTGATAGAGATACTCCTCGGCGCGCCCCATCCGGTGTCGGGCGAGGGGCAGATCGTTCACGAGACGCTGTTCAGCCTCAGCCTCCGGTCGTACACGATCCTGCTCGGACTGATCCTGATGGCCACGTACGGGATCGCCAACCTCGCCACCAAGCCGCCGAAGGATACGTCGATCTGAGGCGGCCGTCGCACGAATGCAGTCTTGAACCGGCGTTCGGGGGAGCCTATTTTTAAACGGAGCGAGAGACGTCCCTACTCCACGACCGGCAGGTCTGCGCGGCTCCCCTTCGGCACCACCGAGCGCAGTTCGTCGTAGAGGTACAGCCCCACCCCGATCGGCGCCCGCTCGCCGGCGATCTCGTGCGTCGCGATCAGGTATCCCCAGTCGCCGTCCCACTCGGGGAGGTCCTGGTCGTCGCCGGCGATGAAGGTCACGGCCTGCTCGGGATCGAGTTCGATCACGTTTCTCGTTGCGAGACCTCCGAACCGGGTGACCGCCCGGCTCGTCGGCTTCCAGTGCTCCTGTCGCGTCCGGAGGAAGGTCATCCCGATCGCCTCCACCGCGCTGGGGTCGGTCGCCTCGCCGTTGAAGATCCAGACCTTGCCGGCGCCCTTCTCCCAGAAGCTGTACTCCTCGAAGACGTCCGGCTCGATCCCGAACCGCTCTGCCCACCAGTCGAGCACCTCCCGACGACTCGCTCGTCCCTCCACCTCGCGGTCGGCGGGGGTCTCCGGGAGGCGATCGAACTGCTGGCCGTCGTTGGTGGGGGCGTCGTCGGTCACGCGCCCACCTCCTCGCCGTCGCCCGGGCCGGCGTCGCTCTCCCCGCCCACGCGCAGTTTCGCGCAGAAGAACCCGCCCGTGTCGTTGTGGTGCGGGTAGACCCGGTGTGCGCGCGTCACCGACTCGTCGTACGTCTCGCCCTCCCACTCCGTCACGCCGGGGACCGTGTCGAGCGGCAGATCGAGATCGACGATCTCGCACTCTTCCGCCTCCAGGACGTGGTCGAGCACCGCCTCGTTCTCCTCGGGCGCGAACGTGCAGGTGGAGTAGACGACGGTGCCGCCGGGACGGGTCGCCTGCACCGCGCGGGCTAAGACTCCCTTTTGAATCCCGGCGACGGCGTGGACGTGATCGAGCGTCCACTGGTCGACGACGTCCGGGTTCTTCCGGCAGGTCCCCTCACAGGAGCAGGGGGCGTCGACGAGGGCGCGGTCGAACTCGTCGAACGCGAGCGGCTTCGTCGAGAAGTTGCGCGCGTCCTGGTTCGTGACGATCGCGTTCGTGATCCCGAGGCGCTCGGCGTTGTGCCGGAGCGCGGAGAGCCGCCCGAGGTTGTTGTCGTTGGCGACGAGGGTCCCCTCGTCGTCCATCGCGTCGGCGATCTGGGTGGTCTTGCTGCCGGGCGCCGCGCAGGCGTCCCAGACGCGCTCGCCGGGTCGCGGGTCGAGTGCGAGCCCCGGAAGCACCGACACCTCCTCCTGTCCGTGGGTCCAGCCGTGGACGTACGGCCAGTTGCCGCCGGGGTTCCCGTCCGGGAGCCGGAAGAGGCCGTCGTGCCAGTCGACGGGATCGTAGGCCACGCCCTCCTCGTCGAACGCCTCGCGGACGCGGGCCGGGGAGGCCGCCATCTCGTTCACGCGGACGACCGACGGCAGCGGCCGGTCGCAGGCCGCGCGGAACGCCGCCGCGTCGTCGACGAGCGGCTCGTACCGCTCTAACGGATTCATGGCACCTCTTGCGCGCCGGGTGGTTAGTCGGTTTCGGGACGGACGGACGACGACCCGCCCGCCCTCGCGCCCCACCTTTAGGTCGCTGCCCGGTGTACGCCACGGTATGGCACGAATCTCCGTCCTCGACGACGACGTCTCGCTGGACGAGCCGACGCTCGTCGAGGGGTTTCCCGGCGTCGGGCTCGTCGGCAAGATCGCGACGGATCACCTGATCGAGACCCACGAGATGGTCCACTACGCGAACGTCCACTGCGAGGGGCTCCCGCGGGTGGCCGTCTACCGCGAGTCGGACCCCTCGCTGACGGCGCCGGTGCGGCTGTACGCCGACCCCGAACGCGACCTCGTGGCGCTCCGCAGCGACGTGCCGGTGAACCCCGGCGCGGCCACAGAGGTCGCGGGCTGTCTCGACGACTGGTTCGTGGAGACCGCGGTGTTCCCGATCTTCCTCTCCGGACTCGGTCGCGAGAAGGACGAGACGCCGCCCGATCTGTACGGCGTCGCGACCGGCGACGGGGCGGACGCGCTCTCTCTCGCCGAGATATCGGAGCCACCGGAGTCGGGGCTCGTCTCCGGACCGACCGGCGCGATGCTCGCGGAGTCGCTGGAGCGCGACCGCGATGCCGTCGGACTCGTCGTCGAATCGGATCCGCAGTTCCCCGACCCGGAGGCGGCTCGGATCCTCATCCGCGACGGGATCGACCCGATCGCCGGCATCGAAACCTCCACCGACGGGCTCGTCGAGCAGGCCGAAGAGATCCGAAACGCGAAACAGGCGTTCGCGAAGCGGATGCAGGAGGCGACGGAGGAGAGCTCGCAGGCGGAGCCGCTGAAGATGTTCCAGTGAGGGGCAGCGACGTGCAGGCCCCACTCCGGGGACACCTCCTCAGTCCCCGCTCTCCAACTCGTCGAGGATCGGCCGGTACTTGAGCTGGACCTCGTCCCACTCCCGGTCTGGGTCGGAGTCGGAGACAAGCCCGACGCCGGCGAACAGCGTGGCGCGTCGGGAGGTCGCCACCGCCGATCGGATCGCCACCGCGAACGCGCCGTTGCCGGCGGCGTCGATCCAGCCGACCGGCGCGGCGTACCAGCCCCGGTCGAACGGCTCCGTGTCGTGGATCGTCTCGAGCGCGCGGTCGGGCGGGAGCCCGCCGACGGCGGGGGTGGGGTGGAGCGCCTCGACGAGGTCGAGGACGTGGCGGTCCGCGCTCAACTCGGCCGTGATCGGGGTGTGGAGGTGTTGCACTGTGGCGAGTCGCCGGACGCGACGGTCGCCGGCGGAGATGGAGGCCGCGAACGGCTCTAACTGCTCGCGCACGGTGTCGGCGACCAGCTCGTGTTCGTGGACGTTCTTGGCGTCGTCGAGCAGCTCTCGGGCGAGCCACTCGTCTTCGGCCGGTGTCTCCCCGCGACCGGTCGTGCCCGCGAGCGCGTCGGTCTCGACCGTGCGGCCGCGCAGCGCGACCAGCCGCTCCGGAGTCGCACCGAAGAACGCGCTCCCGCCCGCGTCGGGCTCGAAGTAGTAGCGGTGGCAGTCCGGGTACTTCCCCGCGAGCCGGTCCAGCGTCGCCGCCCGCGGGAACGCCGCGTCGAGGTCGGCCTCCAACGCCTGCGCGAGCACCACCTTCCGCAGGTCGCCGCCGCGGATCCGACCGACCGCGGCCTCGACGCTCTCCCGCCACGCCTCGCGGCTCGTCGTCCGGCGGGTCGCGGCGATGCCGGGGCGCGGCGGGCGATCGGCCCCCGAGCGCTCCGCGAGCCCCGCGATCCGCTCGCGCTCGTCGGCGAGCCGTTCCTCGACCGCGTCGGGGTCGGCGTCGTCGCCGACCGCGGTCACCGTGAGCCACGCGCCGTTGTCCGCGAACGTGACCTGCACGCGCGGGAGGACGAACCGCGCCTCGGGGAACGGCTCCCACGGGTCGCCGTCGCACCCTCCCTCGTGGAAGGCGAACCCGCCGAAGAGTCGGGGGCGAGCGGCCTCGGTCCCGGCGTGGACGTCACCGGAGTCGAACAGCTCGTCGGCGCCCGCGCGTATCGCGGCGAACCGGTCCGGGCCGCTCGCGGTCAGCGTCGCGGCCGCGCCGCTGGCGAGCACGAGCGCGTCGTCTGGCGCGCTCCACGTCGTTCGCGGCGCCGGCAGGGCGTCGAACGCGGCCGCGAACGCGGGCGCATCGATCCCGATCGTACGGCTGACGAGTGTCGACGTCGGGGACGAACGCGCCCGTTCCATTGACGTTCGATCGGGCCCGAGGAACCTTTATCCTGACTATCCCGGGGGCCGACGGGCGAGCGTTTGGGCGGGCGGTTCGACGAAGCTCTCGGGGATTAGCTGTACCGCTCCTCGTTCCAGGGGTTCGCGGTGTCGCTGTAGCCGCGCTTCTCCCAGTACCCGAGCTCCTTCTCCGTGAGGAACTCGACCCCGGAGACCCACTTCGCCCCCTTGTACGCGTACTTGTGCGGCGTGACGACCCGAATCGGGCCGCCGTGGTCGGCGGGGAGGTCGTCGCCGTCGAACCCGTACGCGAACAGCACGCCCTCGCGGGTACACTCTTCCAGGGAGAGATTCGTCGTGTAGCCGTCGAGCGCGTGGAACAGGACGTGCTCGGCGTCGTCTCGCACGGCGGCGCGCTCGACGATATCGCCGAACTCGACGCCGGTGAACGCGCAGTCGAACTTGCTCCAGCCGGTCACGCAGTGGAAGTCCTGTCGCTGGGTCACCGACGGGAGATCGCGGAACGCGGAAAGCGAGTACGCGAGGGGCTCCTCGACCGCGCCCCAGACCTCGAACTCGAACGTCTCGGGGTCCCACGAGGGCGTCCCGCTCTTCGAGAGCACCGGGAAGCGGTCGGTCTCGCGCTGCCCCGGAGGGAGCCGATCGCTCCCGTACTCGCGGTAGAGGTCCGTGAGATCCTCGATCGCGTCGGCGTCGGTGGCGCCGGCTTCGGTCATACCGTCCGTACGGCCCGACAACACCTATGAATGTCGTTCCCGTGACGGCACCCGACGAGCGCGACCGGCGAACCGCACACAGAAGTGTTTGTAATGATTCAGTAGTTTCGATATCTAGAGTCTGCATTTGAAAAATAAGAACTAGCGTTTCAAAAACACCCGATATCGGTTTCTAATAGCCGTAGCATCGACGCCACATTTATATACCCATTCCCATTACTCCCGGACAGGAAATGCCACAAGTAGAGATAACCGTGCCGGAGCATCTGGAAATGCAGATCGCTCAGATGGTCGAGCAGGGGGAGTTCCTCAACCGCGAGGAGGCGGTCGAAGAGCTCCTGTCGACGGGGATAAAGGCGTTCAAGACGAGCGGTCCGCGAGACGACGAGGACTCCAACGGGTTCGAAGACGAGGGGATGATGGGCCACGAGGACGAGTACGTCTTCTGAATCGGTGCGTCCCGCTGCGCCGTTCCGGTCGGTTCCGATCGCTGTTCTCCGTCGCCGACCCCCGTTCCACGACGTCGATCCTCGTACCACGTCGCCGACCTCCGTTCCACGTCGCTGAGCCCGCCGCGGGTTCACCGTCCGCTCCCGTCTCGCTTCGCACCCAGATCGGACTGAGAGCAGTCGAACCGCCGCAGATCTGTGCGTATACCCCTCAACAATGCTTAAAGGGTGTCCGACCCGTATCGTGGGGTATGCACAAAGACGAGCTCCTCGAACTCCACGAACAGATGGTGACCATCATGGAGCACTTCCGCAACCACGAGACCGTGGACGGTTCGCTTTTCGATCCGTACGACGAGCTCGACGTCGACCCCTCCCACGTCCACAAATCGAAGAGCGAGCACAAACACGCCGTGTTCGTCCTCGGCAACGCCCTCGCGAACGCGATGAGCGAAGACGAGTTCTCCCCTGCGGGCCGCGTCGGAAAGCGGATGGAGGAGCTCGCCGACGACGCGGAAAACAAGATCTGAGGCGGCGATACCGCCACGTACCGGCTCGTCTCGTGAGGGATGCGGCCCGTGGTGATCCCCTTCTCGGCCGAGGTTCACCCGCGAACGCTTAAGCACTCGGCGGCCCGCTCACCGACATGGTCGCGGAGGCGTTCTCGGCCGACACCGCTCACCTCGTCGCCGGCGGCGCACTCGTCGCCGTCGCGCTCGCCGTCGTATATGGGGCCGACAGACCGCGAGGCGCGTGGACGCGGGCGCTTCGCTCTCGCTTTCTCCTCGGCGTCCCGTGGGGGACGCTCGTCACGATCGCCGCGGTCGTCGGGGTCTACGCGTTCGTACAGAGCGGGCTGGAGAACCCGAACCGACCCGTCGTCATCCCGTTCCGCTCGTGGTCGTACCTCTACCCCGAGGGGATGCTCTGGTCCGGGCTCGCACACTCCGGCCGGGGCCACATCACCGGGAACCTCCTGTCGACGCTCGTCGCCGGCGCGCTCGCCGAGTACGCCTACGGGCACTTCCCGGGCGGTCGCGAGGTCGACGACGGGGGCGAGGCGGAAACCGGACCCGGAACCGTGCGGTCGGTGGTGTCGTCGATCGGAGCGCTCCGTGAGTCGCTCTCGGTCCCTGTGCCCGCTCGCGAATCGCTCTCCCGGGAAGCGCTCGCCGCGAACCCCTACGTCCGGGCGTTCGTCGTCGTCCCGGGGGCGATGGTGGGGTTCGGCGTCCTGTCGTCCCTGTTCGCGCTCGGACCGGTGATCGGCTTCTCGGGCGTGGTGTTCGCGCTGTGGGGGTTCGCGCTCGTCTGCTACCCGATCAGAACGGTCGCCGCGCTCACCGGGGTGACGCTGGTGAACGTGACCTACGAGACCCTCCGGAACCCGGTCGTCGTCTCCGAGGCGAGCGGGTCGTACGGCGCCCCGAGTTGGGCGAACATCGCGATACAGGGGCACGCGATCGGACTGATCGGCGGCATCCTCGCCGCGGTGTGGTTCGTCCGACGGCGTCGGGGACGCCGAAGCGAGACAGTGTGGCTCGATCCGGAGTCGCGGACGACCGCGCTGGTCGTCTTCGGCGCGGTCCTGCTGTTCGGCGCGTCTCGCCGACTCTGGGCCGTCTACTGGTACCTCGGGAACGAGCGGTACGAGATGTACCGCGCGATCGGGTTCGGCCTCCTGGCGGCCCTCGCGGCGATCGTCGCGCTCGCGGTCGCCGGGCGCGACGAGCCGCTCCGCCCGGACCTGGCGGTTCCGGAGCCGAAGACGGTCCGCGAGAGCGCCCGGTCCCTGACGCCCGCGGCGGTCGGCCTCCTGTTGCTCGTCTCGGCGCTGGCGGTCGTGGCGGGGCCGGGGATCGCCCCGAACCTCGTCGCCGTCGACGACGACGAGCTCCCGGGCGACCCGATCGAGATCGAGGGGTATCAGCTGACGTACGCCGAGAACGTCGAGGACCGAGTCGTGAGCGTCGTCGACGTGGAGGCGTTCGGCCGGTCGACGAGCGTCAACACCTCCGGGGTGATCGTGGCGAACGCCGACCGGGAGATCTGGACGACGGCGGTCTCGAAGGGGAACCTCGCCTTCTGGGGGTACCGTGCGATCGACGTCGGCGGGACGGGCTGGCGCGAGACCGTCTGGGTCCAGCGCACCGGCTGGGTGGCGACGAACGGCGGTCCGGCCTACCGGGTCGACGCCGTGCGCGACGAGACGCGTTCGACGCTGTTCACGAGCGACCCGGCGCGGGCCGAACCGCGGATCGACGGTCGGACCGTCACGGTCGCCCCCGTCGACGGCGGGTTCGAACTGCGAGTCGACGGCGGCGGGGAGCGGGACGTCGCCCGGTTCCCGACCGCGAACGAGTCGGTGACGCTGCGAGGGGTCACGTTCATCCGGCAGGGCGACGCGGTGTTCGCGGTGCGGGGGGAGACGCGGGTACGGATCGCGGAGCGAGAGCGGTACGAGGGGCGGCGGTGAGGCGAAGCCGCTCTAGTGGGCCGGTTTCGCAGACGCGTTCGGCTCCGACACGGCTGGTCGATCAAAAGTTGCCTTTTGATCGACCGCAAGAGTGAGTGTTTCAGATCGGTGGTAGGATCCGATATTTAAATGCCACTGAGCGACTTCGACGATCACTTATAAATAACCGTAGCAGTGGCGTCGCCGCGCGACGCCGTCGCTAGAGCGTGTAATATACACGAGACGCGTTTCGAGAGCGGTCCGATGTCGCCGGTAGCGGATGCTGCCGAACGAGCTACAGCCGAGTGAGGTTCGTCGCGCGCGGACCCTTGTCCGCCTCCTCGATCTCGAACTCTACCTCCTGGCCTTCTTCGAGGTCCGGGCCGCCGACGTCTTCCATGTGGAAGAACACGTCTTCGTCAGCGTCGTCAGTCTCGATGAATCCGTAGCCGCCGGTGTCGTTGAAGAAGTCGACCTTGCCTGTCGCCATCGCGTTTCGACTCACTCCCGACTGGGACATAAGTGTTGTGTGCCCCCGGACGCGCCCGAGCGTGCCCCGACCGCTCACTGACTCCGTTTCGCCATCTCCAGCGAGATGAAGAACCCGAAGTACGCGGGGATGCCGGCGAGCATGAACATGTACAGCACCCACCGCGGGGAGTCCGCGAACAGGAAGTCGTACAGCAGCGAGACGCTTGTCACCCACACGACCGCGAACACGAAGTCGGAGAGCATCCCACCCCGGTTCTCGCTGACGTGCGTTCGGAGGCGATCGGTGAGGCTCTCGGGCTCGGAATCGGTCGGGTCCGCGCTGTCGGTGTCAGTCATTGGGTGAGCGTGGGTCGCCGGATACGTCGGTGTTCCGGACCGAACCGATCGCGGTCGGTCCGCCCGTCGCGCCGAGACGGCGGCCGGAGGGCGTCTCGGATCGGTCGAACGGTGAACGAGTTATGCGCGGCGAAGCGGTCGGGAGGTGGAACCGCGCGTCAGTCCTCGTCGAGGTAGTCGACGACGAGGACGGGCACGTGCGTCGAGCGCAGCGTGCGTTCGGTGACGCTCCCGAGGAGCGCGCGGCGGACGCCGGCGCGCCCGTGGCTCCCCATCACGATCAGGTCGATATCGTGGTTTTCGGCGTAGTCGCCGATCACCTTGTGCGGGCGGCCGCCGGAGACGTGTTCCACGACGTCGACGCCGCGGTCGTCGCCGCGCTCGGCGACCACGCCGGTCGCCTCGTCCGCCTGCTCTTTCAGTTCTCCCATCTCGTCGAACCGGCCCTGCTTGAGCCGGTCGACCTGTTCGGTTCCGAGGCTGAAGTTCACCGAGTCGATGTCGACCACGTACAGCGCGTGGACTTCGGCGTCGTACTTCTCCGCGAGGTCGAGCGCGTGGTCGACGGCGGCCTCTGCGACGTCGCTTCCGTCCGTGGGGACGAGGATTCGTTCGTACATGGATTACTCCTCCGTCGTTTCGTCGTCGTCAACTGCGTGGTCCCCCTCGGCGGCCGCGTCGTCAACTGCGCGGCCCCCGTCGGTCGCCACGTCTTCGCCGCCGTCGGCGACGACGTCCTCGGCGGTCTCCTGCTGTCCCATCGGTTCGGGACTGTGACACTGCCGGACGATCCGCTTCGTCTCCAGCGAGGGTTCGTCGGTCGCCATCGAGACGGCGATGGTGACGACGAACACGACCGGGAGCGTGATGAGCGCCGAGCCGATGGCGGGCATCCACGTCGCCAGCCCCGCCGACAGCGGCGCCTCCAGCGATCCGATGTACGTCGGGACGATCTGGTTGATCATCGGGAGCGACCAGAGCGTCAGCCCGGTCGTCATGCCGGCGAGCGCACCCTGTCGGTTGGCGTTCTCCCACCACATGCCGAGGAAGAACATCGGGAACAGCACGGAGCCGGCGAGCGAGAACGCGTAGCCCACGAGCGCCGCGATCGACGACGCGGGGTTGAGCGCGGCCAGCGTGGTCAGCGCGCCCAGGGCGACGATCGAGAGGCGGCCGACGAGGATCTGCTGGCGCTGCGTCGCGTCCTCGTTGATGATGTTCGTGTAGATGTCGTGGCTGATCGCCGACGAACCGGCGATGAACAGCCCGGCGACCGTCGCGATCGCCGCGGCGATACCGCCCGCCGCGACGATGCCGACGAACCAGTCCGGAAGCCCGGACAGCTGCGCCGCCAGCACGACGATGACCTCGCTGGCCGCGCTCGTCATGCCGGGGTCGCCGTACGTCGCGCCGACGTTCTGCGTGTAGAGGTCGGTGCCGAACGCCGCGAACGCCGGGGCGCTCCAGTAGAGGATACAGATGAAGAACAGCCCCCAGACCGTCGACCAGCGGGCCGTCCGCTCGCTTTCGACCGTGTAGAACCGGACGAGCACGTGCGGGAGCCCGCAGGTACCGACGATCAGCGAGAACGTCGTGGCGACCCAGAGGTAGTAGCTCGACGAGGCGAACGGCTCGGAGAACTCGCTGCCGAGTTCGCTGATCAACATTCCGTATTCGAGATGCGGCAGCACCGTGGAGTAGCCGTTGGTGTAGCCGACGACGAACAGCCCGACGACGAACGCGAGGATGAGGATGACGTACTGGACGGCCTGGTTCTTCGTGGCGCCCAGCATGCCGGAGAGCGTCAGGTAGCCGACGGTGACGACCATCATCGCGACCACCATCACCTGGTACCCGTCGAGACCGGGGATGAGGCCCCCGTAGTCACCGAAGATGTACAGGCCGACGAGCGCCATCCCCTTCGCCTGCCCGATGGCGTAGACGAAGCCGATGAGGAACGTCGTCACCGCCGCGATGGCGCGCGCGGTGTCGGAGTTGAACCGGTCGCCGACGAAGTCCGGCGCCGTGTACTTCCCGAACCGGCGCAGCTGCGCGGCGAGGAAGATGAGCAGGATGAAGTAACCCGTCGTCCAGCCGACGACGTACACCAGCCCGTAGAACCCCGCGAGCGCGATGGACGCCGCCATGCCGAGGTACGAGGCGGCCGACATCCAGTTCGCCCCGATCGCCATCCCGTTCTCGACGTTCCCGATAGACCGTCCGGCGACCCACATGTTCTCGGTGTCGGCCACGCGGAAGACGAAGCCGATCGTGAGGAACAGCCCCAACATCGCGATCACGAGGATCGACGGCGCTAGCTTAAACGAGATGTCGAGCGCCTCCGGGAGGAGGTCGCTCTGCAGGAGCAGCGAACCCCCCGTCATTCGTCTACCCCTCCGTCGGTCGCCGCGACGTCACCGTGTTCGATCCCGTACTTCTCGTCGAGCGCGTCCCGCTTGCGCGAGTACCAGAACGCTAAGATCAGCGCGCTGGTCGGCGCGCCGAACGCGACGAGGAAGTAGTGGAGCGGGAACTGGAGGATCGGCATCTGGCTCGTCATCACATCCGTTGCGAGGTACGTCAGGGTCACCGGTCCCCACACCGCGAGGACCCAGACCGCGAACCCCGACCAGACGATGCGGAGGTGGTCCCGCATATACGGCGTGCTCGGATTGAGGATGTTCACCTCCGCTCCGAGGTAGTCGGTGTCGTTGTGCGCCTGTGCCGCGGTCGCGGCGACGCCGCCGTCGGTGGCCGCGTCGTCAGCTGCGCGGCCACCATCGGTCGCCGCGTCGTCAGCTGCGCGGCCACCATCGGTCGCCGCGTCTTCCGAACTTCGTGAGCTATTGTCTGACATGTGTTGTGGTGTGTATTGTCGTGGTACGTTTGTGTGATTTTATCGTGATATTTATTCGCTGTGTCGCGCGCTTCGTCGCTCGTGTAGCGTCTCGAAAACGGAACCGCCGGTCGGCTACTCGCCTTTGGCCTTCCGCTGGATCTCTTCGACGATCTCCGGGTTCCGGAGGGTGCTGGTGTTACCCAGTTCCTTCCCGTCCGCGATGTTCTCCAACAGGCGGCGCATGATCTTCCCGGACCGGGTCTTCGGCAGGTCGGGCGTGAACACGACCTGCTCCGGTCGGGCGATCGGGCCGATGGCGTCCTCGACGCCCGCGACGATCGCGTCGCGGAGTTCGTCGTTGCCCTCGTACCCGTCCTCGGTGGTCACGTAGGTGTAGACGGCCTCACCCTTGATGTCGTGGTCGCCGCCGACGACGGCGGCCTCGGCGACCCCCTCGACGCCGACGATGGCCGACTCGATCTCCATCGTCCCGAGCCGGTGGCCCGAGACGTTGAGCACGTCGTCGACGCGTCCGAGGACGGTGATGTAGCCGTCCTCGTCGATCTTGGCCCCGTCTTCCGGGAAGTACACCCAGTCCTCGGGGTCGTCGCTGTCGGTGTCGGAGTACTCCGCCCAGTACTCCTCGATGTAGCGCTCGTCGTTGTTGTACAGCGTCCGGAGCATGCCGGGCCACGGCTTCTGTACGGTGAGGTAGCCGGCCTTTCCGGGCTCTACCTCGTCGCCGAGCGTGTCGAGGATCTGTATGTCGAGGCCCGGGAGCGGCGGTCCGGCCGCTCCGGGCTTCATGTCTTTCACCCCGGGCAGCGTCGTCACCATCATGCCGCCGGTCTCGGTCTGCCACCAGGTGTCGACGATCGGGCACTCCTCGTTCCCGATGTGCTGGTAGTACCACTTCCACGCGCGGGGGTTGATCGGCTCGCCGACCGTGCCGAGCAGCCGCAGCGACGAGAGGTCGTGGCGGTCCGGGAACTCCTGGCCCCACTTCATGAACGCCCGGATCGCGGTGGGCGCGGTGTACAACTGGGTCGCGTCGTACTCGTCGACGATCTCCCAGAGGCGGTCCTGTTCGGGGTGATCGGGCGTCCCCTCGTACATCATCGTCGTCGTCCCGAGCGCGAGCGGCCCGTAGACGATGTAGGAGTGGCCCGTGATCCAGCCGATGTCGGCCGAGCAGAAGTACGTGTCATCCGGCTTGATGTCGAGGACGGACTGCGAGGTCCACGACACCCACGAGAGGTAGCCGCCGGT
>ENA-ORCR01000726-ORCR01000726.1-marine-metagenome-genome-assembly--contig:-NODE-726-length-13981-cov-3.218570_pt1 | contig 13981 bp, 10 predicted proteins | sample MGYA00237782_ERZ508514 | MGnify/ENA primary metagenome ERZ508514 (study PRJEB26185, sample SAMN06268960) | marine metagenome | isolation source: Eden Landing Ponds, San Francisco, CA, USA | place...
GTCGCACCACCAGCAGGACCAGCGGCGCGAGCACGACCGCGGTCGCGGCGCTGATCGCCCACGGCAGCGCCGATTCAGGGAGCGTCGCCCCGTTGGAGCGATACAGCAGCGGAACCGAGACCGCGACGAGCAGACAGGGGACGCTCAGGTAGATGATCTCCCGCGAGAGCTTCGCGAGTTCCTGGTGGAGCGTGAGCGTCTTGAAGTACTGCCGGGCGACCGAGAGGTGGGCCAGCAGCTCCTCGACCGCGTCGAGGTCCTCGACGATGGGTTCGGGGGGCTCCGCGTCGGCGCGAGCGGCCCGGACGCGCCGCCGCAGGCGCGCGTAGTCCGACCCGGCGGTCGCCGAGATGGCCTCGACGGGTTTCAGCTCGCCGGAGACGCGGGTGATGTCGTCGGCGAAGTCGCCGAGGTCGCTCGCAAGACCCGCGAGGTCGCCCTCTTTTCCGGTCTCGGCGCTCGCCCTCGCTCGCCGGGCGTCGCGCAGCGAGTCGGCGCGGTCGTCGACCGCCTCGCCGACGGCGGCGACGAAATCGGCGGTGTCGACCGGGGTCGCCGACCGGTCGCTCAGTTCCGCGACGCGGTCGCGCAGTTGCGCGCCCTTCTCGTAGCGCTGTCGCAGCGAGTTGGGTTTGCCGAACACCTGCGAGGAGACGAGCTGGTTGACCGTCAGCGTCAGCGTAACGAGCGTGAACACTCCCGCCGTGACGCCGCTGCCGAACACCGTCGGGACGTTGCCGCTCGGCCCGACCGCGACGATCTCGGCGGCGACGGCGACGCGGACGACCGCGAACACGCCCAGACTGACCAGCGCCGTTATCAGCAGCCGGTTCCCGTCGAGGAACAGCCAGTGGCGGAGGCCGCCCTCGACGGATCCGTCGCTCTCACTCACGCTGGACCGCCGACCGAGGCGTCCGGTCGGCCACTCGCGATCTGTCTCATATCGGACGGTCGGTCGCCGCGCCGAAAGGCACGGAGCAGGCACTCGCCGGCGCGCGGTCGAACAACGGGCTTTTGGCCGTTCACACCGAATCGCCGTCGATGAGCACTTCGGTCGCCGACAAGCTCGCCGCCGCGCGCGCCGACCTGGCCGACCGCGACGGCGTCCTCGTCGCCTTCTCAGGTGGTGTGGATTCGAGCGCGGTCGCCGCCATCGCCCACGACGCCCTGGGCGAGGACGCCGTCGCCTGCACGGCCAAAAGCGAGACCCTGCCCGACGCCGAACTCGACGACGCCCGCCGCGTCGCCGAGGAGATCGGCATCCGCCACGAGGTCGTCGAGTTCTCCGAGCTCGACAGCGAGGCGTTCGTCGAGAACGGCGACGACCGCTGCTATCACTGCCGCACCATGCGACTGGGTGCGATGTTCGACCACGCCGAGGAGCTGGGCATCGACGTGGTCTGCGACGGCACCAACGCCTCCGACCCCGGCGAGGGCCACCGGCCCGGCCTGCAGGCCGTCGAGGAACTCGACGCCTACTCCCCCCTGCTGAAACACGACATCGCCAAGCCTGAAGTACGGGAGATCGCCGACGAGTACGGCCTCTCCGTGGCCGAAAAGCCCTCGATGGCCTGTCTCTCCTCGCGGATCCCCACCGGGCTGGAGGTCACCGAGGAACGGCTCGGTCGCATCGAGCAAGCCGAGACCGTCCTGCGGACGTGGGGCTTCGAGCAGTTCCGCGTGCGCGACCACGACGGCATCGCCCGCATCGAGGTCGGCGAGGACGAACTCGAAGATGCCCTCGATCCCGAATTCGTCCGCGCCGCCCGCCAGTACATCGGCGAACTCGGCTTCGACCACGTCACCCTCGACCTCGACGGCTATCGGACGGGGAGCGTCAGCCCCGCCGACGAGACCGAGGCGAGCGACGAGGCCGACGACGGCTCGTCAGGGGACAGCAGCGACCAGGCCGTCGTCGAGGACGTGTTCGGCACCGACTACCCGACCGCCGACGAGATCTGAACGGTTCGGCGACGCGCTTTTCCGGGTGAATCGACACTGGCCGGCGACAGCGTGCCACGAGCGGCGCCGGCGAGCTGGTCCGAGACTTTTTGACCGAGAACGGGGGCAAGTCGCCGTGTCCATGCCGCGAACGGAGCGGGAGTGTATCGAGGCGTTGCGCGAGGCCGCCGAGCGACTGGGCGAGTCGCCGACGAAGGCGCAGTACGAGGAGTTAGGGGTGACACCCGCGGCGTCGACGATCCTGCGGGTCGTCGGCGGGTGGAACGAAGCGAAAGAGCGGGCGGGGTTGTCGACGGACGCTGCACGGGGCTCGCGCGTCGGCCCGAAGCCCGACGGTATCGAACTCCCCGACGATGAGACGTGGGAGGGCCTCTCTCAGGATCAGCGCTGGCACTACCGGAACGCGGAGCACAACACCGAGCGGACGCTGCGCCGGCGGGCGCGTCTCCGCGCCTGGGTCAACGACCGGAAGCGCGAACGAGGGTGTGCCGGCTGCGGCGAGTCCGACCCGGCCTGTCTGGATCTCCACCACCGGGACGGCGCCGAGAAGGTGATGGCCGTTACCGACATGATCACGCACGGCTACGGCCGCGAGGCGCTCCGCGCGGAGTTCGAGAAGTGCGACGTGGTCTGCGCGAACTGCCATCGGAACCGCCACGACCGACGGCCGGCAGTCGTCGACCGAGAGGACGGACCGCGGACGAAACGCGAGCGCCTGCGGCAGTGGTCCTACGAGTGTCGGGCCGACCGGGGCTGTCGCCGCTGCTCCGAGACGGACCCGATGTGCCTCCAGTTCCACCACCCCGACCCCGACAGAAAGTCCGCGGGCGTCGGGCAACTGATCTCCGACGGCGCCGACGAGAGCGAAGTCCACGCGGAAGTCGACCGATGTGTCGTTCTCTGTGCGAACTGCCACCGACGGGAACATTTCGAGCCCCCGACCGACGAGGAAAGCGGCGGAGCGAAAGCGACCGAAACACGGTAACACGGCACGTTCGAGTCCGCAACACTGAAATACGGGACCGCAGTATAGCTGAGTGAAGTCCTGTGGTGTAGTGGCCAATCATGTAGCCTTCTGGGGGCTACGACGGAGGTTCGAATCCTCCCAGGACTATACCGCTTCCTGCGAATCTCGACACCGAGCGGCTGCTCCGCCCGTGTTCCCGCCTGAACCGACAGAGCGACGGCCGACCCCACGCACGCCTCGTCCGGCGGCCGTGTCGTCCGCAGTCGGTACGAGCGGGCAGGTGGGGCCGCCTGCCGTCTAGCCGTAGTCCTCGATGTACTGCTCCACGACGGACGCGGGGTCGTGGGTGGCGTAGGTGCTCTCGGGGAACTCCTCGTTGACCGTCGGCGCCACCGGTTCGGGCGCCTCGCCGCCGCCGCCCGAGCGGCCGCGAGCGACGCTCCCGGTCGTGATGCCGACGACGTCGCCCGACAGCGTCACGAGGGGGCTCCCGCTGTTGCCCGACTGGCTCGGGACCGTCGTCAACACCGACGCACCGAACCCCATCTTGACGAAACGGCCGAGCGAGAGCACCCAGTTCCCGACGAAGCCGGGGTGGCCGACCTGAACGACCGGCTGGTCGCCCTCCAGAGACCCGGAGTCGCCGAGCGAGAGGGTGTCGGGCGGCGAGAAGTCGGTCTCCAGGACGGCCACGTCGTCGTACGGCGAGTTCATGTAGTCCGAGGCGCCGGCGACCGTCGGCTCGAACGACTCGCCGCCGAGCGTCCAGGCCGTCAGCGGCGCCTGTCCGTCGACGACGTGGCTGTTGGTGATCACGTGGCCGCTCTCGTGGAACCAGCCCGTCCCGCCACCGCCCTCGTCGCCGTTGACGACGACGACCGCGTCGCGGACCGCCGTCCCGACGGACAGCGCCCGGTCGCGGACCGACTGGGAGAACTCCGAGTCCGAGTCGGAGTCGGACTCCGAGTCCGACTCGACTCGCTCCTCCAGCTCGTCGATCCGCGCCTCCGTCTCGTCGACGGTCGCTTCGAGCGTCTCGACCCGCGCGGTCCGCTCGTCGAGTGTCTCCTGGAGCGACTCGAGGTCGTTCTCGAGCGTGGCGATCCGGTCGTTGCGCGTCGCCACGTCCGTCCGAAGCGAGCGGAGCTGCCCGTCTTTCGCCTCGATCGTCGATTTCAGCGCCTCGAGGCGCCCCTCGAGGCGCGCGATCCGGCGGCGAAGCTCGGCGCGCGAGGGGCCCGCCGTCGTCGCGGGCGACTCGGTCGGCGCCGCCGATTTCGTCGCCGCCGTCGGTCGTTCGCTCGGCCCTGACGGGTCCGTCTCGGCGGTCGACGATTCGCTGCCACACCCCGCAAATCCCGTGGCGAACACCGCCGCCCCGAGCCCCAGCACGTCCCGTCTGGACTTGCCGTCCATACCCCGCGATCCAACTCCGGGTATAAATCCAGCCCTATCTACATCAGCCGTCCCTGACTGCGAGGGGGTCGACCGCGCCGCACTACGGCTCGATCACCAGTTTCCCGACGCTCTCGCCGTCCTGCATCGCGGCGAAGGCCGCACCGGTCTCGACCAGCGGGTAGGTGTCGTCGATCACGGGGTCCAGACGGCCGTCTTCGACGAACCCGACCAGCCGTTCGAGGTCGGACTGGGTGCCCATCGTCGAGCCGACGATTCGCTTGTGGCCGAGGAACAGATCGGCCACGTCGAACTCGGAGGTCCCGCCGGCGGTCCGCCCACAGACGACCATCGTCCCGCCGCGGCGCAGGAGCGACTGGCCGAGGCGCGTGTACTCGCCGCCGAGGTGGTTGATGACGGCGTCGACGCGTCCGTCGACGGCGCCCTCTATTTCGTCGGTGTCGCCCGATTCGATCCCCCGGTCGAGGCCGACCTCGCGGACGCGATCGAGCTTGGCCGCCGAGCGGGAGGTACCGACCGATTCGAGGCCGAGCGCGTCGCAGAGCTGGACGGTCGCGACGCCGACGCCGCCGGTCGCGCCGGGGACGAACACCCGGTCGCCCGCCTCCACGTCGGCGCGCTGGAGCATCCGATACGCGGTCATGTACGCCGTCGGGAGCGCCGCGGCGGTCGTCGCGTCCATCCCCTCGGGAATCGTCACGAGTCGGTCGGCGGTCACCAGCGCCCGCTCGGCCAGCCCGCCGTGGTACAGCGAGAAGCGCTCGCAGAGGTTCTCCGGGCCCTCGCGGCAGAATCGGCAGGTCCCACAGGTCTCGTTCGGGCAGAGGACCACGCGGTCGCCCGGTTCGACGCCGCTCGCGTCGGGACCTACCTCGCTGACCGTCCCGGCCACGTCGAGCCCGGAGACGAAGGGGAGGTCGTCGGCGTCGACCATCGCCGAGTCGCCCTCCAGGATCCACAGGTCGTGACGGTTGATCGCACAGGCTTCCACGTCGACGACGGCCTCGCCGGGGTCCGGTTCGGGCTCGGGTCGGTCGACGACGCGCACGCCGTCCGGGCCGACGAGGTCGGTGAAGGCTGCGGCTCGCATGTCCGTGTGATCGGCGAGGACGGCCAAGAGTCCGGCGTCGGCGGCGAGTTCGTCGCCGTCTCCGCCGGGTTACTTCAGTCGGGCCGTCCACTGTTCGGGTATGGCCCCATCGCACGTGCTCGTCCCGCTGGACGGCTCGCCGCTGGCCGACGACGCGCTCGCCCACGCCCTGGAGACGTTCGACTGCCGCGTCACCGTGGTGAACGTCGTCACGCCGCTGGACTCCTCGATGAGCGAGGGCGGCATCCTCGAACCCGCCGACGAGCGCCAGGCCGAGGCCCACCAGCGCGCCGAGCGCCTGATCGACCGCGCTCGCGACCAGGCGGCCGAGGTGGACCGCACCGTCGAGGCGGTCGTCGAGACCGGCGACCCCGCCGAGACGATTCTGGAGACTGCCGAGGGCCTCGAAGTCGACCAGATCGTTATGGGCGGCCACGGCGGCGACCGCTCGGATCTCGGCCGCCGCTTGCTCGGCACCGTCGCCACCACCGTCGTCGGCGAAGCCCCCGTCACCGTTACCGTCGTTCGGTGAGTTCCGGACCGCCGTCTCGGGCGACGACGAACGAAGACAACCGCAGAGGCGCGCGCTGTCGCGCGTGCCGAACGACAGTGAGGCCGCGCGACAGCATCGTGCGAGGGATGAGCGAGCGCAGCGAGCGAATCGGCTGGGGGGGCGTGTGGCGCCGTGCGGTTGCTGTGCGGCCGCTGTTTCCTGGTGGACTGAACGGGCGAGGCGCGGTCGGGCGGTCTGTGCGGGCCACTATCCGAGTGAGCGGGGAGAACGAGGATATCCCACACAGACCGGCCGAGCGGGTCGAGGGCGTTCGTGACTTGCGGTCGAGTACGACCGAACAAATTGCTAGCGAGCGGGTCGAGGGCGTTCGGCGCTTACCATCGAGCACAATCGAAACAAGAGCAACACCCACTCACCCACCCAGAACGGCCGCGAACACCCGATACAGGCCGAACCCGACACCGATCGAGGAGACGAGGGTGATGATCCAGAAGGCGAGGGTCACGCCGATCTTCCGGCGGGAGACGCCGGCAGACCCACCGGCCAGCCCACCCCCGATCACGCCGGAGATGATGATGTTGTTGAACGAGATGGGGATGCCGAGCGCGATGGCGAGCTGGGCGATGATGAAGCCCGGGACGAGCGCGGCGATCGACCGCCGGATCCCGAGCGAGGCGTACTCCCTCGAAGTCGCCTGCAACAGCCTGGGTGCGCCCATCCAGGCGCCGCCGAGGATGCCGACGGCACCGATGGCGAGCAGGACGATCCCCGGCAGGCCGAGTTCGGCGCTGTAGAGGTTCTCCAGGGGGCCGGTCGCCAGCCCGACCTGGCTGCCGCCGCTGGAGAAGGCGACGACGCTGCCGAGGACGACCAGGAACGTGCGGATCCCCTTGTCGACGGACTGCTGGGTGCGCCGGCGGATGAACTGGAAGCTCAGCACGCCGAGCGCCACCGTCACGACGGCGACCGTCGGCTCGACCCCCGCGACCGGCGAGAGGCCGACGATGTCGCTCCCCAGTCCGGCCAGGGAGTTCTGCGTGGCGTCGGGACCGGAAGGGATGATGCTCAACTCGACGTTGGCGACGATGGCGCCGACGACCGCAGCGAGCAGGGGAACGCCGACGGTCTCGGGGATGTCGTCCCGGCGGAGGATCGTGGCGGTGAGGTAGGCGAGTCCACCCGAAACGGGGGGTACGAGCACCCAGAAGGTCGCGATCCGGCGGTAGGTCCCGAGGGCGGGGTCGCCGCCCAGCGAGAGGCCGACCCCGACCATCGCGCCGGTCGTCGCGAAGGCGGCGGGGACGGGATAGCCCGAGTAGACGCCGAAGGCCATGAACGCGGTGGCGGTGAGCAGGCCGGCCGTGGCGGCCAGCGACGTGATGGCGACGCCGTCGATGAGGCCGGCGCCGACGGTCTCGGAGATGGACCCGCCCTGCGTGAGCGCGCCGGCGGCGGCGAGGATACCGATGAGGAAGGCGGCGCGCATCGTCGAGATGGCGTTGGCGCCGATAGCGGGGGCAAAGGGCGGCGAGTTGCTGTTGGCGCCCAGCGCCCACGCGGTGCCGAGGCTCACCACCGTCGCGAGGACGACCAGCGCCCAGAAGCCGACGGTCGCCACGCTATGGCCCCCTCTCGGCGGGCGCGCTCTCGTCGGCCGGCGGCTCCCCCTCGGCGGACGACGCACCGTCGGCGCGCGGCTCGAACATTGGCGACACGTTGTGACGGCGCGCGAATAAACGTTCGCGCCGCGATGGCCGCGGCGGTCCGGCAGTCGGTCTCCGGGCGCGACACAAGACATTTCAGCCGACGCCCGAATACCCGGCAATGCGACTCTCGGACCCAGGGGGGAGACCGATCGGTCGGGCGCCGAGACGGCGCTCGCGTCGGCGCGGCCCGGCGGTGGGACGATGACCGACGACGGACCGAAGCGGGCCGACGGGCCGGTCGTGGACCGCCGAACGGTCCTCGGCGTCGTCGCGGGCGCGGGCGCGACCGCGGTTGCCGGCTGTGGCGCCTTCGAGCGCGGTGCCGACGCGACGACGACGGCCGTTCCCGAGGCGGAGGCCCGCAGCCTCGCCGAGCGGTTCGCCCCGACGCTGTACTTCGACGCCGCCGAGCGGTGGTTCCCGACCGACCCCCGCCCTTACGAACGCGAGCGCGACGGCGAGACGGTCGTCGACGGTTTCGTCGCGCTCGACGGCTACACCGAGCGGTTCGACCCCCAGTCCCCGCCCGACCCCGCGGTGTTCTACAACGCCGTCGCCTACGAGGGGTCGTCGCTCTCGGTCGTCCAGTACTGGTTCTACTCGGCGTTCGACCAGTTCACCACCAACTTCCACTGGCACGACTGGGAGGTGCTCCACGTCTACGTCGACACGTCCGGGGACGCCCCGGACCCGCAGCTCTACGTCGCCAGCTCCCACTCGCGCCGGGTGCCGAACAACGAGTACCTCGACCCCGACCCGGACCGCCAGCCCACCGTCCTCGCCGAGCTGGGCTCTCACTCCAGCGCGCTGTCGGTCAACGACGCCGTCGACGAGTTCCAGCGCTTCTCGGTCGAGAACCTGGTCGCCGACATCACCAACAGCGCCATCGAGGGCATCGAGGACGTGGCCGAACTCCCGCTGGCCTACGGCCTCCCGCGCGACGAGGGCGGGCGCCTGCCCTACGTCGTCCCCGAACTCGACGGCGCGCCGGTCTACGAGCACGAGCGACTGCCGGCGGTCGAGGAGTCGGATCTCCTCCCGCCGGAACACACGGTCCGGGCGTACGACGCGCTGTCGCGCCCACCGACGGACGTGCCCGAGCGCTCGACCGGCCTCGTGTTCGGCCCGGCCGCGGACGCGCCCGAGGCGGCCGACGTGGCCTACGACCTCGCGCCGGTCGCGGACCTGAACCACATCGGCGAGTTCACCGGCCCGCAGCTGAGCTTCGAGTTCGCGGTCCCGAAGGCCGTCGAAGACGCCGTCGCCAGCCACCTCACGGCGCCGAGCGCCCCCTGGACCCAGCCGCGGTTCGAGAACCCCGCGACCGACATCTCAGACCCGGTCCACCGCCGGGCGCTGGCCGAGCGTTTCGACGCGATCGGCGACCCGGCGCCCGTCAACACCGTCCTCGCTCGCGTCGTCGAGGCGGTGCCCGACGCCGACGCGCCCGACGGCGGCGGCGTAACGACCCGGGACTCGGCGGTCGAAGCGGTCGCGCTGGTCGAGAGCGACCCCGTCGCCGTCCCGACCTTCGGCGGGGTCGCAGCCCTGCGGGACCTCCCCGCGGGCGAGCACCGCCTGACCGTCAACGGCGCCGGCCTCGCGCCCCACAGCGAGACCGTCAGCGTCGACGAAGCGACCGCGACCGCCACCGGCGCCGACGGGGAGACCGCGACGGACGACCCCGCGGCCGACGGCGCCACCGCGACGGACGACCCCGCGGCGGCCCCGCCCGACCCGCCGGGGGTCACGACCGCGGGCGTCGGCGGTAGCGTGGCGATGGTCGCCCGGGAGTCGGCGACGAAGGTGGCCGTCGACCCCACGGAGAGCGAGGCCGACCTGACGCGGCTCGCCCTCGAAGACGACTTCGCCGGTCGCATCTACGACGCGCCGCTCGCCGGCCCCGACGCCGTCTACGTCCACCGCGGGGGCGCCTACACGACGGAAGTCAGGGACGCCGACGACGCCGTCGGCGCCGTTCGCGTCAACCCCGACGACGAGGCGCGCGTGGCCGTCGACCGCCCCGACACCGGGACGGCCTCGCTCGCCCGCTACGTCGCGACCGTCGCCGAGGAGACGCGTGACGACGTGGCCGCGCAACTGGACGACGGGACCGACGGGGACGGCGGGAACGACACCGGGAACGGCAACGGCGGGGGCGGCCAGGGCGAGGACGGCGGTGGCGCCCCGGGCAGCTCCCTGCGCGGGCTCGTCCAGGTGCTCGAAGCCATCGCCGAGGGCGCGCGCAGAGCGGCCGAGCAGGCCGAATCGGGCAACGGGGAGGGCGCCGACGCGCGGATCGACGCCGTCTCGATGCGGCTCGCGCGGGCGACCGACCGGCTCGACGCCGCTCGCGACGGCCTGCCGCCCGGCCTCGCCAACGCCGCCGAGAACCGATTCGCGCAGCTCGACCGGCGCGCGAAACAGGCCAAACGCTCCGAGAAGCTCTGAGCGCGCCGGCCGGCCGAGTGGCTTTTTGCCCGTCCCGAGCGACGGGGCCGACATGGATCGGCGGGTCCGGCGGGCGCTGACGGTGGGGCGGGCGGTCGTCCACGAGCTGCGCGCCGAGCGGGTCACGTTCATGGCGGGGAGCATCGCCTACCACGCGTTCGTCTCGATACTCCCCCTGCTGTTGCTCGTGCTCGCCGCGGTGTCGGCCGTCGGGCAGTCGGGGCTCGAACGCGGGATCATCGACCTCACGCGCGCGGCGCTCACCCCGGGGGCCGCCGACGCGCTCGTCGGCGAACTGCAGTCGACCTCGACCAGCGTCTCCCTGCTCGGCGTCGCCGTCCTCGCGTGGGGGACGCTGCGGATCTTCCGCGGCCTGGACACCGCCTTCTCCGATATCTACGAGTCGTCGGCGGAGAACACGCTGGTCGACCAGTTCGTCGACGGCGCCGTCGTCTTCGTCTGCGTCGCCGCGGTGATCGTCGCCGCCGCGGTGCTCAACCGGGCCCTCCAGTTCGACGGCCCCGCCGGCTGGGTCGTCGGTCGCCTCCTGCAGGTCGGCGTGGTCGCCGTCGCCCTGCTCCCGATGTACTACGTCTTCCCCGACGAGCCCGACATGCTCGTCCGCGAGGCGGTCCCCGGCGTCGTCTTCGCCGCCGTCGGGCTGACCGTCTTCGAGACGGTCTTTCGCCTGTACGTCCAGCTGCGCGGCGACGCCGGCTCCGGCGACGTGCTCGCGGGCGTGCTCGTCTTCCTCACCTGGCTGTACTTCAGCGGGCTCGTCATCCTCGTCGGCGTCGCGGTCAACGCCGTCCTCGGCAACCGCTCGCACGACGTGGACATCCGCCCGGTCGTCGGCGGCCGACCGGCCGACGGCGAGGCGACGGGCGAGCGCGACCCCGTCGACGGCGAGTCGCTGCGCGCGGCCGTCCGCGACCTCCAGCGCGACCTCCCGACCGCCGAGCGCGTGACGCTGACCGTCGACGAGGAGTCGGTCGATCTGCCCCCGCCCGACACCGTCGAGGTCGACGCCGAGGAGTCGCGGCTCCCGTTCGTCGACGACGCTGTCTCGATCGAACTGCGGTGGTCGGCCGGCGACGGCCGCTCGTCCGACCGCGAGGCGGAGTGATGGGGGCGCCGGCGGCCACCGCGGCCGCCGGTCACCGGCGGTTCACTGCGGAAGCGCCCGTTCGACCTTCTCGTCCATACGTTCGAGCAGCGGAGCCATCCCGCAACAGGAGTCGCGAGCCTCCCAGCCGGCCGGGTTGGTGTTGCGGTCGTGGGGACAGCCGCCGTGACAGACGCTGTACCACTCGCAGGACTCCTCGGCGGCGGCCTCCTTCTCGGCCTCGCGCTGCTGGATCTCCAGGATGTGGTCGGGGAGAAACTCGAAGTCCTCCTCGCCGATGTTGCCGACCTTGTACTCCGGGTCGGGGATGTACCGGTCGCAGTGGTACACGTCCCCGTTGGGGTTGACGCCGAAGTACTTCCCCACGCAGGAGCCGGCGTAGATGCACATCCCGGGGTCGGAGTCGACCATCCCCTTCAGCAGCGCCGCGAGTTCGCGCACCTCCGGGCCGTCGCCGTCGTCGGCCCACCACTCGTCGAAGATCTCGCACATGAACTCGGCGTAGCGCTCCTTGCCGAGGAACGCCGACATCTCCGAGGGCTCGCGGACCGCTTCGAGCCCCTCGGTGTCCGGCCGCTGGGAGAGAAATCCGACCGACGGCGCGCCGATCGACTTGAACCACTCGTACAGTTCGACCGGGTCGCGTTCGAGCACCTCGTCGGTGACGACCATCAGCAGGCCGAACGGTACGTCGGAGTCTTTCAGCAACTCGACGCCCTCGCGGACGCGCTCGGCGGTCCCCTCGCCGCGCACGTCGACGCGTGTCCGGTCGTGCATCTCCGGCGGGCCGTCGACGCTGACGCCCAGCTGGAAGTTGTGCCGCTCGAAGAACTCGACCCACTCCTCGTCGAGCAGGGTCGCGTTCGTCTGGAGCTGGTTGGTGACCGCCTGGCCCTCGTCCATCGCCATGTCCTGGATCAGCAGGGCCTTCTCGAACCACTCGCGGCCGAGCAACAGCGGCTCGCCGCCGTGCCAGATGAACTGCACCCGGTCGGCGTGGTCGAACGCCTCACGGGTGAGCTTCGCCAGGTGCTCGAAACTCAGCGCCCGCACGCCGCTGTCGCGCCAGTCGTGACAGTAGCTACAGCGCAGGTTACACCGCCGCGTACACTTCACGATAAACGAGAGGCTGCTCATCGTCCCCCCGTCAGATGTCTTCCATCATGTCGAGGTCGTGCAGCACCTCGCGTTCGTGCTCCGAGAGCTTGCTCCGGATCTGGAACCGACGGATCGGCGTGACGTCGGTCACGTCGAGTCCGTCCAGTCCGGGGTGGACCGTCTCGGCGGCGCTCTGTGACCAGTTCCGCTGCCAGACGCCGATGTCCGTCCAGCTGTCCGTCCAGGCGTCGGCTGCCAGTCCCTCCTCCGTCAGGTCGACCTTGTTCCGGAGGTCGATCGGCACTCGCTGCCCCTCCGCGACCGTCCGCTCGACCGACGGGTCCTCCGGCGGCACGCCCAGCCGCTCAGCCGTCGACGCCCGGATCGCCTCCCGCAACAGCTCGGACCCGACCTCCTCGATCGCGTCGTCGTCGTCGAGCATCTCGCCGTAGTTCGCTATTTCGTGGTTCGTCATACCTTACCACATTCTCCGATATTAACTACAACTAACTAATAGTTTATCTAGTTTCGTATTACAAATCATCATTTCTAGATATGATGTTTCGGCCTTCAGAGACGAGTCAGCGCGCGAAAAAGGGCGAGCGTGCGGTTCTCACCGGTTCGGTCGGGACGTTAGCGATAGGGGTCCGCGACCAGCGCCCCGTCCGGGAGTTCGAGCGGCGCCGACGGCCCGACAGCCACGTCCGGTCGCTCGCGCAACTCGGCGGCGACCGGTTCGGAGACGACCAGCGAGTCGGGGTCCATCGTGTTCGGGATCCGCGCCACCCGCAGGTCGGCGGGGTCGGCGACGCCCGTCGTCGAGAGAGCGAGCACCAGGGCGGTGGCGTCGTCCGGGACGACGAACGGGAGCTTCGCCCGCCGTGGCTCGCCGCTGGTGGCGATGTTGACGTAGGTGTCTTCGAAGTCCACGTCGGCGACCAGGTCCCGGTGGACGAAGTCGGCGAGGCCGACCCCGACGGCGTTGCCGTGGGAGGCGGCCGAAAGTGAGCGGGCGTAGACGCGGGTGACCGACGGCTCGTCGGGCTCGCGCTCGCCGTGGAAGTCGTAGCGCCCGAGGACGTTCGTGTCCATCCCGGTGCCCGACTTGTCCTTGCCCATCTCGTCGACGACGAGGAGGTCCAGGTCGTCGACGGGGAGCGTCGCGAGGTGTCCGCGGGCGCGGTCGAGCAGTTCGGGCTCGCGGTCGAGCACGTCGGCCGCGTCGACCCCCTCGATCCGGGCGGCGCGGTGGCGAGCGTTCTCGACGACGGCGACCCCGCCGACGACCGGCGTCTCGCAGCGCAACACCTCGTAGCGGTCGGCGATCACCGCCGAAAAGTCCGTCGCGATCGCGGCGTTGTGCAGCGATTCGGCGCCGCGGTGCTTGCCGAGGCCGATCACCGCCATCTTCACCAGACCGCTCTCCACGTCGCCGCGGAAGTCGGTGTGGGGTTTGACCCGGTTGGCGAGCAGGACGGCGTCAGCGTCGAGGGCGTCGACGGCGGCGTAGACCGACCGGCCGAGGTCGTCCTCGCCGACTTCCTCGACGGCCATCGACGAGCGGATCGGACAGCCCAGGTGCTCCTCGGTGATCCCCAGCGCCGCCAGCGTCTCCCGTTGCCCGTCGGCGGTCGCGCCGCCGTGGCTCCCC
>ENA-ORCR01000727-ORCR01000727.1-marine-metagenome-genome-assembly--contig:-NODE-727-length-13978-cov-4.190490_pt1 | contig 13978 bp, 10 predicted proteins | sample MGYA00237782_ERZ508514 | MGnify/ENA primary metagenome ERZ508514 (study PRJEB26185, sample SAMN06268960) | marine metagenome | isolation source: Eden Landing Ponds, San Francisco, CA, USA | place...
CTGGTGGAAGTCGGAGAATCCACGAACGTGAGTGTCGTGACGAGCGAGGGTGAGCCAGTTGAGGGTGCGTACGTGCTGGTTCGGAGTGGTAGCCTTACAGTTAGTAACGGACCAATCGAATTAGATACCACCAATGGAACTGCCAAATTAGAGATTGTCTCTAAGACCGGTAATCATGATAAAGCAGTTGTTGACTTCAGAGCAGATCAAGAGAGAGGTGATGTTGAGTTTGAAGTTGTCCCACCATCAGATGCGGATTACTCAGAACAAAGCTCGCCATCTAAATTAGTGGTATATAATAACTAAGCAGTGAAAATATGATGAATGGATATTTAAAACCACGTCACAAATACATTATTACTTTATTTTTAATTGCTACTGCCATATTGTATATGAGTTATGGAACCGCTTTGGGAACTGAGCGAATTAATCTGAACAATATGGATGGATCCGGTACTTTGGATGACCCATATATAATTACAAATATAGAAGAGCTTCAAGCTATGAATAATGATCTTTCGGCACATTACTCCTTAGGTGCAGATGTCAATGCGGCAAAAACAACTAATTGGAACAATGGGGAAGGGTTCGATCCAATTGGTTCGAGTAGAGATGATCCATTCACAGGTTCTTTTGATGGGCAAGACCACGTTATTTCGAACCTTTCGATTACCAGAGTATCTGAGGATAATATTGGTTTATTTGGCGTTGTAAAGGGCGGGAATATTCACTCAGTTCATCTTCGTAATATAAATATTCAGGGTGGAAGTTGGTGTGGTGGACTTGTTGGAGATTTGTCTGGGAGTACTCTTAACTCAACAACAGTAACTGGAGATATATATGGAGCAGAGACAGTTGGCGGGGTTGCAGGATTAGTAGCAGATTCAAATCTGCAAAACGTGATGACAGATGTTCAAGTGGTCAGTACAGAGGGGTCCATTGGCGGAGTTGCTGGGGCGCAGGGCGCTGATAGCACCGTATTTGCAACCGTTGCTCATGGTAAAGTCTCAGCAGAAAATGATTATGGCGGGGGGATGATCGGATACCTCAGCCCAAGTGCTAAGAAATCTCAAGCTTTATACTCAACTGTAAAGATTCACGCAAATTCCAGGGGCGGGGGAATTTTCGGATGGGCAGATTCCGTCTCACCAACTTTATCTGAGCTGTATTGGAATATCAATTCAAGCGGCGTTGAAGCGGGTGTTGGCAAAGGAGACCGTAGCGTCACCGGCCTCACGACCGAGCAGATGACTGGATCAGCCGCAAAGGAGAACATGGAGTATCTGTTCGTCGGGACGGATTTCATGACGACGGACGGGTATCCGGTCCTCGAACAACACGTCCAGAATGTCGACATCTCGCTGACTGATCCACTCGTCAGCGTCGACGATACGACGGATATCAATGTCACGCTGGACCTGTACGATGGTACGAGCACGACCGCGACGAAGACGAGCGACTACGACCTGAGCGACGAGATCGTCACCATCGAAAACGGGACCGTGACTCCATCGGAGACAGGCCAGACAACCATTTCAGTCGCTGTCAACGGGAAGACGGCCAATGCGACGCTCGACGTTCGCACGCCTGCGGACATCTCCATGGCTGACGCGCAACTCGACACGTCGGCGATTCTCGCCAATACGACCGCCACCGCGTCGGCCACGCTCGAAAACGACGGCGGATTGCCCGGCAGCGACTCGCTCACGCTTACTGCCGATGGCGAGACCGTCGCTACGGACACTCTCCACGTCGGCGGCCACGACGAGACGACAGCGACGTTCTCGTGGTCCGTTGGACAAGCCGGGACGTACGATATCACCCTCGGCGACCGTAATCTCGGCGAGTTGACTGTCCTCAATAACGACAGCGTCACACTTCGGAACGTCATCGCCCCGAAAACTGTGACGCCCGGCGGAACCTACGATGTCAAAGCGATCTTCGAGAACACCGCCGATACTGCCGTTTCGGTTCCGGTCACTTACCGCGGCGACGAACAGACGGTTGATGATCGAATCCGCGTCGGGCCGAGTGGCACGACACACACGTTCGAAGTGAACGCATCGAAGCCCACCGGTCGCACCATCACACACGCGGTGTCGTTTGGTGAGACGACGCGGCGGACCAACACGACGATTCTGGCTCCAGCGACGTTCGAAGTTGCTGCGCTGGACGTGCCCGAAACAGTCGACGAAGGCGAGACAGTGACGGTGACTGCGACCGTGCGAAACACTGGGGACGTTAGTGGATCGACGGAGGTCGTCCTGGGGGTTGGTGGCGACGAGCGACCGGTCGAAACCCTCAGTCTCGACGGCGGACAAACCCGGGCAATCGATGCCGACGTCATCGCTGACACGACGGAGACGCTCGAACTCACCGTCGACGCTGGCGGGGATTCTCTGACGGAGTCGATATCCATCCGGGCAGATACCGGTGAGCAAACGACGACAGCAGCTACAGATTCCACGACCTCTGACGAAACTGGCTCTAGCGGGACAGCGACCACCGATGGGACACCAGACAACGAAAGCACACTCATAGATAGCGACAGCCCACCAACGGTCGGCGAGAGTACGACGACAACGACCAGCGGCCCCGGCTTCGGTGTGCTTGTCGCTATGAAGGCTCTCCTCAGCGGAGTGCTGTTGATCGCCAGGCAGTACTGATCGATATCAACAGATCCGATAGCCACATATGGTCGATGTAGACGCGAAGACGACGGTTGTACAGGGGATCACGTTCGTTCAGGCGACAGTCACGAACACGCGTGGGACTGCCCAGGTGATCAGGATCGAGAGTCGACTCGATGGCCCCACCTGGTACCCTCGACATGGGGATGTGACCGCTTCGGAGTGGGATGAAGATACCTGGGAGTCAGTGTTGCACCCCGGGGAGTCCCGAGGTGTTGGCTTTGGGAGTCCGGCAGAGCCACGGGACCCGCCAATGCGCCTTGTTGATGTCCGACGAGCGACGCCAGCGGACTTCGACAGGGACACCCAATCAGTGCTCCGTGACTTGGCTGAGTGGCGGCCGCCCAGGGACATTGTCCGAAATCCGCAATGATCGTGGCAGTCACGGGCGGGAAAGGCGGTGTCGGCAAGTCGACGGTCGCGCTGAACCTGGCTGCGGAACTGGATGCAGTCGTCGTCGACGGCGATCTTTCGACCGCGGATCTCCCCCGTGGTACCGGTCCGGATCTTCACGATGTCCTTGCTGGCCGTGTCGATCCGATGGAGGCCCTCGAAGAGTTCTGGAACATGCAGTTGCTCCCCTGTGGAAGGACCATAGCGGGGGCTCGTGCGGTCGATCTGCAGACGTTCGAACCCGTCGTCAGGAGACTCGATCGAGCGGCCGGTTCGGTTGTCGTCGACTGTCCGGCGGGACTGGCCCGTGACGTCGGCGTCGAGATTTCGAGTGCCGACGTTGCGGTCCTCGTGACGAATACGAGCAAAGCGGCTCTCGCGGACGCTGCCCGAACCCACGAACTCGCTGTCGATCTCGGTACTCCCGTGGGAGCCGTCGTTCTCAACGAAACCGACGAGTCGACCTACAAACAGATCCGAACGGACCTCACCCAGCAGTTCAACGCGCCGGTGACATACATCCCAGCGCGGAGTGACATTCGCGCGGCACAGGAGGCGTGGGTTCCAGTTCGTGATGCCGCGCCGGAGAGTCCTGTCCGCGAACGGTTCGAGGCACTCGGGGATCGACTTCGAGACTGTCGCCATCGACTGCAACGCCGTTCGCGTCGCTGATCAGTCTCTACGGTCGCGGTCATCGTCTCTTTCAGTCCAGCTGCCGAAGATCGCTCAATCACCGACGGATTGCTTTCGAGTTGGAAGCACCGACTCGGCGATCAAGTCGAGTTCGATCGTCTCCTGAGGTATCGGCTCTCCGCGATGCTTCGGGACTGTCAGGCGCTGGGATACGCCGGCTACGTTCATCGTCACCTCGAGCTCGAAGACGAGATCCGCAAAGTGGGTCGTCAGCGGTCGGAGTGCGGGCTCGTCCTCGGAGTCGAGGCAGTGCAGGAAGACGACCGATTCCGTCTCTCTCACCCGGTCGAGGAGTCCGTTCATAAATTTCTGAAACCGCTCTCGATCGGCCCGCTCGAAGAGGTCCATCGAATCGATAACGAGGTTTGCCCCATCCGGGAGTGACTCGACGTACTCCATCGCTTCCGAAAGAATGTCCGGGCCATCGAGATGCCGGATTACGGGTTCCCCGGGCGTAACGGCTGCCGTCTCGACTGCCTCCTGGACGAGTGACTGTGATCGTTCCACGGTCAGATACAATGTTCCGCGAGCGGCGGTCAGCGCGTAGAGAAGTTGCTCGGACTGGCTGTTTGGCTCGGCGACCACGCTGACCACACTTCCATTGGGAATCCCGCCACCGAGTTCCGCATCGAGCGAGTCGATCCCGGTTGTGAACCGGTCGGTGGCGTCCGGTACTTTCGAGTCCCAGCGGTTGGTGAGCTCCGCGGCGATACGATCGTATGCAGCGCGTGTCTCCGGGTGAGTGAGTGGGTCCGTACGGTCTGGCACCGCCGCCAGTATCGGCGAGTCTGTCGCTTCGACAATGGTCGGTGGCACACTTTCGCACTGGTTGACCACGATCCCGGCGACAGGGACGTCGAGGCGACCAGCCATCTCTACCGTCACTCTCGCCCCCTCGATGCTTCGTTTCGCATCTGTCGTGACGACCATAGCGCGGTCGGCAACCGAGAGCGGTTCGACGCCATCAGGGCCAGCACCTGAAGGACAGTCGATGACGGCCCGGGCCGGGGCATCCGCGACCCTGGAGAGTGTTGATTCGAACGGGACCGTTTCGGACGACAGGGGTGCGGGAAGGAGTTCGGCGTTCGATTCACGAGGACTTCGGGCAGCGACATCCGAGACAGCGTCCCCTTCGTCAATTGTCGCCAGCGTCGGCTCGCGATCGACATCGCCGATGACGTGGACGTTCGGCAACTGTCGGTCAGCATCGACGGCAACAGCCGGGACATCCGCGCGGGCGAAGGCCTCTGCGATGCCGATTGCGGTCGTCGTCTTGCCACACCCGCCCTTGGTCCCTGCGACTGCCAGCATGGGGTCGGTGGCTTCGCCCCGGGATATAAACTATCGTCCCATCACGCGCCACACCGCGATCGTCGCTCGCGTTCGAACGAAGCGAGGTCATAGAACGCCGTTTCGTCCCCGAAGACGTAGACGTCGTCGCCACGTCGAAGCGTTTCGGTGTCCGCAGGAAACGGGATGGTCGTCCCGTTTCGGACGATGACGAGGGTCCAGACGGGAAGCCAGCCGACGAACTCGCCGTCGAGTGGATCGCCCTCCTCGATCGATAGCATGCTGATCGTGTGGGCTGACCGCCTGAGGGCGGAGAGAACCTCATTCACGTCATCCGGAATTGCTGGCTTCGTCGTGTATTCGGTCGGACGATTGCCCGTCGCTGCATTGACGGCATTCGCCGGGAGAGCGAGCGTCATTCGGTCGGTGGTTGCCGCCTGAAGCGTCCCGCGGCCAGCGAACTCGATCCCATCGTTTTGCACCGTCCACCGTTCGATCGGGTCGGGCACTGTGGCCGCTGGGACCTCTTCGTTCCGAACGGCGACACCGACGGTCCTGGGTGGTAATGCCGCAGTCACTCCGGACGGCTCGTGCCCGACTGCGAGCGTCTGGATCTCACGGTCACCGGACAGCGCTATTTCGGTCCGATCGATTCCGTGGTCACGTTCGAGTCGGGTTCGGATTCTGGATTCGAGTTCGCCTCTGGAGAGACCACGAGGAAACCACCACGTGCTACCTTCCAAGCTGCGTTTTGTCGACGAATCGATCGGTTGGCTGTGAGATCGATCCAGAATCGTCTCCGGCAACTCGACGCTGACCGGCTGTCTCGCCGCTCTCCGGATAGCGGCTGTTGCGTCGGTCTGCTTGGCTTGCACAATGTCGTAGATCTCACAGCCGAGCGCGTCTCCGAGGAGTCTTCCCCCGGCGGCAGCTCCCGCAGTCAATCCGAACGCCACGACAAGGAAGTAACCGGTCGCATCGAGCACGAGCGAGTGTCCGGCGACGACAGTTCCACCTGCCGCGATGCGGACAATGACCCAGAGAGACACTCCGAGCCAGCTGACGAGGACGCCAGCGCCGGCCGGGAGCGCTCGGGTCGTCAGTCGTCGATAGAGGATCGCGGTCGCACATGCCGTGATGGCCCCGAAGAGAGCGAACGCGGTGAGACTCACGGCGGCCAACCGCGTTCCGGGCGGAACCAGCGACGAGAGCTGATTGCCACTGGTGGCGACCGACCCGATGATCCCTGCCAAGGCAGCCGTCATCGTTCCACCGCCGAACTCTGGGTCGGTTCGTGGGCTGTGAACTGAGCCAGGATGCGTTCGTTCCCGATGAGGAGCACGTCCGTTCCTCGGGGAACTGCTTGTTCGATAGGATTTTCAGCGGCACAGACGTCTGATTTCGGCGATTTAGTTGGTTCCTCCGGGAAGTGGCTTTCGTCCCCTTCGCGGGATCGGTCCTCGATTGGCTCGTCGGGGTGATCCGAGTGTTTGACTGACCGAAACTCCCACTCGTCTCCGGCATCGGGCATCCGACGGGCGAGTATCTCGACGTTCGCGGCCTCGTTTTCGAGCAGGTCCTGGTTCTGCTCGTCGATCGTCACGTACCGGACGATCACGCCGGTTCGACGTAACTGTCTGAACGCTCCCCGCGCTTGATTTCCACCCTGGGACCGCACGAAGACGTCGACGGTTTCCGCCGTCAGCACCGTTTCGACGTCGTCAACGGCGACGGCAACGGACAATCTGGAGTCGGCGTGATCGATGGTCCGATCGGCTGGTGAGGCCGAAGAGTGCGTTTCGTCCCCGCTGGCTCTGAACACGCCGGCGGCGTCGTCACCTGGACGCCCGCTGGAGGGGATCGAGTCACGTTTCGTGGACTGGGTGGACTGTATTCCGAGAACGGTTCCGTCGACACCCCCACCCGTGACTCTGAGAACGACCTGATCGCCGACCTCGAGGCCGGCGGGGACAAGCGTGTCGAGTGTGACAGCACGCTGTCCGGCCGATAACTGATTCGCGCCCGTTCGTGGCGACGGTGCGGCGCTGACGGTCGCCTGCCCCTGGCTGTCGATCGTGGCCTGCGTGACGTCGACGTCGAATCTCGTCTCGACTCGATCTGCCAGTCGGGCCTCGAGTTCATGGATCGGCAGATCAGCCTGAAACTCCCAGGTTCGGGAGTCGGTCGCGTCCCATTTCGCCGCCAATAGCGAATGCTGGCTCTCGAACGACGCCGTGTCGAGCGTGACGTCGATCCCAACCCGGCCAGTGTCATCGGCGTCAGCCACGGTGGCTGGAGACAGCGTTTCCCGACTGTTGTGTCGATCCGTTTCGCTCGCGGGAACGTCTCCGGCGATGCGTTCGCCCTGTCGGTAGCCGTATCGTCCGAGAACTATCGTCGTGACTCCGCCGAGTACCAAAAGTGGGAGAAACTCGATCACCGCTGCCGTCCAGTTGGCCACTGCTGGGATGGGATCCGACAGTGAATCTCCCCACCCATTGCCGCCGCTCGGTAGCAGGATCCCGAAGAGGACGGCAATAGCGCCGGTGAGAAACAGCGTGACACCGACGCCGCTCTCCCCTGAGAGCGGGGGGTTCACGTCGTCGCTCCTCGCGAACCCGACGATCGCAGTGACGCTGGCGACGACTGTGCCGAGGACGAGGCCGAAACCCACGCCAAGAAGGACCCCGAGCGGAGCTCCGATCATTGGCCGGGACACCGCCGCTGTCTCGCTTTCCGTGTTTGCCTGGCGCTACTCACCGCCGTGGTACGTGCTCGTTCGATATGCATCAGTCCCCCGTGACGACGGACGATCACTGTGTGCCGTCGTCGACAGGACGCTCTCCCCTCGGGATCGCATATAAACTCACGTGGCCTCGCACAGTCACAAGAACGGTGTCGGCGATCGACCGGTGTGACGCGTCACTGAAACGGGCGTCAGGGCTGGACGACGATCGCCACGTCGTCGGTTTCGACGAGTTCGCCCTCGCCAGCGTAGGTGTGTTCCTCGCGTACCTCGAACTCGTCGGGTTCGAGCGTCACGTCGCCGGCGTGGAGCTGCTCGCCATCGAGTTCGTACTCGTCTGTCGCGATCGCCTGCTCGATACCGCCCACCTGATCGCCGTATTTCGGTCCGACGGTGGCGTAATCGAGGCTGATCTCGGCGATCTCGGTGCTGATTTCGGGATCGTCTTCGACAACCGAGAGCTCATCGACGTGCATCGCCTGCTGGATGGCCGATTCGAAACCGCTCACGTCGCCGTAGACCTCGACGCGATCGATGTCGGCGTTCAACGCCATGCCGTGGTCGGTCTTGTAGCCCCGCAGTGCGCCGATCGTCGCCATCGCCGTCTCCCCGGCGGCGAGGTCGGCGTCGTGGCCGCGGGGTTCGGGCCACTCGGAGACGTGGATCGAGTTGCGCTCACCCACCTCGGCGTATTTCGCCTGCCAGATCTCCTCGACGACGTGTGGCAGAAACGGCGCGAACAGTTTGAGGAAGGTCCGGTGGGCCGTCACCAGTGTGTAGGCGGCCGACTTGTCGTCTCGCTGTTTGGCTATCTCGAGGTAGTCGTCACAGAACGTCGACCAGAAGAACGTCCGGAGTTCGTTGCGGGCCTTCGAGAACTCGTAGGTATCGAGTTTCTCGGTCAGGCTCTCGATGGTGTCGTCGAGTTTCGCAAGCAGCCACTCGTCGATCGCGGCGAGGTCCTCTGGCTCCTCGTAGTTGTTCCCGGGTGCGAGCTGATCGACGAGCTTCGAGGCGTTCCAGAGTTTCTGCAGCAGGCGCTCGCCGGCCTCGAGGTCGTTTTCCTTGAACGGGAAGTCATCGCCGATCGAGGTCCCGGCGGCCCAGTATCGCGTGGCGTCGACGGGGAAATCTTCGAGGACTGCCTCCGGCGAAACGACGTTGCCCTTCGATTTCGACATCGCTTCGCGGTTCTCGTCGAGTACCATCCCGTTGACCATCACCGTATCGAAGGGGATCTCGCCGGTGTGCTCGTAACACTTCACGACGGTGTGGAACAGCCAGAAGGAGATGATGTCGTGGCCCTGTGGCCGGAGGTTCATCGGATAGAGCTCCGGGTTCTCGAAAGAGAACTCCTCTGTGTCCCCGTCCCAATCCCAGCCTGCGTTGATGAGCGGTGTCAGCGACGAGGTCGCCCACGTGTCGAAGACGTCGCTCTCCGGCTCGAAGTCCGCCCCGCCACATTCCGGACAGGTGTCGACGGGGGGGTCGTCACTGAGTGGATCGACCGGCAGGTCTTCGCGGTCGGCGAAGACGGGTTCGCCACAGTCTTCGCAGTACCACACCGGGAAGGGGATACCCGAGTCACGCTGGCGCGAGATACACCAGTCCCATTCGAGTCCCTCGATCCAGTGTTTGTACCGGGTGAACATCTTCTCGGGGTACCAGTCCATCTCCCGGCCAGCCTCGAGGTACTCCTCGGTGGAGTCGAGCATGTCGACGTACCACTGCTCGGTCACGAGATACTCGACTTCGGTCTCACACCGCTCGTGGACCTGGACCGAGTGGTGGTGATCGCGACTCTCCAGGAGGTGTCCCGCGTCGTCGAGATCGTCGATGATGGCCTCGCGGGCCTCGGTCGTCGACAGTCCCTCGTACTCGCCGGCGCGGTCGGTCATCGTTCCCGATTCGTCGATGGCGATCCGCAGGGGCAGGTCGTGGGCCTGGTACCACTCGATGTCGGTCTGGTCGCCGAAGGTACAGCACATGACGACGCCGCTGCCGGTCTCTAAGTCGACGCGCTCGTCCTCGATGATCGGGACTTCCTGACCGAACAGCGGGACTTCAGCCGTCCCCCCGACGAGGTGAGCGTTCGCGTCGTCATCAGGGTGGACGAAGATCGAGACACAGGCCGGCAGGAGTTCGGGCCGCGTCGTCGAGATCGTCAGCGTCTCGCCGTCGTCGGCTTCGCCGTTTCCGTCCGCGACCAGCGGGAACTCGATGTCGTTGAATGTGGTGTGTTGTTCGGTATCCTCCTGTTCGACCTGTGAGATGGCCGTCTCACAGTCGGGACACCAGATCGTCGGCGCGCGCTGGCGGTACTCCTTGCCCTGCTCGTAGAGGTCCAGGAAGGATAGCTGGGAGATGCGCTGGACGCGGGGTTCGATCGTCTTGTACGTGTTATCCCAGTCGACCGAGATGGCGAGTGACTGGACGTCCTCGGTGAAGGCGTCCTCGTAGTCGGCACACACGTCGCGGGTCTTCTCCTGGAACTCGCGGCGCTCGAAGTCGCTGTGACGGATGTCGAGTTCGCGCTCGGTGAGTCGTTCGGAGGCGATGCCGTTGTCGTCGTAGCCAAAGGGGAAGTAGACGGTGTCGTCGGTCATCCGCCGGAACCGGGCGACGAAGTCCTGGAGCGTGAACTGATAGAGGTGGCCCATGTGGAGGCTGCCCGAGACGGTCGGCGGTGGCGTGTCGATGGTGAACTGGGTGTCGGCGTCGGGCGTCTCGCTTTCCTCGTAGGCGAAGACGTCGTTGTCGACCCAGTAGTCCTGCCATCTGGGCTCGGTCTCGCGGGGATCGTAGTCCCCTGCGAGTGCGGGTTCAGGTGTCGATTCGTCGGTCGGCTCGTCGTCAGTTTCGTGTTCCGTACTCATGGTTTGTGGCGTCAGTGGTCGTCGTGCGATCCGTCCGTGACTGTGAGAAGGAGCTGTGGGGCTATACCGCCCCTACTACAGGGGGGGTGCGAGCGGTCCCCGTGTTCGTCGATCCGGAGCCCACGCCGGACGGGACGCGTGACATATTTTTCCCTGTGAGTTCATCCGGATTGAGTGTTTCGTGTTCGACCCGACGGTCGCCACCTGGGCTGGTCAGCCTGCCACAAATTGTCACGAGCGCAACCCCTTTGGCCGCCCGTCGGCCAGCACGGACATGGAATCCGCTGAAGTCGAGCGCCGCATCGAGGACGCGATCCCCGATGCGACTGCGACTGTCACCCATCCGCGGCCGAACGACACCGAACATCTTGCAGCCACCGTCGTCTCGCCTGCCTTTGCCGAGAAAACACTCGTCGAGCAACACGAGATGGTCTATGACGCGCTTGAGGACGCCCTGACGACCGAGATCCACGCCCTGAAGGTGACGACCCGGACGCCCGAGGAAGCCGAGTGAGGCATCCCGCAGGCCAGCAATATACGGTATTTGATAGCACGTCGCAGAAAGAGGCAGGCCTTGACTGTTCCCCAAGTCATAGGCGGACCGATGCGCTGAATCTGACGATGTCAACTGAGACTCCCACTGACGCCGAAACTGTCACTGAACACGTCGAGGGCGTGATCGAAGAAAATGATGTGGTGCTGTTCATGAAGGGGACGCCACAGCGTCCGCAGTGTGGCTTCTCCCAGCGAGCGGTCGGGTTGATACGCGCCCACTGTGAGGACTTCGAGACTGTCGATGTCCTCGATTCCCTCCCGGAGTACCGGGCTGCGCTCGAAGCACAGAGCGGCTGGGAGACCATCCCACAGACGTACGTCGACGGCGAGTTCGTCGGCGGCAGCGACATTCTCGCCGAACACGAGCAGCGAGGCGACCTCGCCGAGACGCTAGCGCCCTAATCGGTTGCCGGCGCGCGGTCAGGGCGTTCCCCTGAGTGGGCACGTACCCAGAGTTCACCGATGCGTGAGAGCCGCGTCCGATAGGACTTGCCGTGCTCTTCCTGCTCGATGTAGCCTTTCCCGCCGGGCCCGAGGCGATCGACGTTGTAGAGTACCTTCGACCGGAAGCTGTCGGTGTACTCCTCGCCGAGGTCCACGGCCAGGGCCTGGGCAAGCTCTGAGACGGACTCAAATTCGCCGTGTTCGCCCAGGGTGAAGAGGATGAGTTCCTCGAAGGGCTTGACGTTCGAGAAGGAAGCGACGGGGATCTCGACCATGTAGCTGCCGTTGATTTCCTTGGCCCCGATCGTCGTTCCGCGCTCGTCGAACTCCTCGATGAGATCCTGGGCGCTTCCCAGGCGCTTCTCGACGAGATCGTCGTCGACATCGTCCGAGAGGTCTTCGAGCAGATCGATCTGCTTGCGGAGTTCCTCGGCGAGTTCCGTTTCGAGGTACTTCTCGGGGGCAGTGTAGTAGGTGTGGATCCGGTGACGGTCCCCCTCACGTTCGACGGCGATCGAGTGGGCGGCCGTCGCGAAGGCGAAGCTGACCGTCCGGGGCATCGCAGAGATGTTGAGCCAGACTTCGGCGTCAGGATCCCGATCGAGTTCGTCACTGATGAGCGAGAAGCCCTGCTCGAAGGCGGCGTCGTAGTCGTAGACGTCCTCGACGAGAATGCGCTCGGTCTTCGAGCCGAGCAGGTTCTGGAAGTCCTTCTCCAGTTGACTGGTCAGGAGTCGGGAGTACTCGGCGTTGGCCTCGTTTCCGATCGCACCTTCGAGCAAGATCGCACGGTCGACGGTGCGTTGCTCCCGGACCAGTGGCGCGATGAGCCGGTCGTAGTCGAAGCCGACCGGGACGATGTGTGTTTGCATACTCGCTATGTAGGGCCGGTTTGATAAAAAACCAGTCTCATACGTCGCGGAATGTCGGGGAAACGTATCGTCGAATCTATTTTTGAAGAATCTGATCCCCAAATCGGTAGCTCACCGGAATTTTGACCTGTCTGTCCTCGACTCGCTGGTTGTTCTGGACGAATGTGGTGGGTGAAACGCTGGGAACCCCACGGTACTCGGTGATGGCTGCGAGGGCCCCTAGTCAGCGTCGGTACTCTCTGGCGTGACGAACCGATCAGCGTTCTCCTCGGGTGCGGCACGGGTGACCAGCGAGACGCCGACCGTCACCACGAGACCGATCCCCATCCCGATCAGCCCGGCCTGCCAACCCCCGTAGGTCGCCGGGACGGGGTCGGTGAACGTCGCAAGCAGGTAGAACGCCTGGCTGATACCGACACCCGCGAGCATCCCCGCACGCGTCGTCCCGCGCCAGTACAGCGCGACCAGCACGGGCAGAGTCAGCTGGGCGTAGCCCTTGAACGCCGTCGCGCCGATCTCGATCAGCGTCAGGTTCGTCCCGAGGCTCATCGCCAGTGCGATCAGCGCGAAGGCGACGACTGCCAACCTGGCGACGAGGTCCTCCCGGCGGTCGCTGGCGTCCGGATCGACGAACGGGCGATAGAGGTCCCGCGTCAGGTACGACGACCCCGACAGCAACATCGAGTCGCTCGAGGACATCATCGCGGCCATCGCACCCGCGACGACCAGGGCGGCGAACCACGTCGGCGTGTAGGCGTTCAACAACGGTGGGAGAATGTTCCCCCGGGCGTTGGGCGTGACCCCGAGTCCCGTTGCCCACGCCCCGAGGATGAACGCGGGGACGAAAAGCAGGATGACCAGCAGGGGCCACAGCGCCAGCGACCGTTTGAGGACGCGCTCGCTCCGGGCGACGAAAAAGCGCTGGTTGATCTGGGGAAACATCGCGACGCCGAAGCCGATCGCGATCGCCATCGAGAGCATGTATTGGGGCGAGTACAGCCCGCCGCCAAGCGAGAGGAATTCGGGGTTTACCTCGCCCATCGCCGCCGTCAACTCGCCGGGGCCACCCGCCGAGACGGCGATCCAGGCGAGGGCAACCCACACGAGGACGAGCATGAACACGCCCTGTAACGTGTCTGTCCAGGCGACGCCGCGCATTCCCGCGAGGACGACGTACCCGATCATGAACGCGGTGATCAACGTCGCGCCCGCCCAGTAGGGGATCGCCCCTTCAGTGAGCGATTCCAGCGCCCGGCCGGCCCCGACCTGCTGGAGCATGACGTACTCTAGTAGCCAGAAGAGGCTGATCCCGGCGACGAGTCCACGCAGAGCCCGGGAGTCAAAGCGGTCGCCCAGCATCTCCCCGAGCGTGACGTAGCCGTGGCGCTTGCCGACGAGCCACTGCTTGTACCCGAGCAC
>ENA-ORCR01000730-ORCR01000730.1-marine-metagenome-genome-assembly--contig:-NODE-730-length-13936-cov-6.913342_pt1 | contig 13936 bp, 14 predicted proteins | sample MGYA00237782_ERZ508514 | MGnify/ENA primary metagenome ERZ508514 (study PRJEB26185, sample SAMN06268960) | marine metagenome | isolation source: Eden Landing Ponds, San Francisco, CA, USA | place...
CGTACTGGTCGTCGACAGCGGCGAAACGTTCCATACCCGTTCCATCCGCCGCCGGCAATAAAGGACAATCGATTGTGCGTGTGAGCGGCCGGGAACGCACGGCGAGGGCGGCCGCGCCGAGAGTCAGACCTCGCGCTGGAGGATGAGCCCGGCGGTCTGCCCGCTGTTTTCGGTTATCGGTGCGACGACTTCCCACCCGTCGGCACCGAGGTCGTTCAGTTCGTCGATGGGAACGCTGCTGCCACCGAACATCCCGGTGTCGACGTCGAGCGTCTTGTATTCGTAGGAGGGCATACACGCGCTGAGGCGGCGACCAGCGGCAAACCTCTTGTGGTGGCGACCGCCACGGCTTTGCCGCCGACGGCCGTGCCCTCGCGTGTGCCCGAGTTCCCCGACGACGAGGCCAGACTCGCCCTCGCCGACGAGTGCCGGCGCTGCCCGGCCCTCGCCGAGAGCCGGACCTGCATCTCGTGGGGCAACGGCCCGCTGGACGCCGCCCTCGTGGTCGTCGGCGAGGCCCCGGCCGAGGGCGACCCGGACGCCGAGCGCTGGCGCGGCGGCAATCTGACCGGCATGGCCTACACCTCGCGGCGCTCCGGCCGGAAGGTCCGCGACCTGCTGGCCGACGCCGGCTACGGCCACGACTCCTGTTACCTCACGAACGCGGTGAAGTGCCACCCGCCGGGGAACCGCGACCCGAGCGAGGCGGAGCTGTCGAACTGCCGGCCGTACCTCGTCAGGGAAGTCGAGGCGGTCGACCCAGACGTCGTCGTGACGACCGGGAAACACGCCACAGAGACGGTCCTCGCGCTCGACGACGCGTCTCTCGACGGCTTCCTCGACGGCGTGCTCGATCCCCGCCCGAGCGAGGCGCTGGGCGTGCCCGTCGTCCCGCTGCTCCACCCCTCGTATCAGGAGGTGTGGCGCTCGCGACTGGGCTACGACCGCGAGGAGTACGTCGCCGCCATCGCCGAGACGGTCGGGGACGCCGCCGGGACCTAGAACCTTCATGTGACCGCCGGCCCCACAGCCGTCCATGTCCGAGGACTGCATCTTCTGTCAGATCGTCGCCGGCGACATCCCCAGCCGCACCGTCTACGAGGACGACGCCGTCCTGGCGTTCCTCGACGCGAACCCGCTCGCGCCGGGCCACACGCTCGTCATCCCGAAGGCCCACCACGAGCGCCTGAACGACACGCCCGCCGACGTGGCCAGCGCGGTTCTGTCGACCGTCCACGAACTCGTCCCGGCCGTCGAGTCGGCCGTCGACGCCCCGGCCAGCACCGTCGCGTTCAACAACGGCGAGGAGGCGGGCCAGGAGGTCCCGCACGTCCACGCCCACATCGTCCCGCGCTTCGCCGAGGACGGCGGCCGCCCCATCCACGCGCTCGTCACCGACCGCCCGGACCTCTCCGACGACGAACTCGACGCCATCGAGGACGACATCGCCGCCGGTCTCGAATAACTTTCCGTATCTTTTTATCGAAAGATAGCCCACGAGAAACGGTATGGGGGTTTCGACGCTCGCGTTCGCGGGGTGTATCGGAGGGGCGGGAACGACCAGGCTGACGGTGGAGACGGCGGCGACGCTGGCCCGCGGCGGCGAACGGGTGGCCGTCGTCGACGCGGCCTTCGCCACGCAGGGGCTGGCGAGGTACGTCGAGGGCCGCATCGACGCCGACGCGACGGCGGTGGCGCTCGGCGACGCGCCGGTCGACGAGGCACTGTACGAACTGGAACTGGACGCCGACGGCCGGGTCGCGCTGTGTCCGGCCCACGCTCCGTTCGAGCGACTCGCTCGGGCGAAGTCGCCCGAGAGCGCACAGACGCTGGAGAGCGCGGTCGACGAACTGACCGGCCGGTTCGACCGCGTCCTGCTCGACGTGCCGCCGGTCGCGGCGAACCAGGCCGTCGCGGCCGTCACGACCACCGAAACGCGTGCGCTGGTCGTTCCGGAGAGCGAGCGGGGCAGCGACGCACTCCCGCGACAGCAGGGCCGACTGCGAGACATCGGCGCGCCGGCCGACGCCGTCGTGGCGACGGGGGTCGGCGATGGACCGTCGCTCTCGGACGCCGACCACGCGATTCCGCGCATCGACCCGACCGCGCCGACCCCGCTCGCCACCGACCCCGACGCGGAGGTCGCACCGGCGCTCGCTTCGATGACCGAGGCCCTGCTCGGCGTCGACCTGGGGCTGACCTTCGAGGAGTCGGGGCTGTTCTCGCGTTAGGCGAGCGGGACGACCACGACCGGCCTGTCGGCCCGCGCGATGAGCGCGCTGGCCGTCTCCCCGACCCCGTCGCCGTCGCCGCCCGCGCCGAGAAGGACTTCGTCGGGGTCGTGGTCGTCGATGGCCGCGAGGAGTTGCTCGACCGGGTCGCCATCCCTCGTTTCCGTCGTGGGCACGAACTCCGCGAGCCGCGAGCGCGCCACGTTGAGGGCGTCGCCCGCGTCCCGGGCTGGGGCGTCGGGTTCGCTGACCGCGACCACGACGACGCGGTCGTCGCCGGCCGGGTCGAGTCGGTCCTGGAGGTAGTCGGCGGCGGCCGCGGTGACGTGGACGGAGGTCGTCGCGAGGAGGAACGTCGTCATACCCGGCACTGCGGCGGCCGGCCGCTTCGTGTTTTCGCTCGCTCAGGCCGCGGCCAGCACCAACTGAAGCGCCTTCGGGAGCACGACGCCGACGACCAGCTGGGACCACATCGTGAACGTCGCCGGGTACTCCTTCGTCGCGGTGACGAGTTCGACCCGCTTGCGGTAGCGCTGGTACTCGGGCGGCGGGTCGAGCGCGTCGAACGACCGGATGTCCCAGGGGTCGTCGACGTGGTCCCGAGCCCGCCGGTCGAGTTCGTAGAGGCGCTCGCGCTTCTGACGCGCCATGTGCTGATGGAGGACGTAGATGCCGGCGGCCATGACGCCGACGGCGAGCAGCCAGACGGCGGTGAAGAGGGCGTTGACCGCCAGTCCCGGCGCGTCGAGCGCGCGGTAGGCGAACGCGCCGCCGAGGACGTACGGGCCGTACGTCGCGACGGCGTAGGCGACGAGGCCGACCATGAGGTAGTAGTAAGCGAGCTTGAGGAGTTCGCCGACGGGGCGCATCCCGCCCAGTCGCTCCGGGTCGAGGTAGTCGAGTGGCACGTCCGCGGCCGCGATGCGGCGGGGCAACACGACCTCGACGGCGACGTAGGTCGCGAGGAAGGACGCCAGCACGGGCACGTAGCCGAAGGGCGTCACGACGAGGAAGCGGACCACGCGAGTCGCGCCGCCGGCGGCGTAGAGCTGTGGAACCGTGAGGACGACCGCGGCATTGACGACGGTGAAGCCGACGCCGAGCGCGACCAGAAGCGCGGTGAGGCGGTCCGGGACGAGGCCGTCGAAGCGGTCGGGGTCCGCGACGCGGCTTTCGACGTTGCTCCGGACGAGCGCCCGGTCGTAGCGCCGGTACAGCTGTTCGGTCGCCAGCGCCGCGCCGAGCAACACCAACGGTCTGAGCAGCCACAGCGGGTTCTGGACGAACGTCAGCACCTGTCCGGTCACCAGTCGGTATCCCTGGAGGCCCACCAGTTCGACCGCGACGACGGCGAGCGCGTACCACGCGAGCGGACCGAGGTCGACCGGGAGCCGAGCAGTCGGGGCGAGACCGGTGACGCCGGTTCGGTCGAGGGCGCGAGCGAGGAGCGGTGCGCCAGCGCTGATCTCGCCGTCGTCAGGTGTCCCACCACCCATACCCTGATACTCGAACCGTGCCGGTATTCAAGATATGGGAAAGAGTAGCACTGATTGAGCGGGTGACCGAACGCCGACGGTCCGACCCCCCGGGACGGCTATATCGTTAGCGTCCGGACGACGGGCGCGAAATACACATAGCGACCGGGGGTTTCCTCGTGGCGGCCGTCCGTTCGGTCATGCCCGAAGCAAGCGCCTCGCGGTTCGTCTGTCCCCTCTGTGAGCGAACGTTCGATCAGGCCCGGTCCGCCTGCGACCACTGCGGAAGCACGGTCGTCGTCCCGCTGGACGACGGCACCGTCTACGACAGCGTGCTCTCGATGTGCGGCCGGTAGCGCCCGAGCGGACAGCGCGCACCGACGGGCTTACATACGGCCTGGCCTGTACCCGAGAGCGTGCGCGTCGAGAACAGTTTCATCGGCACCGACGGCGTCGGCGAGAAGACAGAGCGGTCCATCTGGGAAGCGGGCGTCACCCACTGGGACGAGTTCGAGCCGTCCGTCGTCGGCGGACAGCGCGGCGAGCGCATCCAGCAGTTCATCGACGAGGGGAGAGACCGCCTCGCGGCGACTGACGTGCCCTACTTCGACCGGGCGTTCCCGAGCGGGGAGCGCTGGCGGCTGTACGAGACGTTCAGCGACCGGGCCTGTTTCTTCGACATCGAGACGACGGGGCTCGACCAGGACCGCAATCGGGTGACGACCGTGAGCCTCCACCAGGACGGCGACACGAAGACCCTGGTGGCCGGCGACGACCTGACGGCCGAAAACCTCCGGGCGGCCTTCGACGGCGCCGACCTCCTGGTGACGTTCAACGGCAAGCGCTTCGACGTTCCCTTCCTCGAGGCGAACTTCGACGTCGACCTCGACCGCCCGCACCTGGATTTGATGTACACCTGCAAGAAAATCGGGCTCTCCGGCGGGCTCAAGCAGGTCGAGCGCGACATCGGCATCGAGCGCGACCGACCCGACATCTCGGGGCGGGACGCGGTTCGGCTCTGGCGCGAGCACGAGCAGGGCCGCGACGGTGCACTCGAAACGCTGGTGTCGTACAACCGAGAGGACGCCGTGAATCTCGAGACGCTCGCCGAAACGGTGACTGGCCGGCTCGACGAGCAGTTATTCGGTGACTACTACTGACGTGGGACGGTTGAACACACCCCCATCGTTTCGACTGGAACGGAGCCGACGCTCCCGAGTGGAGACGAGAGGACGGTCATCGGACGGGGAACGCTGACACCCGGAGTAAGCGGTCACGAGCGAGTCCAGAACGGCGAGTGGCCGTGGCCGAGGAGGATGCTGACGACGTGGAGCGCGAGGAGTTCGAGCAACAGCGGCCGGTACCCGACCGCACCGACCCCGTAGAGCGCGGGGAGATACACGAGCGGGAGGACGACGGCCCCCCAGAATGCGACGGGGCGGACGGCGAAGAGGGCGAGTCCCCACCCCCAGCGCGCCGCGACGACGACGGCTCGGAGGGCGGCGGCACTCGCGGAGCGGTTCGGCCGCCCCGTCCCCCCGGGAGCGGGGAGCGTGCGGCCGTCGCTACTCGACTGGTCCACCGTCGGTCACCTGCGTTGGCGTGGGTTGCATTGATTCGGTACTCGAGGGTCGGCGGCTAATCGGTGGTTACTACACCTATACCCCGACGGCGTCGGCGTGGCTATACACATTCATCCGTCGGACGTCGGTCGGTTCGGGTCGGCTCACACCGGCGTCACCGGTTCGGCGCACGTCGGACACTCGGCGAGCATCCGAGGCCAATCGCCGGCAACTTCGTACGCGACGACGAGGTTCGCCGCCGGGATGGTCTCGTCACAGGCCGGGCACTTCCCGAGCGGTGGGTCGACCGTTTTCGTGTTACGCTCCCGCATACTTCGCTGTTCGTTCTCTGTGCATATTGTTATCAGGCGTCTACCAGGTGCGGCGATCGCCGCCCCGTCGTGCGACGGCGACCGGCGTCAGGTGTTCGCGCCCGAAGCCGGTCTGCGGGCGTCAGTCGGGCGAAGCAGGTGGACGCGACCGGCGAGAAAGCCGAGCAGGAGGCCGGTGAAGTGCGCGACAAGCGCGACGCCCGGATTCGCCGTCACGAGCGTAATCGCGGCGGCGACGAGCGCGGCGAGGCCGAGCTGGACGCGCGCCGGCAGTTCGAACCCGCCGACGAGAGTGTCGGTCAGCCGATTGGCCGCGAGCAGGTAGCCAAAGAGCGCGAAGACCGCGCCGCTGGCCCCCAGCACCGAGACGTGACTGACCATTCCGGGGACGAACGGCCCGACCAGACCTGCAAGGGAGACCTGCGAGACGCCGGCCAGCGCGCCGGTCGAGGCGAAGAAGGCGTGGAACCGGACCCGCGTCGCCCGGCGCTCGACGATGGCCCCGGCCAGGGCGAGGCCGACGGCGTTCGCGAGCAGGTGCGAGAGGCTGGCGTGGGCGTACACGCTGGTCACGAGCGTCCACGGGCGCTCGAACAGCGGCGGCGAGAGGGCGAACAGGCCCCGTTCGGGACCGACCAGCCCGACGACCTGCTCGACGGCGAAGACGCCGGCGAGGAGGGCGAGCGTGACCGCGGTCGGACTGTCGCGGAGGGATGGCATCGGTCCGTTGTTGTCGCGGCGCGCACAAGAAACGCCCGGGCGTCGCGCCGTGGCGGTCGGGGACGCCACACACCCGTCAGTCCGTTCCAGAACGCATACGTGGCCCCGACGCGTGCCCTCGCGTATGTCAGACCTGCGCGAGACGCTCGCTTCGACGTTCGCCGAGGAGACCGACGACGAGACCGCACAGACCGCGGCCGAGAACGCCGCCGCCTTCGCCGAGGAGTACGACGAGGACCTGACCGCCCAGCGCGTCACCGACCTGCTCGACGACGCGCCCTACGAGGCGTTCGCCCACCGCTTCGACTGGGCCGTCGGCGAACTCGCCGCCGAGAACGAGGACTGCACCGACTCCCGGGAGTTCCGTCTCGACGGCTTCGACGCCCTCGCCGCCGACGCCGACATCGGGGCCTGAGCGGGGATGTCCGGGGGGACGTACACGCTCGTGCTCGAACGGCGCGCCGACGACGCCATCGAGGTCGGCGCGCTCGGCGAGCGGCCGTTCCCGGCGGGGTGGTACGCCTACACCGGGAGCGCGCTGGGGAGCGGCGGGTTCGGCCGCGTCGACAGACACCGCGCCGTCGCGACCGGCGAGAACGACACCCGCCACTGGCACGTCGACTACCTGCTGGGCGACGCGGCCACGGCCATCGACCGCGTCGTGACGACGGCGGCCGACGCGGAGTGCGCCGTCGCGTCGGCGGCCGAGGGGTTCGGCCGCGTCGACGGCTTCGGCTGTTCTGACTGCGACTGTCGCTCGCACCTGGCGTACCACGAGCGCCGCGACCGCCTGCTCCACGCGGTCACCGAGGCCCACGACGCCGTCCGGGGCGACGCGACGGCCGCGAGCGACTAACGGGGCGACGCGACCAAGCGATTGACCGGGGTACGGGGCGACCGCCGACGCGCCGCTCAGGAGATGTGGATGGCGGGCTTGTTCGGCCGCGCCTTCGCCGCGAGGTCGTCGCCGTCGGTCGCCCGCCGGACGGTGACTTCGCTGCCGAACTCGTCCTCGAACAGCCACGCGGCCTGCCGGAGCACGTCGAGTTCGCGCTCGCCGTCGACGATCGGTTCCAGCCCGGCCCCGCGGTCGGCCAGGTCCCCGGCGTAGTCGGCGGCCGCGTCGCCGTGGGCTTTGATTCCCTCGTCGGCCATGATCTCGCCGACGATGGCGGCGTCCGGGTCCGCTTCGCGGGCGATTTCGTAGGCCCGGTACTTCCAGTCGGCGGCGACGACGAGTTCGATCTCGTCCGGTTCCTCGATGTCGACCACCTCGGTGATGTCGCGCACGTCGTCGAGCGTGCGCCGGACGACCTCGCGTTCGAGACGGTAGTCGTCCACGTCGCGTAGCGACTCGGGCCAGTGACGCTCGGCGACGAGGCCGTCCTCGTCGAGCAGGTGCCACATCTCCTCGGCGAGGAACGGCGCGATGGGGGCGACCAGCGCGGTCAACACCCGCAGGCCGCGGCCGTAGGCGAACTTGTACGGGCGGTCGTGGCTCGCGTACCGGCCGAGCAGGCGGGCGAAGCGCTGGAGCTCGCCGACGACCCGGTGAAAGCGGAAGCGCTCGTACTCCTCGGTGACGGCCGCGATGGTCCGGTCGATTTCGCGTTCGAGGTAGGCGTCGTGGTCGGCGCTCTCGGTTCGCGCGTCCATCCCGTCGGCGTACTCCGCGACGAGGCGGTAGAGCGTCTGCTGGAAGTCGTAGGCCGTCGAGACGTCCTTGACGGTCCACTCGAAGTCCTGGGAGGGGTGGGCCGCAGAGAGGACGAACAGCCGCGTCGTCTCGGCCCCGTACTCGTGGGGCGCGATGTCGTTGCCCTTCGACTTGGACATCTTCTCGCCGCCGTGGAGCACCGTTCCCTGATTGATGAGCCGCTCGACGGGTTCGTCGCGGTCGAGCAGGCCGATGTCCGAGAGCGCCCGAGCGAAGAAGCGGATGTACAGCAGGTGGAGGACGGCGTGCTCCTCGCCGCCGACGTACACGTCGACCGGAAGCCACTCGTCGGCGGTCGTCTGATCGAAGGGCGCATCCTCGAACTGTGGCGAGAGAAAGCGCAGGAAGTACCACGAGGAGTCGACGAACGTGTCCATCGTGTCCGTCTCGCGGACGGCGTCGGCCCCGCAGTCCGGACAGTCGACGTGCTTCCACTCCTCGGCGGCGTCGAGGGGGTTCCCGGTGGTCTGGACGTACTCCGGCAGTTCGACGGGCAGGTCCTCCTCGGGGACGGGGACGCGGCCGCAGTCCTCGCAGTGGACGACGGGGATCGGGGTCCCCCAGTAGCGCTGGCGGGAGATGAGCCAGTCCCGCAGGCGGTAGGTGACGGCCGCCTCGGCGGCGTCGTGATCCAGCAGGCGCTCGCGGGCGGCCGAACTGGCGAGGCCGTCGTAGTCGCCGCTGCCGGTCAGCATCCCGTCGTCGGTGTAGGGCGCGTGCGGGAGGTCCGTCCCGCTGCCGTCGACCGGTTCGACGACCTGCTCGACGGGGAGGTCGTGTTCGCCGGCGAAGGCGTGGTCGCGCTCGTTGTGCGCGGGCACGCCCATGACCGCGCCCGTCCCCACGTCGTCGAGGACGTACGCCGCGACGTAGACGGGAATCTCCGCGCCGGTGTAGGGGTGAGTCGCCGTCAGGTCCGTCTCGACGCCGCTCATCCCGGCGTCGTCGGTGGCGGCGACCGACTCCACGTAGTCGGCGACCGCCTCGTCCTCGTCGGCGAGCGCGCGGGCCAGGTCGTGGCCGGGCGAGAGCGCCAGGTACGTCGCGCCGTAGGCGGTGTCGAGGCGGGTGGTGAAGGCGTCGACCGTCGGGTGGTCGTCGTGGTCGACATCGAAGGTGACGCGCGCGCCCTCCTGACGGCCGATCCAGTTGCGCTGGCTGTCGCGGACGCCCTCCGGCCAGCCGTCCAAGTCGTCCAGCCCGTCGTACAGGTCCTCGGCGTAGTCGGTGATGGAGAAGAACCACTGGTCGAGGTCGCGCTGCTCGACGGCCGTGCCACAGCGCCAGCAGACGCCCTGGCCGTGGGCGTGGCTGTGGCCGGCGGCGGTGTCGGCGGTCGTCTCCACCTGCGCGTCGGCCAGCACCGTCTCGCAGTCGGGACACCAGTTCACCGTCGCCGCGTCGTACTCGACCAGTCCCTCGTCGTAGAAGCGCGTGAACAGCCACTGGTTCCAGCGGTAGTACTCCGGGTCGCAGGTCGTGATTTCCCGGGACCAGTCGTAGCCGAAGCCCATCTCCCGGAGGTCGTCACGCATCTGGTCGATGCAGGTCCGCGTCCAGGACTCGGGGTCGGTGTCGCGCTCGTAGGCCGCGTTCTCCGCCGGCAGGCCGAAGGCGTCCCACCCCATCGGGTGGAGCACCTCGTCGCCGGCCATCCGCCGATACCGGGCGTACGCGTCGGTGATGGCGTAGTTCCGGATGTGTCCCATGTGCAGCGAGCCGGAGGTGTAGGGGAACATCCCCAGCACGTAGGTCGGGTCGTCGGCGTCGGCCGGACACTCGAAGACCCCCTCCCGCTCCCAGACCCGCTGCCAGTACTCCTGGACCCGCGCGTGGTCGTATCGGCGCGACATTTGCTAGTTCGTGGTGTGCCGCCCGCGCACATCAGTGTTCGGCTAGGCGGCGTCGGTCGCGAGGGACACAGCCACGGATAGGTCCAGTACTCTCCCGTCGGTATCACTCGCTCGTCCGGCCGACACGGGTGGGACTGAAAGGGGCCGGCCGCTGGGCGGTCGAGACGACGCAAGCACTGGAGCGAGCGGCGCGAGCGAAGCGCGCAGCGAGACGCAGTCGCCCAGCGGCCGGGGGCTTTCTGGCTGTCGGCGGTAGCGAAGATGCGAAAGACTCGAACCGAAACCGCGACGTCTCGCTATTCCTCGCCGGACTCGTAGTGGTCGCCGGCGGCCTCGGGCAGGCGGGTGCGGCCGACGAGCGCGAGCACGAGGATGACGGCGACGAAGGGGATGGTCTGGACCAGCGAGTCGGGGACGGCGATGACGTCGGCCGTCTGGAGGCGCAGTTGCGTGGCGTCGAGGCCGGCGAACAGCGCGGTCGAGAGGAGCGCGCCGACGGGGTTGTAGTTGCCAAAGAGGTAGGCGACGATGGCGATGAACCCCTTGCCGTTGACCATCGTCGGGCCGTTGCCGGTGAACTGGCCGATGTTGAACGCCAGCGCGGCCCCGCCCATGCCCGAGAGGACGCCGGACAGCAGGACGGCGGCGTAGCGGACGCGGGACACGTCGACGCCGGCGGTGTCGAGCGCCTTCGGGTTCTCGCCGGCGGCGCGCACCCAGCGGCCGAAGGTGGTGCGGTTCAGGACGTACCACGAGGCCAGGACCGCGAGCAGCATCAGGTGGACGGCGGGCGAGGCGTCGAAGAACGCGCCGAAGAACGGGATGCTCGCCAGCCCCTCGATGGTGATGGTGTCGAGCGTCCCGACGTTGGTGGTGTTGGGACCGCCGTAGAACACCGACGAGGCGAAGGGCGCGAGGCCGAGCGCGATGAGCCAGACGGCCAGCCCGGCGATGATCTGGTCGGCGCGGAACTCGATGCAGACGACGGCGAACAGCGCCGCGAGCAGAGTCGACGCCAGGATGCCGACGAAGAAGCCGGCCCACAGCGACCCGGTCACGTCCGCGCCGTAGATGGCGCTGAACGCGGAGATGATGAGCAGGCCCTCCAGCCCGATGTTGATGACGCCGCTCTTCTCCGCGAAGATGCCGCCGAGCGCGGCGAAGACGATGGGGACCGAGAGCCGCAGCGTGGCCGACAGCGTCGACTTCGAGGCGAGGACGAAGAACAGCCGTCCGGCCGTCGAGTCCGGCGCGACGAGTCCGGCGACGCCCAGCGCCAGCAGGGCGAGGCCCGCGACGCCGGCGATGAGCAACCGCCCCGACGCGGAGCGGAGGCTGTTCACGAGACCAGCGTCAGTCATCGGCCCCACCTCCCGCGGTGACGGCGGCTCCGGACTCCGGCTCTCCGGCGGCGAGTCGACGGCCGATGAGCCGGAAGAACTCCGGCATCGCGACGAACAGGATGATGAGGCCGCGGAGGACGCCCACCAGTTGCGGTGGGACGTTGGTGGCGAACGACACCACGTTCGAGCCGGACTTGAGGACGCCGAAGAGGAAGGCGGCGAAGACGGCTCCGACGGGGTTGTTGCCGGCGAGGATGGAGACGGTGATGCCGTCGAAGCCGTAGCTCGGGATGCCCGTCTGGAACTTCCCGAGCGTCATCATCACGAACAGCGCGCCGCCGACGCCGGCCAGCGCACCGGACAGCGTGAGCGACGACAGGACGGTCCGTGGGGCGTTGACGCCGCCGTACTCCGCGGCCGCGGGCTGGATGCCGGCGGTCCGCAGGTCGTAGCCGAACGACGTGTGTTCGAGCAGGTAGTAGACGCCGCCGACGAACGCGAGCGCGAGCAACAGCGCCAGTATCGAGAAGTCCGTCCGCGGGTCGAACAGAATCGCGGGGAACTGCCCGGCGTCGGGCAGCGTCCGGGTCTGGGTCGCCTGGCTCGTCGGGTCCGCGAAGTGGTTCCTGACCAGGTAGCGCGTGACCAGCGTGGCGACGAAGTTGAGCATGATGGTCGTGATGACCTCGTTCGCGTCGGCGTAGGCCTTCAGCGCCCCCGGAATCGCGCCGTAGAAGCCGCCGCCGACCGCGCCGGCGAGCAGGCCGACGGGGATGAGCGTGACGAGCGCGAGCGTGCCCGAGACCAGCGAGGCGGTCCACAGCACCGCCAGCGCCGAGGCGAGCGCGCCCACGACGAGCTGGCCCTGCGTCCCGATGTTGAAGATGCCCGCGCGGAAGGCGAGCGCCACCGAGAGCCCGGTGAACACAAGGATGGTCGTCTCGCGCAGCGTCGCCGCGAACTGGTTGTTCAGCGGCGACCAGCCGCCGGCGAGGGGGTCACCGAGCGCGCCGAGGAACAGGCGGTCGAAGACGAAGAACGGGTCGTAACACAGCGTCGACCCGCCGATTGTGAGCGCCGGGTCCCGGCAGGTCGCCAGGACGCCGGCGACGAGGACGATGACCGTCCCGACGGCCATCGAGAGCACCAGCGCCGAGAAGGCGATGAGGACCCGTTCGCCGACGGAGGTCTGTCCGAGCCTGACGAGCCGTCGACGGGCGGCGTCCCACCGTCCGTCGTCGGAGCCGCCACCGCCGGCGTCCGGGGCGCGGTCACCGTCGTCACCCGCGTCCAGCGTCCCGTCGCTGCCCGTCGATGGGCCGTCGCCGTCCGTCGACGGGCCGTCGCCGCTCATCGGCTCACCTCCCCCGCGGCGGCGATGGACGGGACCTCGTCCGGCTCCTGCCCGGCCATCAGCAAGCCCAGTTGCTCCTCGGTCACCGCGTCGGGGTCGACGACGTCGACGAACTCGCCCTCGTAGATGACCGCGAGGCGGTCAGAGAGCGACTGCACCTCGTCGAGGTTCGAGGAGACGAGCAACACGGCGCGGCCGTCCTCGCGGAGGCCGTTCAGGCGGTCGTGGATGAACTCCATCGACCCCACGTCGACGCCGCGGGTCGGGTGGGAGGCGACGACGAGCCGGGGGTCGCGGGCGAACTCGCGGCCGACGACGAACTTCTGCTGGTTGCCCCCGGAGAGGGACTCGGCCTCCGCGTCGGCGTCCGGCGGGCGAACGTCGTACTCCTCGATTATCTCTTCGGCGTGCCCGCGCGTCCGCTCCCAGTCGATGCGCCCGTTCGAGGCGTACTCCTCGGCGTGCTGGCTCCCGAGCAGGCCGTTCTCGACGAGGTCGTACTCCATCACCAGCCCGCGTTCCTGTCGGTCTTCGGGAATGTAGGCCATCCCGGCCTCGATGCGGCTGCGGCGGCTATCCGTGGACCGGTCCACGTCGTCGACCTCGATCCGTCCCTCGTCGGGGGTGCGCAGGCCCGTAATCGCCTCGATCAGTTCCGACTGGCCGTTGCCGTCGACGCCGGCGATGCCGAAGACCTCACCCTGCCGGACCGCCAGTGAGAGCCCGTCGACCGCGCGCACGCCGCGGTCGTCCTCCACGACCAGGTCGTCGACGTCGAGGACGGTGCGGCCCGGCTCGGTCGGCGAGCGATCCACGTCGAGCAGGACTTCCCGACCGACCATCATCTCCGCCAGTTCCTCGCGGGTGATGTCGTCTGCGGGGACCGTCCCGACGTTCTTCCCCTCGCGGAGGACGGTGATCTCGTCGGCGGCCGTCATCGCCTCGCCGAGCTTGTGCGTGATGAAGATGATCGTCTTCCCCTGAGCGGTCAGCTCCTCGAAGACGCCGAACAGCTCCTCGACCTCCTGTGGCGTCAACACGGCGGTCGGTTCGTCGAAGATGAAGATGTCCGCTCCGCGATAGAGCGTTTTGACCACCTCGACGCGCTGTTGTGCGCCGACACTTAACGCTTCGACTGGGGAGTCGACCACGTCGGCAAGTGCCAGTCCGTAGCGCTCGCTTAGCTCCTCGATCGCCGCCGTGATCTCTCTGTCGTCGATCCGTGCCCCGCCGTATGTGACGGGTTCCCAGCCCAGCGCGATGTTCTCCTTGACGGTCATCGGATCGACCAGCGTGAAATGCTGATGAATCATCCCGATGCCGCGCTCGATGGCGTCCTGCGGCGAGTC
>ENA-ORCR01000732-ORCR01000732.1-marine-metagenome-genome-assembly--contig:-NODE-732-length-13880-cov-3.674926_pt1 | contig 13880 bp, 14 predicted proteins | sample MGYA00237782_ERZ508514 | MGnify/ENA primary metagenome ERZ508514 (study PRJEB26185, sample SAMN06268960) | marine metagenome | isolation source: Eden Landing Ponds, San Francisco, CA, USA | place...
GTCGTCGTCTACGAGCGCGACGACGGGGCCGTCGGCGTGAGCGCCGTCGACCCGGGCGTGATGCTGTCGGTCGTCGGCAACCCCGATCTGGACCCGGTCGCCGACGAGGTGGCCGACCGCATGTCGACCGCGATCGAACGGCTCCCGGGCGCGACGGAGGCCGCGGCCAGCGCCGACGACTGATACTGATTATTGCAAGACAGTACGGGATCGACCACACGACCGCGTGCGGTCGACCCGGTAAACGCTTGCACTAATCCGTATGACGCTGCATCGTATTCCACGTGAGGCGGTAACTCGGTCGTTAGCGAGAGATTATCACCGTGCGTAGCCGGGTGATCGTATGCTCGATGTCGACGACACTGCACCGGAGTTCACCCTACCGGGGACCGCTCGCGACGACGACGGGGACGACATCGCAGAGTACTCCCTCACCAAAGCGCTCGAAGAGCGCCCGGTCCTGCTGAACTTCTACGTGTTCAATTTCCATCCGGCCTGCCGGGAGAACGTCTGTGCGCTCCATAACCTGTCGTGGTTCGACCTCGACGAGGGCGTCACCGTCTACGGTATCTCGACCGATAGCGTCCACAGTCATCGGGAGTTCGTGCGCCAGGAGACGCTCGGATTTCCACTGCTGTCAGACAGCGACGGAAGCGTTGCCGCGTCTTACGACGTCCTCGCGGACGAGATCGAGCGCCACAGGCAGGTCGCCCAGCGCTCCGTCTTCCTGATCGACCGGTCCGGAACCGTGCGATACGCCTGGAGCGGCGAGACGCCCTCACAACAGCCGGACTGGGAGGAGATCAAACGCGCGACCGACCTGTTCAAACCGTCCTGAGACCGGCGTTCGCTGGAGTACGATGTCGTGAGCGGGTCGAACTGCCCACGACAGCATCGGATTACGCCGGTGTAAGCTACAGTTAATGGCTCGGCTACGCAGTCTCCACGAAATGCGACGAGAAGCGTTCGAGGAGCCGAAACGAGTTGCAGCCTGGAGCGACCTCGACGACCGCGACCCGACCCACGCTCGCGTGGCGAACGTGGACCTGGTCGTGGTCCGTGACGGGGACGCGGTCTCGGTCCTCTACGGCCGATGTCTGCACCGGGGCGTACTGCTTTCGGACGGCCACGTCGACGGATCGAACCTCATCTGTGGCGTCCACGGCTGGGACTACCGATTCGATACGGGAATCAGCGAGTACGACAACAGCGAACAGCTCGAGAAGTTCACCGCCGGAGTCGACGAGGGCGACGACGCCGTCTACGTCGACGCCGCCGAGGTCCGGGCGTGGGCCGCCGACAACCCCCAGCCCTACGGCGACCCCGAAGAAGCCGACAGCACCACCGATCCGGAGTTCTACGGCGAACCGGACTACGAGAAAGAACCGTACACGCATTACATTCAGAAGCTCGCTCAGCACGGGCCCGAAGGGATCGGCGAACACGGGCCGGTCTCGGCGATGGGCGTCCCGCGACCGGAGCTGCCCTCGTGGGACGACCTCCAGATACAGACGGCGCAGCTGGCGGAGACACCCCTGGACGACGAGGCGCCGGTCGACACCGAACTCGTCGTCGGCCCCGGTGCCGACGACCCCCTGGAACTGGCGATCCCGATCTTCGTCAGCGACATGAGCTTCGGCGCGCTCAGCGAGGAAGCGAAGATCGCGATGTCGGAGGGCGCCGAGCGCGCGGGGACGGGCATCTGCTCCGGCGAGGGCGGGATGCTCCCCGAGGAGCAGGAAGCGAACTCACGGTACTTCTACGAGTACGCCAGCGGGAAGTTTGGCTGGGACATCGACCACGTGCGGGACGTTCAGGCGTTCCATTTCAAAGCGGGTCAGGGCGCAAAGACGGGGACCGGCGGACACCTGCCCGGCGAGAAGGTTCAGGGCCGGATCGCGGAGGTTCGGGATCTCGAACCGGGCACTGACGCGGTGAGTCCGTCCCGGTTCCCGGACCTGCGGACACCGGAGGACTTCGCGGAGATGGCCGACCGCGTCCGCGACGTCGGCGGCGGTATCCCGGTCGGGTTCAAGCTCTCTGCCCAGCACGTCGAGGACGATATCGACTTCGCGCTCGAAGCGGGCGCGGACTACCTCATCCTCGACGGCCGCGGCGGCGGGACCGGCGCCGCGCCCGACGTGTTCAAGAACAACATCTCGGTGCCGACGATGGCGGCGCTGGCCCGCGCTCGCGAGCACCTCGACGAGCGCGGTGCGGACGACGTGACGCTCATCGCCACGGGCGGCCTGCGCACCGAATCGGATTTCATCAAGGCGATGGCACTGGGGGCCGACGGCGTGGCCGTCGCCAACGCAGCGATGCAGGCCATCGGCTGTCTCGGGATGCGAGCCTGCGACTCGAACAACTGCCCGGTGGGGATCGCGACACAGCGCGAGGACCTGCGCGACCGACTGGTCGTCGACTCGGCCGCGAACGGACTGCGAAACTTCTTCGAGGCGTCGGTCGAACTGATGAACGTGATGGCCCGTGCCTGCGGACACGACAGCCTCAGTGAATTCGAACGACGCGATCTGGTGACGTGGAAGCGAGACATCGCGGAGCTGACCGGCGTCGAGTACGCCGGTGTCGGGAGGTGAAGCGTTCGTGCTTCCGTACGACGGACGACGCGTGGAACTGGTATCGGTCGCCACGGTCGCCGACAACGGCGTGATCGGTCGCGACGGGGAACTCCCCTGGCCGTCGATCCCCGAGGACAGGCGCCGGTATCGGGAGCGGATCGCCGACCACCCGGTGATCCTCGGCCGTCGGACCTTCGAGTCGATGCGCGAGGACCTCCCGGGGACCGCACAGATAGTCGTGAGTCGGACCGAACGCGAGTACGACGTCGAGTTCGCGCGCCACGCCACCGGCGTCGACGACGCGGTCGGGAGCGCCTACGCACTCGAAGCGTCCCGGGCCTACGTGATCGGCGGCGGCGGGATATACGACCTCTTCCAGCCGTACGTCGACCGAATGGTACTGAGCCGGATCCCCGGCGAGTACGAGGGGGACACGTACTTCCCCGAGTGGGATGCCGACGGGTGGCAGCGCGTCGACACCGTCGACTACGACGAGTTCACCCTCGAAGAGTGGGTTCGGGAGGCGGAGTCAGTGACCCACGACTGAAGTCGTGGGCTTGTCAGTGGACTCTCCTTCTGCCGTCGAATCGACGGAGGCGTGGAACTCGCCGTTCAGGTTCAGCGTCCCTGACGTTAGCGCACACTGACAGGGTGCGCCTCCACCCGAAGACGTCTGCCCCGAGTGGAGTTTCTCGAGCAGTTTGCGAGCGATGTTCTTGCTCGCGTTGTAATCCGCATTCAGTTCGTACCCACACTGCTGACACACGAACTGGTGTTTCGACCGTCGATTGCTCTCGTGCGTAAATCCACACGAGGAACATCGCTGAGACGTGTACGCAGGACTCGCCTGCTCGACCCCAATACCGACCATCTCAGCTTTGTACGCGACGTACTCGAACAGGCGTCGGAACGCCCACGCGTGGAAGCGCTTCGCACCGGGCAGCCGCTCGCGAATATCGGTCAGATCCTCGAAGGCGATGTGCGTGCAGTCGTGGTCGCGGGCTTCTTCCAGAATCTGGTTCGAGGCGCAGTGTAGTTCGTCCTGTATCCAGCGGTGTTCGCGGTCGTCCATCGACTGAATCGATAAGTGCGCCGACCGCGTTCCTGCTTGTTGCATCGACCCACGAGTCTTCTCGAACTCTCTGCGTCGGTGGTTCATCTCGTCGGCGTTCCCGATGAACGCACCTGTGGAAGTCACAGCAAGCGAACCATCCACGTTCAGGTCGACCCCGAGGACTGTTCTGTGCTCGGCGTCTTCAGAAAGAGGAGTGGACCGCTCTTGGTCATCTGTGCGTCGGCGCATCCGTGCGTGGAGGTAGAACGACTCCGTGGGGCGGTCGTACTGGAGGGTGGACGTGCGGAACTCGTAGTCCTCGTTCAGCAGGTACTCGCCGATCGGTGTTCCCTCGGCGTCGTCAGGAATCACGTAGTCACACTCGACGCGACCTTTTATTGTCGAGAGCGAGACGTGGTCGCGGTGGAACGTCGCAGAGCGCTTGTCGTAGACGACGCTCCAGGCATCGAAGTGTGGTTGGCTCGTGTTGTCGCCGTTCTCGAGTCGGGCGACCCCGCTTTTGGTGGCCTCGATAGCGCGTCGAATCCCCTTCTGGACGAGATTCGCGGTCAACTCCGTCTCGTTGCGAAGTCGGTCGTAGAGGGCGTTCTCGGCGGTCTGTTTCGAGGTTATGCAGTAATCGTTGGGGTGTCTCCACGCCCACGCTGCGGTCGTGTTCGCACAGTGGAGGAACTGGTCTTTGGTCTGCTGGAGGTCGGCCCGCCGCTGGTCAGGCACGTCGAGTTTGACCTTGACGGTGCGAATCACGTCCCCCATCTGTAGGACACACTGACGCGTATTTGGTTATAAACTCTCGGAGCGGTGGGAAGTCAGCCTGCTATCGCTCGTGGTTTGATCCGAAGCTTGTCGGATCCCTCCCACGGCTCAAGCCGTGGGCTTCCTCCTCGAACCACTGTGAACGGGGACAGACCCATGGATACGGCACTCCTCCCCGAGGCCGTCGACGACTACCTCGCCACGGAGCAGTCGGAGCTGTTCGAGTTCACCGAACGACTGGTGGGCTTCGAGACGGGGAACCCACCGGGCGGCACGGTCGACGTCGTCGAGTGGCTCGAATCGACGCTCGGCGACACGGGTCTCGAGCTGGAGCGGGTCGCCGTCGACCCCGAGAAGCCGAACCTGCTCGCGACGCTGCCCGGCGAGAGCGACCGGACGCTGTGTTTCAACGGTCATCTCGACACGGTCCGGTTCGACGAGGGCGACTGGTCGCGCGACCCGCTCGGAGAGCGCGTCGGCGACCGCATCTACGGGCGCGGCACCACCGACATGAAAGGCGCCGTCGCCGCCATGCTCCAGGTCACGCTGGCGTACGGCCGGACGGACACCGAACCACCCGTCACCCTCCAGTTCGCGTTCGTCAGCGACGAGGAGACCGGCGGCGACGCCGGGCTGACGACGCTACTCGAGACCGAAGCGTTCGACCCGGACGCCTGTGTCGTCGGCGAAACCACCTCGCGAGCGGGCCGATACTCCGTCTCCGTCGCCGACCGGGGAAACATCTGGTTGACCGTCGAGGCGTCGGGGACGGCCGCGCACGGCTCGCGACCGATGATCGGTGACAACGCCATCGACACCCTGACCGACGCCGTCGAGCAACTGCGGGACGACTTCGGCCAGCGTGAACTCCCTATCGACGCGGCGATGGACGACATCATCGAGGAGTCCGTGGCGTTCTACGAACCCGAAGCCGGTGTCGAGGCGACGCGTCGGCTCTACCGCTATCCGACGATAATCTCGGGATCATCGAGGGTGGGACGGCCATCAACACGGTCCCGGCGTCGGCGTGCGCCCGTGTCGACATCCGGCTGACGGCGGGCGTCGACACCAGGGACCCGCTGCGGTCGATCCGCGAGTGTCTCGGCGGGATGGACGGCATCGAGATCACGGACGTGTCGTGGACGCGCGGGTCGTACGAACCGCTGGATAGTCCGCTCGTCGAGGCGAGCGCGAGCGCTGCCGAGCGCGTCGTCGACGACCCCATGTACCGTCGGAGCGCGACCGGCGGCGGCGACGCCAAAGTCCTCAGACACGAGGGCGTGCCGACCGTCGAGTTCGGCTTCGGCACCCAGACGGCCCACGGAACTGACGAGTACACGACGACCGACGCGCTGGTGCGGATGGCGACCGCCTACGCGCTGTTGCCGGTCGAGTTCGGCCAGCGAAGCGATAAGTAAAACGGCCGAACGGTCACGGTCCGGGCCCGATCGGGGGGTTCCAGACCTGTGAGGTCATCCGGTCCTGCACCATTCGACCGCTTTGGTTCGGTCCTCTGTCGTCAGCGTTTCGAGGTCGCCGGTTTCGACTTTCCCGCGGAGGGAGTTCGTTTTGATTCCCTCCGCGACGACCGCCCAGCGTTCGATACCGGCCTCGCTCGCCCGCTGGGCCGACCGCTCCCAGACGTCGAACACCTCCGAGGAGAACGGGTCGTCGAGTTCGACGACCGTGACCATCGCCGAGACCTGCTCGCGGTCGAGCAGCGCCTCGAACGTCTCGTACGCCTCCTCGCCGAACGCCGAGAGTTCCATTCCCGGGAGGAACTCCCAGACCATGACGCCGTCGTCGACTTCGACCGTCCAGCCGTCGCCTGACCGTGTGGTTCCCATACCTGCACTCCTCACAGTACGCTATTGAGTCTTCGTCTCGTCCGCGAAATGGGGTATCGTCCCGGTAAGTCGGTCAGTCACTGGTCGGGCGCTGGCCGATGGGTTCGGAGTACGAACCGAGACGACCGGCTCTCCTCGGAGTACGCCACGGCGAACGGGAGAAGACGAAGCTAGACCGTCCGTCAGGACCCGGATCCGGTCTTCGGATTGATCTGCCGACTCACCAGAACGAGACTTCCGACGAGCATGACCACGGAGAGCGGGAGGAGAAACTGGAACGTCGTCAGCAGGGCGCTCGACGCCTGGATGCCGAGGACGATCAGCACGACGGGGCCGCAACAGGCGGTTCCCGAGAGGACGGCCGGGACGCTCGCGAGAATCCCCGTCGAGGACTGGCCGATCCCGCAGGCTTTCGGCTGTCGCCAGGCGAGGTACGTGAGTCCCAGGTTCAACCCGACCAACACCGATAGCCCGAGCCCGACGACTGAGTTGAACGAGAAGAGGTAGGTGACCGGGCCCAGCCGGACCTGCGCCACCGGAGTGTAGGAGAACGGGCCGAGCGTCGGTTCGAGGAGTTTGCCGAAGGGGTCGGCGACCACGGTGACCGAGTACCCGCCCAGCCCCGGTGCGAGGTGGCCGAGCGCCCAGAGATACACCAGCAGGTACCCCAGGGTGACGGCCCCGACCACGAACAGGGCGTCGCGACGGGACAGGGTCAGCGCCGTCGCGTCCCGTGTCTTCACGGCGAGGGTCTTCGACCGCTGAGCGAGCGAGCGGTCGCCCGTGAGTGCGCGTTCACTCATAGACGCTGGTCTCGGGGTAGTAGCCGGCCCAGGCGAACCACATCGCGTCGAAGGTGTTGACCCCTGGGAGCGGCAGCGAGGCCGGTTCGTGAGCGGTCCCATCGGGCCCGACGACGGCGCCGTCGTCGTACTGGAACTCCTGTCCATCCGGGTTCCGGTAGACGTAGCCCGTGTCCAGCGTTTGGTCGTAGACGGCCAGCACGGGTTCGTCGCCGAGTTCGCCCGTCAGCAGCGTTCGGTCGCGGAGCGAGTCTTTCAGGAACGCGACTGCGCCGTCGGCGGTCCGGGCGCCCATCACGACGGTCTTCTTCTCGAACCGGTCGGGCCCGTCCAGCGCCGGGAACAGCAGGTTCCCGTTCGCGTAGTAGCCGCCGCGTGGGTTGTACGAGCCGTAGGGGTCCGAGCGGTAGTTGCGCGCGTGACCGGTGTCCGTCGAGAGCACCCGCGTCTCGGGCGCGTGACGCCGCCAGCGCTTCCAGGTCGTCCAGACCAGCCGGAACTCCCGGAGCGACCGGACCGGCGGGTCCGCGTTCCACGGCCCCGGGACGGACGTGGCGAGGATCTGGGGCCACCACGTCTCGGTCGCCCGGTCGTACATGACGAGGTTGTTGTTGATCAGCCGCCCGGACACGCCGAAGGTCGTCTCGCCGCGCTCGAACCCCTGGACGGTCCCCGTCAGCGGACAGTAGGTGACCGCGACGTTCGTCCCCGCGAATTCGTCGTTGACGATCTCGTGGTGGGCGAGGATCTTCTGCGGGTAGGCCTTCGCGACGCCGTCCGCGACGACGCCGAACACCGGATCTCCAGGGGCGAGGTAGTTGACCGAGCCGGGCGCGACGAACTTCGGCTCGTCGATCGAGGGGATCCCGTCTTTGGGCGGGCCGCCCGACATCGCGTTGCCTTCCAGTGCCGCGGGTTCCATCGGCAAGGGGAGCCGGGCGTCGGCGGTCGGGACGGCGTCGGCCACGCTCGGCGAATCGGGTGGCGCCCCGTCCGCCGAGTCCGTCGCCACACCGTCCGACCCCACGTCTCCAGCCGTGGGGGTGGCGTCGCTGCCGCGACCGACACAGCCGCTGACGCCGACCGTCGCGAGCGCGGCCGCGGAGAGGAACTGACGCCGTGAAGGGGACACCATGACTCCCGATAGGACGGCCGTTTCATTAACGGTTGAGTGGCTGTGCGAGCGCGGTACACACCGCTTCGGCGCTCGCGTCGGCTGGAGGACCGCTTCGGGGCTCCCGCAGGGACTCAGTCCGAGCGGTAGAACGCATCGGAGCCGTGGTCGTCTCGCCAGGCGAACGCGAACAGGCGACGGGTTGGGAGCCGCTCCAGCGCCCGTCCGTCCGCCGCGCGCCCGGTCGCGGGGTCCCAGACGGTCCCGTCGGCCGCGACCTCACCGTCGGTCACCGCGAAGGCGTACCCCGGATCGACGTAGCCGTGGATGCCGGCATCGGGCGTCGCGAACACGACGACATCGCGACCGCCGACGGTCACTCGGACGGCGCCTCCCGCGTCCCGAACCCGGGGGAGCGGGAACCCGAGCGCTTCGTCGCCACACTCGACCCCGAGAACGGCCGTCTTCGGGTCGAGGTCCTCGCTGTCCCACTCGCGGGAACCGTCACCCCGGTGGGCGGCGAGGCCGAACCCATCGCTCTCGAAGTAGTCGCGGTACGGCGACGCCCCGTAGTCGATGGGTGAAGGGGTGTCGCCCTCGCTCGCCGCCTCGCTCCGTCCGCCCGGTCGCCGGAGCACTACGCCGTCGGGATGGGCGTCACGGAACCGCCGCCAGGGGAGGACCGACGCCGGCCGAACCGAGAGCGTGTCTCCCGCGAAGTAGCCGTCGATGCAGTCGCCGCTGGACTGTTTCCACTCGCTCTCCGTCTCGCGGTCGTACAGCACGAGGTCGTCGTCGGCGAGCTTGCCCGACACCCCGAACTCCAGGGTCCGCCCCTCGTGGTGACGGTCGTAGACGACCGCGCTCCCACACAGCGGGCACCACGTCACCGCGACCGGTTCGCCGTCCAGACTGTCGTTGACGACCTCGTGGAACTGGAGGTATCGGACTGGGTAGGCCCTGGCCCGGTCGGCCCCCTCGACCGCGACGACGAGATCGTCGGCCTCGCCCGAGTACTCCGCACCGAATTCCGGATCGTCGACGCTCGGGATGGCATCCCGCGGGATGACCTGTCGGACGTTCACGGGGTCGCCTACTCGGTCACGGCTCATAACGTTCGGGCCGTCGCCCGTCGCGTTCGAGTCGCCCCTTCGCGCTATTCGGGTCCGACCGACGGTGCGCGGTGAGCGCCGCCCAGCCAAACCCCTTTCAGGATTCGCGCGAATCCGAGTGTATGAACGTCCAGAACGTGCTGCCACGGGACGCGATCCCGAGTATCGACGACCCAACGTTCGGGTCGACGTATTTCGGCGACCCGGACGACGAGGTGATCGTCGTCGACGGCGACCCGCCGCGGGCGTACCCGATCCGGGTCCTCAGTTATCACGAGGTCGTCAACGACGACATCGGGGGACGCCCGATCGCAGTCACGTGGTGTCCGATCTGCTGGAGCGCCGTCGTCTACGACCGAACGGTCGACGGCCGGACGCTGACGTTCGGTACGTCCGGGAAGCTCGCCGACGACGCGCTGGTCATGTACGACCGCGAAACAGAGTCCGAGTGGAAGCAGCCGACGGGGGAAGCTATTGACGGCCCGCTGGCCGGGACGCGTCTCTCCACGCTTCCCGCCCCCATGGTCAGCTGGGAGCGGTTCGCCGCGGACGACCCCGACGGCGTCGTCCTCCAGCCCGTCCGCGGCGGCGGGACCCAGTCGCCGAGCGAAGTCTACGATATGACTCCCTACGATCGATACTCCGGCAGCGAAGAGTTCGGGCTGTACGGGATGCGCGGGGAGGGGGAGCGACGCTCGTGGGATCGTGAAGACCTCGACGCGAAGACACTCGTCCTCGGGATCGAGGTCGGCGACGAAGCCGTCGGGTTCCCCGTGCCGCGGGTCAAGGCCGCCCGCGGGGTGGTTACCGACTCCGTCGGCGACCGCCAGGTCGTCGTGTTCGCATCGGACGACGGGGTCCACGCCTTCGAGAACCCCGGCTTCGACTTCGAGCGACGCGACGGGTCGATTCGCGCCGACGGGACGACCTGGAACGGGGCCACGGGCGAGAGTGCCGACGGCCGGGCACTCGACCGGCTGGCCACCCGACGGCTGTTCGCGTTCGCCTGGCAGGACGCCCACGGCCCGGACGCGTTCTACGCGCCGTGAGTACGGCTTCGCGGTGACGGGTGTGTGGTAACGGCTCCGACCGTCCCGCGGCGGGTTCGCCGGTCAGTCGCGGGCGCTTCGCCGGGCGTCAGCCCTGCTGGCGACGGTCGGCGAACTTCCGGGGGGCCTTCCGCCAGTCGTACTCGTGAAAGCGGAGTGACGGCGTCGCGTCGGCCGGGATCTGCCCGAACTCGCGGAGGAACGACCGGAGCCCGGACCGCCCACCGAAGTCGCCGACGAACCATAGACAGACCCGCGGTAGTCTCACGCGGTCGCGCTCGGGGTCGTACTCGACGGTCCGGTCGAGATAGGTTTCGGTCGCGTCGTCCAGCGTGTCGTCGACGATTTCGGGGGCGTACGCGAGCACGGCCGGGCAGCTCACTGCCCCGCAGTTGAGCGCGAAGTGGATCCGCGGGTCGGCGCCGAGGCGGTACGACGCGGACAGCCCCGTCCGCCCGAGCCGGGGGAGATATCCGAGCCCGTACTTCGACTTGCGCCCACGGAGGATCCCGTGTTCGATATCGTCCAGGCTCAACTCGACACCCGCGACCGTGACGGCCGGCGCTCGGAAGAAGCGCCAGCGCGACTCGAACAGCGCGGGCCGGCGGTCGAGCAGGAGCTGGGCCCCCGCGTTGTAGACGTTCAGCCAGAAGGCCAGCGCCGTCCGCCGGTCCGTTCGGACCGACGAGAGCGACGGTTCGTCCAGGTCGGCCAGCGAACGACGGAACCGTTCGGTGGGTTCCTCGCGCCGGACTCGTTCGAGCAGGCCGCGGGCCAGGTCCGTCGGCGTCGACGGCGTCGACTCCGAGTCGCTCGCGTCACCGACGGCGGAGGACCCTGGAACGTCCCGGCCTGTGCCCGTCTCTCGACCGTCGCCGCCCGAAGGGTCTCTCATCGACCGCCACGAGGGGACGGGCGGATAAAAAACGTCCGCGGTCGAGAGCGCGTCGCGCGGACCCGTTCACGGACCAACTCCGACGCGCCACCAGGCGACCGTGACGGCGAGCGCGAGCACGACCATCGCAAGAACCGACGGGAGGGGACTCCGCTGGCGCGTGAGCACGGCGCGACCCCAGACGAGAAAGGGGAGTGCCAACAGGTGCACTGCGGCGACGGGTGTCGGTAAGATGTCGCCGACCCACAGCGCCGCTGTGGCCAGCGCGGCGACCCCGGCGAGCGCGACGTACGCTCGCCGGATCCGCCGAGGCGACCACCGGACAGCCAGCGTCCGCTTCCCGACCCGTTCGTCCGCGCGGCGGTCGGGCCAGTGGGTCGCCAGGAGGTTGCATCCGACCACCGCCGCAAACGGAATAGTCACCAGCGCGGTAGCGACGGTCGGCGTCGCCACGACCGCGACCCCGTAGACCGGGAGCGCGACACCGCCCAGCGCCGCGTTGACGAACTCTCCGACGCCGCGCCTGACCAGTGCAACGGGCGGCAGCGAGTACGCCAGCCCGGCGAGCAGCGTCGCGACGAGCAACCCCGCCGCCGCGGGCGGGACTTGGCCGGTACCGGTGATGGTCGCTATCGTGACGGCCGAGACCGAGACGGCGACGACAGTCGCCCGCCGGAGGAACGACCGCGGCAGTCCCGTACGTGCGAGCGCCCCGCTTCCGCCCGAAAACGGAGTCCGGTCCGTCAGCGCGTCCGTGTCCGCGTCCGCGTACTCGTTCGCGTAGTGGATCGTCACCGTGACTGGCAGCAGCGCGATCGCGCCGACGAAGACGCGCGATGCGAACACCGGGGAGGCCACGTCGGACGGCGTCGCCGCAGTCGCGGATCCGGCGACCAGCGGTGGCCCGACGGTCGACATCCCGACCCCGAACAGGTAGACGAGGACGACCAGCGCGACCTGGCTCGGTCGACTCGCCGCCCACAGCGCCCACAGCCGTGGCAGTCGGTCGACGAGTCGCGAGCGGACGGACGGGGTCGACATGGGTACCGTTGTGGTCGTGGCGCGGGTAGCTCTGTCGATAAGGTTCAATACTGCCCGCTCCTGACTCTCTTGTAGATGACACGAGCGGCGGCGGTCGATGGGTTCGAGACGTTCGTCGACCGGACGGTCGAGGCGACCCGACGGGAGTTCAGCGTGGGACGGGCGCTCCGGGGGACCGGGCTCGGCCCTGGCGGCGCGGTCGTCGACCAGCTCCGGCGACACACCGACACGCTGGAGCGGCGCGTCGTCGAACCGGAACTGGAGGCGTACCGACAGCGGTCGGTCGAACAGTTCCGCGTCGTCCTGACGGCCGTCGAGAGCGACCGGGCCTTCGAGTCGTTCGAGGCGGACCTCCTCGAACACGACAGTATGGTACAGGCGCTCGATCCCGACCTGCCGCCCGAGCGGCGCCGTGATGCCGTCCAGGACGTCCTCGATCGACTCCAGCGGCTCGGCGACGGCGTCGTGCCCGTCGTCGAGCGACCGGAAGACGAGTTCTGGCCGGCCGTCCAGGCGGCGTTCGACGAGGAGAGCGCACGCTCGCTCGTGGAGACGGTCGTCCCGTTCACCGGCCCACTGCGACGCCACCGCGACGCGTTCGCCTTCGAGGGGCGTATCGACCCCGCCGACGTGCTCTCGGGTCCGCTGGCCGGGAGACTCCCGACAGTCTCGCTCGATTACACCGACGAGGCGGTCCGCGCGATGCGCCGCGCCGAACGGCGAGTCGTCCACGAGGCGAAATCCGACGTGGCCGAGCGATTCGGCTGAACCGAATCGCCGCGTTCACCGGCCGCGAGGGCAGCAGCCAAGAACCCGGAGCCCGTTGGTGGTGGTGATGGACACGACTACCCTGGAGTTCTCGCTGCCGAACGCGGCCGCGGGGCCGGACCCCTTTTCGATCGCCGACCTCCCACCGGAGACCCGGTTCGTCGTCCTGTTCTTCCAGCGAGACCACTACTGCACGAACTGCCGGGACCAGGTGCAATCGATCGCCGACCGCGTCGAGGCGTTCAAAAAGCGCGGTGCGGAACCGGTCTCCGTCGTACCGGAACCGCTGGACCGCGTCGAACAGTGGCAGGCGGAGTACGACCTTCCGTACCCGCTGCTCGCCGACGCGGACGCCTCGGTTGCCGATTCCTACGACCAACCGGTCCGCTTCGGACTCCTCGGTTCCCTGTCGGACTTCCTGGGCCGGATGCCACAGATCGTAGTCCTCGACCGGAGTGGTGACGGGAGCGACCCCGAAGTCGTCTACACGTACAGCAGTAACTCGACGTTCGACCGCCCCAGCATCGACGAGCTGCTCGCGACGCTCGACGACCTCGCGGCGGACGGGGAGGTTCGTTCCACCGACGGCTGATCCACGCTCCGATTCGAGCGGTTCGAGCCACGCTCCGACTCGCGAGAGCGACTTACGGTCCCGTTACTTGGACTTCATAGTGCTCCAGGCACTGTTGACTATATGGAAGAGTTCGATTTCTTGGTTATCGGGTCGGGGTCAGGCCTCGACGTCGCGAGTGTCGCGGCGAACCAGGGCCAGTCGGTGGCAGTCGTCGAGAAAGGGCCGCTCGGCGGGACCTGTCTCAACCGAGGCTGTATCCCGTCG
>ENA-ORCR01000733-ORCR01000733.1-marine-metagenome-genome-assembly--contig:-NODE-733-length-13868-cov-3.587412_pt1 | contig 13868 bp, 13 predicted proteins | sample MGYA00237782_ERZ508514 | MGnify/ENA primary metagenome ERZ508514 (study PRJEB26185, sample SAMN06268960) | marine metagenome | isolation source: Eden Landing Ponds, San Francisco, CA, USA | place...
ACTCGTTGAGAAAGCGGGTCCCCTCGCGGATGGCGACGATGACGAACCCGCCGAACAGCGCGCCGCGGTTCGACCCGCTGCCGCCGAGGATCACCGCGACCCACACGTAGAACGTCGTGATCGGGTCCAGGTCGCCGGGGCTGACGAAGAGGTTCAGGTGTGCGTAGAACACGCCCGCGAGCGCCATGAGCAGGCTCCCGAGCACGAACGACTGCATCTTGAACGAGTAGGTGTGCTTGCCCAGCGCCTGCGCGAGGTCCTCGTCCGACCGGATCGTCCGGAGGACGCGACCCCACGGCGAGCGGTGGACCCGGCGCAACAGCGCGTAGCTGACACCGACGAACGTCAACACCAGCGCGACGTTCAACAGCGCCCGCCAGAACGACGTCCCGAGCAGGAGCGTCGACGAGGGCACGACGAACGTCAGCCCGAAGTCGACGAACGGCAGGCCGACCGTCGTCCGCCACCCGGGCGAGACGACGACCTCCAGCGTCGGCAGCGCCCCGGGCAGCGTCGCGAGCACCGGCCACCCCTCGAAGAAGCTCGGGATGCCGCGGATACCGGCCGTCCCGTTCGTCCACTGGCCCTCGTTTTTGACGATCGTGCGGACGACCTCCGCGAGGCCGAGCGAGGCGATCGCGAGGTAGTCGGCGCGGAGGCGAAGCGTCGGGATCCCGATCAGCACGGCGAGGACGGCGGCGAGGACGAGCGCGACGACGAGGCCGACCACCGGGACGAACCCGCCGGCCAGCGGCGAGCTGTCCGCGGTCACGAGCGCGGTCCCGTACGCTCCGATGCCGAAAAAGGCGGCGACGCTGAAGTTGATCAGGCCGGTGAACCCCCACTGGGAGTTCAGGCCGAACGACAGCAGCGCGTACATGCCCGCGATGCCGACGAGATAGAGGAAGTACGTCGGCGCGAGCCCGCCGCTGAGCAGGCCGAACACGAGCAGCGCCGCGAAGCCGACGACGAACGCCGTGACCCCCTGTTCGGCGCGGGTGAGCCCGAGCCAGTAGGCCCGGATTCGCTCGGTTGCGGCCATCTCAGACCGCCTCCCCGGCGATCCCCTGCGGTCTGAACAGCAGGACGACCACCATGATGACGAAGGCGATCGCGGCGCCGTACTGGTTGCCGATCGGGAGTCCGAAGCTCTCGGGAACGAACGGGAGGACCCGCCCGAGCTGCGAGAGCAGCGGCGTCAGCTCGTGGATCATCCCGATGAGGAGCGCGCCGGCCATCGCGCCGTAGACCGAGCCGATCCCGCCGAGGATGACCGCGGCGAAGATGAGCAAGAGCAGGTCGAATCCCATCCGCGGCGTCAGCAGGTTGAACAGCCCGAGAAAGACGCCGCCCGAGCCGGCCAGGCCGGCGCCGATGACCCACGTCCAGAGCTTGATCCGGTCGGTCCGGATCCCGCTAACCCGGGCCAGCTCCGGGTTGTCCGCCATCGCGCGCATCTTCCGACCGAGGTCGCTGTACTGCAGCAGGACGTGCAGTCCCGTGACGAGGACGGCCGCCGAGACGACGATCGCCACGTCGTGTTCGGTCACGCGGACGCCGTAGGGCAACAGCCACTCGATAGGCCTGAGCGCCTGGATGTCGTAGCGAACGGGGTCCGCGCCGAACCACATCTGGACCACCGCGCGGTAGACGAACGCGATCCCGATCGAGGTGATCAGCATGCCGATCGAGTCGACGTCGAGCCCGTCGTAGACGATCCGCTCGGTGACGACGGCGACGACCGCGGCCGCGACGATGCCCGCCAGCAGCGCGACGAAAAAGCCCAGCGGGAGTCCGAGGACCGCGCCGCCGAGGCCGCCGACGGCGCCGAAGGCGACGAACGAGGTGTAGGCGCCGACGGTCATCGTGTCCCCGTGGGCGAAGTTGGCGAAGTCGGCGATGCTGTACACGAGTGAGAGCCCGATGCTCCCGAGGACGATGATGCTGCTGAATATCAGCCCGCTCGCGATGTGATCGAGGAGGACCATCGGTCCTCAGGACTCGATGAAGCCGGTCCCGACGTACTCGTGGTCCTCGACGGTCTGGATCTGCAGGAACCCGACGGGGTCGCCGTTCTCGTCGAAGTCGATCGGGCCGCTGACGCCCTGGTAGTCCACGTCGTCGACGCCGCCGCCGTCCGCGAGGATCTCGTGGGCGGCCTCGTAGGAGTCGACCTGCTCGCCCTCGGGACGAGTCACGTCGCGGACGGTCTCCTGGAGCGCCGCGCCGGTGAACTCCTCGGCGGCCTGGATCGACAGCGCCGCGGTGATGACACAGTCGTAGGCGTAGGCCGACCAGGAGGTCGGCGACTCGTCGAAGGCGTCCTCGAAGCGGGTGGCGAACTGCTGGTAGTTGTCCTCCTCGACCGGCGCCGAGGGCACGACGATCTTCATCCCGTCCATGCTCCCCTCGGGCGTGTTCTCGAGCACGTCGCTCCCCGAGACGGAGTCGGCCCCGTACAGCTGGGCCTCGTAGCCGCTGGAGAAGATCTCGTTGACGATCGTGGCGAACTCCGCCTGATACGTGACGAACAGCCACGCGTCGGCCTCGGAGCTGTTCATCTCCGAGACGACCCCCGAGTAGGACTGCTGGTCCTGGTCGTGGGGCTGGTTGTACGCGACGTCGCCGTCCCAGGCCTCGACGAAGGCGTCCGCGAGACTCTGTCCGTAGTTGTTGTTGACGTAGGTGACCGCCACGGTGTCGTAGCCGTCGTCGGCGATGATGTTCGAGAGCGCGACCGACTGCGTGCGGCCGGTCGGCGACATCCGGAGCAGCCCGGGGAAGTCGGTCAGCCCGAGCCCCGTCGAGTTCTGACTCAGCTGGACCACGTCGGTCTCCTGGACGACGCTCTCGTAGATGGCCAGCGAGACGCCCGAGCCGACCGAGCCGATGAGGAACGGGACGCCGTCCTGGTTGACGAGCTTCTGGGCCGCCGAGACGCCGCCCTGGCTCTCGGATTCGGAGTCCTCGACGACGATGTCGAGGTCGCGACCCTCGACGCCCACGTCGTTGACCGTCTCCAGCGCGAGTTCGACCCCGCGCTGGTTGCGCTCGCCGAACGCCGACAGCGAGCCCGTCAGCGAGTCGACCATCCCGATCTCGTACGGACCGCTCCCGCCGTCGCCGCCGCCCGGCGTCTCCGTCGGCGTGTCGTCGCCGCCGTCGGTGCCGTCACCGCCGTCGCCACCGTCACCGCCGTCGCTGCCGTCGGTTCCGTCGCCGCCGTCGTTCCCGCCGCCGTCGTCCTCGTCGGTGGTCGACACGCAGCCGGCCAGGCCGGCCAGCCCCACTCCGCCGGTCAGTTTCAGCAGCGTCCGCCGGTCGATATCGTCCATGATTCTTCGTGGCATAGGTCTGTCTGTAGGCGAAGCGTCCAGCGGGGTTAACCCCGTCCCGCCCATGGTCGGTCCGGGGACGAAACGGCGATAGTCGGTGCGAAACAGCCTATTACACCGATTGTGCGCGCGAGGGAGATCCGCACGTCCGGGCCGCGACTGCCCGCCCAGGTCGGACCCCCGAGTTACTTTCGGACGTGAGGGGCTCGAAACGTATGGTCGGGTTCCGGTTTAGGTGGGTCCGGTCCCGAGCGGACGCTATGATACCACCGATCGCCAGCAACTTCGTGGCGGGGGAGACGCCCGCGAGCGTGCTGGCCCACGTCGAGGAACTGAACCGACGGGGCGTCGGCGCCATCGTGAACCTCCTCGGCGAACACTACGACGAACGGGGTCCCGCCGACGCGGACGCCGACGCGTACGTCGAACTGGTCGGGATGATCGCCGACCGCGATCTGGACGCCTGTCTCTCCGTCAAGCCGAGCCAGATCGGGCTGTCGGTCGGCAACGCCGTCTTCGAGGAGAACCTGGCACGGATCGTCGAGCACGCCGCCGAGCGCGGCCAGTTCGTCTGGATCGACATGGAGGACCACGAGACGACCGACGTGACCCTCGACGCGTTCGAGCGGCTCGCGAACGAAACCGACGGCCTCGTCGGCGTCTGCGTCCAGGCGAACCTCAGGCGCACGCGCGAGGACCTCGAACGGCTGGCCGACCTGCCGGGGAAGGTCCGCCTGGTCAAGGGGGCTTACGACGAGCCGGCCGAGGTCGCCTACAGGGAGAAAGCGCGCGTCGACGAGGCCTATCGCGACCTGCTGGCGTACATGTTCCGGGCGTTCGAGGACGGGATCGCCGTCGGGAGCCACGACCCGGCGATGGTCGAGCTGGCCGCGGAGCTCCACGCGGAACACGGCACGCCCTACGAGGTCCAGATGCTCATGGGCGTCCGCGAGTCGGCGCAGTTCGACCTCGCCGAGGACGTTCCGGTCTACCAGTACATCCCCTACGGGTCGAAGTGGTTCTCCTACTTCTACCGGCGGATCCGCGAGCGCAAGTCGAACGCGCTGTTCGCGCTCCGGGCGGTCGTCGGGCGGTGACCGTGTGAGGCGGCGGCTACTCGGTCGAGAACGGGTGCGGGCGGCGCAGGTCGTCGCGGCTCGTCACTGCGGGTCGAGCAGTTTCGACTCGGCCTTGCGGAGGTGTTCGAGGAGGGTGGTCTTGGAGACGTCGAGGTCGTCGGCCAGGTCGCGGGTCGAGGCGCCGCGGGGCCACTCGTAGTAGCCCGTCTCGCGCGCGTGGTCGAACACTTCGCGCTGCGTGGCGGTCAGCGTGTCGAGACGGTGGTCGCGCGGCGACTGGTCGGACGACTCGCCCGTCGTGATCGCGTCGACGGTGACGTCGGCGTCCGCCTGCTCGCGGACGGCGTCGAGCGCCCCCTCCAGTTCCGAGCGGTCCTCGGCGAAACAGACCTGCCACCGCTCGCGGCCGTCCTCGATGCGGACCGGCGCGCTGTGGACGAAGCCGTTCTCCAGCAGCGTCGGACAGACCATGTCGCCGGGGTCGTACTCGAGGAAGAACTCGCGGACGACCTCGCCCGGCGCGTTGCGCTCGCGGCCGAACCGCTCCTGTAGCTCCATCAGCTCCCCGGCGCGGTCGGACTCGCTGACGATCTCGAGCAGGTCCTCGACGGCCGCCGAGTCCGGCCCGTACGCCGTGAACAGTCCGCGAACCGGGCCCGACCGACCGCCCACCGTCTGCGGCGAGTTGTAGATCGCGTGGGCCAGGACGCCCCCCGGCGCCTGTCCGGTCGCCTCGATCGCCCAGCAGTTCGGGTGCCAGAGATCGAGGGTCAGTCGCGTTCCCTGTACTTGCGGCGAGAAACTCATGGTAGCCCTCTAGCCATCGTACGGTCAAGTGTGTGTCGCCCACACAAGGGCATGGCCGACCATGGTCGGGTGCCGCGTGCAGCGGCCAGCGGTCGCTCGGACGCCGGGGCGGGCGCCGACGGTCGCGGACCCGTCCCGTCCATGGTCGGGCGTAGTGTTTCGCGGCCCCGACTCGTTCGTCCGGGCATGGCAGACCGACACCGACACTACGTCGACGGCGAGTGGACGGCCGGCGAGAGCGAGGAGACGTTCACCAGCGAGAGCCCCGCGACGGGAGAGACACTCGGGGAGTTCCACCGCGGGACACCGGCGGACGTGGAGCGGGCCATCGCGGCCGCCGACGCCGCCGAAGAGGAGTGGCGCGCGCTCTCTCGCGTCCAGCGCGCCGAGTACCTCTGGGACGTGTTCCACGCGCTCAAGTCGAACGTCGACGAGTTCGGCGAGACGGTCTCCGCCGAGTGTGGCAAGGAGATAAGCGAGGGCCGGGCCGACGTGGTCGAGGCCGCCCACATGGTCGAGTGGGCCGCCGGCGACGCGCGCCACCCGAAGGGCGACATCGTCCCCTCCGAGATCCCGAGCAAAGACGCCTACATGCGCCGCAAGCCCCGGGGCGTCACCGGCTGTATCACCCCGTGGAACTTCCCGGTCGCCATCCCCTACTGGCACATGGCCGTCGCGCTGGTCGAGGGCAACACCGTCGTGTTCAAGCCCGCCGAGCAGACGCCGCTGTGTGCGAACCTCATCGCCGAGCTGTTCGACGAGGCCGGTCTCCCCGACGGCGTGTTCAACATGGTCCACGGCTTCGGCGACGCCGGCGAGGCCCTCGTCGACTCCGACGACGTGGCCACGGTCCTCTTTACCGGCTCCGCGGAGGTCGGCCACATGATCGCCCAGGAGGTCGCGGCGGATCCCGGCAAGCGCGCCGCCTGCGAGATGGGCGGCAAGAACGGTATCGTCGTCACCGAACAGGCGGATCTGGACATCGCCGTCCACTCGGCGGTGATGTCCTCGTTCAAAACCACGGGTCAGCGCTGTGTCTCCAGCGAGCGCATCATCGTCCACACCGACGTGTACGACGAGTTCAAAGAACGGTTCGTCGAACTCGCCGAGCGCGTCCCCGTGGGTGACCCCCTCTCCGAGGACACCTTCATGGGCCCGCTCATCGAGGCCGAGCACCGCGAGAAGGTCGTCGGCTACAACGAACTGGCCGAGGAGGAAGGCGTGACCGTCCTCGTCGACCGGACGCACCTCGACGACGCCGAGATCCCGGACGGCCACGAGGACGGCCACTGGATCGGTCCGTTCGTCTACGAGGCCGACCCCGACGAGCCGCTGCGGTGTACCCACGAGGAGGTGTTCGGCCCGCACGTCGCCCTGCTCGAATACGACGGCGACATCGAGCGCGCCGTCGAGGTCCACAACGACACCGACTACGGGCTGGCCGGCGCGGTCATCTCGGAGAACTACCGTCAGATCAACTACTACCGCGACCACGCCGAGGTGGGCCTGGCCTACGCCAATCTGCCGTGTATCGGGGCCGAGGTCCAGCTCCCGTTCGGCGGCGTCGGGAAATCCGGCAACGGCTACCCCAGCGCCCGCGAGGTCATCGAGGCCGTCACCGACCGGACGGCGTGGACGCTCAACAACTCCAAGGACATCGAGATGGCCCAGGGGCTGTCTGCGGATCTGCGGACCGACGACTGAACGAGAGTCTTCCTGTTTTCGTGTTTTAGAGGGTGTCACGTGAACGAGAGGTTGAATACAACAGCGTGAAAGGGGCGGCCTGCTTCGGTCGCGCAGCGAGTCGCAGTAGTCGAGCGGCTCGGGGCTTTCGCGCTGTTTGCGGTCACGCATGCGAGTGCAGTCGCCGCACTCACGAATGAGGTCACGACGGTCTTCGCGACGAAGTCGCTCTCTCGAACTCGTCGCTGGCGAACAATCAAGAGGCGAGACGCGGTATACGGTCCCATGGACTTCGCCCTCACACAGGAGCAGCGACAGATCCGCGACATGGTCGCGGAGTTCGTCGACGACGAGGTCGTTCCCCGGGCCGCCGAGATCGACGAGACCGACGAGTTCCCCGAGGACGTGATCGCGGAGATGGCCGAGCTGGGCCTGATGGGCATGCCGATCCCCGAGGAGTACGGCGGTGCCGGGCTGGACTACCACGCCTATCCCGAGGCGCTCGTCGAGATCTCGCGGGGGTCGGGCGGCCTCGGCACGGTCGTCGCCGCGCACATCTCGCTGGCCTGCAACATGGTCTACGAGTTCGGTAACGAGGCCCAGCGCGAGCGGTATCTCGTGCCGATGGCCGAGGGCGAGGAGATCGGCGCGTTCGCGCTCTCGGAGCCCGGCGCGGGCAGCGACGTGCCGGCGATGGAGACCACGGCCGAGCCGGTCGGCGGCGACGCGGGCGGCGGCGCTGACCCGGACCACTACGTCCTCGACGGCGGGAAGCTGTGGATCTCCAACGGCTCGGTGGCGGACACAGTGGTCGTCTTCGCCAAGACCGACCCGGCGGCCGACGGCGGCGGCATCTCCTCGTTCGTCGTTCGGCCCGACGAGGACGAGGGGTTCCACGTCGAGGGCACCGAGGACAAGCTCGGCGACAAGGGCTGTCCCACCGCCGAACTGCGCTTCGACGGTCTGGAGATCCCGGCAGATCGGCGACTCGGTGAGGAGGGGGCGGGCTTCGTCCAGGCGCTCAAGACGCTCAACGGCGGGCGGATCACGATCGCCGCGCGGTCGATCGGCCTCGCGCAGGCGGCGCTCGACGACGCGCTCGAATACGCCGCCGAGCGCGAGCAGTTCGACCAGCCGATCAGCGACTTCCAGGCCATCCAGCACAAGCTGGCGGACATGGACACGAAGATCAACGCGGCGCGGTATCTGATGCACGCCGCCGCCGACCGGAAGATGCGCGGCGACCGCTACGTCAAGGAGGCCGCCCAGGCGAAACTGTACGCCTCCGAGATGGCCCGCGAGGTGTGCAACGAGGCTATCCAGATCCACGGCGGCTACGGCTACACGAAGGACTTCGCCGTCGAGCGCTACTACCGCGACGCGAAGCTCAACGAGATCTACGAGGGGACCAGTGAGGTGCTGCGGAACACGATCGCGGACCAACTGCTCGATTAGCGGAGTCGGTGCCGTCGCGCTCCACCGAGTCGCCGGCCGGATCGGCTCGACTCGCGGGCCGTAACTAATCAATCTGCGCCCCGTAGGAGCGACCGGATAGCCATGTGTTCAGAGGGGAGAGCCAGCCGACGGGGGAATCGGCGACCGACCGGAGCTGGCGGTGTCGAACAGGGGGGTGACCGGGAGCCGTGGTGAACCCCGCCCGCGCCGACGCGCTCGTCGATCTGGCCTACGGCGGCCTGATCGCCGTCTCGATCGTGTTGATAGCGACGGTGAACACGAACATCGGGATCGCCTTCGGCGTCGGCGTCTTCGCGGCGTACGTCGTCCACGTCGTCTGGAAGATGTCCCGGTTCGACCCCGAGTGGATGACCCGCACCGTCGAGGAGGCGGTCGAGGAGCAGATCGAGGCGACGATGGGGGAAACCGTCGAGGACACCGTCGAACAGACGGTCGAGGCGACGATGGAGGAGTCGGTCGAAGAATCGATGGAGGAGACCGTCGAACGGACGGTGAGCGACCGACTCGACGAGGTTCAGACGCGGGTCGAGTCGCTGGACGAACGCGTCGACGGCGAATCCCCGACCGGGGAGACCGGCGAGGGAAGCGAGGGGACGAAGCACGACGACGGCCGCGCCTGATTCGGAAGTCCTGCCGGTCGCGCGCGCTCGCTCGCCCGTGGCCCGCGACTCACCGGACGACGACCACGGGGACCGGCGAGCGGCGGAACACCTTCTCGGCGACGTTGCCGACGAACAGCCGCTCGGCGACGGTGCCGCCGTGGCTGCCGATGACCACCGTGTCGTACTCCCCGGCGCGGTTGATGATCGCCCGCACCGGGTGGCCGAGCGCGACCTCGGTGTCGAGGCTGCCGTCGCCGTCGGCGTCGTCGACGATCGCCTGGGCGCGTTCGAATACCGGTTCGGCGTGTTCGCGCGCGGCCGCGTCGAGGTCGTCGGCGATCGCGATCCCGGCGGCTTCCCCCCACATCGGCGAGGGCTCGCCGACCACGTTCAGGACCGTGAACTCGGCGTCCGGATAGGCTTCCGTGGCGTACTCCAGCGCTCGTTCGCTCATTTCCGACCCGTCCATCGGGACGAGGACACGCGAGATCATACCTCCCCTACGGGCAGGGCAGGGAAAAACTGGAGGTGTCGACCGGGGGAGGTCCCGCGGTGAACGGCGGCTCGCTCAGGCGACCGGGACGAGCGTGAAGAAGACGTAGGCCAGCAGCGTCGACATCGTCGGGCCGACGATCCACATCGAGACGTACTTCGCGATGGCGCGGGGGTTGAACAGATCGCCGGCGTCGAGCACCTCCGGGGGTTCGGCCTCGCCGATCGGGGCCGTCGGGGCGTCGGGCTCGGCGGTCAGCGCGCCGGGTTCGATCTCGGTGTCGAGGTCGCCGCGCAGGGCGTCCCGTGCAGCGATCGGGCGGGTCGCCCGCCCCCAGCCGAGGCCGACGATGGTCATCACCGACGCCATGACGAGGCTGATCGGGATGCCGATGTAGGAGAGCGCGGTCGTCACGGTCGAAGCGGTGATCATGACGACCAGCGCCGCCAGTAGCGGGATATCGGAGAGTTCGGAGCCGACCGACTCCATCGTCCGGCGGGCGATCGTGAACCCCCCGAGACCGATGGCGACGGTCGCGATCCCGATCGCCAGGTTGGGGTCGAGCGCGCGGCTGCTGACCAGCGGCGCGACGGCGTTGGGGACGTTGCTCGCACCCGCCGAGAAGGCCATGTAACAGCCGATGACGAGCACCACGACGGTGCCGGCGAGCTCGCCGGTGGTCGTGTTCGGCCCGAGGGCGGGCCGCGGAAAAGCGCCGCTCCGGTCGAGTGTCAGCGTCGACCCCTCGGAGACCTCGATCCGGACCCGTCGGGTGAGCTCGGGGTAGACGTACCGGCCGACCGTCGCGCCGATCCAGAAGCCGACGACCGGCGTCACGACCCACCACGAGACGATCCAGCCGATCGTCTCGAAGTTCGCGGTCCCGTTCGCGAGGCCGAGGCCCGCGATCGCGCCGACCGTCGTCATCGAGGTCGGCACGGGCACCCCGAACACGTTGGCGACCAGGATCCCGAATCCGATGAAAAAGAGGACGGCGACGCCCGCGCCGAGCGATATCTCCGTCGTGACGATGTCGCCGCTGAGTGTGTCCATGACGTTCCGGCCGACCGTCCAGCCGCCCAGGAAGACGAACACGGTCATCAGTCCGGCCGCCGAGACCTTCCGGAGGATCCGCGCGCCGACCGCCGGGCCCCAGGCGATCCCGGTCGAGGACCCCCCGATGTTGAAGCCGACGAACACCGACGCGACCACCCCCACGAGGAGCACGGTCCGGACCATCGTCTGCGGGGAAAGCGCACCACGGGAACGTAATTATGCGCCGGCTACGGCCGAGCGCCGTCGGGTAGGCACCCGTCTCCGGGTCCCGGACCCGCTCCCGACTGCGGACCGCGACCGCTCGAACGGGATACTATCCGGGAGAGAAAACGGTCGCTACGGGCGGTTCACTCGTCGGCGGTCGGGATCGGCCCGGTGCCGACGACCTCGTGGACGGCTTCGGTGAACTCCTGGCGGGTCTCGAAGTAGGGGGTGTCGACCTCGTCGAGCACGTCGGCCAGGTCGCGGGGGCCGTCGGGGGTGCGGACGGTGGTGTCGCCCTCGCGCTCGACGATGTCGCTGTGGGCGGCGCCCCAGTTCAGACGCGAGGTGACGCGGGCGAGGGGCGCGCCCTCGACCGATTCGCCCTCGCCGAGCTCGACCGCGGGTGCTTCCTCCTCGGAGTCGTCGTCAGCCATGCCCCGAGATTCTCCGGCCCGGCGATTAGAGCTTTCGCTTCCGGCCGGGGGCTGGACCGGTGGACGCGGCGAGACGGACGAACACGACCGCACCGCGACCGCGCCGGGTCAGAACAGGTCGTCGAGCTCCTCGTTGAGGAACGCTTCCTTGGCCTCCTCGCGGTCGTCGTTTTTCGCCTCGTGGGCCTCCTTGGCCCGCTCCATGAACTCGTCGATGCGGTTCGACCGCTCGACACCGCCCAGCAACACCAGTGCGGCGATGCGCTCGGAGTCGAGCGGGAAGTCGCCGCCGCGGACCTGCATGCTGCCGGTCTCCTCCTCGATCCACGAGCGTGCGCGCTCGACGCCCTTCCGAGAGATGCGCTCGGGCTGGCCGGCGACGACGAGCAGTCCGGTCTCGGCCTCGACGACGTTGGGGACGCTCGTCCCCGTAAGGAGGGCGTTGCGGGTCGTGGAGGTGATCGCGTTGACGTTCTCGCCGGCGTCTTCGCTGGCGGCGGCGCTGGCGTAGCCGAGGACGGCCATCCCGCCGGGTCGGAGCGTGTTGATGATCTCCGAGGAGTCGACGACGCTCTCGGCGACCTCGTCGACGGCGTCGATCTCGCCGGATGCGAAGAGGAGGCCCAACCGCTGGGCGATGTTGTCGTTGATCTCGTCGAAGCCCTCTTCGAGGCTCTCGCCGGCGGTGCGCCAGGCGTCGTTGTCGATGAGCAACAGCGAATCGGCCTCGCGAGCGACTGTTTTGAGCGACCGGCCGGCGTTGGCCTGGTAGATGGCGCCCTCGTCGCGGCCGGGGAGGATGCCGACGACGTAGACGGGGATGTCGTGGATGCGCTTGAGTTCGCGGGCGAGCGCGGGCGCGCCGCCGGAGCCGGTGCCACCGCCGAGGCCGGCGACGATGACGACGGCCTCGGCCTCCGTCGAGAGTTTCGCGTCGAGGCCGTCCATCACCTCCGTCGCCTCGTCCTGCATGATCTCCGCGCCGAGTTCGTTGTCGCCGCCGACCCCGTGGCCCTTGACGCGGTCGCGGCCGATCAGCATCGTATCGATATCGAGATTCCGCAGGTCCGCCTCGGCGGTGTTGACCGCCATAGCCCCCTGGACGGCGCCGAAGCCCATGTCGTAGTCGTATTCGGCCAGCCGCTGGGTGACCTTGCCACCGGCCTGGCCGACACCAATCAGGACGACTTTCATACCACTACCCTCGGAGTAGTGGTTATTCAACGTTGGGTACGCCCGAGGGTTCAAGTGCGGTGACGGGACCAGGCTGGCCCATGTCCGAACGGGACCTCGACGCGCGGCTCGACGCCGTCGAACGCGCGCTGACCGACGGCGACACCGACCTGACCGACATCCGCGAGGCCGGCGGCGTCGTCGACGACATCGCGGCGCTCGAAGACCGCCTCGAAACCGTCGAATCGCGACTCGACGACCTCGAAGCCGGCCTGGAGGCCGTCCGCGGCTACGCCGGCAACGTCCGCGCCGTCAACCGCGAGGTCGAGCGCCGCGCCAGCGCCGCCCTCGCCAAGGCCGAGACCGTCGAGGCCGCCGTCGACGGCGACGGCACGAGACAGGACGACCCGACTGGCCAGCCTCGCGGCCGCGCCGCGTCGGCCGCCACCGCGGAATCGGCCCAGTTCACCGGGCAGGCAGATCCCGAACCCTCGCCGAGCGACTCGCCGACGGGCCGCGCGCCCGACCGGTCCCCATCCGGAGGGCCTCACGGAGCGGGAGCCGACCCGGACCGCGACCGGACGAGCGAGTCCGGCCCCGGGGGCGGTCGACGCCGCTCCGGTGGCTTCGGCGGTGACGGGAGCCGCGCCAGCGCCGACGGGAGTCGTGTCGCCGGCGAGGGCAGTCACGTCCCCGGCGACGGGAGCAACGGACGGGACCGCTCGATCGCCGACGACGGCCGCCGCTCGAACGGGGCGCCGACCGGGGCCGGGGACGCGTCGCGGTCGTCTTCGGGGGAGGGGACCGACAGCCAGACCGAGCAGTTCATCGAGCGCGTCCGCGACGCGCTGTAGCCCGTGGTCAGGGTCGTCTTCACCGTCGCCCTCCTCGTTGCCGTGGCCGGCGTCGCGGTGCCCGCTATCGAGTACGCCGGCGTCCAGCGCGGCGACACCGCCGTCCGGGACGCCGTCGACCGCCTCGTCGCCGAGGCCCGGTCGCTCGCGGCCGGCAGCGACGCGCTCGCCCCCGACGCCGGCCCCGCCCGGCGCATGGTCGCGGTCGAGTTTCCCACGGCGAGGTTCGCCAGCGCCGGCGTCGAGCGATTCCGCGTCGGTCGGCCGGTTGGGACGGGCGCGACCGGGGGAGATGTCGCGTCGGGCGGGCGAAGCGAGCACGCAGCGACCCGGTTCACCTGGCGCGTCGACGGTGGTACCGAACACTCGATGGTCGCCGAGGGAATTCGCATCCGGCCCCGTCCGGGCGACCGGATCGCGGTCGACGGCGAGACGCAGTTGCTCCTCACGCTGGTCGCCGTCGACGGACGGACGGTCGTCCGCCTCCGATAGCGGTCGGTTCGATGTGCGAGGCGAGCGGTTGGTTCTGATGAACGAGTCGCGGAATGAAATCGAACGACAGCGATCGCACTCGACAGCAAGCGTTGAAAGCCCTCGGCCCGCTCGCTCACGGCTCACTACGTTCGCCGTTCGCGTGTCGAGGCGCTCGCTTTGCTCGCGCCTCGCTCTCGC
>ENA-ORCR01000735-ORCR01000735.1-marine-metagenome-genome-assembly--contig:-NODE-735-length-13816-cov-3.745833_pt1 | contig 13816 bp, 12 predicted proteins | sample MGYA00237782_ERZ508514 | MGnify/ENA primary metagenome ERZ508514 (study PRJEB26185, sample SAMN06268960) | marine metagenome | isolation source: Eden Landing Ponds, San Francisco, CA, USA | place...
GTGTTTCGAGCGGCCCGCCACGAGGCGGGCACGCTCGACAGCGCGCGCCACCGCAACCGCTCACTCTCCCACCTGTTCTGAACACGACCAGGCTGTCCGGACATTTAAGTCGGATGACGGGACCAGGGCGACCCATGGCCGCAGTCAGTTTGACGGACGGACTCGCGTACGGCTTTCGAGTGATGGCGGTGTTCGCGCTCGTGTTGACCGTGGCGCTGGTCGCGACGGCGTTCGGGACGACGATGGTCACGACTGCACGGACGGTCACCTATCTCGGCGGGACCAGCACGGACTGGGTCCAACTCGGACTCGGTGCGGTCCTGTCCTTGGGTGGCGGACTGACGCTGTACGCCGGGTCGATGGGACTACTGTACAAGGTCATCGCCGATGGGGTCCGACGGGGGAACAGCCGGGCGGTCTGAGCGGTCCGTTGGTCCACGTCAGGGCCGCTCGGGCAGGAACACGTAGACCACGGCACCGACCGCGGTGATCGCCGCGAGGCCGTAGAAGGCGACGTCGAACAGGGCCGCGTCGGCCATGTAGCCGACGACCGTCGAGCCGAAGGATCCGACGATGAAAAATCCGGTCCGGAGCGCACCCCAGGCAGTCCCCTGCACGTCGTCGGGGAGCAGGTCGACGATGTAGGCGTTCGAGACGGGGCCGATGCTCATCCGAATCCCGACGGCGGCCGAGAGGAGGGCCAGCGCGGCCCGCCCGTCGGCGAGGGGGAGCGCGACCAGGGGTAGGACGCTCACGACGCCGATACCGGTCAGGACTCGCGGCGCGCCGTAGCGGTCCGCCAGACCGCCGGCGACCGACTGCGAGAGCGCGCCGACGAGAAAGAGCCCGCCGAGGAGCCCACCGGCGGTCCCCTGCGTGAGTCCCTTGACCGTCGTGAGGTAGGTGGTCAGAAAGGCGGTCACCGCCTGGAAGGCAAAGAGCATGAGTGTCGCACCGGCGACCGCGAGGGCGATCCGACGGTTGCGGACAGCGGCGGCGGCCGAGCGCAGTGCCGCGGCGAGCGACTGTCCGTCGCCGTCGGCGACGAGGACTGCCCGCGGTGGCAAGGCCCACCAGACCCCGAGAGCGACGAGCAGGAAGAGCGGGGCCGTGACGCCCAGTGCGGTGCGCCAGCCGATGGACTGGACGGCGACGGCCGCGAGGGCGGGCAGCGCCGCTGCGCCCACGCTCCCGGCGGCGAGCATCGTCCCGAAGGCGGCACCGTCGTTGCGGTCGTAGGTCTTCGAGATGACGGTCCCGCGGGGCGGGCCGTAGAGGCCAGTCCCCAGCCCGAACAGGCCGGTCGCGGCGACAAACAGCCCGAACGTCGGGGTGAACGCGTAACTGACGAGGCCGGTCCCGGCGAGGAGGAGGCCGGCGGCGAGGAGCGTCCGCTCGCCGAGCCTATCGGCGAACGCACCGGCGGGGAACTGCATCACCGCGTAGGTCACCCAGAGGACGGTTACCGCGAAGCCGGCCTGGGACGCGGAGGTGTCGAAGTCCGCGGTGATCGTCGGCAGGATGCTCGGAACGACGAAGCGCATCCCGAGGACGAGAAACCAGCCGGCGGCGACCGAGAGCAAGAGCCACCCCCGTCCCTCGCCCCGGAGTCCGCCGACAACAGTCCGGAGCCGACTAGTCACTCCCATCGAGTACTCGAAAATACGGTTCCGCTGTGAATGATGCTGACGATCACAGCACGGATCGCCGGGGTCGCGCACTCCCGCCACCCAGGCGAGCCCATGGTAAACGGTTTTGTCTTCCCCCGGTGCATCCGACGGCATGGTCTCGCGGTTGCCCTCCACCGAACAGTTTGTCGGCTTCGGGGCCGTCGAAATCCACCCGGCCGCTGTCGGGACTGGAACTGAATGGACGGTCGGGTCGGCGCTCGCAGTCCTCTCAGTCGTCTCGCTGCTCTCCGCGCTGGCGTTTTTCCGCTACGCGCGTCGATTTCGTGGGGCGGACGACGTGACCGCTGCCCTCGGTCGGATCCGCCGCGCGTTCCGGTTCGGACTCCCCACCGTCTACGTCGTCGCGCTTGTCGCGATGGGCGTCTCCGGGTGGCTGGACACCGTCGATTCGCTCGTCGGAGCACTGCCCGGCAGTGACTCACCCGTCGGGACAGCGCTCACGATAGTGACGACGCTGAGTGCACCCGCTATTGCGGTCATCGCTGGATATTTCGGCGCGTACCCGGCAGTTCGAGCACTTCGTGGCGTGGACGTATCGGCGACGACCGTGGTAGTCCGGCTCGCCCGCTACGCCCTTGCGATGGTCGCGGTTTTCACTGTCGCCGCCGTGGTGGTGCTGACCGTCGCCGGGAGTCTCGGGACCGGAATCGGCTTCGTCGGTGCTATCGCGGTGCTGCTGGCGGTTTTCTGGGCTGGCTCGCCGTGGATGATCCGGCTGTTCCAGTCGACCCGTCCACCGAGTGATGCGGAACGAGAGCGCCTCGACCGGCTCTGTCGAGCGGTCGAATTCGCCCCGGCGGAGGTCCGTGTGCTCGACGTCGCCGACGCGAAACAGGCCTTCGCCATCGTCCGCGGGGTTCCCGCTCGGCGCCACCTCTTCGTCACCGACTATCTCCTCACCGAACTCGACGACGACCTGCTGGGCGACTATCTCGCGCTCCAGGCCGGACGGGCGCGGGTCAAGCATCTCGAAGCAAAGCTCGGGGTCGTCGTCGGCACGATTGCTCTCGCTGTCAGTCTGCTTCTCGGTATCGTCCCGGCCCCCGGCGTCGACGCTGGGGTCGCAGCACTCGCTGTCCTTGGGGTCGGCGGGGTCGCACTTCGGGCGGGCCAGCGACTCGTCTACAGGGCCGACGCAGACGCTGCCGCTCAAACGGATCGTGAAACCGTCGAGGAGGTGATCCGACGGTTCGCCGACCTGAACGACGCCCCGATGGAGTGGGGACGGCTCGCGGCCCTGCGACGGATGGAACCGCCGCTGACCCGGCGGATCGACCGACTGCGGGACCGTGCGTCTCGGGAGTGAGCCCGTCACGTCATCTCCGCCTCGAAGGAATAGATTCAGGCACCTGCCGGGCAAACTCCGGCCCATGCCCGACCTCCTCGTCCACGGCGGACAGGTACTGCGCCCCGCTCTGACGGTCGAAGACGCCGACGTCCTCGTCGACCAGGACAGCGGTGACATCACCGAGGTGGCTGCTCCAGGCTCTCTCGACGGCGACGAGACGCTCGACGCCAGCGACGGGCTCGTGATCCCGGGGCTGGTCAACGCCCATACGCACGTCGCGATGACGCTCCTCCGGGGCCACGCCGACGACAAGCCCCTCGACGCGTGGCTCCAGGAGGACATCTGGCCGGTCGAAGCGGAACTCACCGGCGACGACATCGAGGTCGGTGCCGAACTCGGCCTCGTCGAGATGATCAAGTCGGGGACTACGGCCCTCTCGGACATGTACTTCCACGTCGACCGGATCGCCGACGCGGTCGAGCGTGCAGGCGTCCGGGCGGTCCTCGGCCACACGGCCGTCACCGTGGGCAAGGACGACGAAGCGGCCCGCGCGGACCTCCAGCAGAGCATCGACGTGGCGACCGACCTCGACGGCGCCGCCGACGGCCGCATCTCGACGACCTTCCAGCCACACTCGCTGACGACCGTCGGCGAGGAGTACCTCCGCGAGTTCGTGCCCAAAGCCCGAGAGGGAGGCCTCTCCATCCACTTCCACGCCAACGAGACCGAGAACGAAGTCGATCCGATCGTCGAGGAACACGGCGTTCGGCCGCTGGAGTACGCCGCCGACCTCGACCTGCTCGGCGAGGACACCTACGTCGCTCACGGGGTCCACGTCGACGAGACAGAGATCGAATTGCTAGCGGGCACTGGCACGGGCGTCGCCCACTGTCCGGCGTCGAACATGAAACTTGCGAGCGGGATGGCCCCGGTGCAGGCCCTGCGGGACGCTGGCGTCACGGTCGGCATCGGCACCGACGGCGCGGCCTCGAACAACGACCTCGACGCCTTCGACGAGGTGCGCGACGCGGCGATGCTCGGGAAACTGGCGGCCGAGGATGCCAGCGCGGTCCCGGCCGAAGCGGTCGTCGAGATGATAACGCAGGAGAGCGCCGACCTGCTCGGCTTCGACAGCGGGCGCATCGAAGCGAGTGCGAACGCAGACCTGGCCGTCATCGACCTCGAAGCCCCGCACCTCACGCCCGCGAACGACCTCGTGAGTCATCTGGCCTACGCCGTCCGCGGGAGCGACGTGCGCCACACCGTCTGCGACGGACAGGTCCTCATGCGCGACCGCGAGGTCCTGACACTCGACGAAGCCACAGTCCGCGAACGAGCGAGCGAACACGCCAGTGACCTCATCGCGCGCGCCGAAGCCGACGACTGAACGGGACTGCATTCGCGGTGTCCGTCGGTGGGGGCGTGCGCCTGGCACCGCCAGGTCGAGTGCGACCGGCCCACTAAATATTGACGGTTTTCTGACCATTTCGGCCATGACCGCTCTCTCGGCCGATATCGCCATCGAGCGGCCCTGTTCTCACCGTAAAAAACGAACAAACTCGGCTAAAATCGGGCCAAAACCGGGGTGACTGTAAGTGGTATCTAAGGGGGAACCAGACGTGTATCGAGTACAGATGATGCGAAACATCCGGGCAATCGTGCTGGCGGCACTGATGGTCGTCTCCGTGGCCGCGCCGGCCATGGCGGCGACGGCAACGGTCGACACACTCGACGTGAGCGTCACGCAGGACGAGGACGTGACCGTGACGGTCACGAACGGGACGGCCAACGGAACGGTCGAGAACGCCTCGGTGAACGTGACGACGGTCACCGAGAACGTGACGTACGAGGGTGCGGGGGATTACGAGACGGGCGCGGACGGGACGGTCACCCTCCAGACGCCGAACGAGACGGTGACGGTGTCCATCGAGGCAACGAAGGACAACGCCTCCGCGACCACCGAGGCCACCCTCGAACCGGCCGGAAACGAGACTGACGTGCCGTTCGGACTCCAGGTCACCAACTTCATCGCGAGCCTGAACGATACCGACAAGCCACGCGGACTCGCCATCGCGTCATGGGTTACGGCGCACAACCCCGGCAACAGCAGCGGACTGCCTGCCCACGCTGGGCCGGGCAACAAGACGCAGGGACCGCCGGACCACGCTGGAAACGGCAGCGAGAACAAGACGCAGGGACCGCCGGACCACGCCGGGAACGACAGCGAAAACAAGACGCAGGGACCGCCGGACCACGCGGGGAACGACAGCGAGAACAAGACGCAGGGCCCGCCGGACCACGCTGGTGGCAACGGTAACGACGACGGCAACAATGGGAACGGCAACGGGAACGGCGGCGGCAACAACGGCAACGGCAACGGCGCGAACGCCAAAGACAACTGACCCGACGCGGGCGCCGAATTACTGTTTCTGCGTTCCGATCGGTGAGTGCCCTCAGAACTCGTCGATGACGGGAATCCCGACCGTCTCGAAGTCGGTCATGTCGTCGAGGACCCGAGAGACGTCGTCCAGGCCGATGCGTTCGGTGATGATCGCGGCGGGGTCGAGTTTCCCCGTGGCGACCATCCGGAAGATTTCGTCGTAGCGTTCGGGCGGCATCCCGAGCGCGCCGAGGAAGTCGATTTCGCTGGTGACCATCACGTCGGTCGGGAGCGGGAGGTCACCGCCGGCTTCTTTCGTCGTGAGCCCGACCTGGACGTGCTGGCCGGTCTTGCCGAGGCTGTGGATAGCGTTCCGGCAGGTGGTCTCGATGCCGAGTGCGTCCATCGACACGTCTGCACCCCCGTCGGTGATCGCCCGGACTTCCTTCGCGGGGTCCTCGACCGCGCTCGCGTTGATGGTTTCGACAGCCCCCTGTTTCTCCGCGAACTCGAGTTTCTCGTCCATGAGGTCGACCCCGATTACATTGGCGCCGAGTGCATCGGCTATCTGGACGGCCGAGAGTCCGACGCCGCCACAGCCGTGGACGACGAACCAGTCGCCGGCGTTCAGGTCCGCCCGGTGTGCCAGGCCGTGGAAGGCGGTCATGAATCGACAGCCCAGTCCTGCCATGTCCACCGAGGAGACGCCGTCTGGCAGGTCGACGAGGTTGTGGTCGGCCCAGGGGACGGGCACCCGTTCGGCGAACGCGCCGGGGGCGTTGGGCTGGAGCCCCAGTGCCTTGCGGTTCTCACAGATGTTCGAGCGGCCGACCTGGCAGAGGTGACAGCTCCCGTCGCCGAGGTTGAACGGGACGGCGACGTGGTCGCCTTCGGCGACCGAATCGACGTCGGACCCGACGGCCACGACGCGGCCGGCGGGTTCGTGGCCGAGAATGTGCCCGGGGACCGGGTCCAGGCCGCGCCACTCCCAGTCGCCCTGCCAGGCGTGCCAGTCGCTTCGGCAGACGCCGCAAGCTTCCACCTCGACGACCGCACCGTGGGGCTCGGGCTCGGGTGCGTCGACCTCCCGAACGTCCAGCGGTTCACCGTAGTCAGTGAAGACTGCTGCTCGCATGGGCGTGGTATCGAAGCGACCCGACAAATAGGCTCGCCTCGGGGTTGTTCTGTGCGGGATCGGTGTCGTCGGTGACAGGGCCGCGAGAGCGGGAGGCGAGCCAGCGGAGGCCTTCACGCTGTTTGCGAATGCGGGAGACGCAGGTGCGGTGGTCTCGGATCCGGTAGTCGCGGAACATCGATGTGGAGCGCGACAGTTCGACAGCGGAACCGAACAACTGCTAGCCGGTGAACTTGTGGTAGTCGAGGCCTTTGTGTTTCATCTCGTTGTGTTTCTCTTCGAGGAACGAGTAGACGGTGCCGTGGGGTGCGCCCTCGATGATCATCTCCGCGGCTTCACGGACGACGTCGACCTGTTCGGGGCCGCCGATGATGCCGAGCGTCGACCCGTAGATGACGACGGAGGCGCCGGAGAGTTCCTCCATGAGTTCGCGCGTGCGCCCACCCTCGCCGATGAGGCGACCTTTGTGGCGCTGGAGGTCGTTCTGGTTGCGTGCGGCAGCGGCGACGTCGATGATGTCGAACATCATCATGTCGTCGTCCAGCAGGCGCATGGCCTCCTCGGGAGCGAACCCGCGGCCGATGGCCTTGACGATGTCGGGGCCTTTGAGGGCGGTGATGGGGTCGCCGGTCTGTTCGACCTTCACCTGCCCCGTCTCGCTGTCGACGTCCAGGCGAACCTCGGCACGGTCCTCGATTTCCCGTAACGTCTCACCCCCTTCGCCGATGAGAGCGCCGATCCGGTCCTGCGGAATCTTCACGTGTTGCATGTCCGACCGTAGGTGACTCCGTCGTTTTAAGCCTTTGTTGCGGGCGCCTCCTGTCACCGACTGACACCCTCGCGTTGGCCGCCGACGGCCACCGGGACTCATCGGCGACGACGTCCCGACCCGACCGAGTTTATATATAGAATATGAATATAAATATGACCTATGTATGAGAAGTACCGGGCGGGTGCCGACGACGTGACCTGGTCGCTGGGAAAGTGGCGAAATTTGTCCGTACTACCCACCTGAATCCGAGAATCTGAACAGTACTGCGAGATTCGTCTGGCCCTGGTGTCCGCTGGCCACTCTGAGCCCCCGAATCACTGTACTCTCTGTAATCTCGGTTTCTGGCTCTCTTATCTGCATGACTCAAATCACCAGTCAGCTTCGACCCTTGAACTATCGAACAACATATATATGAATACTGTATTTAAAAATATCTGATCTCGCACCTGAATTGCGGCCGGCTCGACTATCTGTCTCGGACGCGCCAGCGAATTACAGTGTTAGGGGTGTAATTCAGCGTGCGGGAAGGACTCGTGACCGTCGACGAACGTTTCCCGACTGCGAACGGATTGCCCGAATCGCCCGCCTGATGCCGGGTTTGCGTTCGCAGTTGGGAAACGGATCAGTCCGAAGCCGTCGAGAGTGCGTTCTCGACGGACCGTGAGGCGCTGACGACCAGCCCCGAGATCTTGGCTTCGAGTCGTCGTTCCGAGAGATCCCCGGCGGCCCCGGTCACGTACACGGCCCCTATGGGTCTTCCAGTGTCGTCGAGCACCGGTGACGCAACGCCGTGGCCACCCTCCCGATACTCCTCGATCTCGATGGCTGTTCGCTGTTGGCGAACGGACTCCAGTTCGGCCGTGAGCGACCCCACGTCCGTGATCGTTTCGGGGGTGTGCTGTTCGAGCGCCAGGGAGTCCAGGGTGGACTGTCGCTCGTCGTCGGGGAGGTGCGCCAGGATGGCTTTCCCGGCCGCGGTGGCGTGGAGGGGGAGCGCATCTCCCAGGCGACACTGGGACTCGACGGTTCCGGTCGGCAACTCGCAGTAGACCGATGCAGCGGTCCCGTCGTCGTACATGACGAGATTCGTTGGTTCTCCGACTGAGGCCACCAGACTGTCGACTGGCCGTCGCCCCGCCTCGACCGGGTACGCGCTCCGCCCGCCAGCCCCGAGCGTCCAGAGTCCCAGGCCGAGCTGGTAGGATCCCTCGGTTTCGATCAGGTATCCTTCGTCCGCGAGCGTGCGCACGTGTTTGTACACACCGCTTTTTGATCGGTCGAGGTGTCGGGCGAGTTCGGTCGGTCCCGCACCGTCTAACTCGCGAATCCCTTCGAGGATCTCGAAACTCGTGACGGCCGTCTTGACCGTGCTCCCGTCCTCGGGTGTCATATCCCACCCGTTCCAGCGCCGGCCACTTATACGTTCGCAGTTGGGAAACGTATCGCCGGATTTCGGCCACGGCTCCGGTAGACTGGCCGTGTCGCTGCCCTGGGGCAGTGCTCCGTTCGCAGCATGGAAACACATGACCGCGCTGGGTCTCGGTAGATTCGTCGGTTTGGCGGGTGACAACACTTATTGGAACGCGACGGTGTGTTCCAGCAACGACTATGGAAGACGAACCGACTCCCGGAACTGAGGGCCAGGGTGTGGTGGGGGCGGTACGGGCCGTCGTCCCGGACTTCGTTCGCAAGCGGTTCATCCTGAAGTTCGCACTGATCCTCGGCGTGATGGCGCTGACGGTGGCACTCATCGGTGCGACGGCGACCGACCAACTCTCCTCCCAGGTCGAACAGGACGTCGAACAGGAGTACGAGGACCTGGCGACCCAGAAGGCAAACGTCGTCGAGAAGTGGATCCAGCGGAACTCGGTGTCGGTCAAACTTGCCTCGAAGAATGCGGTTTTCAGTCGGCAGGACCCCGACCAGCACTATCGGATCCGGAACGAACTCGCGACCACCGGTGCGAATCTCTACGGGGTCCAGTCTATCTACGTCGTGAACGCGTCGACTGACCCGGCGACGGTCGTTGCCAGTCCGCAGTTCCCCTTCGACACGGACGTCTCTTCGATCGGTCGCGACTGGTTCGCGAACGTCTCCACCGAGGACCTCGACGTCGCTGACGTGCGGACCACGAGCGCGCACATCGTCGACGGCAACAAACCGGTCATCGCCTTCATCAGCCCCGTGCAGGAAACTGACGACCGGTACCTCGTGGTGGAGTTCAAGGTCCAGCAACTCGCCAACTCCATCGATCAGGACTCCTCGTCGTCCCGGTTTACGCAGGTCGTCGACGCGAACGGCACCGTCCAGGTCGCAACGGGGTCCACCGACATCCTCCGCGAGTACGGCACTGGTGACGCGCTCGAACCGGTTCGCCTCGCGACGAACCGCTCGCTCGCCACGGGTGGATCCGCGGGCGTCTTCCCGCGCATGGATCCCCATCCCACCGTCGTCGACGAGGAGTACACGGTCGGGTACGCACCGATCCGGGTCCTCGGGTCGGATCTCTCCTGGGCCGTGCTGGTGCACGAACCCACGCGAGAGGTGTTCGGATTCGTCCATCGGATCTCGCTGTGGGGGCGGCTCTCGACCCTTGGCGGCGTCCTGTTCATCGGCATCGTCGGTGCGGCGATCGGTCTCAGCACGACCCGCGACATCAACCGCCTTCGCCGGCGGGCCGACCAGATGCGCGAGGGTGACCTCGAGGTCGAGATTTCGTCACCCCGCATCGACAGTATCGGGCAGCTATACGCAGGGTTCGACGACATGCGTCGTTCGCTCAAGGCGCAGATCGAGGAGTCCAAACGCGCCCGCGAGCGCGCGGAGGTCTCTCGGGCCGAAGCGATCGAGATGAACGAATACCTCGAGGAGAAGGCCCAGGAGTACTCCGAGATCATGCAACAGTGCGCCGCCGGGGACCTGACCAAGCGCCTCGACCCGGACAACGAGAACGCCGCCATGGACCGGATCGCGAACGAGTTCAACGACATGGTGTCGGAACTCGAGAAGACGACCGGCCAGCTCCGGAGTTTCGCTGAAGAGGTCGAGCATTCCGGTGAAGTCCTCCAGTCGAGTTCTGAGAGCGTCAAAGTCGCCAGCCAGCACGTCGCCAGTTCGGTCCAGGCTATCTCCGACGACGCCTACGACCAGAAAGCGAAACTCGAAGCCGTCTCGACGGACCTGGACACGCTCGTGGATCTCTTCGACGAGTACGCCACCCAGCACGAGGCACTCGACATCTCCGAACCGCTCGACGACCTGGACGAGATCGCACAGACCGTCTCCGAGGTCGCGGCCATCAGCGAGCAGACGCTCGCCGAATCCGAACTGGTCTCGGGTGCCGCGGAGGAACAGGCGGCAGAACTCAATCAGGTGTCTCAGCGCGCGAACGACCTCACGCAGTACGCCGGACCGCTGAAGGAGGTTCTCGACGGGTTCGAGACCGATGCCGAACGCGAGTTATTCTATCCGAATCGCGACGGCGACGACTCGACCGACCACGAAGACGTCGCCGAGGAGTCGGTCGACGAACTCGCGGACACCGACCTCGCTGACGGCGCCTCGACAGACGGCAGCGTTCCCGAGTCCGACGGCGATGGACCCGCTCCGGATCGGGGTGGCGACGGAGACGCGTCAGGCCAGGGGACGACCGCTGGCGACGACGCCTGACGCGGATTCGACACCTCACCGACCACACCTCGAGTTCGCTCGATGCGTCCGATCTGGGCGCGCTCGCACCGGTTTGCGAGGGCGGGCTCGACCAGACCAGACAACATGTCCAATGCGAAGGAAAATCATTATATACCTGGTTTGTGCTATGACGTATCATGGCGAATCTGTCCCTCGAGGCAGCTACCAAGCGGTACGGCGACGGTGACGACGAGATCCTGGCGGTCGACGAACTGGACCTCGAAATCGAGAGCGGCGAGTTCCTGGTACTCGTCGGTCCCTCGGGGTGTGGCAAGTCGACCACGCTCAGGATGGTCGCCGGGCTCGAAGACCTGTCGGATGGTCAGCTCAGGCTCGACGACGAGACGATCAACACCCGGACACCCCAGGAACGGGACATCGCGATGGTGTTCCAGTCCTACGCACTGTACCCGCACATGACCGTCCGGGAGAATATGTCGTTCGGCCTCGAAGAATCGACCGAGTTGTCCGAGGCGGAGATCCGGCAGCTGGTCGAGGATGCGGCGGAGACGCTCGGCATCACGCCGTTGCTCGACCGGGTTCCGGGCGAACTGTCCGGCGGGCAACAACAGCGCGTCGCCCTCGGTCGTGCCATCGTGCGCGACCCGAAAGTCTTCCTCCTGGACGAACCGCTGGCGAATCTGGACGCGAAACTGCGAGCGGAGATGCGGACGGAACTCCAGCACCTCCAGGACGAACTCGATACGACGACCATCTACGTCACGCACGACCAGACCGAAGCGATGACGATGTCGGACCGCATCGCCGTCCTCGACGGCGGGGAACTCCAGCAGGTGGGAACGCCCATGGAGTGTTACCACGAGCCAGCCAACCAGTTCGTCGCGGGATTCATCGGCGAACCGTCGATGAACTTCTTCGACACGACGCTGGAGGGGAGTCGGCTCGTGGGTGAACACTTCGAGTACGCCCTCTCCGACGAGACGATGACGGATCTGGCGGGCGTCGAGGACGTCGTCCTCGGTATCCGACCGGAGAACGTCGAGATCGGGACAGATCTCGCCAGTCAAAACTCCTTCCCCGGCGTCGTCGACGTGGTCCAGCCACAGGGCTACGAGAACACGGTGCACCTCCGCTTTGCGTCCCAGTCCGACGACGTGGCCAACGCGATCACCGCCACGGTCGACGGGATGCGGGCGCTGGAGTGGGGAGAGGACGTCGAACTGCACTTCCCGGAGGAAGCCATCCACCTCTTCGACGGCAGGACCGGGGAGGCTCTGCACAATCGGACGCTCAAGTCCGTGGAGAAAGTCGAACAGATCGGGACGGCCTGAGAACCAGGATCGGACCCTCCCACCACGAACCACTCCCGTCGACTGTCATCGCGACGGGACGACGCTGCGTTTGCCATCGCGACACCGCGTTGCGGGTGTCGTCGCGACACGACGTTGTGCTTGCCATCTGGTCCGCCCGCCCGTCGCCGGGCGGGCACCCCGTGGCGTCCACCCACGCCACGGATTCACGGTTTTCCGGGCCGCGCTCAAAACGCGGCTCGCATCCGATTCGCCAGACAGCGACGCTACACCTATTTACGACGATCGATCAATATAACGGTAATCCGGTACTATTATATAGGAACGACTCTCTGGTACGTATCGTATGTCAGACGATAGCATTACGGGTCGTACGGGCGAGTACGTATCACGACGCCGGGTCGTCGCGGGTGCAGCGACCGGGCTGGCCGCTTCCATGGCGGGCTGTAGTGGCGGCGGCTCGGCTGGGGGGAACGGAGACACGACCGGCGGCGACGTGCAGACGACGGCCGACAACGGAGAGGCGACGACAACCAGACCTGTCGTGACGACTGCCGCGAGTGACGAACAACGCCCGGAGATCGCGATGTTCCAGTTCGACCGCTCCGAGCACTACGAGTACGACGTCGTCTACGTCGACGGCGTCGCGGGGACGACGGTCGTCGACGTCGATGTCGCTGGTGGCGAGGCGACGATCAACGTCACCGGCGTGATCCGCGGTGAACCCGAGTCGAACGTTTACACAGTCCCGACGAACGATCCCGACGCCGTCGTGGACGCGATGGAGGACGACATCCGGCAGCCCGGACTCTTCCACGTCCTCCAGGCGCAGGACGTCAGCGGCATCTTCGTCGAGCAGGGGATCACCTACGAGGTCGGCGCGGAGTACCGGAGCTTCATGGGGAACGTCACGGTGATGGGAACGAACACAATCGGCGGCGTCGACTGTCTGAGCTACGAGTACGAGATAGAGGGGACAATCCTCGAACGTGGTTGTCTCTCGCCGGAACTGGAGCTGCCTGTCTCCTGGACGAAATATTTCAGTGACGGCACCGTCCGGACGTCGTTCACGCTGGTGAGCTACGCGGATCGCTGAGGGACCGCTAGCTGGGGCTGGCTACTGCGTCTCGGCCAATCGTTCGACCCGTTCGAGACTGTCTGCGCCGTCAGGGTCTTTGTCCTCGCGGACGCCCAGAAATCGCGGGAAGCGGAGCGCGTAGCCCGACTCGTAGGTGCTGGACGTCTGCAGTTCCTCGTAGCCGACCTCGAAGACCACGGTCGGATCGAGATCGACCGCAGTGCCGTCCTCGCTACGAATCTGCGGTTCGAGCCGGTCAGTCAGCGTCTCCAACTGTGCGTCGGTGATTCCCGTCGCGACGTTGCCGACTGTCGCGTATCCTGTGTCGGTCCGAGCCGAAACCTCGAACGTCCCGAGTAACTCGGCGCGGCGGCCCTCGCCCCACTCCGCGCCAGTGACGACGAGGTCGAGCGTCTCGACGTCCGGTTTGCGCTTGCGCCAGTGTTTGCCCCGGCGGCCCGGGGAATAGGTCGAGTCGGGATCTTTGAGCATGATCCCCTCCTGGCCCGCC
>ENA-ORCR01000736-ORCR01000736.1-marine-metagenome-genome-assembly--contig:-NODE-736-length-13780-cov-2.823907_pt1 | contig 13780 bp, 10 predicted proteins | sample MGYA00237782_ERZ508514 | MGnify/ENA primary metagenome ERZ508514 (study PRJEB26185, sample SAMN06268960) | marine metagenome | isolation source: Eden Landing Ponds, San Francisco, CA, USA | place...
GCGGATGTTCTTGGCCGATGCTTCCGGGTCGGGCTCGCCGTTCGGCCCCTCCGGGTTGACGTAGATGAGCCCCATCACGGACGCGCCGAGTCCTTCCTGGATCTCGCCCGGTTCGTCGAAGCGTTCCTGAGTCTCCATCTCCTCTTCGGGGCCCCAGTTGACGGCCTTGTCCGTGTCGAAGGCGTCCTCGCGGCCGCCGCCGAAGCCGAACGTCTTGAACCCCATCGACTCGATGGCGACGTTACCAGCGAGAACGATCAGGTCGGACCACGAGAGCGCCTTCCCGTACTTCTGCTTGACCGGCCAGAGCAGGCGTCGGGCCTTGTCGAGGTTCGCGTTGTCGGGCCAGCTGTTGATCGGGGCGAAGCGCTGTCGCCCACCGGCCGCGCCGCCGCGACCGTCGTAGGCGCGGTACGTGCCGGCGCTGTGCCACGCCATCCGGATCATGAAGGGACCGTAGTGGCCGTAGTCGGCCGGCCACCAGTCCTCGGAGGTCGTGATGACCGCCTCGATGTCCGATTTCACCTCGTCGAGGTCGAGTTCCTGAAACGCCTCGGCGTAGTCGAAGTCCTCGTCGTAGGGCCCGCTGTGGCGGGCGTTCTGGTCGAGCACGCTCAAATCTAGCGTGTTCGGCCACCAGTCACGGTTTTTCTTCCGTGTCTGAGGGACCGGATCGTTGTTGCTCATTAGTCGTCTTTCTAGGTGGATTGTTGCTGTATAAGGTTACCTTTGGATAGGAACAACCCGCCCCCGTCCTCCGGATCGCTCCCCGGTTCGGCCGAGCGTCGGGCGAGGGGATTTAATGGGCCGCTTCCATAGCGGGGGACATGCTCGCATTCCACGTCGCGTTCCTCGTCCTGCTCGTGGGGACCGAGGCGTTTTTCACCTGGCTGGCGGCGCTGAACGTTCGGTACGGAGCAAAAGCGGTGCGCGAGGCCTCGAACCGGGAGGCCTCGGACGGAGCGAGCGGAGATAGCGCGGAACGAAGTTCCGCGGACCGTTCGAGCGGGCGAAGCCCGCGAGAAGAAGCCGCGAGCCGCGAGGCCCAGTGGTTCGACGAGCGGTTCGACGTCGACGACATCGGCGAGCTGCTGGGCTACCAGCGCGCCAGGGCGGGCGCCTCCCAGCTACAGGGGTGGGTCGGACTCGGGCTGATCCTAGTCGTCCTCTACGCGGGGCTGTTGGCCGACGCCGTGGCGGCCGTCGAGTCGCTGGGGCTCGGGACCGTGCCCTCGGGCGTCGTCTTCTTCCTCGGGGCCGTAGTCGTCCTTCAGGTATCGTCGATCCCCTTCGACCTCTTCGACACCTTCGTGATCGAGGAGATCTTCGGCTTCAACGAGCAGTCGCCGCGGCTGTGGCTGCGGGACGCGGTGGTGGGGCTGGCGGTCGCGCTGGCGTTCACGGCCGTGATCGCGGCGGCGGTCATGTGGGTGGTCGAGTCGTTCCCGGGGCTGTGGTGGCTGGGCGCCTGGGCGCTGTTCGTGGCCTTCTCGCTGTCGATGATGGTGATCTACCCCCGCGTGATCGCGCCGCTGTTCAACGACTTCGAGCCCGTCGAGGCGGGTGAGTTGCACGACGCGGTCACGGAGGTGTTCGACCGCGCGGGCTTTTCGTGCTCGCAGATCTACGTGATGGACGCCAGCCGGCGCAGCGGCCACTCCAACGCCTACTTCGTCGGCTTCGGCGCGACCAAGCGCGTCGTCCTGTTCGACACGCTGGTCGAACAGATGGAGACCGAGCAGCTCCAGGGGGTGCTCGCCCACGAGCTGGCCCACTGGAAGAAGGCCCACATCTGGAAGCGCGTCGGGAGTTCGGCCCTCCAGATGGGCGTCCTGCTGTTCGTCGCCTACCAGCTCGTCACCGGGCCGTGGCTCTACGAGATGTTCGGGCTCGCGACGGGGGCGGGCAAGCCGGTGTACGCCGGACTGCTGCTGGCCGGCCTCGTGCTCCAGCCGCTCTCGCGACTCACGAGCCCGCTGGAGAACAGGCTCTCGCTGGCCCACGAGCGCGAGGCCGACGCCTTCGCGGTGGAGGTGATGGGCGACGGCGAGCCGATGGTCGGCGCGCTCACCCGGCTGGCCAGCGAAAACCTCTCGAATCCGTTCCCCCACCCCCTCTACGAGACGTTCCACTACACTCACCCGCCGATCCCCGAGCGGATCCGGGAGATCCGTCGGGAGGCCGGAACGACCGGGAGCGACGCCGACGCCACCGCCGCAGCGAACGCCGATTAAAGGGGCCTTACCGCCCCGAAGCGGGGCCGTGGACGCCGCCGCCGACCACCCGCAGGTGCAAGCCGCGACCATACCCCCCTGGCGGGGGAAAGGCGGGTAGTTCGACATGGCGAACACACACTTGCGAGCCGACCGGACCGAAGGCGACCTCGACCGACTCGTGGCGGCGGCCGGCGACGCGCTCGTCGTCGCCTCGAACCGGCAACCGTACAGACACGACTACGGCGACGAGGGCGCGGTGACGGTCGACCGACCCGCCGGCGGGCTGACCGCCGGTCTCGACGAGGTCATGCGGCGCGTCGACGGCACCTGGATCGCCTGGGGGGACGGCGAGGCCGACGCCGCCGTCGTCGACGACGAGGACACGGTGACGGTCCCGCCCGGCGACGACGGCGGGAAACGCAACGGCGACACCGGAGCGGACTCCGGCGGCGCGAGTACCGACGCCGAGGCCGACGGGACCTACACGCTGCGTCGGCTGTGGCTCGACGACGACGAGGTTCAGGGGTACTACTACGAGGTGTCGAACCAGGTGCTGTGGCCGCTGTGTCACGCCGCGCTGGGTACCGTCGGGAGCTGTGGCGACGCCTGGGCGGACTACCGGCGGGTCAACGAGCAGTTCGCCGACGCGATGGCCGACGCCGCGGCCGAGGCCGGCGGCGACCCGCTCGTCTGGTTGCACGACTACCACCTCGCGCTCGCGCCCCAGCGGGTCCGCGATCGGACCGGCGGGAACGGGGGCGCCGACCTCGGCGAGAGCGGTCCCACGCTCGCGCACACCTGGCACATCCCGTGGCCCAGCTGGGACACCTTCCGGGCGTGTCCGAACCGGGCGGCGATCCTCGACGGGCTGCTCGGCAACGACCTGCTCGCCTTCCACGTCCCCCGGTACTGCGAGCACTTCCTCCGGTGCGCCGACCGCGGGCTCGACGACGCGGTCGTGGACTTCGAGGCCGGCACCGTCGACTACCGCGACCGGACGACGACGGTCCGGGCCGCGCCGATGGGCGTCCCGGTCGACCGCATCCGCGAGCGGGCCGAGAGCGCGGCGGCGGCCGGCTTCCGCGCGGCCTTCCGGAAGAACCGCGGCATCGACCGCGACACGCGGCTCGCCGTCGGCGTCGACCGCCTGGACTACACGAAAGGCATCGTCCAGCGGCTGGACGCCGTCGAGCGACTGCTCGCCGAACACCCCGAGTACCGCGGCGAGTTCACCCTCGTCCAGGTCGGCACCGAGAGCCGGTCGGCCATCCCGGCCTACGCCGACTACCAGGACCGCGTCGAGGCGGCCGTCGAGCGGGTCAACGACCGCTTCGCGGCCGACGGCTGGCGCCCCATCGTCTACACGACGGACATGATCTCCAACGAGGGGCTCGCGGGGCTGTACCGCGAGGCCGACCTGGGGGTCGTCAGCCCGGTCCGCGACGGGATGAACCTCGTCGCCCAGGAGTTCGTCGCTGCTCAGGTCGACGACCCGGGCGTGCTCGTGCTGAGCGACCAGGCCGGCGCCCACGACACCCTCGGCGAGTGGACCGTCTCCGTTCGCCCCCACGACACAGCGGGGTTCGCCGCCGCGCTCGACGACGCGCTGTCGATGGCCGAATCCGAGCGCCTCCGGCGTGCGAGCGCGCTGGCCGACGAAGTCGAGGACAACGACATCGAGTCGTGGCTCGGCGACGTGCTCGGCGCGGTGGCCGGCGTCGCCACCCCTGACGGGGGTGTTCCGACACGTGCAAGCGACTGACGCCGCGCCGCTGTGGCCCGCCCGCGACGCCGTCGCCGACCGCCTCGCGGGCGCCCCCGGCGTCGTCTGTTGCCTGGACTTCGACGGGGTGCTCGCCCCGATCGTCGACGACCCCGACGCCGCCGTCATGGCGCCCCGGCTCCGCGAGCGCCTCGTCGCCCTCCGGGACTGCGAGTCCGTCCGCGTCGCCGTCGTCAGCGGCCGCGCGCTCGCGGACCTGCGCGACCGCGTCACGGTCGAGGGCATCGCCTACGCCGGCAACCACGGGCTCGAACGCCTGGTGGAGGGTGAGACGGTCGTCGACGCGGCCGCCGAGCGGAGTAGCGACGCCGTCTCGCGGGTCTGCGACCGCCTGCGTGTGCGTCTCGCGCACGTCCCCGGCCTCCTGGTCGAGGAGAAGGGCCTGACCGCGACGGTCCACGTCCGCGGCGTGCCCGACGAGCGGATCGCCGAGGTCGAGCGCGTCGTCGGGGGGACCGTCGCGGAGGCGACGGCCGGCGGCGGCCCCGCGCTGGAGATCCGCGACGGGAAGGCGATCCGCGAGATCCGCCCCGCCGTCGAGTGGGACAAGGGCCGCGCGGTCGAGGCGGTGACCGCGGTGACACCCGACGGCTGGCTCCCCCTCTACGTCGGCGACGACGTGACCGACGAGGACGCGTTCCGCGCCTTGAACGACGAGAGCGGGTCGCTCGACGGGGTCGGCGTCCTCGTCGGCGAGCGCGAGACCGCCGCCGACTACCGGATCGAGCGCCAGCGCGACGTGCGGGCGTTGCTCGACCTGGTCGTCGACGCGCAGTACGAGTAAACGGGCGCTCGCCGGCGCCAACAGTAATGTAGCGCGCACCCGAACGGTACGCCCGATGCGGGACCTCCTCGCGGCCGTGTTCGCGCCGACGCGGTACAACGTGGCCGCCGCGGTCAGCGCCGCGGCCTTGCTCGTCGTCGCCTACGTCCTCGTCCCCCATCCCTACGTCCAGTACGGCGCGTGGCTGGTGATCTTCACCGTCTGGATGGTGTGGTTCGTCTACGTCGGCGTCGACCACGTCTACGGGATCGACGGCGAGTCGTGAGCGCGGCGGAAATCCGGAAAGCGGCCCTCAGTCGTCGTCAGCCGGCTGCTCGTCGCCGCTCTCGCTCTCCTCGCTCGCCTCGACGCGCGGCCCGGCGGCGTGGCCCTCGTGGGCGACCGCCGTCGCGAGCAGCTCCTCGGAGATAGCGGGCACGTCGCCCGACGAGACCGGTCCGAGTTCGTCGATGGCCTCGGTCGAGCGCGGGAACGCGCGGCTGTCCATGTGGATGGCGATGCCGGCCTTGGCGCCCTGGCCCATCGCGACGGGGATCTGGTTGTGGCCGGGCGTCACGTCGCCGACGGCGTAGACGCCGTCGACGCTGGTGCGGCCGTGGTCGTCGACGTCGACGGTGCCGTCGTCGGTGAGGTCACAGCCCAGCGACTCGTGCAGGTCGGTGTTGTACTCGGAACCGAGCATCGGGAAGCCGCCGCGGTACTCCCGGACCTCGCCGTCGTCGAACTCGAAGGATTCGAGCCAGCCGCCGTCGTCGCGATTGGAGGCGGTGATCTCCGCCTCGACCACGTCGACGGGGTGATTGTCGAGCATCTCGGCGGTGTTGTCGCTCCACTCGGGGTCGTCGCCCCGCAGCAGCACGTCCACGTCGTCGGTGAAGTTCAGCATGATCATCGCGACGTAGGCGGCCGAGTCGTCGGTCCCCATCACGTAGACCGGCTCGTCGACGAACATGTAGGCGTCGCAGTGCAGGCAGTAGTGGAGCCCGCGGCCCGTCGGCGGCAGCGGCGGGTCCGGCCGCACGTCCGAAAAGCCCGTCGCCAGCACGATCTGGTCGGCGCCGTACGTCGCATCGCCGCCTTCGAGGACGAACGACCCGTCGTCGACGCGCTCGACGGCCCCGACGAAGTCCCGGTGTACGTCGGCGCCGTAGGACTCGACCTGCGCTTTAGCGGTTTCGAGGAACTCGACGCCGCCGGTCTCCTCGGTGACGCCGATAACGTTGTGGGTGTCCTGCATCATCGCGGCGCGGCCGCCGCCGCGGTCGACCAGCGCGGTGTCCAGCCCCAGCCGCGTCGTGTAGAGCGCGGCCGTCAGCCCCGCCGGCCCGCCGCCGACCACGACCACGTCGTACTCGCTGTCGCTCATATACTCGCTGCTAGCGAACGAGCCCGCTTAAACCCCGCTATCCCGGCGATCGCGCACACTCGCGGTCCGAGGGCGGCGCCCGCCGACGGGAGCCGAGTCACCCCTGACAGGGCCCGGTCCGCCGGAGCACGACCGTGTACTGGTCGACGCCCATGTCCTGGGGGTCGCCGTACTGCATCGTCCGCGGGCGGAGACTCACCCGGAGGAGCCGCTGGGCCATCGGTGCGCGGCCCTTCCCGTCGAGGAATCGCGGCGTCCGGCCGTACTCGCCGGCGATCTCGTAGGGGTAGGTGTCCTCGGCGAGGAGGGTCCGGACGTGTTCCTCGACCCCCTCGTTCGAGAGGACCTCCGCTCGCTTGCCCCAGCTGTCGGGGGCGAGATAGAGGATCGAGTTGTGGTAGTTGAGGACGACGTAGGCCGGACAGCGGAACTCGAAGCTATCGGCGCCCACGCCGAACCGCGCCTCGACCCGGTCGGTGTGGGGGACCGCGGCGTCCTGGGGGTCGTAGGTGTAGGTCTCGATGGTGTCGTTCGCGTCCGCCTCGCTCCGCAGGTAGTCGACGGCTTGGTCGCGCGGCTGGGAGGCGTAGGCGACCGTCCCGACGCCGGCGTAAATCGCGCTGGTCACGAGGAGGACGGCGACCAGCGCCCGACCGACTGCGGACCGGCGCTCGCGCAGGCGGGCGAGCCCGACCGCGAGGACGACGACCAGCAGCGCGAACACCGGCAGCAGGTGGTGGGTGCGGACGTAGCGCCAGGAGGAAAACACCGCGAGGTAGACGCCGACGCCGACGAGTGCCATCCGCAGGCCGTCGGCGGCGAGCGAGTCCTCACGGATCCGCGCCAGCGCGGCGCCCGCGCCGCCGGCGAGCGCGACCGCCAGCGGGAGGCCGGCGCCGTGGAGGTACCCCCGGAGGATCCACCACCAGCTGGGCTGGACGAGCCAGCCGTGGGGCTGTGACTTCGACCCGAACGCGCGGGCGAGTCGGGCGACGAACTCCGAGGGCGCGCCGAAGACGATGCTCGGGAACCCCACGACGATGGTCACGATCCCGAGCGCCATCCCCGTCACGAGGAATCGCGGGCGGACGGTCCCGCTCACGAGCCCCGCCTCCGAGCGGCGGGCGCGCTGGAGGTGCGCGACGCCGAGCATCACCGCGCTCACGCCGCCCGAAAGCTTGAACGCGATGGAGACCCCGCCGAACAGCGCGCCCCAGTAGAACAGCCGGTCGACGCCCGTCTCGACGTAGCGAATCGCGAAGTACAGCGACAGGAGGAGGAAAAACAGCGACGGGATGTCCTCGCCACCCTCGTGGGCGAGGATGAGAACGGCCCAGGTGACCGTCAGCAGAGCGGCGGCGAGCCGGCCGGTCGTCCGGTCCCGCAGCGTCGTCCCGATGCGGTAGACGACGTAGACGCAGCCGACGGCCATCGCGACGTTGGCCAGCCGGACGAGCAGGACGCTGCCGGTCCAGATCCACGCCGGCGTCCGCAGCCAGTGGGTCCAGAAGTCCACGTCGAGGTGCCGACCCATGTCGGAGAAGGCCGGCAGCGCGTCGGTCGCCAGGACCACGACGAGCACGGGGATCAGCGCGAGCGCCGAGAGGTACATCGCGGCGCCGTAGGTCCGCCAGTACCCGACGCCGTCCGGGACGGCGCCGATCCGCGGGTCGTCGAGCAGCGTCGCCAGCACCTCGACGGGGTCGACGACGCGCCAGCGCTCGTCGCGGGTCGCGAAGTTCGGCAGGCGGTGCCACACCCAGAACGAGGACAGCAGGAGGGCGGCCAGCAGGATGTAGGGGAGGTACGGGTCGGCGCGCAGGTCCGCGGCGACCTGGCGCTTCGCCCGCCGGAGCGGTTCGAGGAGGGCCATCTGTTCGTCCAGATTCGACCGGCGGAAGCGGTAAAAACGACCCGCCTTCGGTCGGCGACCCGGTCGGCATCGACGGGTGCCCGCGGACGGCCCTCGCGACGGTAGCGCTGGAGCCGCTCGGGGAACGACTCGCCCGCTCGGATGGTTTTTTGCCGGGGGGTCGAGAACGCCGCCACATGACCGAACGTATCGCGATCGCCGGGATCGGCGCCGTCGCGGCGATGCACGCCGAGTCGATCGCCGACATCGACGGGACCGAACTCGTCGCCGGCTCCTGTCGCACCGCCGAGCGCGGCCGCGAGTTCGCCGCCGAGTACGACTGCACCTGGTACGCCGACACCGAGGCGATGCTCGACGCCGAGAGCGTGGACGTGCTCTCGGTCTGCACGCCGAGCGGCGCCCACCTCGAACCGACCCTCGCCGCGGCCGACCGCGGCGTCGACGTGCTCTGCGAGAAGCCCCTGGAGATCACGACCGACCGCATCGACGAGATGGTCGCCGCCGCCGAGGCGGGGGGGATCCGCCTGGGCGGCATCTTCAACCAGCGGTACAACCCCGTCGTCCGCCAGCTACGCGAAGCCGCGAGCGACGGACGGTTCGGCGGCCTCTCGGTCGCGAACGCCTACGTCCCGTGGTGGCGCGACGACGACTACTACGACGGCGCCTGGCAGGGCACCGCGGACCTGGACGGCGGCGGCGCGCTGATGAACCAGTCCATCCACGGCATCGACGCGATCCAGTGGATCGCGAGCGCGGCCGGCGCCGGCGGCGACGCAAACGCGAATCCGGTCGAGGAGGTGTTCGCCTACACCGCCCGTCGCGCCCACGACGACGATATCGTGGAGGTCGAGGACTCGGCGGTGGCCGTCCTCCGGTATCGCGACGGCACGCTCGGGCAGATCCTCGGCGCGACCTCGATGTATCCGGGGTCGCTCAAGCGCCTGCAGATCGCGGGTCGCGACGGCACCGCCGAGATCGAGGAGGACGAACTGGTGACGTGGCGGTTCCGCGAGGAGCGCGAGGGCGACGAGGACGTGCGCGCGGAGTTCGGCGAGACCGACGGCGGGGGCGGCGCCGCGGACCCGATGAGCATCGACTACGCCAACCACCGGCGCAACATCGAAGACTTCCTCGACGCCCGCAGGGAGAACGAGCCGTACATGCTCGACGCGAGCGAGGCGCGCAAGGCCGTCGCGATCATCGAAGCCATCTACGAGTCGGCCGAGCGAGGCGAACCGGTGGGGGTGGAGTGACGGGCCGACCGATCCTGGCCGTTTTACGCCGAAAAAATACGAAACGCCGCTTTCTCAGTCGTCGCCGGCGGCCGCGGCCTGTTGCTGTTCGATGTAGTCGACGATCTCACCCGTCTCGGCCTCGAACTCCTCCATGTCGACCTCCGAGCCGTGGAGGATCGTCGAGAAGTATCGCACGTTGGCGGCGACGTTCACGGCCTCCCCCAGGCCCTCCTCGTCGACTCCCTCCAGTCGCGCCTCTTCCTTGTGGAAGTGGATGCAGTACGGGCAGTTCATCGCCGCGGCAGCGCCGACGGCGATCAGCGCTTTCTCCCGGTTCGGCAGTTCCGTCTCGCCGAGTTCGAGGTCCCGAACGACCCCCCAGCTGTGGTCCGCGGCGGGCTCCGAGAGGTGGTCGAGCCAGCTGGGTACCTGCCCCATGTACTCCTCGATCTCCGAATGCACTTGGTCTGATACCATTGGTCTCACGGGTTCGCGGGCGCCCTCGCGGCAGTCTCCCCCCACCGAGCGACGCCCGGGTGAACCCGATCGAAGATCCATTACGGATCCTCATGAGTGTACTCCGGGAGTGGGTGCCACTTCGGGCCGGAGGGTGGCCGGACGCCGCCGAATGAGGCCCGAGTACTCGTCACGTATGGGCGCGCGGCCGCGAGTAGACCGGGCGCTCGCGGCCCGCTACTGGCACCCCTCTCCGCGGCCGGAAGACACACCACCCAGCGCCCCGACCGGCGAGCCATGACCGACGCCCTGCCGATCAGCGGGTTCGCCGACGAGATCGCCGACGATCTGGACGAGCAACTCTCGACCCTCGAATCGCTCGACATCTCTCACCTCGACCTGCGCGGCGTCTGGAACGAGAACGCGCTGGACCTCTCGGAGGACCGACTCGACGACCTGGAGGCGACGCTCGACGACCGCGGCTTCTCGGTCACCTCCATCGGCTCGCCGATCGGCAAGATCGGCGTCGAAGACGACTTCGAACCCCACATGGAGCGACTGGACCGCGCGCTCGAACTCGCCGACCGCTTCGACACCGACGGCGTGCGGGTGTTCTCCTACTACATCCCCGAGGGCGACGACCCGGCCGACCACCGTGAGGAAGTCCTGCACCGGACCGAGGTCGCCGTCGAGAAGGCCGAAGACGCGGGCGTGACGCTCCTCCTGGAGAACGAGAAGGACATCTACGGCGACACACCCGGGCGGATGCGGGATCTCCTGACGACCGTCGATTCGCCCCACTTGCGGGCGGTCTTCGACCCCGCGAACTACCTCGAAATCGGCGTGCGCCCCTATCCCGACGCCCTGCTGCAGGTCGTCGAATACGTCGAACAGGTTCACGTCAAGGACGCCGAGTTCGGCGAGCGCGGCGAGATCCGTCCCGCCGGCGAGGGCGACGGCCGCATCGGCGAGACCGTGGCTGCGCTGCACGAGCGGGGGTTCGACGGGGCGCTGTCGCTGGAACCCCATCTCGCGTTTGCGGGCTCGGCCTACGGCTACAGCGGCCCCGAGGGCTTCGAGGCCGCAGCCGAGGCGCTGAAAGGGGAATTGGACGAGGTGAGCGTGGCGTACGAGTAGAGCCGACGCCGCCCACCGGACCCGAACCACTTTCGCCCCGGACCCGTAGCCTTTTACCCCGGTTCGGACACACCTCCCTGTATGACAGAGGCGACGGGTATCGTCGGGGAGTTCCTCTCGCTCAAGGAGGAGACCGACGCCGACATTCTCGCGATGCAGTGCGGCGACTTCTACGAATTTTTCGCGGAGGACGCCGAGCTCGTCGCCGACGAGCTTGACCTCAAAATTTCGCAGAAGGGCTCACACGGCTCGTCGTACCCGATGGCGGGCGTGCCGCTGGACGACCTGACGCCGTATCTCTCCGCGCTGGTCGAACGGGGCTACCGGGTGGCCGTCGCCGACCAGTACGAGACCGACGGCGGGCACGCCCGGGAGATCACCCGGATCGTGACGCCCGGGACCCACCTGGAGACGAGCGACGACGACGCGCAGTACCTCGCGGCGGTCGTCCGCGACGAAACCGGTGACGGCGACGCGACCTACGGCATCGCCGTCGCCGACGTGACGACGGGGCAGTTCCTCGTCACCGAGCAGTCGGGCGCCGACGCGACGAACGCGGCGCTGACGGAGCTGTACAAGTTCGACCCGGCGGAGGTGCTGCCCGGGCCGGAGATCCGGTCGGACGACGACTTTCTTGACGAGGTGCGCGAGCGGACCGACGCCTCCCTCTCCTTGCACACCACGGAGGCGTTCGCGCCCGGTCGCGCCCGCCACCGCGTCCGCGACCAGTTCGGGGCGGAGACCCTGGAGAGCGTCGGCGTCGCCGACGCCGAAGCGGCGGTTCGGGCCGCTGGCGCCGCGATCGCCTACGTCGACGAGACCGGTGCGGGCGTGCTCGCCTCGATGACTCGCCTGCAGTCGTTCGACGAGTCGGCCTACGTCGACCTGGACGCGACGACCCAGCGCAACCTCGAACTCACGGAGACGATGCAGGGCGAGCGGTCGGGGTCGCTGTTCGACACGGTCGACCACACCGTCACGAGCGCCGGCGGGCGCCTGCTGCGGGAGTGGCTCCAGCGCCCCCGGCGCTCGCGCGAGGAGCTGACGCGCCGCCAGGCCGCGGTGGCGGCGCTGACCGAGGCGGCGATGGCCCGCGACCAGCTCCGGGAGACGCTGGGCGACGCCTACGACCTGGAACGGCTGGCCTCGAAAGCCGCCTCGGGTAGCGCCGACGCCCGCGACCTCCGAGCGGTGCAGGAGACGCTCGCCTTGCTGCCCGCGGTAGAGGAACTGGTCGCCGAGACCGAGCGGCTGGCCGACTCACCGCTGACCGAGGTGCTTGCGCGGCCCGACCGCGAGGCGGCGGCGGAACTCGCGGCCGATCTGGACGAGGCGCTCGTCGCGGACCCGCCCGGCACCGTGACCCAGGGCGGGCTGATCCGGCAGGGGTTCGACGACGAACTCGACGAGGTCATCGAGGCCCACGAGTCGGCGCTGACGTGGATCGAGGAATTACCCGATCGGGAGAAGCGCAAGACCGGCATCACCCACCTCTCGGTCGACCGCAACAAGACCGACGGCTACTACATCCAGGTCGGCAAGAGCGAGACCGACCAGGTACCCGACGACTACGAGCAGATAAAGACGCTCAAGAACTCCGAGCGGTACGTCATCGACGAACTGGCCGAGAAGGAACGGGAGATCCTCCGGCTGGAGGAACGACGCCACGAGATGGAACGGGCGATCTTCGAGCGGCTGCGCGACCGGGCGGCCGCCCGCGCCGAACTCCTGCAGGAGACCGGCCGGGCGCTCGCCGAGTGCGACGCGCTGGCGAGCCTGGCGGCCCACGCCGTGCGCAACGACTGGTCCCGCCCCGAACTGAGCGACGGGCGCGAACTGGAGGTCGACCAGGGCCGACACCCCGTCGTCGAGCAAACGACGCAGTTCGTCCCGAACGATCTGTCCATGGACGACGAGCGGCAGTTCCTCATCGTCACCGGACCGAACATGAGCGGGAAGTCGACGTACATGCGCCAGGCGGCGCTGATCACGCTGCTCGCGCAGGTCGGGAGTTTCGTCCCCGCCCGGTCGGCGCGGGTGGGCCTGGTCGACGGCATCTACACGCGCGTCGGCGCGCTTGACGAACTCGCGCAGGGTCGCTCTACGTTCATGGTCGAGATGCAGGAGCTGTCGAACATCCTCCACTCGGCCACGGCGGACTCGCTCGTGATCCTCGACGAGGTGGGACGGGGCACCGCGACCTACGACGGCATCTCCATCGCGTGGGCGGCCAGCGAGTACATCGTCAACAACGTCGCCGCGAAGACGCTCTTTGCCACGCACTACCACGAGCTGACGGTGCTGGGCGAGGAGCTGCCGAGGGTACAGAACGTCCACGTCGCGGCCGACGAGCGCGACGGCGACGTGACCTTCCTGCGGACCGTCGAGGACGGCCCGACCGACCGCTCGTACGGGGTCCACGTCGCCGACCTGGCCGGCGTCCCCGACCCGGTCGTCGACCGCTCGCGGGAGGTGCTCGACCGCCTGCGCGAGGAGGAGGCCATCGAGGTCCGGGGCAGCGACTCCGGCTCGGGCACCACCCAGGCCGTCTTCGATCTCAGCTCGGGACAATTCCAGAGCAGTGCGGACACAGCGAGTGGAGACGCTGCGACGGCAGACGGCGGAGCGGTCGGGCCTGCGGACGCCGCCGAGACGCGCGACGCAATCGCCGAGCAGTTCGGCGAGGATGCCGACACGGTACTCGAAGCGCTCGCGGAGTTGGACGTCGACGAGACGCCACCCGTCGAACTGATGGCCAAAGTCCAGCAGTGGCAAGAAAAGCTACAGGAGTGACTCACCGATCGATATCCCGAGAAGGCTCACTATCAGCCATTGCGACGAGAAGTACTTAAACGGGAGACGGTCTCGGCCGAGAATCGCTATCGGCCGCGAGCCAGCGGTTCACAGAGCGCCCACTCGTCGGCCGCGGG
>ENA-ORCR01000737-ORCR01000737.1-marine-metagenome-genome-assembly--contig:-NODE-737-length-13768-cov-7.033672_pt1 | contig 13768 bp, 11 predicted proteins | sample MGYA00237782_ERZ508514 | MGnify/ENA primary metagenome ERZ508514 (study PRJEB26185, sample SAMN06268960) | marine metagenome | isolation source: Eden Landing Ponds, San Francisco, CA, USA | place...
CAGCTCGGGCGCGAGCACGCTCATCACCGTCACGATGATGACCGCCAGCGCCGGGAGTACGAGCAGAACGACGAACAGCTCCGCGAGCAGTTCGAGAAATCCCTGGGCTTCGGTGCGGGCCCGGGACTGCCGGTGGGCGAGCATTCTGCCCTCCAGTCTGAGGAACTGCTCGACGGCGTCGGGGCCTGTCGCGGCGTGTTCGCGGAATTTGAGGAGGAACGGGGCGAGCGCGTCCCGCACCGACTCCGAGATGGGCGTCTCGTCCAGCCAGCGGGCCTGTGCGAACTGCGTGTCGGCGACGACGTAGGCGTCCTCGCCGCCGTCGAACAGCCTGTCCTTGGTCCGGGCGAGCACCTGTGGTTCGGCGAGCCCGTCCGCCGCGGTTGCCATGGCCGGCGTTCACACAGGACCGCCATGAGTGTTGCCCACGACGGCGCGGCCGTCGGCGTGGCAGGCGCTAGGCGAGAGTGACCGAGGCAGAAACGGCGACGGCCGACCGGGGACGGCCGCCGATGCGGCGAGTGGGAATGTCGGTGCGGTCGTCAGTACTCGTGGAGCGGGCGCTGTCGAATCTTCGTCCGGAGGTCGGCGAGCGAGGGGTCGTCCTCGCCGACGAACTGCTGACAGACGGTGTGGACCTCTTCGCGGGAGATTTTGACGTTGCCCTGCTCGATTACGTCCGCGGGGCGCTCGCGGAGTTCGCGGATGGTCCCAACGGCCAGCAGGAACGGGATGGCCCACGCCGAGAGCGTGTTGCCGCGGGTCTCCGGCATGGCTTCGAGCCACTGGTGGGCGTCGTCGAGGTAGCCCTCGGCGCGCCGGGTGACCTGCTCGATGACCGGGACCAGCGCGTCGACGTTGTCGGGGTCGCCCACGTCGCTGTGGTCGAGACCCTGCTCGTGGAGCAACTCCAGCGGGAGGTAGACGTTGTTCTCCTCCTCCATGTCGGTCGCGGCGTCCTTCGCGACGTTGACGAGCTGGAGCAACAGCGCGAACGAGCGGGCGTTCTCCTCCATCTGTGTCACCTGCTCGTCGGTGGCCTCGTGGGAGACGAGGCCGGTGACGAGCGTCCCGACGGTCCCGGCGGCGTACCAGCAGTACTCCTCCAGTTCGTCGAGGGTCTTGATGCGCAGACCGCCGGCGTCGGCGTAGCGGTCGACGAACATCGCCATGCCGTCGACGAGTTCGCGGACCGGCCCGCGGATGGCCCGCGTGGAGTGGTCGTCGAGCGTGCGGAACACGTCGACGACCCGACCGGCGTTCGCGACGACCTCCCAGTCGGCGTCCGTCGTCGCCGGAATCCACTCTCCGACGGCGTCGTGAAACGCCGCGATGGACGTCCCGTTCGACGGTTCGAGGACGCGGCTGTACGTCCGGAGCAGTTCGGCCTGGACCGCTGGCGGCAGGTGACCGGCGTCTTCGATCGTATCGGCGACGCGACAGAGGAGATAGCCCAGACAGATGTCTCGGGCCATCGGTTCGTTGAGTTCCGAAATCGTCAGACTAAACGTCCGCGACACGCGGTGAACGGCATCGTAGCACCACTCGACGTCTTCCGAAGACGACCGGCCTGTGTGGTTTTGAGACATTCCCGACATCCGGGGTAGGGCACACGGTGATAAAAATGGGACGGCTACAGCGTCGGTCGCCGGCCGCGCTCGGCGGGCGGGTCCGACAGAATCACCTGTTCGGAGTCCGAACGGCAGGTATGGTTGCTCGACAGAGCGGGAGGCCGCTGCCGTGAACGCACAAGACGCGCTCGTGCTGTCGCTGACGGTCATCGCCGTCGTCGTGCTCCCGGGGCTGGCGAACTGGGCGCTCAGCGCGCTCGGCCACCCGTGGGTCGGGAGCGCCGTCTGGGCGCTCGGCTACGGCCTCGGCGTCGTGTTCCTCTGGTACGAGTGGATCCGCCCCCTGGACATCACCGGCCCCGACGGCGTCGAGCGGAGCGAAGACGCCGGCGAGTAACGACGCCGATTTCACAGGCCGGCCGCCGCCGACCCGAACCGGTCGGTGGAGCGCTGTCTGAAATCACATACAACACCTGTTGTACCTTCGAGCAACACTTATTGCGCTCGTCGGTCGAACGTTCCATATGGCCAACGAGACGCTCGGCGACGGGTCACCGGGGACGGGGGCTCGCGCCGGCTGGACGCGCGAGCAGGCGGGCCGAATCGAGCGGACGGCGGACACCGTCGCGCCCATCGTCTACCCGCCCGAGACCGACCAGATTCCCGCGGTCCACATCTGGGACACGTGGTTCCTCCGGGAGCGCGACGGCACGCTCGCCTCGGTCGACGGCTACCGCGTCTGCTTCTCGCTGACGGCTCCCTCGGACCTCCTGCCGGGCAAGCGCCACGACGTGGCGACGATTCGGTGTTTCTACTCCGACGACGGACGGAACTGGAACGACGCCGGCCCGGTGTTCGAGGGCGCGCTCGGCCAGCGCCAGTGGGCCGGGTCGGCACTGTACGACGACGACGGGGGCGTCTATCTGTTCTACACCGCGGCCGGCGAGGAGGGGAGCGAGGACCTGACCTACACCCAGCGCATCGTCGGCGCGAGCGGCGGGCGCATCGACACCGCCGGCGGCTTCGACCTCTCCGGGCCGTGGATCCACCACGAACTGCTGACGCCGGACGGCGAGCGATACGAGCGCGAGGACCAGTCCCGCGGGATGATCTACACCTTCCGGGACCCGTGGTTCTTCGAGGACCCCGCGACCGGCGAGACGTGGCTCCTGTTCGAGGCGAACACGCCCGTCCCCGAGGGGAGCGACGCCTGCGACGGTGACGCCGCGCTCCAGGAGTTCAACGGCAGCGTCGGCGTCGCCCGCTCGCCGACGGGTGACCCGCTGGAGTGGGAGCTCGCTGACCCCCTGCTGGACGCCGTCTGCGTGAACCAGGAACTCGAACGCCCCCACGTCGTCTACCGCGACGGCCTGTACTACCTGTTCGTCTCCAGCCACCTCCACACGTTCGCGCCGGGACTGGAGGGGTTCGACGCGCTGTACGGCTTCGTCGCCGAGGAGCTCCGGGGCGAGTACGTCCCGCTGAACGACTCGGGCCTGGTCGCCACGAACCCCGAGAACGCGCCGTTCCAGTCGTACTCGTGGATGGCCTTCCCCCACGGCGAAGAGGTGCTGGTCCAGAGCTTCTTCAACTACTACGACTTCGCCGGCGAGACGCTGGACGAGATCGCGCACCTCTCCGAGGCGGAGCAGATGCGCCGCTTCGGCGGGACGCTCGGCCCGACGCTCCGACTCGACGTAGAAGGGGCGCGGACGCGCATCCGCGGCGCGCTGGGTCACTGGCACATTCCGCTGGCCGGGGAGGAACTGCCGCCGACGGACCGCGAACTGATTCGGCGCGGAACCGCGAACGAGGGCGACGCCGGGGACGGGAGCTACGGCGCGCGACCGACCGACGGCGACGCCGGAAGCGAGTAACGGGCCCGCTGCGCCGCACACGACGCTATCGCTCCCACGCCTCTACAGCACCCCGCTTACCGCTCCCACGCGCGCTGTAACTCCCACACGTTCAGCGACGCGACCGTCGCCCGCCCGCCCTCGGCCGCCAGCGAGACGCCGGTGGCGTCCTCGCGGGTGGGATAGACGCGGCTGGTCAGGCAGTGGCGCTCGTTGGCGAACACCTCGACGACGCTCCCGTCGACGAAGACGCGCAGCGACAGCGGCGCGTCGTACGGCGTAACGCGCATCGACTGCGTGTCGACCGTCGCCTGGGGGTTCTCGCTCGAACTGGTCCTGTCGACGGCGACCTCGCTCTCGGAGGTGTAGCGGATCGGCGTCCGCTCGGTCCCGTCGGGCGATTCGAGGACCCGGAGTTCGACGGCCTCGGCGTCCTCCAGACGGACGGTCGCGCGCAGTTCGAACGTCCGGCTGTCGACCGGCAGGCGCTCCGTGTCGCCCGGGCCGAGCCGCACCGCGTCGCGGCTCGTCTCGTCCCCGCGAAGCTCGGTGAGTTCGGGGGCCGGACGCTGGCAGAGGCCGCCGTCGTCGGCCAGCGACAGTTCCCGGGGCAGCGACAGCGCGCCGGACCAGCCGGCGTCCCACTGGGCCCCGAGGTCGCGGGCCTCGGGAAGCCAGCCCCAGGTCAGGACGCGGCCGTCGTCCGTCCACATCGACTGGGGGGCGTAGAAGTCGCCGTGGTCGAGCTTGTCGCGGCGCTCGGCGTCGAACTCGCCGTCCTCGTAGGTCCCGAGGAAGTACACCACGTCCTCGTAGTTCGAGACGTGCAGGAGCTGTCGGTCGCCGAAGTCGAGCAGTTCGGGGCACTCCCAGACGGTGCCGGCGGTGTCGCGGTCGCCGGCGAGTATCGGCCCGCGGTACTCCCAGTCCCGGAGGTCGGCGGACTCGTACAGCAGCGCCGCGCCGCCGCCGCCCTCCATGCCGGCCCCGATGAGCTGGTACCAGGTCCCGTCCTCGCGCCAGACGCAGTGGTCCCGGAACTCGCCCTCCCAGTCCTCGGTCCGGAGCACCTCCGGGTCGGTGGGCAGTTCCTCGATGATGGGGTTCTCGGGGTCCTTGTCCCACGAGGTGAGGCCGTCGTCGGCCGCGGTCGCGATACAGGGGAGCTGTCGCTTGTCCCGGCCGCCGGTGTACAGGACGGTGGCGACGCCGTCGTCGTCGACCGCACAGCCCGACCAGCAGCCGTCGCGGTCCGGGCCGTCGGGCGAGGGCGACAGCGCAACCGGGCGGTCCTCCCAGTGGACGAGGTCGTCGCTGACCGCGTGGCCCCAGTGGATGGTGCCGTGGAACGGCCCGGCGGGGTTGTACTGGTAGAACAGGTGATAGCGGCCGTTCCAGTGGATGAGTCCGTTCGGGTCGTTGAGCCAGTTCGCGGGCGGGGTGACGTGATAGGCCGGGCGGTTCGGGTCGTCGGCGAGGCGCTCGCGCCACCGACCGAGCGCCGCGGCGTCCGCCGGTCGGCCCGTCAGCGGGTGGCGCTCGCCGTCCGCGAGGTACGCGAGCGAGTTCTCGACCAGCGTCTCGCGGTTCATCCGACACACGTCGTGGGTCGGCTGTGCGAACGCCACCGACGAGCCGATGCCGAGCACGCGTCCGTCGCCCGGTTCCCACGAGACGACCGCCATTTGCGAGACCGCGTCGCGCTCGCCGCGGAGCGTGCTCGCGAGCACGTCGCCGGACTCAGGCAGGACAGACTCGTAGCGCGCGTACGGGGCGGTGACGCCCGCGCCGCGGGTGTGGACCCGAAGCGTGTCGAAGTCGTCCTGTATCGGGTGGTCGGCGTACAGCGACTTCCAGAGGTGCCCGGTCGGCTCCGCGATTTCCTCCCACCCGGTCGCGTCCGGGCCGACCGCGTCGATACCGAGCGATTCGACGGCGGCCATCGACCGGAGCGTCAACAGTAGCGTCCCGCCGTCGCGGACGTACTCGGACAGCGCCGCCGCGCGTTCCTCGGGCAGCGCTCGCTCGTCGAAGCGCTCGTCTCGATGCCACCAGAGCACGTCGTAGTCCGTCGGCGTGACCTCGGCGAGCGGTCGGCGGTCCGCGTCCTCGAACGCGTCACTACACCAGTCGTACGCCGCCCGCTGCTCGTCCGTACAGGAGTCGGCGTACAGACAGCCGACGCGTCGCGACTGCGCCATTGGCCGAGGGTGGTCGTGTGAGACGTAAAAACATTCGGTAACCGTTTCTGCACTGCCGTGATCGAGACTGCACGATCGGGGTGAGGATCGGTGCTCTCTGCGGCCTGTTACTGCCGTGCCGCGGCTACGAGCGGTGAGAGCGCAGTAGAACGGGATCGCGATCAGTGGACGCGGGCGCTGCGGGCCTCCGGCTTCCAGTCGATGACCGTGTCGTGGCAACTGGGACAGACGAACTCCGTGAGCTTCGTCGTCTGGTCGTTGTACGACATCCGTGTGCCGCAGTTGGGGCAACGCATTATAACTGTATATACTTAATTAAAGACTATAAGCTTTCCCCCGATCGGAGGCGAGACGGCCTGACGGCCGGAAATTGTGGCATTTCATCACATGGATCTAGAGATGAGTTAACACTGGTCGTGGAACGCACTACGATTCGGGCGCCGTCGGATCCAGGTTCGGGTCGGCGTCGTCGAGCGTCCGTTCGATGTCCGTGAGGTCGGCTGGATCGGCGGGAGCGGGCGTGCCGGCGGCGAGGCCGGCGTCGGTGTCCGGACGGGGTCGGTCGTCGAAACGGTCGTCGGTGCCCACGCTCTCGCCTTCGATCCGGGCGCGCGCTCGCTCGATGCGATACTCGACGGCGTCGAGTTCGACCTCCAGGTGGTCGACCGCGTCGGGGTAGCAGTCGCGCGCGGCGTCGAGGGCCGACTCGAACGCCTCCTTGGCCGACTCGTAGTCCTCCAGCGCGACCTCGGGTCGGCCGGCGTCCGCGTACCAGTCGCCCGCCTCCATCGCGTCGGTGGCGACGGTCCGCCGGGCGGCGACGAGATTCTGGGCGACGGCGCTCAGGCGGTCGCGAACCTTCTCGGGGTCGCCCGCGAACCGCCGCTCGTCCGCGCCCCAGTCGAGTTCGAGGACGGCGCGGTACGCCTCGAGGGCGTCGGTCCAGTGCGCCGCGGCCTCGGCCGGGTCGTCGGCCCCGATGGCGGCGTTGTCGGCTTCGACGGCGAGTCGGAGCGGCGACTGCGAGAGCGCGTCGAGGACGCTGTCGAGTCGCTCGCGCTCGGCCCGGATCGCGTCGGCCTCGGCGAGCAGTTCCGCCGGCGCGGCGAGTATCGCGTCGTACTCGGTTCGCGCGTCCTCGTAGGCCTCGTAGGCCGCCTCGAACGCCCCGTCGCGCCAGTGGGTCTCGGCGGCGTCCGCCGCCCGCCGGGCGCGGCTCCGACGGACGTCGGTGAGTATCTCGGCGTGGCGCTTTCGTACTGTTCTGACCCGCCGTTCGAGGGCGCTCGCGCCGTCGGTCGCCCCGAAGTCCGCGGCCGTCTCGCCCGCCTCGTCGAGGCGCTCGGCAGCGGTCTCGACCGCGGTCAGCGCCGCGTCGTACTCGCCGCGGTCGCGCCGCTCGGTCGCCGTCACCAGCGTTCGCGTCGCCTCGTCGAGGATGTTCTCGACGTGGACCCACGCCTGGGTCGCGTGCGAGAGGTACGCCGTCAGCTCGAGGAGCCCCTGTTTCCCGCAGTAGACGTGCCAGACGGTCCCGTTCCCGCGGCGGATCGTACAGCGGCCGTGACTCAGCCCGGTCTCGCCGTCCACCTGTTCGATCTCGGCGTAGGGCAGCGTGAACCGTCTGTCCCCGTCGCCGTCCCCGACCAGCACGAGGAGCCGTTTGTCGGTCGCGACGCCGACCATTCGATAGCCCCGACTCGGCTGGACCGCCTCGGTCTCGTCGCCGCGTTCGATCTCCAGCCCTCGCTTCGCGCTGGTGAGGACGAACCGCGGCCTCTCGCGGTCGTCGAGCGCCGCCGCTGCCGGCGCGTCCCGGAGATAGCCCGACGAGAGCAGCCCGCCAGCGCCCGTCTCGGTGAGGGCGTCGGGGAGTTCGCCATCAAAATTATCTAAATTGATAATATCGCCCATTATCTGGTCAGAAAACGTCTGAGGACTTGATATTCACTTATCTATTCTGATACTGAATGGGTAAAATAAGCCCGCTCGTACCGAGATAGATCGCCCGTGACCGGTCACGGCTACTGATCTACGAGGACGGACGAGCGCGCTCGTCTGCCGGCCGACGGACGCGCGTCTGACTTGGCTTTAGGTGTCAGGTCGGCGTAGCCGGGTGTATGCCTCGTGTCCGTCTCGGTGGGGAGTCGAACGGGCCAGCGAATCGACGCCCACCGACCACAGAACGTCACGTTTGCATCGACACCGACGTGTTCGAGAGCCTCTCGAAGAAACCGTGGGTCGACAGTCCCCTGTCGCGGCCCCGAATCGAGCGCTGGCTGAACTGCTGGCAGAGCCGTTAACTGTTCTCGACGAGTCGCGCCGCGATGCGCTGTGCGCCGACCGTCGGCGCGACGTCCGGTTCGTCGGCGGCGATGGCCTCGATCTCGCGGTTCAGTTCCGCGCTGAGGCGCTCCTCGAACTCCTCGACGATGCCGGGGATACAGGCCATGCCGCCCGTGAGGACGATGGGCCGGTCCAGCGCGAGCTGGTAGACCTTCATGTAGTCGTTCGCCAGTTCCGGGAGGAAGGTGTTGGCGAGCTCGTCGACCGCGTCGTCGACGTACTCGTCGACCGCGTCCATGACGGAGCGCTCGATGGTGAACTCGTGCGAGCCGCCGCCGGGCTGCTGGATGATGTCCGTGAACGGCTCGAACTCGACGAAGTCGGCGTGTTCCTCCTTGTACTCCCGGGCGGTCTGCGTGTCGATGTTGACCCGTCCCTGGGTCTCCTCTTCGACGTAGTTCGCGATCATGCGGTCGACCTCGTTGCCCGTCACGGCCCCCGTCGTGAACGGCGAGAGCTGTTCGCCGCGCCGGTAGGCGGAGGCTTCGAGGTTCGTCGAGCCCATGTTGACCGCGAGGAATATCTCGTCGATGGCTTCGAGGTCGTCGCCGAAGGCCGGAATCGCGCCGCAAAGCGACTCAGGGTAGCTTTCGACGAGGTTCAGGCCGATGGAGGAGTCCTCGATGACGCCACGGAGGTTGTCGAGTCCCGCGGGGTTGTCGATGGTCGGGATGGCGTAGACGACGCCGCTGTTGGCCGGGATGTCGTTCTCCTCGATGACCGCCTCGAAGAACGTCTTGGTCATCTCGGCGCGGTCGGCGTCCTCGGGCAGCCCGGACCGGAGCATGTACTGGACCCGGTCGGGGTACTCGCGGGCGGCCTCCTCCCCGTAGAGCACCTTCTCCTCGCCGGTCAGCGCGTCCTCGTAGGTCGCCATGCACGTCAGCGTCTTGACAATTCTGTTCTCCGTGCCGTGTTCCCCCGGGAGGGCGATGACAGTCCGCGTGCTGCCGAGTTTCACCCCGACCGGAACTGCCGCGCTCCCGCCGGACGGCGCGGCGGATTCGCCCCCCGCGTCGTCCGCGTCGTCGTCGCTCATGTACGGTGGTGGTTATCGACGGCCCGGTATATATCCTCCCCTCAAGTATCAGCGCTGATATAGTGGTCGCAGAAATCTGACGGGCGAGTTACACACACTCCGGTCGGGCGGAGAAACCGGTTCGAGGGCCGCGGCTCACGTCATCGCCGTGAGCTTCGCGACGTACACCAGGCTCAGCATGTGGTCGTCGACGCTCAGGTCGTTGTCGTCGTTGGTGGCGGACTCGTCGATTCCGAGCAGGTAGTCCGAGAGGTCGGCCTGCACCTCCGAGGTGATCCAGTCGATGGACTCGTAGTAGTCGAGCGCCTCGTCGGCCCCCTGATAGCCCGAGTGCATCAACAGGAACTCCAGCCACTCGAAGACGACGAACTCCGCGGCGTAGGTCTCGGGGAGCGATTCGAGGTAGGGCTTCTCCTGGCTCTCCCCGCCGAGGAACGGGAGCAGTTCGCGGTACAGCCCCGAGCGGAAGGAACTCCCCGCGAGCACCTCCTCGTCGGCGTCCTCGAGGCCCACGTCGAGGTCCGTCGGGTCGGGCACGTCCTCGCCCATCCCGTTGCCCGACTCCCCGCGCTCGCGAGCCATCTTCCGGAGCTCGTCGAGGTCGTAGTCGCGTGGGTTGATCGTCATGATACTGTCCGTTTAACGCACACAGTCATAAATCTTGCACACCGTCTGACGACCGTCTTGCGCGCGTTCCCGGGCGTTCCCGCGACCGGCCGCCGCCGTCTCCGAATTGCGGCCGTTGATAATCGGGACCGTATTTTTATAGTGGCGCGGCCTCGACCTGAGGACACTTAGACGATGAACCGGCAATCAGAAACCGGTCCGGCCCGCTTCTGCGTGACCAACGCGAAAGGCGGGACCGGAAAGACGACAGTCGCCATCAACGTGGCCGGAGCGCTGAACGACCGCGGGCGGGACGTCCTCTTTATCGACCTCGACCCGCAGGGCAACGCCACGGAGGGCGTCGGCCTGGTCGACGAGTACGACGCCGAACCCCCGACGCTGTTCGACGCGCTGACCGGCGACCCGTCGGCGCTCGGCGACCTCGTCGTCGAGGGCGAGGAGATGGACGTCATCCCGTCGAGCATCGACATGCTCCAGGCGGAACACGAACTGACGATCGCGGACCTCATCGCTCGCGTCAACGCTCGCGGCGGCGGCGTCGACCCGGACGCGCTGGCCTCCTTCGCCATCAACGTCACGCCGGAGATGGTGACGGGGTCGCACGCGCTCGACACGCTCGACCGGGCGCTCGACACGCTCGACCGAGCGTACGACTACGTCGTCATCGACTGCCCGCCGTTCTACGGGAAACTGACCGACACGGGCATGTACGCCGCACAGAACGTCCTCATCCCGGCGCTGACCGAGGCGACCTCCGAGCGCGCCATCGAACTGCTGATGGACCAGACGGCCGCGATGGAGCGCCAGACCGACGCGTCGATACGCACGCTCGGCGTCGTCGCCAACCGCGTCGAGACGACCTCCGAGGACGAGACGATGCTGGAGTGGTTCAACATGGCGTTCCCGGACAGCCCCGTCTGGGAGGTCCGCAAGCGGGTCGCCCTGCAGCGGGCCTTCAGTTCGGGACAGTCGATATTCGCGACCGAGGAGTCGTGTGACATGGCGGCGGTCTTCGAAGACATCGCGGCGGAACTGGACGAGCAGTTCGGATTCACGGAGAACGAGGTAACAGCATGAGTGACGACGAACGAATGGACAGGGCGGAGCGCATCCGCCGGATGCGCGAGGGGAACAAGGCCGAAACCACCGACGACGGCGAGGCGTCGACCGACGCGGACGACGCGGCTGCCGACGCCGCCGACGAGTCGGACGACTCGTTCACCGACGACAGCGACCTGCTCACGGGCGAGGTCGAGGACGCGGACCCGGCCGATGCCGCGAGTGACGCGGACACGGCCGAGTCCGATGACGGTGGCGACGATGCCGTCGCCGCCGCACAGCGCGCGGCCGAGGCGTCCGCGCAACTGGCCGGCGCGAGCGGCGACACCGCCGTCGACCAGCCAACCGACGACCTCTCGGTGTCGGCCAACCCGATGCAGGGACCGACCGGCGTCGAACTGCCGGACCAGGAACTCATCGAGGAGGCCATGGAGTCGAGTACGGCCGCCACGGCCGAAGGGGCGTCCCGCGCCGCCGCGCTGGACGACGAGGAGAGCACGCAGACCGAGGAACTGGTCCGCGTCCTCGAGTTCGCGCTCGGCGAGGAGTACTACTGCATCGACATCGAGTACGTCGAGGAGATCGTCAAGCGCGACACCGTCACGCGCGTGCCGAACACGGACGACTACGTCGAGGGCGTCGTCGACCTCCGCGGGCAGATCACGACCATCCTCGACCCCAAGGAGATGATGGACATCGACGACGATGGGACCCAGAACCTCATCGTGGTCTTCGACCCGGGCGTGTTCGAGGAGCAGGGCGCGATGGGCTGGATCGTCGACGAGGTCCGGCAGGTCGTCCCCGTCGCCGAGTCGGACGTCAACACTGCACCCGTCGACGGCGAGTACATCAACGGCGTCGTCGACCGCGACGACGAGAGCGACTTCGTCATCTGGGTCGAACCGGACGAGGTGCTCGCCGACGCGACCCAGACCGAGTCCGACTGACTCTCCCTATCTCTCCTCTTCGAGCGCCTCGTCGTCGAGACGCAGTTCCTCGCGCACGAGGTCCACGGCGTTCTCGACGGCTCCGACCGTCCCGAGGTAGCCCGCGCCGACGGTCGTCTTGAGCGCTAGCGCGGCCGGACCCGTGACGACGGAGGGGCCGACCTTCGCGACCGCGTCGTCGCCGACCGAGACGAGCCACCCCGGCACGTCGAACTGGTAGCGCGCGAGCCGCGGCCTGAACTCCCCCTCGCCGTCCCGCCGGTGGTCGACGAGCGCGCGGACGTTGTCGGCGGCGACGCGGGCCTCGCGGACGGCGGCCGACGCGCTCGCCGGCACGGCCTCGCCGTCGCCGTCGACGACCCGGACGGCGTCGCCCACCCCGAACGTCGCGTCGCCGAGCCGGAGGTCCGCCCGGACCACGGGCCGGTCGTCGTCCATCGCCGGCGACCCCGTGATGCCCCCGGTCCAGACGAACTGGGCCGCCGCCAGTTCCGACCCGTCGTCGAGCGTAATCGCGTCGGCGTCGGCCCCTCGGACGCCCGTCCCGGTGCGGACGGTCACGCCGGCGTCGACCAGCGCGTCGTGAACTGCGTCCTGAAACACCGGCGGGAACGACGGGGCCACGTTGGCTTCCTGTTCTAACAGCACGACCTCGATGTCCCGCCCCTCCCGCATCTCGGCCAGTTCGCCGGCGACCTGCACGCCCGAGAGGCCCGCGCCGCCGACGACCGCCCGGTCGCCGTCGCCGAGTTCGAGGAAGTGCTCGCGGATGGTCCGGGCGTGGTCGAGTCGCTTCAGCGGCGTCGCGTGCTCGCGCACACCCGGGAGGTCGTAGTACGCGGTCTCTGCTCCCAGACACACCGCGCCCACGTCGTACGATAGCGTCTCCGAGCCGTCGAGCGTCGCGACGCCGGCGTCGGCGTCCACGTCGGTGACCGCGGCCCGCCGGACCTCGCAGTCCAGGACCTCGTCCAAGCCGACGGTGATCTCGTCCGCCAGCGACGGCCGGCGGATCACCCGGTGGAGCTCGTGCTGGACGAGGTGTGACTCCTGTTCGTCGACGACGACGAGCGAGACGCCGTCGGGGAGGGTCTGTTCGAGTTTCCTGGCCAGCGTCAGGCCGGCGTATCCGGCTCCGAGGACGGCGACGCGCATTGTAGGCGGCAGTTAGGGCGGCGCGGGGTTAACCCTGTGCCCGGTCGGTCGCAACCGGTCCGTCTCAGAAGAGCGCCTCGTCCTCGTCCAGAACCTGCGCCGGGCCGCCGACCTCCCAGACGCGCGTGTCGACGCCGCAGTCGGCGACCGTCTCCTCGACGCGGTCGACGTGCTCGGCCGTGGTGTTGACGTAGACGCTCGCGCCCGTGTCGACGGAGAAGTACACCGGGACGTCCTCACTGTTTCGGAGTTCGCGGACGGCGTTGAAAATCTCGATGGTGCGGGGCTGCCAGTACACCCAGCCGGCGGGGCCGGTCATCGTCGCCGCGGCCAGCGACAGCGAGTCCTTCTCGGCGATCTCGAACGTCCGGTGGAAGTCGGCGTCGTACAGCGCGTCCCGCATGTCCGATATCTGGCCGTGGATGTGGGCCATCCGCGACTCGAACATGTGGCTCTCGGCGGCCTCCCTGTGGGCCTCCTCGGTCTCCTTGTAGGAGGGGACCATCCCGGCGACGACGCGGAGGTCGTCTTCGAGGTCGGTCTCGATGCGCTCGCTCCGGCAGTCCCGGTCGTTCATCCCGGTCCGCAGGTGCGAGAACGCGCCGGTGACCGCGCGAGCGGCCGACGAAGAGCCGCGGCGGGCGACCGTCGAAATCTCCGGTCGGGTCATGTCAAGCCCGGCGGCCTCGACCAGCGCCATCGCCGCGGCGGCGAAGCCGGACGACGAGGAGCCAAAGCCGATGTTCGTCGGGAAGTCGTTGGCCGACTCGAAGCGCACGCCGTGGTCGATGCCGGCGAGGTCCCGGACGTGGTCGACGACGGCGTCGATGCGCTCGGCCCCGCGGCCCGTGACCTCCTCGCCGTCGATGACGTACACGTCCTCTTCGCGGTCGGGTTCGAAGGCCGCGGTCGTCTTCGAGTGGCTCGGCGCGGTACAGACGGAGATGCTGTCGTGGTACGGCAGGCG
>ENA-ORCR01000738-ORCR01000738.1-marine-metagenome-genome-assembly--contig:-NODE-738-length-13695-cov-3.882582_pt1 | contig 13695 bp, 15 predicted proteins | sample MGYA00237782_ERZ508514 | MGnify/ENA primary metagenome ERZ508514 (study PRJEB26185, sample SAMN06268960) | marine metagenome | isolation source: Eden Landing Ponds, San Francisco, CA, USA | place...
GTCCTGGGAATCTGCCAGCGAGCCGATGATCGCACCGAGGCCACAGAACAGTGCGACGCCGAACACGACGTATCCCACGAGGAGCGCGACGACCGTGGGTGAGAGCTGTATCGTCGCCGGAGTGAGCAGGACCACGAGGACGAGCAACATCAGTGCCGCGAGGCCGATGACGACGACGTTGACGGCTGTCTGCGCCAGTAACCACTCCGTCCGGGAGAGCGGCGTCGTCGCCAGTTTCTCGAAGCGGTTGCCGTCGCGATGGCGCGCCACCTCGCTCCCGACCCGAGAGAGTGGGGTGAAGAGGACGACAACCGCCAGATAGCCCGGGACGTAGTAGATGGCCGGTTCGGTGAACAGCCCACCGCCGGTGGGCTGGGTCTGTACGAGCGCCCCGAAGATGACGACGATCAACAGCGGGAAGAAAAACGTGAAGAAGACGGCCGTCCGGCGGCGGAGAAACGAGTGCCAGCCCGCGCGGACCGACGCCGTGATTCGGCCAACGCCGGTCATCGGTCTCCCTCCCCGGCGCCGACGGCAGCGGGGTCGCGGGCCTCCCCGCTCGCCCGAGCATCACGCGCGTACTGGGTTGCCTCGCCGCCCGCGAGTTCGAGATAGACGTCTTCCAGGTCCGGTTCGCTCCAGGAGAGCGCGTCGTAGCTCGCGCCCGCGTCCGCGAGCGCGTCCACGACGGCTCCGATCGCTTCCGGTGGCACGTCCCTGACGACGAGCGAGTCGCCGGACCGCTCGACCGGATACGAGAGGGCGAGCGCGTCGGCCTCTGCGTCGGTCTCGACCACCAGGCGGCTCTCGCCGCCGTACTCGGCAACGAGCGCGTCGGGGTCGTCCGCGGCGACGAGTCGCCCGTCCGCGAGCAGACCGACCCGGTCGGCAAGGCGGTGGGCCTCCGCCATGTCGTGGGTCGTGAGGAAGATCGTCGTTCCACCGGCGGCGAGCGATTCGAGGAGGTCCCAGAGCGCCCGACGACCCGCGGGGTCGATGCCCGTCGTCGGCTCGTCGAGGAACAGGAGGTCGGGATCGTTCACCAGGGCCGTCCCGAGGCAGGTACGCCGTTTCTGGCCGCCGGAGAGGTTCTCGTACCAGGTGTCGCCATCGTCTGTCAGGCCGACGTCCGAGAGGACCGCCTCGACGGGCCGGCTGTCGTCGTAGAGCCCCGCGTAGTACTCGAGGAGTTCGCGGGCGGTGAGTCGCTCCGGCGGGTCGAACGCCTGCGGGAGGAGCCCGATCCGTTCGCGGTCGACCCGGCGCGGGTCGGTCCCGAAGACGGACACGGACCCCTCGGCGTCGGTCGTCCCGGTGAGTGACCGGACGAGGGTGGTCTTGCCTGCGCCGTTCGGGCCGACCAGTGCGAACACCTCACCCGCGTCCACCGAGAGCGAGACGCCGTCGAGTGCGACCGTGTCGCCGTAGCTCCGGCGCACGTCCTCGGCGACGAACGTCGCTGTCATGTCCGAACGCTACACCGCTGCTCGCAAAGTCGGTTCGGTTCCGAGGCGGTCGACGGTCGGGGCGTGACGGGCGACGGTCGGTGGCGGGTGTGCGGCGGGAGGGCTGCACGTCAGCGGAGGGGCAGCGGGCTGCGGGCGTCAGCGGAGGGCTGCACGTCAGCGGAGGGGTTGGCGGGGAGCGGGCGTCAGCGGAGGACTGCACGTCAGTGGAGGGGCAGCGGGGAGCGGGCGTCAGCGGAGGGGGTGGGCGCCGGAGCGGGCGTCCGCGCAGGGGTGGGTGAGGGGAGCTTCACCGTTCGAGTCGATCACGCCGTCGGCGGTGTGTGGTCGGGCGGCGGCGTCTCGGCGGCGCCGTCGCCGCCCTCGCCCTGCCAGCGGGCGGCGAGGACGAGCGTCCCGGTGCCGAGGCCGAGGAGGACGACGGCGAGTCTAAGCAGCCCGCCGGCCACCGGGATCAACGAGAGGGTTTCGACGCCGAGGACGCCGAGGGCGAGCGCGGCCCAGCGGCTCTCGACGTCCGCGGCGGCGAGCACGCGCGTTCCCACGAGGAATTCACCGTAGATCAGGCCGATCCAGACCGCCAGCGTGAAGACCGCGCCACCGGCCAGCGCCAGCGGGATGCCCACGATAGTCATCGCGACCGCGATCAGCACGGCCGGCACTGCCACGAGCGTCGCGACGCCCGCCGCGGCGGCCCGAACCGGCTCGTCCGTCACGGTACCGACGAGCGCTGCCGTGAACTCGGGGAAGAGGACGAGCAGGAGCGCACCCACGACGAGGCCGGTCAGGCCAGTGACGACGCTGACCAGGGCCGACGGGACGAACCAGACCGCGTCCTCGAACCCGCCATCGAGGCCGACGACGCCGAACTCCCAGCCATGGGTCGACTCGTGGACGACGCTCCCATCGACGGTGGCGCCGGCCGCACGGTCCAGCGACTCGCCGTAGCGGACGTCGCCGCCGACGACGGCACCGTCTTCGAGGCGAACCGTCTCCGTGCCGGCGACGTCGCCATCGACGGCCCCGGCGATGGAGACCGAACCGGCGGCGGCCTCGACGTCCCCGTCGATGGTCGCGTCGGGTCCGACCGTGATGGAGCCGGCAGCGGCTTCGACGGTGCCGCCGACGTGCCCGTCGACGGTGATAGAGCCAGCCGCAGCGCTCACGTCGTCGGTCACCTCGCCGGTGATCCGGACCGATCCGGCCGCGGCGGTCACGTCGCCCTCGACGGTGCCCCGAACGATCACGTCGCCGGTCGCGGCCGAGACGTCGTCAGTGACCGTCTGGTTCGGCCCGACCACGACGTCACCGCCCACCTGCTGGGCACTTGTCGGTGATATCGACGGAGCCGAAGGGAGTGCAACCGCCGCACCCGGGAGGAGCGCGAGCGCGACGGCGAGACTGCACACGAGTGCGACCACCCGCGACGAGCGGGAGTCTGCGGTGAGTGGGACCATGCACGTGGACAGAGACACCACTCTCCGGTAAGTACCGAACGAGACTTTCTGAGTCCGTAGCCCGGGGAAAGGATTAAATAGGAGTTCCCTCGCTCAGAGTTCCGAACGCACGTCGCGGACGATGCCGTCGACGTCGAAGTCGTCGACCTCCTTGTCGTAGACGATTTCGTCGTCGACCGTGACGCGGAAGACGCCGTGATCACCCATCACGAGTTCGAAGCTGTCGAGTTCGGTTTCGAGGCTCGTGAGAATGGCTTCCTGCGTGTCCAGCGCGCGCTCCCTGAACCCACAGGGGACGCAATACTCCAGCGTGACGTGTGTCATACCCGTACTCAGAGCGACGCGGGCATAAGGTGTTGGTCGCTCGGACGGGGAGCGCGGGCCGGGTGTGGCGAGTGTTCAGTCCCGACCGAACGGCCGCCACCACAGCAGTGCGACAGTCACGACGAAGACGACCGTCGAGATGCCGTAGGAACCGTCGGAGACCGCTGCTGCGATACCAGATCCGCTGCCGACGACACCGGTCGCGAGCGAGGCGAGGACCGGCCAGCTACAGGAGACACACGAGAGCAATCCCAGGACGCCAGTGACCGCAGCACCGTACGCGTCGAGAATCGTCGCGTACACCAGGTACGCGAGCGTGAGATAGCCGAGCAGTTTGTACGGGATGAGGGTCAGCCCGATGCCGCCCCCATTGAAAATGACCACCGGCGACCAGCCCGGCGGGAGGACCCAGGAGATGCGGTAGGTGAGCGGTCCGTGAGCCGGGCCCAGCAGGCCGCCAGTGTAGGCGAGGATGCCGAAGTACGCGACGGCGAGGACGGCCGCGATGCTCCGGTGCCTCCCCGAGCCCGACGCTGGGTCAGTTCTGACGAGTGCCCACAGCGAGACGTTGATCCAGACGAACGGGTAAATCCACAGGCGGAGCCCACGGAGCGAGAGGAGTTCCTGTGAGCCGAGTGCAGCGTACGCGAAGAGGAGGAGCGCCTCCGTGTTGAGGACGAGTGCTCCCCAGAGGAGCGTCTCGCGACGGGGTCGGAGCGAGTCACCGATGGCACTGGTATCGATGGTCGACATGGGTCAGACCGCCAGGGCGTCGACGACGATTGCCACGAGGAGCGCGCCGAGGTAGGCGTTGGATGCGTGGAACGCGCGGAACGCCGCGGACTCGGTGCGCTCGCGGTGCAGGCGGATCACCGCCCAGAGGAAGACGCCCCCGAACAGGCAGGTCGTCAGCGCGTACACCCACCCGAGGTTCGTCAGCGCCGCCAGCCAGACCGCCGAGACGAGCGTCGCCGCGAGGTAGTAGAGGATGTGCTTTCGCGTCTCCGCGTCCCCGCGGACGACCGGCATCATCGGGAAGCCGCCCTTCGCGTAGTCTTCCTTGTAAGCGAGCGCGAGGTTGTAGAAGTGCGCCGGCGTCCAGAGGAAGATGACGCCCGCGAGCGCCAGGCCGGGCACGCCGAACGTTCCGGTCACGGCCGCCCAGCCGATGAGGGCCGGGAGCGCACCGGCGACGCCGCCGATGACCGTGTTCTGGACGGTGTTCGGTTTGAGCACGAGCGTGTAGATGACGCTGTAGAAGAGGATGGCCGACAGCCCGAGCGCTGCCGCGAGCAAGTTCAGCCCCGAGAACACCACGAGGGACGTCGCTGCGAGGGTGATACCGAACGCCAGGGCCCGCCGGACCGGAATCTGGTGGGTCGCGATCGGTCGGTCCGACGTTCGGTCCATCTTCTTGTCTTTCTCGCGCTCGAGGACGTGGTTGAACGTTCCCGACGCGCCGATAGCGAGGACGCCGCCCCCGAGCGTGAGAACGACCATCCTGACCGTCAGTTCCGCGCCACCGGTCGAGGCCAGTGCCATCCCGGCGGCGGCGACGAGACAGAGCAGCCACATGAGGCGTGGCTTCATCAACCGGAAGTACGCCGAGATGGTCGCAGTAACGCGCTTGCCGAGCGGCAGCGTTGCCGGCGGCGTAGTCTGGGTGGCTTCGGTGGGCTCCGCCGTCCCACTCGGACCGGAGTCGTCGACGGCCGAACCCACTTGCACGCCCGGATCGACTGCCCAGCCCTCCTCCGGTGCGTCGGTGGTGTCGGGTTCGAGTTCCCACGCGAGCGCGACGACGAGCGCGCTGAACAGGACCATCCCGACGACGAGGTGGGCGCCGGTCGAGAGGTCGGTCGGCCCGCCTGTGACGACCAGTGCCCCGATACCGACCTGGATCGGAAACAGGACCAACGCGAGCGCGAGCGCCGCGAGCACGCGCCGACGGACGTTGGCCCGCTCACGGACGGCCGAGACTGCGGTGGCGAGTGCGAGGGTGCCCACGAGTACGGCGACGATGCGGTGGCCCCAGGCGATGAGGAGTGCAGGCTCCGAGAGGGTGACCGGCCCCCGACAGACCGGCCACGACGAACACGCTCGCGCGGCGTCGGCGATTGCGGCCGTCGCGCCGGCGACGACGAGCAGGTAGACGCCCATCGCTGTCGCTGCGAGCAACGTCGGAAAACTCGGTCGCCGCGCGCGTTCGAGTAACTCGGAAACCACTGTGTTACTCGGGTTTTGTCCCCTCCGCACTTAGTGTTCGCGCTTCAGTAGCGAGAGCGGCGCTCGGCCGTCGAGAGAGCCGCACACGTTCGGGGAAACAGTCATCCAGGCACGATCATCATTTTTCGGACATGGAAACGGGATTCAGCACGTTAATATGCGGACAATCCAAAGCCCGACATACGAATGAAGGGTAAGCGCGTCGCACCTCTGGCGCTGTTCGCGGTGGCCCTGGCAGCGGTGGCGGTCGAACCCGCCGCCGCACAGTCCGGGGCGAGTTCCACCACTGAACGGCTCATCTGGGACCTGAACAACCAACTGCTGTACATCGCCGTCCCGATCACGGTGCTCGTCGAGGCCATCCTCTTTTATACGGTCTGGAAGTTCCGGAAGAACGAGTCGCCGCTCCCGACCAAGGAGAATCGCCGCCTGGAGATCACCTGGACCATCGCGACGGCCATCATCCTCCTGTTCGTCGGCGTCGCCTCCTATCAGGTGCTCGCAGAGCCGTACGTCACCGCCACGTCCGCCGACGCGGGCATCGACACCGTGGGCGAGAACGAGGAGATTCTCGACGTGCAGGTGACCGCCCAGAAGTACAACTGGCAGTTCTACTACCCCGAATCGGGCGTCACGAACGCGAACACGCTCGTCTTGCCGAACGACCGGCCAGTGCGGTTGAACGTCACGTCGACGGACTGGCTGCACGCGTTCCACGTTCCCGGAATGGGGCTCAAACAGGACGCCTTCCCCGGCCAGTCGAACTACCTGCTCACCAAGCCCACTGACACGGGTAGCTACCAGCTCTACTGTGCGGAGTACTGTGGCGTCGGCCACTCCGAAATGCTCGGGACGGTCGAAGTCCGCAGCCAGGCGGAGTTCGAGGCCTGGCTTTCGGAAAAGGGAGGCGGCGACGAGATGAGCACGAACGCGAGCGCAGCGGACGAGTCCAGCGCACTCTCCCCCTGACCGAATTGCGACCGGACGGCCGGCCACTTTCTTGCGGCGCGTGATTCACAGCCAGCCCACCGGCAGGACCGGCCACGGTGATGGGCGGCCGGGCACCGGGTCGGTGCAACGCTGGTGCCCGCTTCGATGTACGGCGACTGATCTTTTGACAGCAGCGCTCGTAGGCTCGCGCGATGGAATACTTCGAGGATCTCACGATCGGTGAGCGTGACGAGTTCGGTTCCTACGAGGTGACCGAGGAGGAGATTATCAGCTTCGCCGAACAGTACGACCCACAAGAGTTTCACGTCGACCCGGAGGCCGCCGCAGCGTCACCGTTCGGTGGCCTGGCCGCGAGTGGGTGGCACACGGCCTCGATGACGATGCGGTTGATCGTAGAGAACGCACTCGAGGATGGTGCGACGCGAGGGGCACTCGGCGTCGACGAACTCCGGTGGCGTCGTCCGGTCAGACCCGGAGACGAACTCTCGGTTCGCACCGAAATCGTCGACACGGAGGAGTGGGACGACGACCACGGCCTCGTCTCGGTGCAGATTACGACCGAAGCAGACGGCGACGTCGTGCTCACGATGGTCGCACTCGTCCTCTACGAGCGACGGCAGAGCGACTGACGACCGGAGCGGCATCGACGAAAACGGCGTCGGGTCGCCGGCGAAGCGCACGAGGCCAGAGGGACTTCAGCGAGCGGGCAATCCGGCCGTGGACCGCGTCAATTCCCGGCGACCAGGCCGGGTTCAGGGACCCCCTCGCGCTCGGTGTAGGCTGCCAGGTGGCGTTCCCCCCGGTCGGTGATCCGGTAGACGACTTCTGCGCTCACGGGTTCGACCAGGTCGCTCTCGGTCAGTCTGTCGACGCGACGCTGCGCGTACTCTGTCGGCATCCCCAGACGGTTAGCAATGAGCGGGACGTACGTCGGCCGCTCCTCGGAGAGGTAACTCAGGATCGCTGCGTCCGCACTGCGGAACCAGTCTGGGTGCTGTGGCATCAATATCCCCGGCGTATCATGGTACTTGTTCACATATAACATTATCGGCTACACAGTTGGGGGAGTGGGCCTCGGTCGGAGCGTGCAATCCCGGGACCTCGTCGGTTCAGGATACGAGTGTCCGGCATCCGTCGCGGTATTCACAGAGTGTATGCCAACAGAGTGATATTCCGACAGTACTGAACGAGAGTAGAGCCGTGTCATCCAACGTCGACGGTCGGCCGACTGTCCTCGTCGTCGACGACGAGGAAGCGGTAGCGGACGTGCTCGCGCTGAAGATTCGCGAACACTACGAGACGCGAGTGGTCTACGGGGGGGAGGCCGCTCTCGACGCGATGGACGAAACCATCGACGCCGTCTTACTCGACCGACGGATGCCGGACGTCCACGGCGACGACGTACTCAGCGAGATTCGCGAACAGGGCTACGACTGTGCCGTCATCATGACGACGGCTGTCGACCCGGACCTCAACATTCTGGAGATGGACTTCGACGACTACCTCTCGAAACCGATCGAGACCGAGACGCTGCTGACCGCGCTGGACCAGCAGATCGATACCAGAGCGTCCAGCGATCCGCGGCTAGAGGAGTTCTTCTCGCTCGTCTCCAAACTCGAAGTCCTCGAATCGGAACTCACGCCCGCGGAACTCGCCCGGAGCGACGAGTACGAGACACGCAAACGCGAAGCCGAAGCACTCGGCCGCGAGCTGCAGGAGTCCCACCAGGACTTCGAGGAAATCGTCGAGATATTCCGCGACATCGGTCGGAACTCGTAGCCCAACTGGCTGGGTCGGGGCGAGTCCCGAGCAGGGTTACAGTTCGTCCAGTACCGCACCGATCTCGTCCCAGTCGGGTTGGGACTGTGGTTCGTCCGCTACCCAGGCGTAGCGGACCTTCGTGTCGGCATCGATCACGAAGACGGACCGTTTCGACACGTCGCGGTGGCCGGCGAGTTCGTCGTACCGGACGCCGTAGCGTTCGCTGACCGCGCCGTCGCTGTCCGAGAGGAGCGGAAACTCGATGTCGTACTCGTTGGCGAACGCGCGGTGACTGAAGGCGCTATCGCGGGAGACAGCGAGGACCGTCGTGTCCTCGCGGACGTCGAACCAGCCGAGGTTCTGCATCGTACACAGTTCCTCGGTGCAGGCCGGGTGGAAATCGAACACGTAGAAGGCGAGGACGACGGGCCCAGTTCGCGTGTATTCGGCGAGCATGTACTCGCGGACGTCCTCCCCGTCGGTTCCCGGAAGGATGAAATCGGGCGCAGCGTCTCCTGCTGTGAGCATTGTGGGTTCTCAGGTGTAAGCGATACCTGCCTATAAGTTTCCGCCCGAAAACGTCGCCCGAAACGACAGAGCTATTCGGTGGGACTCGATAGCGAGTGATACCACAGATGCTCCAGGGCGCGACGCTGGCACAGGCAGGGATCGACGCAGTGGCTATCAAGCCCGCGGAAGTCGACGTCGAACGCGCGGCCCACCTCGACGTGGACGCGCTGGCGATCGACTACGAGGGTCGCGAGCACCTGCCATCGCCGGAGACGCTGGCCGACCTGGCGGCCGGGGCGGACGTGCGGGTCACCACCCCTGTCCGTGCCGACGGCTTCGACCCGCTCGGCGACGGCGATCTGGCGGCGGCGCTTCCCGACGACGTCAGGCGGGTCCTCGTCGCAGGCCATCCCGCCTATCTCACCGACGCGGAACGAGAGCGAGCAGTCGCGCCGCGACTCCGCCAGGCCGCCGCGGCGAGCGAAGACCCCTGGGTCGGGACTGAAGGGATCGAACGCATCGCCCTCGCCGTGGGCGGCACCCAGTTCGAATTGCTCGGTCCAGGCACCGATCGGCGACTCCGGTCGCTCCGCCAGGCCGGCTACGACGGGGACGTCGCCGTGTACGCGCCGACCGTCCTGACCGACGACGAAGACAGCGTCCTCGACGCCCTCGGAGACTACGCTGCGCGACGGGGACCTGTCAGATCGGCACTCCCGGAGAGCGCCGCCACGGACGCGAGCGCGACGGGGCGGGCCCGCGAGGTCATCTCACAGGCCGTTCGCGACTACGGCCTCGTCGGTGACATCGAGGACGTGACCGACCGCGTCGACGAACTGACCGACGCGGGCGCCGACCACGTTGTCGGCTACCCCGCACGCGGCCTCGACCCGTTGCTATAGATGGTCGACAGGGTTGCCGTCGTCGGCGCGGGCGCACTCGGCGTGACTGCCACCGACGACCTGGCACGCGCTGGCATCGACGTCGTTTGTTACGACCGCGACGACGTTGCGAGCGGCGCCTCCGGCCGTGCAGCGGGCATCGCGTACGACGCCTTCGCCGAGGATGTCGACGCAGCAGTCGCCGAGCGCGCCCTCGAACGCTTGCGCGAACTCGCTGCGGACGGTGCCATCGAGTTCACCGAGCACCCATACGTCTGGTTCGCGCGAGCGGGTGACGAGCGCCACGCCACGGCCATCCGCGAGAGCGTCCAACAGATGCAAGTACACGGTCGGGACGTAGACCTGCTGACCGACGCGGAACTCGGCGAGCGGTTTCCGTCGCTGGCGGCAGTCGACGTTGCCACAGCAGCGGTCGCCCACGACGCCGGCTATCTCGACCCCGAGAGCTACGTACGGGCGATGGCCGAGCGCGCAGAGACCGCAGGCGCCGACATTCGGACGGAGACGCCGGTAGAACTCGCCGACGACGGGACGGAGCTAGCGACCGCGGCGGGACGAGAATCGTTCGACGCCGTCCTCGTGGCCGCAGGCGCACACACGAAGCGCCTGCTGGCCGGTATCGACGTGCCGATTCCGATGAAACCCTACCGCGTGCAGGCGCTCGTGACCGAGCGGTTCGACGACGCGGGTGACGTCCCGATTCACTACGACGCGACCGAGAGTCGCTACGCCAGGCCGTGGGACGGGGGCCTCCTGCTCGGCGATGGCACCCAGGAGCGCGAGTTCGACCCCGACGACTACGACACCGATGCCGACGCCGATTTCGAACGCGAATCCGTGGCGTGGGCCGAGGAGTCCGTCGATTCACTGGCGGACCTCGACGTTCGCCGCTCGTGGGCCGGCCTCTGCACGGCGACGCCAGACAGGGACCCGCTCCTCGGCCGCCTCCGCGAGGGGCTATTCGTCGCCACGGGCTGGCACGGCCACGGCTTCATGCGCGCCCCGGCGCTGGGCGAACGGATCGCCGACCAGATCCGCGGTGGCGACGGCATCGAGCCGTTCGACCCACAGCGATTCGACGGGAGCGAAGAGTTCGACGTCGTCGAGGGAATGACCGTCGACGAGTAACTGCGTTCAGGCGAGTAGGCTCGTCCTGTGGGACAGAAGTGTTCGTCCGCGGAAGGCGCGCCGGTGAGGAATTGTTACTCGTCGTCGTCGCTTGCGGCAGTCTGGCCCCAGTCCGCAGCAGTGTCACCGTCGCCGGCGTCCGATTCCCCGGCCGTCGCCGATCGTTCGTCTGTCGTCGATTCCTCGTCCGTGTTCGGTTCGTCGGTCTTTGGCACCCGGACTTCGAGCGTCCCGTTCTCACGAAGGGTCGCGCTGGCGGCGCTCGCGTCGACACTCGCCTCCGGCGGCAGTTCGACGCGGCCGTCGAGCGCGAGCCCTCGACCGGGATAGCGCATCTCGAAGCCCTCGTGGAACCCGCGGAACCGGTCGACGCGGACCTCGATGGCCCCCTCGTCGTACTGGACCTGGACGTCGGAGCCGCGCGCGCCAGGCGCATCGAAGACGGCGAGATAGGCGTCCTCGCTCTCCAGCAGGTCGACCGGCAGGGGCGTCTGTTCCTGGGCACGGCCCATCGCCCGCCCGACGTTCTCCAGGACCGTGTTCCCCAGCGACGTTCCGATGTCACGGATGACGTTCATGCACTCCGATATGGACGGAACGGCCTTCAGGATTGTGCCCGACGCGCCAGGACAGAACGGTGACGGTCGGTCGATACGGACGGAAGACCGCCGACCAGTATCTCGGTCGAGCGCAACTGGCGACGTGACCCCTGGTGGGGCGAGCGACTACAGTTCGACTTTCTCGAGACAGTCGGTCCCGCCGCAGACCGGACACTGCAGGTCCTCGACGCCGTGGTCGTCTGGCATGTCGTAGGTGTAGTGGTTCTCGAACATGTCGAGAAAGCAGTCCTCACTCGTGCACGTGACTTCCATCGTCGGCGGCATACCCGCGGGTTCGGACGACCGACGGATACTGTTTTCGCCACTCGACTGTCGCTCCGGGTTCGTGTTCGTTCGGCCTGGGCGCCGAGCACTCGAGCGTAGAACCACGTCTCGCGAGTGTGGGGTCTATGAACGAACGCGTCTCCTCGTGGATGTCAGCGGCGGCGCAAACGCGTGCGGTCCGGAGCCCACCCCGGCCCCGCAGACCGCGGTCAGCGAGGGATCCGACGACGAGGGACACACCATCGTTCGGGGGCCCACTCCGATTCAGGCGTTTTTCTGGAGGTCGACCACGAAGATAGAGCCGCCTGGCTCGTTGTCTTCGATCGTTATCGTCCCGCCGAACTGGTCGATGAGCGTGTGCGCGAGGTACAACCCGATGCCGGTCCCTGGGCTATCCGGCCCCATCTCGCCCTTGCCGAAGATGGATTCCTTCTGGGAGTCCGGGATGCCCGGCCCGTCGTCGGCGACGCGCACCTGCACGTTCGTCGTGCTCTCTTCGACGCGGATCTCGACAGACGACTCCGGGGAGTCGTTGTGCCGCGCCGCGTTGCTCAACAGGTTCGAGAACACCGACGAGAGGAGTTCGTTGGCTCTGACGGCCGTGTTCGGGATGTCGCCGTCGACGGTGACGGTCATGTCCTCGTGCTGTCTGTTGGCCTTCTCGATCTCGTTTTCGAGTATCTGCTTGATGTTGACGCCCGTGATCGGAAACTCCGTTTCACCGCCGATCGAGTCGACGAAGTCCCGCGCGATCGTCGTCAGTTCGTCGATGTGAGCGGCCGTGTGCTTGATGCGGTCGACGTACTCCTGGGCGTCTCCGTCGACGTTGCGGTCGATGCCGTCGGCCCACGCGATGAGTAGTTGGATGTCGTTGCTGATGTCGTGGCGGACGAGTCGGTTGATGACCGCCAGTTCCTGGGTCCGACTCTCCAGTTCCTGTTCACGGCGTTTCTGCTCGGTGATGTCGCGGGTGATGAGCTGGAAGGAGTTCGCTTCGCTGCCCACCTTCACCGGCGCGGCGACGTTGTGGAAGTGACGAATCCCGTACCCGTCCTGGAACGTGACTGCGGAGCCAGCGGTGAGTGCCCTGCGACCGTGTTCGATCCGGCTGGCGGCCGTGTCCTTCGGTAGGACGTCCGAGAGGTGTTCGCCGACCAGTTCCGACCGGCTGGTGTCGAACGAGCGCGCGGCGGCCTCGTTGGCTGCCGTCACGGTCCCGTCCACCGTGACCTGCATGATCTCGTCGGGCGTGTTGTTCACCAGGAGTTCGTACTTCTCGTTGGCCCGACGTTGCGCGACGACGTTCTCGATGCGGTTGGCGAGCAGTTTGAGTTTGCCTTCCTCCGCGATGTCGTCCTTTCGGAGATAGTCGTCGATCCCGGTCCCGATCGCTCGACTCGCCGTCTCCTCGTCGCCCTGACCGGTCAACAGAATAAACGGGAGCCCGTACTCGGCTTCGACGCGCTCGTACAGTTCGAGACCGTTCAGCCCCGGCATCTCGAAGTCGCTAACGATACAGTCCACAGATTCCTCGGACAGCTTCTCGAGTGCTTCCTCACCGCTGCTCGCCTTCTTCACCGAGATGTCCGTCGCCGCGTCCAGCTTGTCCGAAACGATAGTTCGGAAAAACCCGCTGTCGTCGACGAGGAGCACGTCGATCGACGACCTATCCATCATACCTATGATATACTGACGGGGGTGTTATAGCTGACTGCCGGATTTTTGAATGCGATAATCGCACGGACGGTGAATCGCCGCGAGATCCGGTGACCACACGGTGGGGCCGAGTGCCGGAAGGTCGGGCTGCAAGCCCGGGATATTTCCGCCCGGAGTCGTATCCCGTGACATGAGCGACGAACACGGCGGATTCGAGGGCGTCCGCGAGAACCTCGACCGCCACCCGATGGTCCAGTTGTTCGGCTACGCCACGCCGTACTGGCTCCGCCTGACCGTCGGGGTCATCGCCTCCTTCCTGACGCGCTTTGCCCGCCTCGTCCCCCCGATCATCGTCGCCGCGGCCATCGACCGCGTCGTCCTCAACAACGGCGAACCCGGACTCCTGACCCAGGCGGGCATCCTCCCGCCC
>ENA-ORCR01000739-ORCR01000739.1-marine-metagenome-genome-assembly--contig:-NODE-739-length-13677-cov-2.896397_pt1 | contig 13677 bp, 13 predicted proteins | sample MGYA00237782_ERZ508514 | MGnify/ENA primary metagenome ERZ508514 (study PRJEB26185, sample SAMN06268960) | marine metagenome | isolation source: Eden Landing Ponds, San Francisco, CA, USA | place...
CGCCGACGACGAGACCGATGATCAGCGCGAACGCGGCGACGAACAGGCTCGGGAGGAACTCGACGAGCGTGTTCCAGAACAGGGCGGTGTTGCCCAGCTGCGCGATGTTGACCGCGAGGACGATCGCGAGCACGTAGACGAACACCGCGGCGATAGTCGAGACGATCCCGACCGTCGACGTGCCGAAACCCCTGGCGGTGCGCTCGAAGGGCGTCCCCTCGACGGCCTCGGAGATCCCGGCCCCGTGCAGGAACTTGCGGGTCCACCGCCAGACGAGGTAGCTGCCGACGACCCCGAGGAACAGGACCGCGATCGAAGCGGCGAAGGCGCCGCGCTCCGAGAACACCGACCGAATGACTTCGGGCCACTCGATCTGCATCAGTACGCCTCCGGATCCAACTCCAGAATGAGCTCACCCGCCTTGAACGCCCGGACCAGCCCGTCGCTCTCCGAGAGGACGATCGCGATGGCGTTCGTGTCCCGCGTGATCGCTCCGGCGGCCATGTGCCGGGCACCCAGCCCTTTCGGAATGTCGACCCCCTCGGCGGAGGGCTCCAGGTAGCGATAGGCGGAGACGATCTTCCCCGAGTCCGAGATGACGAACGCGCCGTCGAGCCGCGAGAACTCCTTGAGCATCACGTTCACGATCGGGTCGCCGACGTGGACGTGCGACTTCTCGAAGGGGTTGTAGCTGAGCGGTCGGGACTTGTTCATCACCTTCCCGGCGTCGCCGACGACGAACAGGGCGCCGACGGGCTTGCCCTTCTGCCCTTTCTTGCCGAGTTCGACCGCGACCTCCAGCACGTCCCGGATGACCGAGGGTTCGGCCCGCGAATTCGAGAACAGGTCGTACACGCCCGACTTCTCGAACTCGTCGGCCCGGACCCGCGCCACCGTGTCGGCGTCCTCGCTGAACACCTTCGCCAGACAGACCAGGTCGGCGTCCTGGTCGACGTAGCCGTGTTCGACCGCTCCTTCGACGCCGAAGCGGATCCGGTCGCGCAGGTCCTCGAACTCCAGCGGCAACTCCACGAACGCGTCGGCCTCGACGTCGTTGTCCGGTGCCACGACGACCACGTCGTCGCCCGCCAGCGTCTCGTAGTGGGAGGTTCCCGGCGAGAACAGACAGATGGCGTCCGCATCGGCGACTAACTCCTCCAGAAACTCGTCGAGCCCGGTCATTATCGTATCAAATCATCCGACAGGAAAAAGCGTTTCGGCGCGTCCGACTCGCGTCACACGCTCGTCATGCGAACCGGCGGAATCGATCGCGGGTTCGCTCGCAGGCCGCGGAAAGAGACAAAATTATGATTGGTCTGGAAGCGCCCGGTAGCGCGCCAGCACGCGGTCGCGAACGTCGGCCATCGGTACGTCCGCGACGCGAGCGAGCGCGAGCGCGCCGCCCATCGCGACCCCCTCCTTGGCCTCGCCGGCGGCGTACCCGTCGAACGCGGGGTGGTCGACAGCGTCGAATCCGGGGTCGGTCACCGTCACCGACAGATCCAGCGATTCGGCCAGCGCGTCCAGGTCGACAGAGGGGTCGTCGGCGACGAACGCCGTCGTCGCCAGGTCGAGTCGCCGTTCGACGCCCGCGTGGCGCACCAGCGCGGCGACCGTCGCGAGTTGGGTCCCGCCGGCCAGCGTCACGGCGGTGTCGGTCTCCAGACAGCCCAGCGCGGTCCCCGCGAGCACCGCGAGCACCGGGTCGCCCATCCGCCGGAGCGCGACCTTCGGCTCGCCGGCGGCGTCGCCTTCTTCGAGCTCGCTCGCGGCCAGGCCCTCGGCGACCGCCTCGCGCTTGCGCTCGACGGGGTTGTCGGGCAGCGACGACGAGACGCCGGCTCCGTCGCCCGACGCCTCGCGCTCACCGAGCGCGGCCTGGACGCCCAGCGCCGTCGTCGTCCCGCCGGGGATCGACTCGCCCAGATACACCGCGTCCTCGGGCAGCGCGCGCCCGAACTGCCGCGCCGCCTCGAAGGCCCCGTGGGCGGTCGGCACCGGGTCCGCCTCCCGGATGTCCCCGCCGGGGCGCGCACCGACGGTCACCGTCGGCGCGCCCGTCGGCTCGGCCAGTCCGGCGTCGACGACGGTCACGTCGAACCCGACCAGCTCCCGCAGCGCGCGGGTCACCAGCGCCGGTGTCGGCGTGCCCGACGGACTCACCGGCACGACCGGCGCCCGGATCGGCTCCCCGTAGGCGACGATCTCGGCGTCCGCGCTCGGCGTGTGCACCAGGAGATCCGCGTCGGCACCCGCGGCGCTGATCCCGTCGATACGCGCCGTCCGCGTCGTCCCGACCGCCAGCACTACGCGCACCGTCGCCTCCGAAGTTGACCACCGTACTCGCTCCCCGCACTGTCGGTCATACCGACGGGTTCGGCGGCGCGGGGTTAACTCCGTCGCCACCGCGGTCCGCCGACCCGCGGTCCGCCGACCCGACCGCTCAGATGAAGTCGTCGACGCTCGGGCCGTCGGCGCCGCCGTCGTCCTCGTGTTCGGTGCTCCCAGTCATCAGCGTCAGCGGATTGCGCGTCTGCAACCAGACGTGCCCGTCGCCGGTGAACTCCGTCACGAACCCCTCGCCGCCGAGCATCGTCGACTTGATGCTGCCGTCCTTGCGGCGGTCCATCGACAGCCCCGCACTCCAGGCCACGAGGTGGTCCTCGTCGACGATCAGCGGGTCGTCGGGTTCGACCTCGACCTCGTACATCGACCCGTAGGAAGAGACGAACGCCATCCCCTGTCCGGAGATCCCAAGCACCGTCAGCTCGCCCGACGAGAAGAGGTTCGACCGGTTGTTCATCTCCGTCGACCGCTCGACCAGCGGCTCCCACGCCAGCAGCGACCCCGATTGGGACCGGATCGGCCCCCGCTCGCTCACGTTTATCGCCGTGATATCGCCGGGGTGGTCCGGCACCAGCGTCACCTCCGCGTCGTCGGCCGTCGCGTAGTACGTGTTCTCGATCAGCCCCCGCTCGTCGCTGATCGCTCGCTTGGCCATCCCCATCACGCCGTCGGCGCCCCCGATGCTCGTCTCGTTGTCGATGGTCGACGACTGGGTCATCATCGCCCCCGGCTTCGTCTCGATCTCCTCACCCTCCGCCAGCGTCAGTTCCAGCACCGCGTAGCTGGGACGCTTGTCGATCGTGTAGCGCATCTCACACCCTACGTCGATTACCGATTATTTATATCTTGCTAACAGTTCGATCGCCGGACGCGTGCCGCTCGCGGCAAAATTCGCGGGACCGGATTCGAACCGGAGCGAGACGTGCTCGCTTCACTCGCTGGACGCGACTTGCAGGGTTAGAATCCGTCCTGCTCTTCGCTCCCTGCGGTCGCTCATGCGCGGGACCGGATTTGAACCGGAGGAAGAAATGCTCGCTCCCGACGGTCGCTGCGCGTTCCTTCCAGGATTCAAATCCGCTTGCGCATTCGTCGCTCGCCGTTGGCTCGCGACAGAATGCGCGGGACCGGATTTGAACCGGCGGACCCCTACGGGACAGCGTCCTAAGCGCTGCGCCGTTTCCTGGCTTGGCTACCCGCGCGCAGTCGTCGGTATCCCCGACGAGGCCAAGAAGCTGTCGTTACTCGACGAACTCGACGCCGCGGAACTCGAAGCGGGCGCCGCCCTCCGCGCTCTCGGACGCCGCCGCTTCCCAGTCGTGGGCGCGGGCGACCTGTCGGACGATCGCCAGGCCGTAGCCGGTGCCCTCGCTCGACGTGGAGAAGCCCGAGTCGAACACGTCCTGGCGGTCCGCGGCGGGGATGCCCCGGCCGTCGTCCTCGACGACGATACAGCCGTCGTCGGCGACGCCGACTCTGACTTCGACGGGTTCCGGATGCCCGTCGGCGTTCTCGGGAGCGTGCGACGCAGGGGCCGTGGAACCGTGTTCGACGGCGTTGATAAACAGGTTCTCCAGTAGCTGAGTCAGCCGCCCGCGGTCGGCGACGACGGTGGCGTCGTCGGTGACGACGAGCGAGCTCTCGCCGGTGGCGATGTGGTCCCAGCCGGCGCGGGCGACCGCGCCCAGCGAGACGGGTTCGGTCTCGCCGAGCTCCTCGCCCTGACGGGCCATCTGGAGGAGGTCCCGCAGGAGTTCGTCCATGCGGTCGAGCGCCGACAGCGCGTCGTCGAGGTGGCGGTCGTCGCCGGTCTGGCGCCCCATCTCGATGCGGTGTCTGACCGCGCCCATCGGGTTGCGCAGGTCGTGGCCGATGACGCTGGCGAACTCGTTGAGCCGGTCGTTGCGCTCGCGCAGCTGGCGCTCGCGCTCCTTCTGGTCGGTGATGTCGACGTAGACGGCGTAGCCGACGGGCGGGTCGCCGGTCTCGACCGGGATGTTCCGGAACAGGAACTCGCGGCTCCCGTCGGTGGTCTCGCGCTCGATCTCGACGTGGAGGCGCTCGCCGGCGCGCACCCGCTCGTCGAGGGACTTCGCCTCGTCCTCCTTGCCCTCCGGGACGACCAGGTCGTTGAGCGGTTCGCCGACCGCGACGCCCGGTTCGTAGCCGAACGTCTCGACGAACGCCCGGTTGACCGACTCGACGACGGGCTCGCCGTCGACGAACTCGTACTCTATCACGGGATCGGGCGTGTCGGCGAACAGCGCGTCGAGCCGGCGCTGGGTCCGGTCGGCCTCCTCGCCGGACTGCCCGCGGTGGAGCGCGCGGTCGACCGCGTCGACGAGGTCCCGGTCGGCCGACGCCGGCACGTACTCGTCGGCCCCGGCAGCGACCGTCCGCGACGCCAGCGACTCGTCACCCTCGCGCGCGAACACGACGACCGGCGACCCCCACGCGCTCCCCTCGACGGTCTCGACGGTCCCGACCGCGTCGGCGAGCGCCGCGGCGTCGCAGACCGCACAGTCCGGTCGCTCGGCGTCGAGCGCGTCGACGACCCCCTCCGCCCCCGACCGCACGACGGCGTACCCCGCCCGTTCGAGCCCGCGGGTGACGCCGTCGGCCTCGCCGTCCGTCCCCCCGGCGGCCACCGACTCGTCGCCAACCCAGAGGACCGTCGCTCCCTCGCTCATTGTCCAGCCCTGTGTCCCCCGCTCGTTTACATGTATCGGCCTGGTTCCCACCGGTGATTCTGGGTTGACGGGCCCGCAGACCCGCTCTCAGCGCTTCGCGCCGACGTTCTCCAGACTCTCCGGGCTGGGCGGGTCGGGCTCGATGGTCGCGTACTCGACGACGCGCCGGCCCAGCGTCCGGACGCGTTCGGCGTCGCTCTCCTCGCGCAGTTCCGAGCCGTCGAACTTCGACCGGACCGCCGGGAGCGCGACCTGGTGGGGGACGACCCAAGAGCCGAGGGCGCGACAGACCGACCGCAGGTGGTCCAGCGAGGTGACCGGGAAGGATCCACCGGCGACACAGAGCAAGCCGACGGTGGCGTTCTCGAACTCGTCGAACCCGCAGTAGTCCAGCGCCGTCTTCAGCACCGAGGAGTACGACCCGTGATAGACGGGCGTGCCGAGGATTACAGAGTCCGCCCGCGCGACGCGCTCGCGCAGTTCCGCTGCGTCGCCGGCGTCGCGGTCGTCGCCGTCGAAGACGGGCAGATCCAGCTCTCGAAGGTCGACCAGGTCGGCGCTGGCGCCGCGGCTCTCGGCCTCGTCGAGGGCGATCCGGAGCGCCCTGCGCGTGTAGCTCTCCTCGCGGAGACTGCCACAGACGGCGACGACGTGGGGGGAGTTCGTCATGGGTCGCTCTGGGACGGGACCGGACAAAAAGTCTCGCGCTGTCCTCCTCCGCGGAGTCACCGCGCCAGACCGGCGACGCCCGCCTCGCGGTCGAACGCGACGAGCCCGTCGTCGTCGAGATCCGAGAGGAGGTCGGCGAGCCACTCGCGGCCGTACTCGCCGTCGGGGGCGTAGTCGACGCGGATCTTCGGGCCGAGCTCGTCCAGCGCCAGCTCGTCGTGAGCGCCGAGGACGTTCACGACGCGGCCGCGCATCTGCCGGCGGCTGCCCTCGAAGTCGGGCTGGGTCGGCACGTCCGGCGCGGTGAAGTCGCCGCTGTCGTAGGCGTGACACCACTCGCGCCACGGGCAGCCCGCCGCGTCGCAGGCGGGCGTCTTCTCGCAGGCCACCCCACCGAGTTCCATGATCGCGTTGTTCCATACCCGGGACTCCCCTTCGGGCATCAGTTCCGCGGCGACCCGCTCGAAGGCCGCGTCGTCGTCCGGCACGTCGAACGCGCGGTAGAGGACGCGCTTGACGTTCGTGTCGACCACCGCGTTCCCGTTGTTGAACGCGAAGCTCGCGACGGCGTTCGCAGTGTAAGGACCGACGCCCATCAGCTCGGAGAGTTCGTCGGGCGACTCGAGGAACTCGCCGCTGTAGTCGTCCTCGACCTGGCCGGCGGCCTCGTGGAGATATTTGGCGCGGTTGTTGTAGCCGAGGCTGTGGTCGCTCCAGAACCCCACCACGTCGGCGCGGTCAGCGGCCGCCAGGTCCGCTGTCGTCGGCCATCGCTCCAGAAAGGCCTCCCAGGCGGCGACGACCCGAGATAGCTGGGTCTGCTGGCTCATCACCTCCGAGACGAGGATCTCGTAGGGGTCGTCGGTGCGCCGCCACGGGAACTCGCGGTGGTCGGCCTCGTACCACGCCACCAGCGCGTCGCGGACCGCGTCGGCGTCGTCGGGGAGGAACGCCTCCGCCGGCGCGTCGGCTTCCGGCCCGGCCTCGGCCTCAGCATCGGCGTCACTCATCGAGCGAACGTATCGACCCGACCCGCTTGTTGGTGGCGATCGGTGGTCGCGGAGTGCCTCGCGGCCCGGAAGTCAGGTCAGCGCCGCGAGCGCGGGCGCGGCAGTGGCGAGAGCGCCGACGGCCGACTGGAGCGCGCCGGCGAGCGCGCCGACGACCGTCTCCCAGACGGAGAAGTCCGTGACGATCGCGAGGAAGGTGTCGAAGCCGAAGAAAAAGAACACGCTCGCGCCGAACAGGTGGGCCTTCGCCGCGTCGAAGCGGTGAGAGAAGGTGCTGAAGAAGTAGGCGTTGGCCAGGCTGATCGGGATGATGACGAGCATCTCGCCGACCCAGATACCCGGGTGGGCGCCGTACTGGACGGCGAGGCTGATCGTCACCAGCTGGGTCTTGTCGCCGAACTCGCCGGCGGCCATCATCGCGAAGATCGGGAGGAAGCTCCCGAAGCGATTGGGCACGTCGACGCCGAGGACGGACACGTCGAGTTCGCCGCTGCCGCCGACGCCCGCGAAGCCGCCGTCCGTCTCCGCGGCGACCTCCGACGCGGTCGGTTTGTCCTCCCCGCCCGGCCGGACGCGGCCCCCCTCGGGGATCGACCGGATCAGCAGGACGCCGAACAGCAGAAAGAGCACCCCGGAGACGGCGTCGAGGTACACCGGCGGCAGCGCGCCCTTCAGCGCCTGGCCGAACCAGATCTCCAGCGCCGTCCAGCCGGCGAAGGCCAGCCCCGCGGCGCTGACGACGGTCAGCGGGTCGAACCGCGTCGATAACCCCGCGATGATGAACTGGACCTTCTCGCCAGGCAGCACGACCAGCTGGGCGACCATCGCCGCGAACATCACCGTCAGGAAGCCGTTCACGGCGGGATCACCTCTCCAGAACGCGGGGGCCGCCACGCACGGCCACCGCCGGCACCGAGACGAATACGACCGTTCATAGTGGTGAATTAGACCGATCTAAATCATAAGTCTGGCGAAGCCAACAACGTCACGCGACCCCGCCAATCGGCCGCTCGCCCGGGACTACCGGTGCGGCCGATCAGTCGGGCGCCACCACGTCGCCGCGGTCGAGGGGGACGGCGTCGGCCCAGTAGCGGTCGAAGGCGTTGGTAGCCCACTCGCGGACGGCCTCGTCGTCGGTGTCGATCGAGGCCCGGAGCACGCCGCTGTCGTCGCGGATCAGCAGGTGGACGCGGCCGTCGACGAGGGTGCCTGCGACCGGGACGCCGGCCGACCGGACCCTGACCGCGGCGGCGTCGGCGTCGACCAGCGCCAGGAGGTGTCGGCGGAGCGCGTCGTCGTCTGTCAGCGCCCCGACGGCCGCCGGCGAGAAGACGCCGCGAAACTGCACGTCGCCCGCCGCTGCCCGTTCGGCCATCAGCGAGAGGGTCTGCTCGTTGAACGCGTGGGAAAAGGCCCGAACCTCGGCGGCCTCGCGCTCCAGGTCGAGCAGCCGCTGGACCGGCGCCGACGGCCGGGTCCCGGTCGGGACGGTTATCGTCGCGTCGGTCAGCCGCGCGAGGTCGAACCCCAGCTCCGCCGCGGGCAGGAACTCGACGATCTCACGCAGGTCCCCTTCGAGTTCCAGCGCCGCCAGCAGCTCCGAGAAGGCGTCGGCGACGAGCCGGCCCGTGGCCGTCGCCTCGTAGGCGCCGTCGGCGCGGCGCACCCACGATCGCTCCTCGAAGTCCGCGAGGATCCGCCCGAGCGTGGCCTGGGAGGCGCCGGTCTCCGCGGCCAGATCCGACCGACTCCGCGGCCCCTCGGCGACCGACTCCAGCACCGTCACCCGGTTGGCCGAGAGCGCCAGGAACTCCACCTCTTCGAGCGCCGCGTCCATACCGGGAGTGGCGCGCGTCGGGGTAAACCGTTTTCGGGCCGCCCTTCGCCCACCCGGCGACCTCGCCGCGATCGCTGACTTGTTTCACGTCTCGAAATATTCTCACGGTGTGCAACCGCAGCGACGGCTGCACGGCTTGCTCGCCGCTCAAGAATTTCTGAACGGGCCTATAAGGTCCCCTACCCTACGAGATACTACGATGTTCTCTCAGACGCTCTCCCCCTCGTCGCTGCCGTCGCGCTCGCACTGCCGCTCGCGCGACCCGTTCGTGCCGGAGGTGCCGCGGTGATCGACCGCCGCACCGTCGCGGCCTTTCTGGCGACCAGCGTCCTCTTCGGCGGGACGTTCGTCGCCGCGAAGGGCGGGCTGGAGTACTTCCCGCCGCTGCTGTTCGTGGCGCTCCGGTTCGATGTGGCGGCCGTCGCACTGGCGGTCTTCGTCGTCCTGACGCGCTCGCGAGCGGAGTTGGTCCCGCGGACCCGGGGCGACCTCGGCGGCATCGTCGCGACGGGCCTGTTCGCCATCGGCCTGACGAACGCGCTGCTGTTCGTCGGCCAGGGATACGTCACCAGCGGCGTCGCGGCCATCATCGCCAGCCTGAACCCTGTCCTGACGCCCGTCTTCGCCGCGTTCCTGCTGGCCGACGAACGGCTCTCCGCGCGCGGCGCGGTCGGGATGGCGCTGGGCCTGGTCGGCGTCGCCCTGGTCGCCAACCCCGACCCGGCCGCACTGGTTTCGGGCGGCGTCTTCGGCGAGGCGGTGCTGCTGCTCAGCGCCGTCTCGGGCGCGCTCGGATCGGTCCTGATCCGCCGGGCCGACGCCGACCTGTCCAGCACCGTCCGGACCGCCTGGGGTCTCCCGCTGGCCGCCGCCGTCACGCACGGCCTGAGCCTGGGCGCCGGGGAGTCGCCCGCCGCGATCGCCTGGAGCCCCGAGGCCGTGCTGGCGCTGGCCTACGTCGCCCTGTTCGCCGGCGCCGCCGCCTACATCGCCTACTTCGGACTCATCGACGAGGTCGGTGCTATCAAGGCGAACCTCGCGTTCTACGTCGTCCCGCTCGTGGCGACCGTCGGCGGCTGGGCGCTGCTGGGCGAGACGATCTCCGCGCTCGCCGTCGTCGGCTTTCTCGTCGTCTTCGCCGGGTTCGCGGTCGTCGGGAGCGAATCGTTCGTCCGCCCCCCGCTGCGGGACACGCTCCCCGGCCGGCTCCTGGCTTCAGACGGCCCGCTGTCCGTCGACGACGCCTACGCGACCGACGGCGGGGTCGAGGACCGCGACGAGCTACAGGGGAGCGACTGCCGGATAGACCCCGACGGCCCCGGCTGCCCCGCCGACGACTGAGAGGTCCCCTCCGAACGGGCCCGGCCGCGTCCCCGCCGTCACTCCCCCTCGAACTCGGGGTCCCGGCTCGCCACGAACGCGCGGACACCCTCCTCGTGGTCGTCGGTCGACGCCGAGACGATCTGGGCGGCGGCCTCGTTCTCGATAGCCTCGTCGATCGAACTCGTCGGTCCCTGCTCGACGAGCCGCTTGGACTGTTTCAGCGCGACCGTCGGCCCCGAGGCGATCCGGTCGACCATCCCCGCCACGCGGCCCTCGAACTCCGCGTCTGCGTAGACGTGGTTGAACAGCCCCACCTCCTTCGCCCGCTCGGCGTCGATGAGTTCGCCGGTGTAGAGCAGTTCCTTGGCGACGTTCTCGCCGACGATCCGCGGGAGCAGGTGGGAGGCACCGGAGTCGACGTTGAGGCCGACCTGGCGGAAGCCGAAGCTGATCGACGCCGACTCGCTGGCGAGCAGCAGGTCACAGGCGATTGCGAGCGCGCCGCCGGCACCGTAGGCGGGGCCGTGGATCTTCGCGACAGTTGGGAGATCGCAGGTCGCGACCGCTCGCACCGCGCCGGCGGTCTCCTCGACGATGCGGTCGACGCGCTCGTGAGCCGGTTTCTCGCCGTCTCGCGGGTCGCCCTGCTCCCCGCTCGCCCGTTCCGAGGGCTCGCTGCGCTCGCCCTCCAGTCCCTCGACCATCGCGTCGATATCGCCGCCGGCGCAGAAGGTGGGGCCGTTCCCGGCGAGGACGACACAGCGGGCCTCGTCCGGGATCCCGTCCATCGCGTCGATGAGGTCCGTCGCGACCCCGCTGGTCAGCGCGTTGCGCATCTCCGGGTGGTCGAGCGTGACCGTCGCGACGCCGTCGGCCACGTCGAGCGTGACGTGTTCCATGCCCCCACGGTGGGCCGCCGCCCGGTTAAGCGTGCGTGGCGGCCGGGACGGGGCGTCGCTCCGCCGTCTGCGGGCCGCTGCCGCCTCGTCCCACACTCGTTTGGGGGTATTTTGAGGGACGAGTCCGGAGTCGTGACCGTATGAGAGTTCACTGGCATCGCCGCGACCTCCGGGCGGCGGACAACCGCGGACTGGCCGGCGCGGCGGGGCTGCTCGACGACGTGCCCGCCGACGGCCCCGTGGTCCCGCTGTTCGTCTTCGACCGCGACGTGCTCGCCCACGCGGGCCCGCCGCGCGTCGCGTTCATGCTCGACGCGCTCGACTCGCTGCGGGCGTGGTACCGCGAGCGCGGCAGCGACCTCCTGGTCCGGCAAGGCGACCCCCGCGAGGTCGTCCCCGCCGTCGCCGCGGAGTTCGACGCCGACGCCGTCACCTGGGGCGCCGAAGTGTCGGGACTGGGCCGCGAGCGCGACGACGCCGTCGCGGCGGCGCTGGACGACGCCGGCGTGACCCACCGCGCCTTCGAGGACGCGCTGCTCCACGAACCCGGCTCGATCCGCACCAACCAGGGCGAGGTCTACTCCGTGTTCACCTACTTCTGGAAGAAGTGGCGCGACCGGGACACGGAGTCCCCGGCACCGGCGCCCGACGAGGGCGACCTGACCGAAATCTCCGGTGACGAACCGCTCCCGACCCTCGACGACCTGGAGTTCGACGAGCCCGAGGCGGACGTACCGCCGGCGAGCACCGACGTAGCTCGCGACCTGCTGGACGCCTTCTGTGCGGGCGACGTGTACGACTACGACGACCGCCGGGACTACCCCGCCGACGAGTGCACCTCGCGGCTCTCGGCGCATCTGAAGTTCGGCACGATCGGTATCAGGGAGGTCCACGAGGCGGTCCGCGAGGCCAAGTCGGCGGCCGCCGGCGCCGACTACGACTCCGCCGAGGAGTTCGAGTCCCAGCTGGCCTGGCGGGAGTTCTACCATCACGTCCTCTGGAACGAGCCGAGCGTCGTCACGGAGAACTTCAAAGAGTACGAGCACGACATCGAGTGGAACCACGACCCCGAGGCGCTGCAGGCCTGGAAGGACGGCGAGACGGGCTATCCCGTCGTCGACGCGGGGATGCGCCAGCTTCGGGCGGAGGCGTTCGTGCACAACCGCGTGCGGATGATCGTCGCCTCGTTCCTGACGAAGGACCTCCTGATCGACTGGCGGGAGGGCTACGACTGGTTCCGCGAGAAGCTCGTCGACCACGACACCGCCAACGACAACGGCGGCTGGCAGTGGGCCGCCTCGACGGGGACCGACGCCCAGCCCTATTTCCGCGTGTTCAACCCCATGACACAGGGCGAACGCTACGACCCCGACGCCGAGTACATCCGCGAGTACGTCCCCGAACTCCGGGACGTGCCGGCCGACGCCGTCCACGAGTGGCACGAACTCGACCAGGGTCGCCGCGAGATGCTCGCCCCGGACTACCCCGCGCCGATCGTCGACCACGGCCATCGGCGCGAACAGGCCATCGACATGTTCGAGGCGGCCCGGGCCGACGACTGATCGACGGCTCGACACCCGTGAAGGCCGTCCCGGCCGGGGTCGCTCCTCTCGCGGGCCTGACGAGTCGGAGGCGAGGCCGGATCCGCGGGATTCCGCTGGGTCACCGGGGTCACGCTTCGGTCCCGTCGCCCGTGCGTGACAGTTTCACCCATCCAGTTCCTCAAACTTTAACAGGTATCCAGCCGACCGACAACGTGGAGGAGATATCTATGGCAGAACATTCCGATCCCGAGCTTCCGCCGCTCCCGTACGACTACGACGCGCTCGAGCCGCACATCAGCGAGCAGGTGCTGACGTGGCATCACGACACCCACCACCAGGGGTACGTCAACGGCCTCGAATCCGCCGAGGAGACACTCGCCGAGAACCGCGAGTCCGGTGACTTCGGTTCCTCTGCCGGTGCGCTGGGCAACGTCACCCACAACGGCTGTGGCCACTATCTGCACACGCTGTTCTGGGAGAACATGGACCCGAACGGCGGCGGCGAGCCCGACGGTGACCTGGCCGACCGCATCGAGGAGGACTTCGGCTCCTACGAGGGCTGGAAGGGCGAGTTCGAGGCCGCCGCCGGCGCCGCCGGTGGCTGGGCGCTGCTCGTGTACGACCCGGTCGCCAAGCAGCTGCGCAACGTGGCCGTCGACAAGCACGACCAGGGCGCGCTCTGGGGCGCACACCCCATCATGGCTCTGGACGTCTGGGAGCACTCGTACTACTACGACTACGGCCCGGACCGCGGCAGCTTCATCGACGCCTTCTTCGAGGTCGTCGACTGGGACGAGGTCGCAGACCAGTACGCGACCGCCGCCGGTCACTTCGAATAGGGCTCCAACACTCCGCACTTTCTTTCGACGCCAGTCGACCAGTGGCGACGCTTAGTCGTCCGTCCTGATCTCGATACGCGCACCGCCGGATTCGCTGTCCGTGGCGCTGACCGACCAGCCGTGGACAGTCGCGATCTCCGCGACGATGGAGAGTCCGAAGCCGGTCCCTTCGTCACTCGTCGTGTAACCGGCCTCGAAGACGTTCGACAGATCGGCGTCGCCCCAGCCCGGGCCGTCGTCGGCGACGTAGAAGCCACCGTCGTCGGGGAGCGGTCCCACTGTCACTGTCACGGATTCGCCGCCGTGCTCTACGGCATTGCGAAAACAGTTCTCCAGTAGCTGGCCGAGTCGATCCGGGTCAGCGTCGACGATCTGCCCGTCGACTCGCACGTCGAGTGTCGCCCCACCGGTACTGACGTACTCCCAGGCCTCGCGAGCCTGTACCCCGAGATCGACCGCGTCGACGACGAGCGACTCCTCCTCCTGACGGGCCAGCAGGAGGAGGTCTTCGATGAGCCGATCC
>ENA-ORCR01000740-ORCR01000740.1-marine-metagenome-genome-assembly--contig:-NODE-740-length-13656-cov-3.884675_pt1 | contig 13656 bp, 10 predicted proteins | sample MGYA00237782_ERZ508514 | MGnify/ENA primary metagenome ERZ508514 (study PRJEB26185, sample SAMN06268960) | marine metagenome | isolation source: Eden Landing Ponds, San Francisco, CA, USA | place...
ATGCCGACCAAGCCCGAACAGGCCGACCTGGAGCACGTCCTCTACACGAGCCAGGGCGACTCCGCGCGGGTCGTCCTCGCGCCGGGCGACCAGCAGGAGTGCTACGAGCAGATCCGCACGGCGTTCGAACTCGCCTACGACTACCAGATTCCAGCCCTGCTCATCTACGACCAGAAGCTCCAGGGCGAACTGCGCAACGTCGACGCGAGCTTCTTCGACCAGGAGCCCAGCGGCGACCCTGGTTCGGTCGTCACCGAAGACGAAATCGCGGACGCCGCCAACAAGCACGCTGGCAAGTTCAAACGCTTCCAGTACGACGCCGAGAACGGCAAAGAAGGCGTCAGCCCGCGCTCCGTGCCGGGCCAGAAGGGCGGTCGGTTCCTCGCGACCGGGAACGAGCACAGCGAGGTCGGTCACATCAGCGAGGACCCCGAGAACCGGGTTCTCCAGATGGATCGCCGCCTCGGCAAACTCGAATCCATCCGTGAGGAACTCGACGCGAAGGGCAACCAGACCCACCACGGTCCCGAGGACGCCGAGTACGGGATCATGTGCTGGGGCAGCCACCAGGGCACCGTCTTCGAGGCGGTCGACCGCCTCAACGACAACGGTCACTCGGTCAAGGCTATCGGCGTCAGCGACATGATGCCCTACCCCGAGGAAGAGGTCAGCGAGTTCCTCGAATCCGTCGAGGAGTGTCTCGTCGTCGAGATGAACGCGACCGCACAGTTCCGCGGCCTCACCCAGAAGGAACTCGGTCGCTTCGGCCCGAAGCTATCCAGTCTGCTCAAGTACAACGGCAACCCGTTCGAACCGGCGGAGGTCGTGGACGGCTTCGAGTCCAGCATCAACGGCGAGGATCTGACGGTAAACAACATGAAGTACGTCCCAGCGGCAGGTGACTAACCTATGAGTGCATTCAGCGCTATCGGAGAACAGGACGGAGCGGACGAAGACGAGTTCACACCCGGTGTCGAACCACAGCCGACGTGGTGTCCGGGCTGTGGCGACTTCGCGGTGAACAACGCCCTGAAGAAGGCGATGTCCAACCTCGGCAAGAACCCCGACGAAGTCTTGCTGTGTACGGGCATCGGCTGTTCGGGCAAGCTGAACAGCTACTTCGAGAGCTACGGCTTCCACACCATCCACGGGCGCTCGTTGCCCGTGGCGCGTGCGGCGAAGCTCGCGAACCCCGGTGTCGAAGTCGTCGCCGCAGGCGGCGACGGCGACGGCTACGGGATCGGCGGGAACCACTTCATGCACACCGCCCGCGAGAACCACGACATGACCTACATCGTGTTCAACAACGAGATCTTCGGCCTCACCAAGGGCCAGACCTCGCCGACGAGCCCGAAGGGTCACAAGTCCAAGACCCAGCCCAGCGGGAGCGCCAAGCAGCCGGTGCGACCGCTCTCGCTGTCGCTTGCGTCCGGGGCTTCCTACGTCGCCCGCACGGCCGCGGTCAATCCGAACCAGGCCGCGGAGATCATCGCCGAGGCCGTCGAACACGACGGGTTCGCCCACATCGACTTCCTCACGCAGTGTCCGACCTGGAACAAGGACGCGCGCCAGTACGTCCCCTACACGGACGTCCAGGACTCCGACGACTACGACTTCGACGTCACCAACCGCGAGGAAGCGGGCAAGATGATGTACGAGGTCGAGTCCAAACTCTACGAGGGCGAAGTGCTGACCGGCCGCTTCTACAAGGCCGAAGACCGCCCGTCCTACGGCGAGGAGAAACGTTCCACGGGCGAGATGCCCGAGGAACCGCTGGCGGAGCGCTACTACGACGACGACGCCGAGTGGGAAGAGTGCGCGACCCAGCTCATCGACAAGCACACGTAAGCAGCCCCTACTTACAGTCTCAGGGCTGATACGGCCCGATTCGACCGGGTTTCTCGACTGCTTCGGCACACGAATTTCGCCAATCTGAAGATTCCGAAAGGGGGCTCGGCGGTCGAAATCGACCCCTCGTCGCACCGTTTACGGTTTCGGAAGATATTTTTCGCGCCGCGGTAAATTAACATCTATGAGCGCCGAGTCTACGGAGGAGCGTATCCTCTCAGTGCTGGAGGAGGACGCCCAGGCCTCCTACGCAGAAATCGCCGAGCGGGTGGACGTGTCAAAACCGACGGTCCGCAAGTACATCCAGCGACTCGAAGAAGAGGAGGTCATCGTCGGCTACTCGGCCGACGTGGACCCGAAGAAACTCCCGAGCAAATCGATCGCACTCGTCGGCGTCCACGTCGCGAGTGAGTCCTACGTCGAGGCGATCCGCGAACTCAAAGACGTCGAGGAGATAGAGGCACTGTACACCTCCAGCGGCGACCACATGCTGATGGCCGAAGTCCGTGGCCCCGACGGCGACGCCGTCGGCGAAGTCATCGAATCCGACATCAAAGGCGTCGACGGCGTCACTGAAGCCCACCCATCCTTCCTCCAGGAACGCCTGAAGTGAGAGATCGTTTCGGATGTTGGCCCATCCCGAACCGAGGCCGCTGACTACCGCCACGGCGCTCACCCCGCTTCGGTTCAACTGGGACTGTCTTCGTACCCGTTCGGACTGGAGCGGGACGTCTCACCTCCGTCCCTTAGCTGTCGACCCCTGATTGCACGGCCTGGCGCTCGCGCCCGATGTGGTCGACGTACGCGTCGACGACCCGCTGGATGATGATCTCACCGGCCTCGGCGGTCGCTTCGCGTGGATCACCGAGCACGCCCGTTTCGCTGATTTGCTCGAAGCCCTCACTCAACAGGCGGGCCGTCGAGAACTCGCCCTCGGGGCCGGGTTCGATGGCGTCCATTCTGACGAGGTCCTCGTCGATAGCCAGCACGATTGCGGTCTCGGCTGCGCCGGCGTGAATGACGTCCTGCTCGTACTCGATTCCGGCCTCGCTGAGACCCTCGTTGAGTAATTCCATGTGCTCGTCGAGGTCGGCGAGCGGGATGACCGATGCATCTATCTCTCTGGCGACGTCCGGCGCGACGGTCTTGACCGGCCCGAAGTTCCCACCGTGGGTCGGCACGAGCACGATGTGCTCGAAGCCGTGCTCGTCCAGCGAGCGACAGTACGATCGGATCACGTCCATGAGCGTCTCCGGAGGCACGGTGATCGTTCCAGGGAATTCCATGTGATGACCCGAACACCCCGGCCGAATCGTCGGCGCGGCGAGGGCGTCGCCGAGTTCCTCGGCGATCCGTTTTGCGAGTTCGTCCCCGTCCAGCGTGTCCATGTTCAACGGGAGATGGGGTCCGTGCTGTTCGATAGACCCGACGGCGACGATTGCCGTCCGCGTTCCGTTTTCGAGTGCCGATTCGACATCTGGCCATACCAGCTCCTCAAGGAGTACTGACCCGCGAGAAGACATGCACCGGGAGTTCGATCAACTGACGTGAAAACGTTGTGATCCAGTGACAGAGAACCGATAGTCGTCTTCGCTGAACCCGTTCCCAGCGAAATTTCGTCCACCGCAGTCGACAGCAACCGACGAAAGCCCTCGGCCCGCTCGCTCTGAGTTGGTTCGACCGCTGGCGACACCGTCGGGAGAGAGCCCCCAGCCCGCTCAGACGACTGCGATACACGCCAGCGTGCCTCACGGCTCGCAACGCTCGCTGTTCGGCTATCCGTGGCGCTCCCAATGGTCGCGCCACTCGCGCCTCGCCCTTTCAGTCCACCAGGAAAGCCCCGGACTGTAGGGCACCGCAGACGACCACAGGCCTCCCCAGCCGATTCGCTCGGTCACTTCGCTCCCTCCCTCATCCCTCGCACGGCTACTGTCACGCGACAAGACGCGTGACAGCGCGCGCCGTCGTTGGTTGATCACAGGTTCTCCCCACGATAGCATCCGCGCGGTGTAAGCGCGCGGTTCTACGCGGCGAGTGAGCGAAGCGAACGAGCCGCGCCTTTTTCACCCATGTTTTTGGCCGGGGGGTCGCGCCTGACGCGACCCCCCGGCGAAAAAGATGGTTGGGGAGGTTTTTTACGCCCGCTTTCCCGACCACAGGGTATGACGTCCCGCCTGGTGTTGGGAACGGGGTCGCTGGCGGGAACGCTCGTCAGCGAGCTTAAAGAGCGGCGGGGCAGCCTGTTGGTCCTCTCGACCGACGAAAATGCAGTGCGAACACTCCGCGAGGAAGGGGTCGCCGCCGAAGTCGGTGACCCGACGGCGGCGGAGACGTTGCGGGAGTACGACGAACCCGACAGCGTCGCGATTGCGACAGAAGACCCGGAGACGAACGTCGCGATGGCGCGCACTGTGCGCAACGTCTTTCCCGGGAGCTTCGTGCTGGCGTACGCGGGCGCGGAGCCGGTCCAGAGCGCGACCGAGACCCTGGAAGCCCTCGCGGACGAAGTCGTCGACCCCGCGAAGACCGTCGCCGCACGGTTGATCGGGCGCGTCGGGGACGACGGGTTACAGACGCGAAAACTCACGAGTATATTGCGGGACGTCGACGGGCGTCTCGCGATCGTCGCTCACGACAATCCCGATCCGGACGCCATTGCGAGTGCGGTCGCGCTGGACCGCATCGCGGACGCAGTCGGCTGTTCGACAGACATCTGCTACTTCGGGGACATCACACACCAGGAAAATCGGGCGTTCGTGAACGTGCTGGAGTTCGACCTGGTGAACCTCGAACCAGGAGCGAGCCTCGAGGAGTACGACGGCGTTGCCCTGGTCGACCACTCGCGACCTGGTGTCAACGACGGACTGCCTGAGGACACGTCGATCGATATCGTGATCGACCACCATCCGCCCCGCTATCCGGTCGAGGCGCGGTACGTCGACCTGCGGAGCGACGTCGGGGCGACGAGTACGCTCCTCGTCGATTACATGCGAACGCTCGGGATCACGCCGAGCCGCGAAGTTGCGACGGGACTGGTTTTCGGCATCCGGGTAGACACCGATGGCTTCACGCGAGAGGTCAGCGCGGCCGACTTCGAAGCGACGGCGTATCTCGTGCCCCACGCCGACGCGGCGACGCTGGACAGGATCGAATCGCCGAGTATGAGCGCCGATACGCAGGACACCATCGCTCGGGCGATCACAGCACGAGAACGGCACAACTCGACGCTCATGAGTTGCGTCGGGCAGCTTTCTGACAGGGACGCACTCGCGCAAGCCGCTGATCGACTGCTCAACCTCGAAGACGTGACGACCACGCTCGTCTACGGGATCAGCGACGGGACCATCTACGTCTCGGCCCGCGCGCGGGGGACCGACCTCGACCTCGGAGAGACGCTCCGAGAGGCGTTCGGTCAGATCGGGAGCGCGGGTGGTCACGCGGACATGGCTGGAGCGCAGATATCGCTCGGCCTCCTGGACGCCATCGACGCCGACGACGAGTCACTGAGCGACGTGGTCCGGGCCATCGTCACCGACCGATTTCTCGACGCGATGGGATCCCGAACCCACCGCGTTCTCGGTGACCTCTACCCGGACGAGTATCACGGCGCCGGGATCCTCGGTGATGGCCCCGCTATCGAAGCGGTCGTCGAACAGAGTACGGACCTGATCGAGGACGGCAACGACGGTGACGAACGCGAAGAGTCGTCTGAACCGACGTCTGACGACGACGACCCGGACGCTGCTCCCTCTGGGTGAGCGGTGGGTCAGTGACCAGGCCGCACCCCTCAGCACCGAGGGCCTCTCCTCCGGAGGGCCGCGACCGGGAGACAGTCGAGGGGACGGACGACTCCCTGAGGCGGGACGTTTTTTGGTTCGCGAGCACGTCTCGGTTGTAATGGTCGAAGACGCGGCGTTGACGGTCAAAGACTACATGACTCGAGAGGTCGACACCGTCTCGCCGGACGACACGGTCGGTGACGTGGCCCATCGAATCGCCGAGAGCACCGAGCACAGCGGCTTTCCGGTCTGTGAAGGACGACACGTCGAAGGGTTCGTGAGCGCCCGCGACCTCCTGCAGGAAGCCGACCACGTGCCCATCTTCAAAGTGATGAGTGACGACTTGCTCGTCGCGCACCCGGACATGAACGTCGACGACGCCGCTCGCGTCATCCTGCGCTCGGGTATCCAGAAGTTGCCCGTCGTCGACGACGCCGGCAACCTGGTCGGCATCATCAGCAACGCGGACGTGATCCGTTCGCAAATCGAGCGGGCGACGCCGGGAAAGGTGGACAACCTGATGCAGACGCTGGAGAACATCCACGGCGTCGCCGTCACCCAGGAACGCCGAGAAGTCCCACTCGCATCGCTGACGCCGACGCAGGCGAAAGTGTACGCGGACGAACTGGAGGGGCGGCGATACGAACTGGACCGTGGGCTCGCAGAACCGCTCGTCGTCATCGACAACGACGACGACCTGCTGCTGGCGGACGGCCACCACCGGGTCAAAGCGGCCGCACGGCTGGGCATCGACACGATGGACGCCTACGTCATCGTCCTTTCACAGCCGGTCGAACTGGGGATGGCCAAGACCGCCGAAAAAGAGAACCTCCACGCCATCGACGACATCGCCGTCGTCGACTACGCGCATCATCCGCTCGTCCAGAAGACCCACCGACTTCGGGACTGACGTCGCACCCGTTCAGCCCCGCTCGTACTCGACGACGGTCGTGTCACTGTCGAGCCACAGCGTGAGCAAGTCGGCGCCCAGTTCCACGGCTATCCTGACCCGGACCGGCGCTGTCGATTCGAGGTCGCCACGACCCACGTGGCAAAACGGCAGGTCGACGTACGGACGGTCACGGACGTTCTCCCCGTGGTCGTGATAGAAGGCGACGACTGCTGGGTGTTCGACCACGCAGGCCCCCGGCGGGATGTCGAAGGAGAGTCCACACTGCGCGCAGTGAAAGGTGGCGAGCAGCGCGTCGTCGGGCAACTCGACGTCGTCGAGTCCCGGTACCGAGGCGTCTCTCCCCGGAAGTTGCCCCTCGATCGGTCCCCAGCAACTCGGACAGACCCCCGCCCTCGCCCGCTGTAGTTGCTGTCGCATGTCGAGCAACGCGACACTGACCAGGGCTGCGATGGAGTTGTGCTCGGCGACCACCGGCGGAAGCGCCGTGCCGGTGAACACGTGATGGTCCGGACAGCGAACCCTGAAGTACTGGTTCTCGTAGACCCCCACGAGGTTCCGGTCGCAGTCTGGATACGGACAGTCGTATCGGGTCTCACCACGGAGCGGCGTTCCCGCGCCGGCGTACTGGCCGGACTCGACGGCGCCGACCAGTTCCATGCCGCGATTGCGGAGGTGATACTCGTCGCCATCTTTGACCACGAGCGGCCCGCGGAGTTTCTCCAGGTGGTAGCTGAAGTTGCCGGCGTCCGTCACACCCACTGCCCGCCGCAATTCGGCGAACGACGCACCGGACCACTGCCAGTTAGACTGGCGCGCTGCCGCGAGTTCCCTGACGATGTCCAGACGCGTCTCGTCGGCGAGTAACTCGAAGACGGCCGTCGGAGTCGGTTCGGAATCGTCGGTGGCTCCCCGGTCCGTCGCCGCCGCCGGCTCTGTGCCCGCCTCGTCGCCCGAGCCCTCAGAACCGTCGCCGTCACTCATACCGACTGGTTTCCGGCGGATTCGAAAAACAGTTTCGTCCTGTCAGATATGTAACTGAACGGCCCTGCAGGAAATTATTAAACGGTGACACGGGCTACCCCAGGACGAAATGACAACGACGCCTGAACAGGTCCCCGACGAACAGCACTCGCCCGATGAACGGGAGAAGGCGCCAGGGACGGTGGAAACCCCTGCACTTGCTGTCAGGAATCTCCGGAAGACGTTCGGTTCGGGAGCCGAGGCAGTTCACGCAGTCGACGACGTGAGCCTCGACGTCGAGTCGGGGACAGTCGTCGGCGTGCTCGGGCCGAACGGGGCCGGAAAGACGACGCTCATCAAGTCCATCCTCGGACTCGTGATCCCGTCGGAGGGGCAGGTCTCCGTGGGGGGCGTCGACGTCTACGACGACCCAGGGGCCGCCTACGCTCGCGTCGGAGCGATGCTGGAAGGCGCCCGGAACGTCTACTGGAAGCTAACGGTCCGGGAGAATCTCGAGTTCTTCGCCGCTGTCGGCGGCGAGTCGCCCGAAGCGCTCCGCGAGCGTCACGACGCCCTCCTCGAACAGCTATCGCTGACCGAGAAGGCAGAGACGCCCGTCAACGACCTCTCTCGGGGCCAGAAACAGAAGGTGTCGCTGGCCTGTGCGCTCGCCCGGGACGTCGAAGTAGCCTTCCTCGACGAACCGACCCTCGGCCTCGACGTCGAGTCGTCGGTGGAACTGCGACGGGAGATCCGGCGTCTCGCCGACCAGGAGGACATGACAATCGTCCTCTCGAGTCACGACATGGACGTGGTCCAGGACGTCTGCGACCGCGTCGTCATCATGCGTGACGGCCAGGTGATCGCCGACGACGCCGTGTCGGACCTGATCGACGTGTTCCGGACGTTCACCTATCGAGTCATCGTGGGGACCGACACCGACAGTGGGCCTCCGACTGAAGAGTCCCCACTGAACGATGCTATCCGCATGGTCCTGACTGAGGAGTTTGGCGTCGAGGAGTTCGAGACACGTGGTGAGAGGCGGGCCTTCGAGATTACACTCGGCGAGCCCAGACGGTTCTACGAACTGATGGACACGCTCCGCGATGCAGACCTGGTGGTGCACGAAGTCGCGTCAATAGATCCGGACCTGGAGTCAGTGTTCCTCGAACTGACCAACGACGAGAACGAGTCGCCGCTTGCCGACGAGGGAGTTCGATCGACAGACGCTACCCGGCAGGCGGCAACCGGAGGTGAGAACGAGTGAGCACGTCTCCGGCGAGCGCAGACACCCAGGGGAGCGGCAATTATCGAACCCTCCTGTGGGCACTCGCCAAGAAACGGGCACTCCTGATGTACCGGTACCCGGTGAACACGCTCTCGGGACTGGCGATTACCTTCCTGTTTTTCGGGATGATATTCTTCGGTGGCCAGGCGCTCTCCGAGCAGGCTCTGACCGACAGTCTCGGTGGCATAATCGTCGGTTACTTCCTCTGGACGATGGCGATGACGGCGTTCTCGGGGCTGGCCTGGAGCGTCACCAGAGAGTCTCAGTGGGGGACCCTCGAGCAGTTGTACATGTCGCCGTTCGGCTACGGGCGCGTCATGCTGGGCCACATCTCCGTCCGCATCGTCGAAAGCTTCGGCTGGGGTGCCGTGACCCTCGCGTTCATGCTCGCGCTCACCGGTGAATCGATTCACGTCCCCCTGGGGACGGTTGTCGTCCTGACCGTGCTCGCGATAGCCCCTGCGATCGGGCTGGGCTTTTGCTTCGGCGGCCTCGCGCTCCTGTACAAGCGGGTGGAGAACGTCTTCAACATCCTCCAGTTCGTCTTCCTCGGCCTGATCGCCGCACCGTCTGTCGAGGTGTTTTGGGTCCGCTTACTCCCCATCTCACAGGGGAGTTACCTGCTCTCCATCGCGATGCAAGAGGGTCTGCGTCTCTGGGAACTTCCAGGGACTGAACTCGCGTTGCTCGTCGGCACCGCGATCGTGTACTTCGGACTCGGATACGGGGCGTTCCAGTTGATGGGGACGCGTGCCCGAAAGCGCGGACTCATGGGTCATTACTGACCCCTCGCGCTGTCACCCCACCGCTTCGAGCCACAATCGACTCGCGTCCCCCGTTCTCACGCCAGTAGGTGTCAGTTATTAATGTGGTAAGAAGATAGTATTTTCAGCCTATACCGGCTCTCTGCCGTGAACTGGGCGAAGGTGAGTTGCACGCATTCGCACGTAAGCTGAGAGCGAGTCGCTCGTAACTATCGTCAGATTCGCAGGAACGCCTTTCATAATAGCTCATCCCTACCAGAGTATGTTCCACTTTCCGGCCTCAGGTCGGCGCCACGACGACGGGCACTCGAGACAGAACGACTCGACCAGTCAAAACCACCAGACCGCATTTGATCTACCCCTCACCGATACGGCTGCTCGCCGAGAGTATCTGCTTGTTACCGACACGGTAACCACTTCTGAAGGAGGGCACTGACGATGTCGACCAAGAGTATGCAGGCGGAGTTCGAACCAGTCGACCACCTCCAGACCATTCAGGACGTAACCCTCCCAGACCTGATTCAGGAACTCTCCGACGCCTACGACCGCCACTTCGAGGAGCGCGACCAGTTCCTCTGGCAGTGGATCTACTCGCTGTTCCCGTCCTTTACGCTCTCGTCGGTCGCCGAGGAACACGCGGCCCACGTCCGCGAACAGAAGACGGTCCTCACGATGTACGTCACCGTGCTCGACGACCTGATCGAACACCGTGGCGACCGACAGACCTTCGAAGAGGCCTGCCGCCTCTCCTGTGACAGCGTGGCTGCCGACCCCGGGCGTGCCGCCGTCGACGCCGAGACGTTCGCGTTCATCGAACGCCTCTGGACCGAGTTCGAGGACGGGATAGAAGACGCACCCCGCCGCGAGGAGTTCGCCGACATCTTCGCCTATGACTTCGGTCAGACCACGGACGCGATGGAGTACAGCGGCCTCGTCAGCGACAACCCCTGCATGGCGAACCTGACCGGTGCGACCCAGTACGACTCGCACAACATGGTAATGTTCCCTTACGCGGACGTCGACCTGATGTACTCTCCGGATTTCCGAGCGTCGGATCTCGGTGCCGTCCGGAACACGATCTGGGATCTTCAAGAGATGGCCCGTATCGGCAACTGGCTCACGACCTGGGAACGCGAAGTCGTGGAGGGCGACTACTCGGCTGGCATCGTCGTCGCCGCCATCGAAGAGGGCGTCGTCTCAGCGACCGAGGTCGAAGCGGCCGAAGACTGCGGCCCCGTCGTCGAATCCATCCGGAAGAGCGGCCTCGAATCGCGGTTCCGCAACCGCTGGCAGCGCATCTACGACGACGTCAGCGCACGCCACGCCGAGGTCGAAAGCGTCGACCTGGCCAAACTCGTGGCCGGGATGGAGACCGTCTTCGAGTATCACCTGGCCACTGAAGGCCTGAAGTGAGCGTCAGCAAACCCGAAGGATCGACGCCAAAGGACTACAGACAGCAGATTTCGTAATTCTCATGCCAAATAATTTGGACGGACGATTTTTCGCCAAAGCTGTCCTTTCGAACGTATGGTAGCTGGTAGCAAGGACTCCGCGCGGGTGTTACAGGTCGGAGCAGACGATGTACTGGTCCGGGCCGCAGTGGACGAGTTCGAGGAGGGAGGTGCCGTCGACGTTGCAGACTCCACCGACGACGCCCTCACGCACCTCACCGAACGGTACTACGATTGTGCAGTCCTCCTCGAGACGGAGCGGGCGGAGCCAGTTCCAGCGACTCTCGCGTCGATCAGGGAGCAGGAACCGGCGCTCCCGGTGGTCGTCGTCACGAGTGACCCGACCGTAGCGAGTGACGCACTCGAGGCAGGTGCTGCGGACGTACTCGTTCGCCTGGCGGACCTGGACCAGCCACCCGTGCTGGCACGCCGCATCGCGAACGTGCTTGGGTCCCACGGCCACGAACGAGCGATGAAAGACGGTCGAGAGGAGGCCGATCAGAGAGCACCTGTGGGGTATCCGGCCGACCAGGAAACCGAACTCGAACAGTTGCGAACGGTCCTCGAAGCTCTCCCGAACGAAGTGTACATGCTGGATACCGACGGGAACTTCCGCTCAATCATTCCAGCGACCGACAGCGAGAAGACGCTCTCTGGCTACGACCCCGAGGCCCTCATCGGCGAACACGTCACGTCCGTTCTGGCCGGCGACGATTTCGAAGCCGGTCAGGCGGCCGTCCGCGAACTAATCACCGACGAAAAAACAGAACGAGTGTCCTTCGATGCAGCCCTTCGGACCGAGAGTGGCGAAGAAATCCCACACGAAGTCCACATAGCGTCGCTCCACGAGGGGGACGGTGACAGGGTCACCGGAACAGTGGGCATTCTCTACGACGTGTCCGAACGCAAGGAGCGCGAACGACGACTGCGAGAGGAGCGAGACTTCGTCGAACTCACCCTCGACACCATCGACGACGCGTTCTATTTACTCGACGAACACGGCAACCTGGAGCGCTGGAACGAGACGATGCGGGTCGTAACCGGCTACTCCGACGAAGAGCTCGCGTCGATGAACGCACTCGATTTCTTCGAAGGCGACGACCGGGAACGCGTCGCGGACGCTGTCGCCCGGACCCTCGAAACGGGGACTGCGCGCGTGGAAGCCGAGTTCGTCAGGAAAGACGGGAACGCCATTCCCTTCGAGTTCACCGGGGCCAAACTCACCGACCGTGACGGAACCCTGCGCGGCCTCGTCGGCATCGGTCGAGACGTCGCGGGACGCAAGGAGCGCGAAGAGAAACTCCGGCAGATCCGGGAAAACGCCTCCGACGTCATCTGGATGACGACGCCGGAGAAAGACGCGATGACGTTCGTCAGCGAGGCCTACGAAGACATCTGGGGTCGGTCGACGGAATCGCTCATGACCGACCCGGATTCGTTCGTCGAGGCCATCCATCCGGAGGACCGCGAGCGGGTCGAGGCGGCGCTGACGACCCAGCGGACCGACCCCGACGAGTACGACGAAACCTATCGCGTCGTCCAGCCGGACGGTGAGGTCCGGTGGGTTCACGACCGTGCGTCGGGGGTCCACGACGACGACGGCGAACTGAACCGGATCGTCGGCATCGCGACTGACGTCACCGAACGGAAAGAACGTGAGCGGGAACTCGAACAGGCCGAGACGATATTCGAGACGGCACACGAAGCGATATTCCTCTTCGAGTACACCGACGACGGTACATTCAGACTCAACAGAGCGAATCCGGCCTACGAATCGCTGGTCGGGCGACCGCTGGAGGAAGTGCGCGGGAAGACGCCGACAGAGATTTTCGGCCCGGAGATCGGTGCCAGCATCGCTTCGCGCCACCGAGCGTGCGTCGAATCGAAGGAACCGGTCGTGGTCGAGGAGACCCTCGACGTGCCGGAGGGGCCGGTGACGCTCCTGTCCAACCTGGCACCGGTCGTCGTCGACGGATCGGTCCGTCGTCATCGCCGTTGATCGACCGCATCGCGGACATCAGTGTGCGGCGTGTGCCTCTCGGGTCGCATCGCGGCTGAAACCCCGACGGCGCGGAGCGCCGGTACAGGGACGTGGGGCGCGGCCGGACACGACCCCTACCCGAGACGGCGGCGTGTCCGACGGTGCCCGCTCGATTGTAGGGTCTGACGCTGGTAAAAACGCGGCGGATAGATCACCCGGGCGCAACAGGGACGAGACGTCTCCAGCGGCACGTCGGCGCGACTATTACCGACGACGCGCCTCTGTCGTCTCTCCGTGCGAGCGCGCCCCACACGATCGCCGTAACGAAGCCATTAAGAGCGAACCGGGGGAAAATACGAACAACTCGCTGGTGCGGACACAGCGGGCACTCGCCGCCGGGCTCGGGACCGCAGGGGTCTCGTCGCCCGGGACGAGACGACATGTGGCCGCCTCGCGGCTGAATCGCAACCGTCCGCGGACAACATATGGCACGAAGCTTCTACTCCCACATCAAGGAGGCGTGGCGGTCCCCCAAGGAGGGGAAACTGGCAGAGCTGCAGTGGCAGCGCAAACAGGAGTGGCGCGACGAGGGCGCCATCGAGCGGATCGAGCGCCCCACCCGCCTGGACAAGGCCCGCGAACTCGGCTACAAGGCGAAGCAGGGCGTCGTCG
>ENA-ORCR01000741-ORCR01000741.1-marine-metagenome-genome-assembly--contig:-NODE-741-length-13614-cov-3.020684_pt1 | contig 13614 bp, 15 predicted proteins | sample MGYA00237782_ERZ508514 | MGnify/ENA primary metagenome ERZ508514 (study PRJEB26185, sample SAMN06268960) | marine metagenome | isolation source: Eden Landing Ponds, San Francisco, CA, USA | place...
TCGTGCTCGACGATGATGTCGTTCACCGACTCCATCTGGTCGAAGTCGAGGACGTCGAACAGCGTTGTGCGGTCGGTATCGTAGTACAGATCGTCGTAGCCAAGCGAACAGGTGAGCCCTCCGTGATAGTCGATATCGACTAGGAGGACGTCGTAGCCTCGGGCAGAGAGTGCGCCGCCAGTATGAATGACGTCAGTTGTCTTCCCCGCGCCTCCCTTCTGATTCGCCACCGTGATTCGTGCGGTATTGGTTTTGGTCATTATTTTCGTTTCTCTCGTTGTATTCGTTTCGTTCGTTTTGGCCATTTAGTTCGGTGCGCTCGGTGAGGTGGTTTCACTCGGTGTGAGGATTACTATGATGTTAAAACCAACTGTTCGTTTCGCTCGTTGAAGTGAATCTACTCGTTTTAATCACTAACTTCATTCTGTTCATTCTGTTCGTTCTGTTCGTTTTACCACCGCCCGGCCAGAGACAACAGTTCGTGTGGAGAATTTAGTTCATCAACCTCGTTCGCCTCATTCACTTCGTTCTATTCGTTTTGTTCGTTCTGTTCGTTTTGATAAAGATAGTCGATACCTTCTGTGGGGATTGCGAAGCTGGGTCGGATAGCTCTCTTCAGCTCCCTAAATCGAGTGTTGATCACTCTCCTGTTTCGAGTTACACACTCACTCTAATTTTGGAGGAGTCAGTGACCCACGACTGAAGTCGTGGGCTTCCTCCTTGTTACTCTGTGAACGGCAGCGACGGTATCGCAGCTAGCCGGTCGAACTGTCGTACATCTCTTCGAATGCCTGTTCACCACGGATCAACTCGTCGACGCCGTCAGTGAGTGTCACCTCGCCGAATACGGTAGCTCGATAATACGTGTACAGGCCGTCCTGTCCGCGCTCCGTGCGCTGGCGTTTCTCGACGAGACCGACGTCGACGAGCTTGTTGAGATGGTAGTGGAGCGTGCTGTCGTCGATGTCGAGTGCGTCCTCGAGTTCCTTCGGACTCATTTCGCCGCTGTGAACGAGTCGATAGAGGATCTCATAGCGGGTACGGTGACCGACAGCCGCGTGCATATCGAGGTACTCCTCGAGGCTGAGCATACTCTCCTCGGGGAGCAGATCTGCCGGATCGTCTGGGGCGTCACCGCCAACGGTTCGCGTTTGATCCGTCGCCATCGTACGTCACGCTATGCGTCGAAGACGCTTAGTCGTTGTCAAGCCAAGAGTTCTCAAAAACACCTTCTTTTATCGATTTTTGCCGAATAGGAGCGGCTATGACTGTCGAGATCACGCGCGAGCGAATAGCTGATCGGCTCGGGCGTGTGACATACGACCGGTTTCTCTTCTATCTGATGGGGCCGTACAAGTCGTTCAACCTCAACTACGTCCTCAGCGAGAAGGAACGCCGCGATATCGAGGTCGACGACCTTCCGGGGCCGTTACGCCGGCTCTTCAGGAACAAGGACGACATCAACGCGGCACAGGCACTCCTGCGACGCGTGCAAGGGAAACTCCGAACCGACCCAGGGGTGAATGCGTTTCTTGCACTCGACGTCGATATCGATACAGACGACGTGGATGCGGTGACCCAGAGCATCGAGTACGCACGGTGTAGCAACGCGACCGCGTTCGTGGTGCCGTTTCTCGGGCACAACTTCGGTGTCGGCGAAGAGGCCGGCAGTGTTCTCGAACGGCTCGCTGAGACTCACGGAGAGCGGTTGATGCTCGTCCACGAGGATGACGTGACGAGTGCGATGATCCGGTCGACGTCCGTTCGGTGGGAGTTGCACGTTGAAACCTACGAGACTGAGGACGAACTCGTAGCCAAACTACGGCGGTTCGCTGGCGGAATTATGCATCGCGAGCGACGTGGGGTGCTTGAGCAGCTGGATTGAAAACGCATCCCGCCTCGGCTTTCGTACCCCCTCGCGTTATTTGGTTACGCTTCGTCTTCGAGAAGGCTCCGAATGAAAGGGCTCTGTTGAAACCCTATTCTTCAGATAGATTTTCGCCTGAAACAGCCGGTCGATGAGAACTGCGAATACAGCTCTCTGTTGGGAAAATAGCAATTACGGTCGGATCTCTACGAAGAGGACTCGTTCGTCGAATTAGTCTCGATGTCACAAGCCATGAGCGTCGAAACAATATTCGCGGTGAGTTCTCCCGCAGCGTTAATCCCCGCTCGCGTTGAGGATTCGGTACAATCGAAGTTCTCGGGCGTAATTTGTACGGTTTCCATCGCCTCTGTTTCGAGCACACTCATCGATAAGGAGTATGTTCCACTTTCACTGAGGGTGATCGATACTGTTCCTTCAGGCTCGACCGTGTAGACCCCATCGAACTGTACTGCCGATTCATTCTCTACGAGAATTCGAGTTGTCCACGTCTTGTCCGACGGGTTCCGAAGTCTGAGCGAGTGGCTGAATTTTCCTGTATCTGCGGGAATGGGATTGTCACCAACCGTGTGCGACGCTAGTCCATCAGCGGGAGCGGTTTCGGTGACAACACCGGGACACGCCATACGCGTCGAAATACTCATCGAATTGAGTGTACCGTCGTCCTGAATGCTAACCGTCGTCCTAGTCACATTACAAGAGAATTGGCTAAGATCTATCGTAACCTCTTCAGTCGCGTTCAACTCGGGAACCGCCACACGAGCGGTATACGTGTCGAGGTTAGTGAGTGACGCAACGATGCTCGCGTTCGCTTCGAGCTCCACCGATTCCTCAAACACGGTCTCGCCAGCCTTTGAAACCGTAATCGTTCCTTGATGTGGCTCCCCCGTTGGGTTCCCAAACGTGACGTGGTGAGGAGTTCTGAGGCCACGCTCTTCAAGCGATCCTGTCCCGATAGTTCGCTCAGCGGCATCACCAGCTTCAACCAGTGTCTGCTCGGGCGTTTGTGTCGTCTCAGTCTGCTCACCCTCAGAAGTGGTAGTCGTTTCTGCGTCCGTCTCAGGTGCTCCACTCGAAGTTGCTTGAGAGGTACAGCCCGCTGCTGCGGTTGCGAGAACAATTCCGGTACTTGCCAGAAACGTTCTCCGTTTCATATGCTATCATTAGAGTGGTCAAGTATTGTCCTATCTCAGATTCAAAGGTGTCTTTGAGTCCCGAAAACCACTTACACCGGTTGGGTGCGACTCCGTGCTGGACGATACGTCCGCCAGTACCATGCCGCGAAGAGGGACAAGATCAGGAAGATGCCGATCCCTAGGACGAACCCACCGGGGCCAGTTCCAAACGTAACGAGCGTCTCCCACATGGTTGGGTCAGGTTGCTGTACAGGCGGTTCAGCACCTCGGAGCGACGGTGAGGGTGTCAGCACTAACCAGCGCGTATGGACGATTGTACTGACAACTCCGACAATACCTACTGCGCCGAAGACGCGACGCAACGCGGTGGTAAGTGACGGGGTCGTTCGTTCCGCTCCCGCAAAGAGGACGAGCGCACTATTGGTCGGAGCATAGACATCCATTTCACGTCCCTGCTCGGAATACCACGTTTCGATGACTTCTATGAAATCTGCGTCTTGGAGCCGGTTGAGATGATAGCTGACGTTCTGTACTGAAGAGTCAAGTTCAGTAGCAATCTCTGACACGGTGGTCGGTTCTAGATATAACTGATTGAGAATACGGCGTGCCGTCGTTGAGGTGACTGCTGACAGAATCTGTTCTGCAGATTCATCTTCGAATCCAACAAGCCTCGGCTCTAATTCACGGTCCGAAACTGTGTCGGGAGCAGGTTTCAACGGTAATAGTGAAGACATAGTTATCTTGTTTGTTTGCGTTATTATGTGACTACGGAAGACTCAAAGAGGTGTTTGAATCCGATTCAGGCACTACCTAGTCACCCAACTGAGTATCTCGTTGGATAGCTATACAGTAGTACTTGTATCGCCTGTATTGAGAGCAACTGGGTGGACGGATACTGATGATTTCAACAGGGTCGATTCAAACTACTCGTAGTAACTGACGCGCTTGACAACTTCTGCGAACGCGACATTCTCGCGTACATCAGTAATCTCGATAGTAACACGTTCGGTCTGTTTAGTGTCCGGAACAATAACGACGAAACCACGCTCAACACGGGTGATACCGTCGCCTTGGTCGCCAATATCTTCGATCTCGACGGTACGTTGTTCGCCTTCCTCAACGGGGGGCGTCTGGGGCGCTTGCTCGGACTGCAAATCGGTGTCAGTGTTGTTGGCCTCGTTAGTCGCGGATGAGGGCAGAACAGCCACACGATATGTCTCTTCTGCCTGTAGATCGCCAAGGCGGAGTTCCTGCTCCGGAATCTCAACCACATATGACCCATCACGCTCTTCGACTTTACCCGAGAACAGACACCGAAGTTCCTCTGAAATCTCCATTTGTAGACCTTACACCGGATACGTGACGAAGAGCATTTTATTCTGCTGTCTGCCGGCTACTTCGGCGCTACAACCTCCCCACACGCCGGACACTCGGCCCACACACCCTCAGTGCCGTCGTTCTTTTTATACTCAACAAGAATCCACGCTTCCGATATGTCCTCACCACATTCCGGGCAACGACCGAGAGACGATTCGTCAGCGTTCATAGAAAGGGAAAGAGCGTGTGACAGTGTTCCTTCCAAACAAATTTCATTCAGGGAGAAGGTAAGCCTTTGGCGTCTTTGTGGGTCAAACGCACCGAATTTCCGAAGGATGAATATCGCCAGTAGCATTAACTCACAGCCACCAGAACACCGGAACCCATGAGTATCCGCACAGTACTTACTCGGCTACTGCCCGGTGACGAGACAGAGGTCATCGTGGAGTGCCGCCAGTGCGGTGAGAATCTTGCGTCGGGCGCAGATGAGTGTCCCACGTGTGGATCTGATAAGATAGAACACTTTCAGATTGCAGAGTAGACAGCCGCGTTCGGGATACTTCAGTATTCTTCAGACAGATTATTGTCCGAACATCTGGTCGCTGAAGAGTGCGAATGTACCACTGTAGATTCTACCTGACTTCGTTGATTTTCAGAAGGGCGTGCTGAATACAGAGCGCGTATCTCGCACAGAATCTCTTCGGAAGCCTAGTTGGCCGGAACGGTCAATACAGGTGATGCACCAAGCGGTTGATTCTCTCACTACTGGCTGAAAACGATACGTGGAGGGCTGTAAGAGTCTTTCACTTCAGTTGAAACCAATTTAATCCTCCGTCTTTGAATCCAACAGAACGATTGTTGAGGGGATGAGAACGGGGCGGACTATTTCTCATCGGTGAGTTCGACGCCTACGATTTCGAAGCACGCACCGCCTGAATTGCTCTCGGTGACAGATATCTCCCAGCCATGTGCATCAACGATCTCTTTGACGATGGAGAGTCCGAATCCGGTGCCACTCTGGGTGCTTGTATGCCCTGTTTCAAACACTTGCTCTCGCTCGTCCGCTGGAATCCCCGGCCCGTTGTCCGCGACGTAGAACCCGTCCTCCAAGTCACCAACGGTGAGCGTGACCTCCTCACGGCCGTGTTCCACAGCATTCCGAATAAGGTTCCCGAACAGCTGTCGGAGGCGGCCTTCATCCGCAGCGACAGTTTTCGTCGTCTCGACATCGAGCGTCGCGTTCGCCGTCTCAACCATCCTCCAGCTCGACTCAACGCACGCGTCGATGGTGACGGGTGTAGTTTCGTCGATGGTCTTCCCCTGACGTGCGAGCATAAGAATGTTCTCGATGAGCTCCTGTATGTGCTCGTGGGCGTCCCGGATGGTCTCGACGTGCGGGCTCTCGTGTTCAGCGGCGAGCAGGTCGAGGTGGCCGCTCGCCACGTTGAGCGGGTTGCGGAGGTCGTGACTGACGACGTTTGCAAAGTTCTCCAGCTCTTCGGTGCGCTGTCTGAGCTCCTCCTGTACGTGTTTCAGGTCGGTGATGTCCAGATACGTTGCGAGCGATTCCTCGTACGGTTCGCTGTCGAAGGCGGTCGCAGTCAGCAGAAACGTTCGCTGATCACCGTCCGCCGTCTGTCGCGTCACCCCTCTGCGGACACGCTCCCCGTCTCGCACCCGTTCGTTTATTTCGTGTGCCTGTGCCGACTCAGCCTTGTCGACGATGAGGTCGTCAAGCGACGTTTCCTTGAGTTGGCTGTCGGTGAAGCCAAATGTGTCATCAAACGCTTGGTTCGCCTGTTCTACCTCCAGCTCGTCTCCGTCGAAGGCAGCGATGACGAGTGGAACGGGGACGGCGTTGAGGAGGTTAGCGAACCGGTTTCGCTCCCGCTGGAGTTTCTCTTGGGACTCTCGGAGGGCAGTGATGTCCTCGTTGACAGCGACGAACCGGACGATTTCCCCGTCGGCGTCCGTGACGGGGGAGATCGTCTGCTTGACGATGTATCGCTCTCCGTCCTTCCGCTCGTTGGTAATCTGTCCCTTCCAGACGTTGCCATTAAGGATCGTCTCCCAGAGGCGCTCGTAGAATTGATCGCCGTGGACGCCGGATTGGAGAATGTTGGCGTTGTGGCCGATGGCTTCCTCTTCGGTGTAGCCCGTCTGATCTTCGAACGCTGGATTTACGTACTCGATTCGACCCAATATATCGGTCCAGTAGATGGCATGGCCCGTGCTTTCGACCGCCTCTCTGAAGACGCGTAACTCTGACGTCGAAAGATCGGTTATGTCCAGAGTTGAGGTCATTACATCGCGTGAGCCGTGTATCATATTTAATTGATATCATATTCTCGTATGATGGTCATCTAACGAATCAGTCGTGACTCGTCTATCCGAGAAAGAGGGCTCTGGCCCCGTTGAGTGACAGCAATCATTAAGAACGTTCAACGAACGGGTGGTTCATCGAGTTTGACGCGAAATAAGCGAAGCCGTTGTGCTGATTTCATCCTCTGTATCTCGCACGCTGATCCTATCAGCTCTTAAGGATTTCAACAGATCCAAGTGAGTCAATAAGAATACAATCGCGTTTCAGTATGCTAATGACCCCGATAGCACCGGCTCCATTCAGATGGTTTCCGGAAACGACCCGGTCACACTTTTGTAACTAGGCGGGGAAGAAGTCTGTCACAAACAGATGATCCGCGATGCTCGCGTTCTCCGGGCCGGGTTCGTTCCTCGGGAAGTCGAGCATCGCGACGCCGAAGTCAACCACCTCTCCAGCGTCCTCGAACCAATCACGAACGGCGAACCCGCCGACACCGCCATCTTCACCGGTCCGAGTGGCGTCGGCAAAACCTGTGTCTCGAAATTCGTTACCGAACGGCTCCGTGAAGAAGTACTCGACGTCGAGGCCACCTACGTCAACTGCTGAAGAAACTACAGCCGCTTCCGGACGCTGTACCAGATTCTAGACGATATCGGCGCGACGATCGATATCCACCGGCAGTCGACTCCTCACAACGAACTTATCGATCGGCTCCAACAGTACGAAGGCCCCCGAACTGTCGTCATTCTCGACGAAGTCGACCAACTTGAAGATCCGAGCCTCATCTACGACCTCCATAGTATAGAGCAGTTCGCGTTGGTTTGTATTGCAAACAAAGAAGAAGAACTGTTCAGCCGCGTCGACGACCGCCTTGTGAGTCGCCTGCGCTCCAGCGAACACGTCCGGATGGATAAGTACCACAACGGACAACTCTACGATATTCTGCGTGCTCGAACGAAGTGGGGTTTGAAAGCGACGTTATTACCGACAAGCAGCTCTATCAGATCGCTGATGCCGCCGCTGGTGATGCCCGTCTGGCCATCGGGATGCTTCGCAGCGCAGCCAGCACGGCAGACCGAGAGAATCACGACAAAATCACTAACGACATCCTTCTCGATGCAGCTGAAGACGCTCAGGCACAGATTAAGCAGAAAGCCTCGATTCACTCACCCCACACCAGCGCATCGTCTACGATATCGTTCGCGACCACGGACCGCTCGGACCAAGCGAAATTCACGATCACTATACCCAGGAAGTCGACGATCCGCGGACGAAGCGCACCATTCGGACCTACCTTTCTAAGATGGCCCAGTACAACCTCCTCAAAGCGGAAGGCACGAGTCGCGACCGAGAGTACTCACTCGTCGATTCGGCAGCTGCGTCGCCGGTCTCGTGAATCGATAGTGAGGGTAGGAAGCGGTCCGTTCTGCAGTCAGATATTGTTCGACGGCGTTTTACATCGTTGCCCGTGTTGATGCACGTGGATCTCCATTCCGTCCGAAACACGTGGACAGACCGGGCGGGCGAATACTCACCAGCGTACTACGCACATTATGGTCCGAATGACACGAGTACCGTAATTCGCGACATTCTCAGCGAATACCTTCCTCGTGACGCAACGGTTCTCGAACTCGGGTGTGGGTCTGGCCGTCACCTCAAACACCTCGCCAACGGCGGCTTCGAAAACCTCTCGGGTGTCGATATCAACGCCGAGGCATTCGACACGATGCGGGAAGCCTATCCCCATCTCGCCGCCGACGGAATCTTTCACTGCGGGCCGATAGAGGATATCATCAGGGACTTCGACGATGGACAGTTTGATGCGGTGTATTCGGTTGAAACGCTCCAGCACCTCCACCCCGATGTCGACTGGGTCTTCAGGGAGGTAGCTCGAGTCACGAACAACATCCTGGTCACAGCGGAGATCGAGAGTCCAATATACGATTCATCGTCGTCTGACCCAGACGTGAACTACGTCGACAAAGAGACTCCCCTGTACTACCGAGATTGGAGCCGTATCTTCACCGCATTCGATCTCGTGGAGGTCGACGTCGTCCACGGCGACAGGGACACCACGCGAACCTTTCGCGTGTCCGACTGACTGCAGATCTCCGTAGGACGATGTGCTGTACCGTGGTGATGGCCGGTCTTAACCAACAAGCTGCGGAAATATATCGAACTATTGGTTAATTCAACGACGAAAGGTGTCGGCCACCTCGGAAAGAGTTTTGGAAACAGTCTACCCACGGCTTTAGCCGTGGGAGGATGTCAGGATGTACAGCATAGTGCTAACCGAATTCTGCTTCTCCATCGTGAGCCGGTGCCGCTCGCCTCATCGATGGTTCGACGTTACCTGACCGATCACCTGTTCGGTCGCCTTTGAGAGGTGTTCCCAAACGGAGGACGTCGAGAGATCGAGTTCAGCTCCGATATCCTCGAGTGTTCCACCCCCGTTCGGTCCGAAGTAGCCCAACTCTTGGGCGACCAGAAGCGTCTCGAGCTGGCGCTGGCTCAATTCGGTAAGTGGGGACTGAGGCGACTGTTCACTCTGAAGCGTGACCTGTTCTTTCCGCCGGATTCGGACCTCACTCCCCTCGGCTTCGAGGTCTTCGATGATCTCGCTCAGGATCTCGTGGCACTCAAAGAACACCCACCACTTTTCGCTCCCGTTCGACGCAGTCGCCCCGTGGCCGCGGTAGGCGCCGTGGTCGGCGAGGATCTGGCTAACACTGGTCAGCGGCGTGTAATCGATCGTCGTGGAGAGGTGGGCAACGTGATCCAAGCCGACGTGGGGGTACACCACCACGTCAGTGACGAGTTCGTGGTCGTCGTAGGTCGAGACGAACTGTTCGACGGGCACCCGTTCCGTCTCCAGTCGGAGCAGTTGCTTCTTCTGTGCTTCCTCCACGTGGGCTTCGGACACGCTCTCGATCCTCGCTGCGGGGTAAACCTCGGTCACGTCCGAGTTTGGGCACCCGTGGTGGGCGATGTCCAAGACAGCTCGGAATATATGTTCGTCATCGACAGCTGTTGATCGTGTCGGGTGATCAATAGCCATGTGTAGTGTTACCTAATCTCTAGCTAAAGAGTATTTCGCCGGTTAGAGATTATGTGACGGGATCGTCTCCCAGTCGAGGTCCGTGTCGGCTGCCCGGTGACACGCCATGAGCCAGTCTTCGTTGGCCGACTCCGCTTTCGCCGGCGGGCGGAGATGCATCTCCTCCTCGTCGCAGGCCTCGGTGGCGAACTCACATCGGTGCTTGAAGAAGCAGCCATCTGGAAGGTCGACCGGGTCCGGGACTTCTTGGTCGTAGACGACCTTCGAGCGGTCCTGGGTCGGATCGGCTACGGGCGTCGCACTCAACAGCCGCTCGGTGTAGGGGTGACTGGGCGTCGAGCAAATCTGCTCGGTCGGGCCGTACTCCATCACCTTCCCGAGGTACATGACCGCGATCTCGGTGCAGATGTGGCGGACGGTCGCCAGGTCGTGGGAGATGTAGAGGATCGTCACGTCTCGCTCCTCGGCGAGCTGGCGGAAGAGGTTCAGCACACCGGCGCGGATGGACACGTCGAGCATCGAGACGGGCTCGTCTGCGATGACGACGGAAGGATCGAGGACAAGCGCGCGGGCAACCGCGACGCGCTGTTTCTCGCCGCCGGAGATCTCGTGGGGGTACCGATCCAGGTACTGGTCGGGCGGTGTCAGGTTGGCGAACTCCAGGGATTCCCTGATCCGCGCCTTGCGGTCGTCGTGCCCGTGGACCTTCAGCGGCTCGGCCAGCTGTTCGCGCACGGTCATCTGGGGATTGAGTGACTTGAACGGGTCTTGGAAGACCATCTGAACCTCTTGGAAGTACTCCTTGCGCCCGTACTCCTCGATTGGCCTCCCGTGAAGCGTGATCTCCCCGTCAGTCAGCTCGTGGATCCGCATGACCACCTTCCCGAGCGTGGTCTTTCCGCAGCCGCTCTCGCCAACCAGGCCGACGATCTCGCCGTCGTCGAGCTGAAGACTGACGTCGTTGACCGCCTTGATGTACTCTTGGTCACGCGACAGTAGGGCGCCCAACCCTGTTTGGGTTCGGAAGAACTTCGAGGCGTCATCCAGTTCCAGTACCGTCACGCCGAATCACCCCCAGAGACTTCAGTCGGAATAGAGGCCGCCTCATCACCGCGACTCGCACCGCTTGCATCGTCGGGTGCGTCGTCGACGTTGTGCCAGACCTCACGCGTTGCGGCCTGCTCCCGCATCGTCTCGATTCCCACGTCGTTGATCCGGGCACAAGCGGCGTCGTGATTCTCGGCGACCGGCTTCATCGGAGGGTCGCTGGAGCGACACTCCGGAGCCGCGAACGGGCACCGATCGGCAAACCGGCAGGCGTCAGCCGGATTGGTCAGCGGCGGCGGTGCCCCCGGAATGGATATGAGCGAGTCCGCCCCCCCGTGGATGCTGGGGAAGGCGTTCTTCAACCCGAGCGTATACGGATGGTAAGGGTTCGTGAAGATGGCTTCCGTAGGACCGCGTTCGGCCAACTCCCCGGCGTACATGACTGCGGTACGGTCACACATCTCCGCCACGACGCTCATGTCGTGCGTGATGAGCAACATCGACGCCCCTGTCTCGGTTTGGAGCTCCTCGAGGTGGTGAAGGATCGTATCTTGGCTGACGACATCAAGTGCGGTCGTCGGCTCGTCGGCGATGATGAGGTCCGGATCGAGGACGAGTGCCATCGCGATCATCGCCCGCTGCTTCATCCCCCCGCTGAACTGGTGGGGATAGTCGTGGCGGCGCTCGGGATCAATCCCGACGAGTTCAAACAGTTCGACCACCCGATCATCCATCCGTTGCTTGCTCCAGGACTCGTGGGCCTCGATGGCCTCCTTAATTTGGGTATCGATGGTGTAGACTGGATCGAGCGCATTCATGGCGCTCTGACTGATGAACGCGATGTCGGTCCATCGGCGCTGACGCATGGGCTCCGCGTCCAGTTCAGTGAGATCCTCGCCGTTAAGCCGGACAGCACCGTTGGAAATCCTGCCGTTGTCGGGGAGAATCCGCATGATACTCTTGGCGATCGTCGACTTCCCACAGCCGCTCTCGCCGACTAGGCCGAATGACTCTCCTTCCTCGATCTGAAACGAGACGCCGTCGACGGCCGTGACTGTGTCCTCTGTGCTGCTGTCCGTGTAGGTCGTCCGAAGATCGTCGATCTCCAACAACATCAGGAATCACCCTGCAGGCGCGGATTCGCGACCTGTTCATACGTTCGACCAATGAAGTAAACTGACGCCACTGTCAGGATAATCATCAACCCTGGCATGGCCACCCAGAGCGGTTGCTGAAGCACGGAGTTCGTGTTCCAAGCGGCGAACATCATTCGGCCCCAGGATACCCGGGTCGGGTCGCCGAACCCCAAGAAGGCGATGCTTGCAGCAGTAACGATCGACCAACCTGTCGCGAAGGCAAAGTACAGAAACGAGATAGGCAACACGTTGGGTAACAGCTGTTTGACGATGATCCGCGGGGCACTTGCTCCGGTTGTCTCAGCGCTCTGGACGAACTCGTTCTCCTTAAGCGAGAGCACCTCACTCCGGATGATCCGTGCACAGTTACGCCAGTAAATCAACCCAAGCATGAAGATGATCCAAAAGATGGACCGCTCAAGCATCGTGAGGACGATGATGGCGAATGGGAGTATCGGGATGCCGTAGACGATGTCGGTGATACGCATTAGGATGCTGTCGACCCAGCCGCCGTAGTAGCCGGCCGTCAGCCCGACTGTTGTTCCCGTTACGACTACGATGGTTGCGGTGAGGAAGCCGACCAGCAGGGCGCTACGGGCCCCTACCAACAGCTGGGACAACACGTCACGGCCGTATCTGGTAGTTCCGAGGGGATGCTCGGCCGATGGCCCCGCATTAGACACCAGCGTGCCGTCATCGTTTATGTCCTTCGTCGCCGGGTCATAGGGCGCGATCGCTGGTCCGATCATCGCCATCACCAGCAGTCCCAACAGGATGACGAGCCCGACTTCGCCCATGCGGTTGCCTCGGAGGATGCCATACGGTCGCATCGCCAGCTCTCTGAGGCTGTTGAGGAGTGATTCAGGTCCTGTGTCGCTGTCGATCGGTATCGTGCTCATGGGGAGTACAACCAATTAATCATACGTTATTCGGGGATCGATAACGGTGTACAGCATGTCGGCGACGAAGTTGCCGACGATGACGATTACCGCGATCATGAGGAACGCGGCCTGTGCCAGTGGGTAGTCGGATTGAAGGACGGCCTGAACCAGGGTCCGGCCCACGCCAGGCCAAGAGTAGATCGTCTCAACAAGGACGTTCCCGGCCACGGCCAGGCCGACCACGATCGGTGCCGTCGTTACGATCGGTAACAGGGAGTTCCTGGCGGCGTGTTTCGCGAACACGTCCCGATCGCGCACCCCCTTCGCGTGGGCCATTGTGATGAAGTCTTCCCCCTCGATGCGCAGCATCGTGGTCCGCATGAGCAACAGGGGGTAAGCCATGTAGAATGGGACCGTCGAGAGCACCGGCAAGAATAGGTGGTGCAGGAAGTCGGCAGAGAACACTTTGTCGAGGAATCCGCCGTATGTGGCTTCGGCGTCTACCATGTGTCCGATAGGGAACCACTCGAGATGGAATCCGAACACGTACAAGAGAACGAGTGCGAGCCAGAACACGGGGGTCGACCGAAACAGGACGGCCGAAACGAGTACCCGCGTGTCAAACGATCCGCGCTTCCAAGCAGCGAGCGCCCCGATCGATGTGCCGAAGGCGTACGCCAGCAAGAGCCCGGTCCCCATCAGGAGCAGCGTGTTCCCGATACGGCGCATAAGGATGTCCCGAACGGGCTCGTTCTGGAAGAACGAGTAACCGAAATCGAGCGTGACCACGCTGGCCATGTACCGGATGAACTGGACATGGAGCGGCTGGGT
>ENA-ORCR01000743-ORCR01000743.1-marine-metagenome-genome-assembly--contig:-NODE-743-length-13583-cov-3.463498_pt1 | contig 13583 bp, 3 predicted proteins | sample MGYA00237782_ERZ508514 | MGnify/ENA primary metagenome ERZ508514 (study PRJEB26185, sample SAMN06268960) | marine metagenome | isolation source: Eden Landing Ponds, San Francisco, CA, USA | place...
GTGCTCTTCCGATCTATGCCCTCGCGTTCGAGGCGGCGGGCGAACCCGTCGTCCAGGTCGGGGTTGTCGTCGTGCATCTGGGCGTACTCGTCCTGCGGGTCGAACATGACGAGGCCGGGCGACACCTCTCGGTTCCCGTCGTCGACGGGATACGTCCGGTCGTCGGCGAGGTACTGCCGGAGGACGTTCTTCGCGCTGTGGGTCTTCCCCGACCCGGTGCCGCCGGCGACGAGCGTGTGCCGGAACACCAGCGGGTCGCCGTCCTCGTAGTCGTCCTTGAGTCGGTAGTCGATGTGGGGCGGGTCCGCGGCCGTCTCGACTTTCTCGCCACCGACGGAGAGGTGGCCCAGGAAGACGCCGTCTTCGGGAATCTTGAGGCCGGTCTTGATCTCCGATTTGTCGGTCGCCTCGCGGACGACCGTCTCGGGTTTCGGGACGCGGTCGGTCATCCGCCGTTTGAGTTCGCCGTCGTCGGAGTAGAGCACTGCGACCGGTTCGAGCGTCGCGACGAACTTGAAGTCCTGTTCGTCGATGCCGCCGCTTCGCATCGCCCGGCGGGCGTGAATCTCGGTGGCGTCGTCGGCGCGGAACTCCTGGGCGTATTCCAACGCCGTGATCCGGCAGAAGAGCCGTTCGCGGTCCAGATACGGGACGAGCAGGTACTTGCCGATACGGACGTCCGAGCGGTTCTCGACGGTGACGTAGGCCCGCAGTTCCGTCTCCTCGCCGTCCTCGCTGATGCGCAGGCCCTCCGTGGCGGAGATGACGCCGAGGCCGTGGTCCTCCCCCGCGGGAGCGACGTCCATCGCTTCGAAGTCGTCTTCGTCGGTGTCGCCCCCGCTCTCGGCGGCCGTCGATTCGACCAGTTCGGCGTCCTCGGCGGGGTCCGTGGCCGCTGTCTCGGTCGCCCCGCTTGCCGACGCATCCTCACGCTCGTCGTCATCGTCGCCGTCGAAATCAGTGAAATCCCCGAGATCGGACATATCCGGCACCTCGCACTGCGAGGGTATGGGTGTTGCGGGCCGCCAGTTGGTTCGCTGACGGTCGCCCGTAGTCTGACCCCGAGCGCAATGAAACGTCTGGCGACCACCAGATCCCGTGAGCGAAGCGGTCGGTTATCGGGACGAACTCGGCTGTCGGTGTTCGCCGCAGAAACCGCACCGGACCGAACCGAACCGGACCGCACCGAACCGCATCGAACCGCATCAGACCGCACCGAATCGCCGCCCCGAAAAACCGTTCACAGGGAACAATCAACCGTGATAATCAGTCGCGTAAAGCTATAGTAGAGGAAAATCCTTCTCTTCGAATGACTTTCGACAACCAGCCCACGGCGGCGAAACAAAGAGCGTGGAATGACGTCGCTCACAGGTGGTTGGGGACGGTGATCCGCGGCCGAATTTCGCGGCACGAGACCAGCGTGGTGCTCGAATGAGCACAGAATCAAACGTGAAGGTTCGTGCAGTCTGGCTCGCACTGTTGATGGTCCTCACGCCGATGGCAGGTATCCCGCTCGCGTCCGGGCAGGCCGCGGCCGCCGGGAACACCACTCTGCCGATCAGCCAATCGTTCGATAGCGACAGTCCGTCGAACTGGGACTTCTTCGGCACTGACGACGACGGTGGCCAGTCCCACACGGCCGCGTCGAACGTGCAGGTCGGGACCAACAACGAACCGTCGCTGTTGTTGACCGACAACGACGGCAATCAGGCGGGGACCGGGCTCTACACGTCGTCGTTTTCTTCGAGTAACGGTATCACTGCGGAATTTCGGTATTACGCGAACGAGGGCAGCGGTGCGGACGGGTTCACGTTCTTCTTGCTCGACGAGTCAGACATCTCGGGCGGCTTCGACGCGAGCGACATCGGCGACTCGGGCGGTGCGCTGGGGTACGGTGATACCGGGAGCGGCGGGATCACTGGCGGCTTCCTCGGCGTCGGCTTCGACGAGTGGGGCAACTTCGACGAGGCCACGTACAGCGAATCGGCCGGCGGTGACCAGGAGATAACGATCCGGGGCTCGACGGACACCACGAAAGCACCGGTCGTCGCGACGAACGACCTCTCCTCGAACACCGTCGACGGCGGGTGGAGACGAGTCAAGATTACCGTCGACCCGACCGCCGGGACCAGTAGCCAGGTGGAGATCAGCGTCTACGTCGATTTCAACGAAGACGGGAGCTACACCGAGATTTTCAGCCCCGCGCTGTACGACCTCGCGACCGACATCGACGAGGAGAGCGGCCGGATGCCGAGCGACCTCCGGCTGGGCTTCTCCGGGTCGACCGGCGGGTCGACGAACATCCACGCCATCGACGACCTGACGGTGACGAAGCCCTCGGACCTGACGACGTCGGTGACGAGCGCACCCGCGAACGCCCCGTACGAGGCCGGCGACACCGTCGAGTACACGTTCGACGTCACGAACAACGGGCCGAACGACGACAGCGGCGTCACGCTCGATCCGACGGTGACGACGGGCGCCTCTGGGCTGGAGAGCTTCCAGTGGGACACGAACAACGACGACGCCTTCGACGACGACACCGGTGACACGACGACGATCAGTCTCAACAGCGGCGAGACGCAGACGGTGCAACTCCGGGCGACGGTCGGGGACAGCGCGACCGGGAATCTCGATCACGAAATCGGCGCCGTGACGAGTGCTGACAACAACGACCCCTCCCCTGGCGACGCGAACGCATCGGTCGCCATCGACCTCAACGACGCCCCCTCGTTCGCCAGCGGCGACTCGCTGTCGTCCATCGAGGAGGACGTCGACAGCGGCAGTAACAGCGGCGCACAGATCGACAGCAACGAACTGTTCGGTGACGAGTTCTCCGATAGCGACGGCGACACCTTCGCGGGCGTCGTCGTGACGGACGACGCGGCGACGAGCAGTGAGGGGACCTGGCAGTACTCGACCGACGGCGGGTCGACGTGGTACGCCGTCGACGACGGGAGCGTCGCGACCAGCAACGGACTGGCGGTTCCGGCCACCGCCGACCTCCGGTTCGACCCGGCGGCGGACTACAGCGGAACGCCCGGGTCGCTGACCGTTCACGCGGTCGACGACGCCGGGAGCACCTCGTTCACCAGCGGGTCGACGCGCCAGACGGTCGACACGACGGCCGACGGGGCAGCGAGCGACGTCTCGAGCGCGGGCGTGTCGGCCGGGATTACCGTGACCGCCGTCGACGACGCACCGACGATGTCGACCAGCAGCGGGTCGAGTTCCTACACGAACGACGGCAACGCCATCGTCGTCGACGACAGCCTCACCGTTAGTGACCCGGACGGCGGGCCGCTCGACGGCGCGAACGTCTCCATCGGTGCCGGTTTCGTGTCGAGCGAGGACTCGCTCTCGTTCGACGGCTCCGTCGCCACGAACAAGGGCGTCTCAGGGAGTTACGACAGCAGTACGGGCGTTCTCACGTTCACCGGCACGGCCTCGCCCGCCGACTACGAGGCGGTCCTGCGGACCGTCACCTACGACAACTCCGAGCAGGCACCCGACACGGCCGACCGGTCGATTTCCTTCAGCCTCGGGTCGGGGAGCCTCTACAGTCCGGACACCGGGCACTACTACGAGTTCGTCTCCAACTCCGGTATCGACTGGGATGTCGCGAAGACGGAGGCGAGCGGGAAGACCTATTTCGGCCTGGAGGGGTACCTCGTGACGGTCACCTCGGCGGCCGAGAATGACTTCGTCGCGGGCAAACTCAGCGGGGAGGGCTGGATCGGCGCGTCCGACAGAGCCAGCGAGGGGACCTGGCGCTGGGTGACCGGGCCGGAAGGCCTCGAAGATAGCGGGAACGGCCGTCACTTCTTCACCCAGACCGCCAGCGACGACGGCACCGGCTACGGTGGGTCGACACCCGGCGGTGGGGACGCCGTCGACGGCGAATACAACAACTGGGCATCGAACGAACCGAACGACTACGAAACCGGCGAGGACCGCGCCCACTACCAGACCGACGGCGCCTGGAACGACTACCCGAACGCTGCGAACGGCATCGAGGGCTACGTCGTCGAGTACGGCGGCATGCCCAACGACCCGTCGTTGCAGTTGACCGACGACAAGACGGTCACGGTCGCCGACGACCCGCCGTCGATATCATCCTACGCAGTGAGCAATCCCTCGAGTCAGGACGTGCAGGTGTCCTTCGACTCGACCGATCAGCTCTCGACGATTTCGGTGTCGATTTCGGGTGCGGAGTCGGCGACGCTCACCCTCGGTGACTTCACCGAGACCGACAACGGCGGCAGCTACACGTACGTGGCCACGCACGCTGGGAGCACCGACGGCGACTACACGGCGACGCTCGACACCGCGGCGGACGCCGGCGGCAACGACGGGTCGAGCGGCGAATCCGAGACGGTCGGCGTCTACGTGACCGCGCCGACCATCTCGAACTACGCAGCCTCGAACCCCGCGAACAAGGACGTGAAAGTCTCGTTCGACTCGACCGACCAGCTATCGACCCTCCAGGTGTCGATTTCAGGTGCGGAGTCGGCGACGCTCACCCTCGGTGACTTCTCCGAGACCGACAACGGTGACGGGACCTATACCTACACGTCGACGTACGCGGGCAGTGTCGACGGCACGTACACGGTCGCGCTGGACACGGCGAGTGACGCTGGCGGCAACGACGGTGCTGGCAGTGAGTCCGAGGACGTCGTCGTCGACACCGGCGTCGATACCGTCGAGGCTGGCAGCGACCAGACCGTTACGGCTGGCACGAGCGTGACGCTGGACGGCAGTGGATCGAGTGACGCGAACGGCATCACGGCCTACCGCTGGGACTTCAACGACGACGGCGAGATCGACGCCAAAGGAACAACCGTCGACCACGACTTCTTCGCTGTCGGCGAGCACACCGTTCGACTCACGGTCGTCGACGGCGGTGACTACACCGCCTCGGACACGCTGACCGTGACGGTGACGAACACGAGCGACTGGCCATCGTTCCATGGTAACGCGGCCAACCTCGGCCACAACGCGAACGGCACCAAACCGACGACGCCTGTCGAGGAGGTGTGGCAGATCGACCTCGACAGTTACGTGGTGATGAACCCTGCCCTCGTCGACGGCACCATCTATTTCGGCGAGTACCGCGGGAAGTTCCTCGCGATCGACGCGAGCGACGGGAGCACGGAATGGTCGTTCGACCCGACCCAGGGCAAACGCAGCGGCGGCTACGGCTGGTCCTCACCCACCGTGAAAGACGGCATCGTCTACATCGGTGACAAGCGCGGCGTCGTCTACGCGGTCGACGCCGACACAGGAACCAAACAGTGGGAGTACGACACCAGCAGCTACCGGATCGAGTCCGCGCCGGCCGTCGTCGACGGCACCGTCTACGTCGGTGACTCCTTCGGCACGCTCCACGCGCTGGATGCCTCGACCGGCAGCCTGGACTGGGAGTTCAAAACCGCGGACAACGCGCGGTATCACTCCAACAACATCGAGTCGAACCCGGCGGTCGTGGACGACGTCGTCTACTTCGCCAACGACGACGGCCACGTCTTCGCGGTCAACGCCAGCAACGGCAACAAGGTGTGGAAACACGAGCTGGGGAACTGGACCCAGTCCGACCCGACGGTCACCGGCAACACGGTCTACATCGGCGACGGGAGCGGGAACGTGTACGCGCTGAACGCGAGCGACGGCAGCGAGCGCTGGCAACACGAACTGATCTCCAAGCGTCACTACGGCGGCGTGGAGTCCTCACCGGCGTTTGCTGGCGGGACGCTGTACGTCACCGACGAACGCGGGACCGTCACGGCGCTGGACGCCGCCGACGGCAGCGAGGTGTGGCAGCAAGAGACCGGCGACACCAGTACGAACCGCTACTACTACCGCAGCAGCATCTACAGCGCTCCCATCGTCGTCGACGGCACCGTCTACGTCACGCAGACCGAGGAGGGCACGGTGTACGCGTTCGACGCCGACGACGGCACCCAGGAGTGGGCGTACGACTCGGACATCAGGTACCTGTACGCCACGCCCGTCGTTGAGGACGGGATGCTGTACTACGGTGGCTACAAGGGCTTTGCCGCGCTCGGCCAGGGCGACGACCCGCCGACGGCCGACGCCGGCACCTCGATCACGACGCCCGAAGACGCGGAGATCCAGTTCGACGCGTCGAAATCGACTGACGACAACGGAATTTCCACGTACTCGTGGGACTTCGGAGACGGCGCGGCCGCCACCGGCGCGACGGCGACGCACTCGTACTCCGACTCTGGCGAATACACCGCGAGGGTCGTCGTGACGGATAGTAGCGGCCAGACGGACCGAGAGACGGTCTCCGTGACGGTCACGGAGAATTCGGTCCTCATCGCCGACGCGGGCGGGAACGTCACGGCAGACGAAGACACGTCGGTCGCCTTCGACGCGAGCGCCTCGGAATCGAACGAGGGCATCGCGTCGTACTCGTGGGACTTCGACGGCGACGGCACCGAGGACGCCACGGGCGCGACGCCGTCCCACACGTTCGACGACCCGGGGACGTACACGGTGACGGTGACGCTGACCGACCAGGAGGGCAACGAGGCGACCGACACGCTGCGGGCGACCATCGCGGACACGACCGATCCGTCCGCCGACGCCGGCAGCGACCTGACGGTCGACGAGGACGCGACGGTCACGTTCGACGCCGGCGCGTCGACCGACAACGGTGCGATTTCGAATTACCAGTGGTCGCTCGACGGCGGGCGCATCGTCACCGGACAGCGCGTGACCCAGACCTTCGACACACCGGGGACGTACAACGTGACGCTCTCGGTCGCAGACGCCGACGGCAACATCGGGACCGATACGGTCGACGTGACCGTTACGGACACGACGCCACCCCGTGCGAACGCCGGCAACGACGTCACGGCGCCCGAGGACGGCGACGTGTCCTTCGACGCGACCGACTCCGTCGACAACGACGAAATCGACGCCTACGCGTGGGACTTCGACGGCGACGGCACCACCGACGCGACGGGCGCGACGACCACCCACACCTACGGGACGGAGGGGACCTACGACCTCCTCCTGGTCGTGACGGACGAGGCTGGTCTCACCGCCACCGACACCGTGACGGTGACGGTGACGGACACCTCCGTGCTCGTCGCCGACGCCGGCGCGAACCTGACCGCCGGCGAAAACGTCGCGGCCGAGTTCGACGCCAGCGGTGCGACCGCCAGCGAGGGCGGCCTCACCTACTCCTGGGACTTCGACGGCGACGGCACCGAGGACGCGACGGGCGTGACCCCGACGCACACGTTCACGAGCGTGGGCACCCAGAAGGTGACCGTAACCTTCACCGACGCAGAGGGCACCACCGCCACCGACTCGCTGTGGGTGACGGTCACCGACACGACTGCACCGACTGCCGACGCCGGATCGAAAGTCTCGGGCGCGCAGGGTGCATCCGTCTCCTTCGACGCGAGTTCCTCGACGGACGCGGGCACCATCGCGAGTTACCAGTGGGACTTCGACGGCGACTGGGCCACAGACGCGACGGGCGCCTCCGCGAGCCACACCTACGACGAGGCAGGGACGTACACGGCCGAAGTGGTCGTGACGGACGCGGCCGGTAACGTCGGCGTGGACACGCGCTCGGTGACCGTCACCGACAGCGAATCACCGGTCGCGAACGCCGGCAGCAACGCCACCAGTGACGAGGACACGTCGGTCCGCCTCACTGCGAGTCGGTCGACCGACAACGTCGGTATCACGAGCTACGAGTGGGACTTCGACGGCGACGGGAGCACCGACGCGACCGGCGAGAGCGCGACGCATCGCTTCTCCGACCCGGGCACGTACACGGTCACGCTGACCGTCACCGACGCCGCGGGGAACACCGCGACGGACACGCTCACTGCGACTGTCCTCGACACGACGGCGCCGGTCGCCGACGCGGGCGGAGACCTGACTGCGGACGAAGACGACCCGGTGACCTTCGACGCGAGCGCCTCGACCGACAACGGCAACGTCGTCTCCTACGAGTGGGACGTCGACAGCGACGGGACGACCGACCTGACGGGCGTCTCGCCGACCCACACCTGGGACTCGCCAGGCACCAAAACGGTCACGCTGACCGTCACCGACGACGACGGCAACAGCCACACCGACACTATCTCGGTCGCCGTCGCGGACACGACCGCACCGAGCGCCGACGCCGGCAGCGACCGGACCGTCGCAGTGGGCCAGTCCGTCAGCTTCGACGCCTCCGGGAGCAGCGACAACGACGGTATCGCCCGGTACGACTGGGACTTCCAGCGGGACGGGAGCAACGACGCGACCGGCGAAACCGTGAGCCACACCTACACGGAGACCGGTACCTACCAGGTCCGGCTCCAGGTGCGCGACGACAGCGGGAACACGGGCAACGACGTCATCACGGTCACCGTCGCCGACATGACCGCACCGGTCGCCGACGCCGGGGCCGACCAGTCGGTCGAACTCAACGCCTCGGTGACACTCGACGGCGGCGCCTCCAGCGACGACACGAACGTCACCGGCTACACCTGGGACGTCGACGGCGACGGGTCCACCGACGCGATCGGTGTCTCGCCCACCCACCGATTCACCAGCCTCGGTGAGCACACGGTCCGCCTGACGGTTTCCGACGCCGCCGGCAACGAAGGGACTGACACTGTGACCGTCACCGTCGCCGACACCACCGCGCCTACCCTCAACCTCGGGCGCAACCTGAGCGCCGACGAGAACCAGCCCGTGACCCTCGACGGGTCGAGCGCGGCCGACAACGGCCAGATCGCCGCCTACGCGTGGGAAGTCGACGGCGACGGCGTCACCGACGCGACTGGGCCACGGCCCAACTACACCTTCAACAGCGGCGGGACCTACACGGTCGAACTCACGGTCACCGACGCCGCCGGCAACGAGGTGACCGACACCATCACCGTTGCCGTTGCGGAGACCTACGGTCGCGTCTCGGCACCGGCGACCCACGCCATCGGATCGCACTCCGTGAACACGACCACCCAGACGACCGTCGCCATCACGAACGACGGCGGCGACACGCTGAACGTCTCCGGCCTTCGCGTCACCGGTGACGATGCCACCGCGTTCGCACTCGACGGACCGACCGCCGTCTCGATCGCACCCGGCGAGACGCACACCGTGACGCTGACCTACCACCCGACGGCCCCCGGCGAGGCGGCCGCGTCGCTCGACTTCGAGACGAACGACCCCGATAGCGCGACGGCGACCGTCCCGCTCTCCGCCGAAGCGACCGCACCCGAACTCTCGGTCACCAGCGAGACGCTCGCGCTCGGCCACATCGGCCTGAATGACTCCGTCCAGGGCACGGTGACGGTCAGAAACACCGGGACGGAACCGCTCACCGTCCAGCGCGTCTCGCTCGCGGGCGCTGGCGCGTTCACCCTCGCTGGAGACCACTCCGGCGTCACGATCGCACCGGGCGCAAGCCACGAGGTGGCCGTGACGTTCGCCCCGGAGACCGCCGGCGAACTCGCTGGGACGCTCGCCATCGGGAGTGACGGCTTCGAATCCTCGTCGGTGACCGTCGACCTGACGGGCACTGGCGTCGATACGCCGCTGTCGGTCTCGACCACCAGCCAGGCCTTCGGGACGGTGTCGCGCGGCGAGACGACGACGCGGACGCTCACCCTCTCGAACGCACTCTCCGACTCGGTGGCACTTGCCTCGCTGTCGGTCACTGGGCCGAACGCGAGCGCGTTCGACGTCGAGGGGGCGTCCTCGGTTCCCGGCGACGGCGACGCGACCGTCACGGTGACGTTCGCGCCGACCGCCGCTCAGGCACCGGACGTCGCCAGAGGTACCCTCGCACTCGAAACCGCGACCGGCGATACGCTGACGGTTGCGCTGTCGGGCACCGTCGGTGCACCCGAGTTCAGCCTGGCAGAGACCGGACTCTCCTTCGAGACCGTCGCTATCGGCGACACCGCGAAGCGTACCGTCACGCTCCAGAACACTGGCACGGAATCGGCGACGGTAACCGGCCTCTCGCTCACGGGCAGTCCGCTGTTCACGCTCCGAGATGACGGGCCGATCACGCTGGGCGCTGGCGACTCCCGGACCCTCGCAGTCGCCTTCGTGGCCAATCGGTCCGGCGCCGCCAACGCGACGCTGGTCGTCGAGACCGACGACCCCGCCACGCCGACGGCTGAACTGTCACTGTCTGCAGACGCGCGGGCGCCACAGGTCAGCGTGTCGAGTCGGTCGCTGGGCTACGGCAACCTCACCGTCGGCGAGACGGTGACGCGGACCGTCACCATCGCGAACCCCGACTCGGCGCCAGTCGACCTGACGATTCGGAAAGTCAGCGTCGTCGGTCGGGACGCCCAGGCGTTCGACGGTGACGTCGACGGGCCAGTCGTGCTCGCACCGGGCGAGTCGGTTGACGTGCCAGTCTCACTCTCACCCGATCGTACGGGACGGAAGATGGCCGCACTCCGGGTTATCACGAACGCACCCGGGGACGCGCAGGTCGACGTCTGGCTCTCGAACCTCCGGACGACCATCGTCGTCGAGGAGGCGACCGACACCGCAGCGTCCGGACCGGTCGATGCGGACGACGAGACCACCACCGCCGACGATACCCCGGCGCAGGTGAACGTCCGCGGCGAACGCGTGCCGACGGACCTCGACCTCTCGATCAACGTCTCCCAGCCGACCACGCGAGAACGCAGCGTCGGCGTCGATACGGTCGACATGCGCTACGCCGGGAGCGAGAACTTCACGATGAACATCACGCACACCGCCACCAACCCCTCGGACACCTCGCCGGACTACACGATGGCCGACACCGGGACGGACATCCAGTACGTCCAGATCGACCACAGCTTCACGAACGAGGAGATCAGCGAGACGAGTTTCCGCGTGACCGTGCGCAAATCCCGACTCGAGGCCCAGGGTGTGACGGCTTCGGACGTCTCCGTCGCCCGCTACGGCGACGGCTGGAACGAACTCGAAACGGAACTCGTCGGCGAGACGGCGAGCACGTACGTCTACGAAGTCACGACGCCCGGGTTCAGCCTCTTCGCGCTCGCGGTGCCGCGGCCGTCGATTGGCGTCACCGACCTCTCGCTCTCGGCCACGAGCGGCCAAGTCGGGAACGAGGTCGACGCGACCGCGACGATAGCAAACGACGGCGGCGCCTCGGGCACGTACGAGGCCACCCTCGAACGAGACGGACGCGTCGTCGCCTCCGAGACCGTCACCGTCGCCGCCTACGGCGAGACCACGGTCACGTTCGAACAGTCCTTCGCGGACGCCGGTGAGTACACCCTCCGCGTGGGCGACCAGACTGCAGCAGTCAGTATCGAGGCTGCAGCCACGGACCCAGACTCGACGGACGCCGACCCGACCCCGGGAGCCGTGGAGACCGACGCGCCCCCGGCGGCGGATTCGGGCGTCGGCCTCTGGTGGCTGCTCGTGCTCGCCATCCTGGCCGCGCTGGGCGGCTTCCTCGTGCTGTGGCGCCGCCGGAACGAGGAGACTGACGACGACGGTCAGTCGTCGGGCGCCAGTGTCGCCGACGCAGCGGACCACGGGTCGACCGACGCCGACGGCGATTCGGACGACGACGGTGCCCGCGACGACCAGTAAGTGCTGTCGGACTCGCGGGGATTCGAGAGCGCCGACCGGCGTTCCCCTGGTCCGGGCCCGGCCGATGCGCACCCACGTGCTCGTGGCCAGCCACACACCCCTCGGCGGCTGATACCGAGCACGGTAGCCTCAAGACCCCCCGTGCCCGAAGAACCCGTATGAACGGGGACGCCGTCCGCGTGCTCACGTACAACGTTCGCCGGGACACGGCGAGCGACGGCGAGTTCGACTGGGCGGCCAGACGCGACGCAGTCGCTGGCACGCTTCGCTTTCACCGCCCGGATCTGGTCGGGCTCCAGGAACCGCTCTCCCACCAGTACGCGGACCTCCGTGAGTCGCTGCCCGACTTCGAGTGGGTCGGGCAATCGCGCGAGGCCGGGGACGCGAACGGTGAGTTCTGCCCGATCGGCTACCGGCGCGAGCGATTCGAACTCCTCGACGCGGACACGTTCTGGCTCTCGGACGCACCCGACGAGCCAGGGAGCGTCGGCTGGGACGCCACCTATCCTCGCATCGCGACGTGGACACGCCTCCGTGACCGCGAGTCCGGCGACTCGCTGGTGTATCTGAACACCCACCTCGACCACGAAGGGCCGGCCTCCCGGGTCGAGGCGGCGGCGCTCGTTCGCGACCGCGCCGACGAACTCCGGGCGGCGGCCGACGAGGCCGTCGTCGTCGGTGGTGACTTCAACTGCGAGCGCGGCGACGACCCCTACGAGACGCTCGCCGGTGGAACCGATCACGAGAGCCCGCTGACCGACGCCCGCGAGGCGAGTCCCGTCCCGCCACACGGCCCCTCCACGTCGCGAACCGACTTCGAATCGCTCCACGAGGACTGGCAGATCGACCACGTCTTCGTGGCCGACTGCGCCGTCACGGGCTACGGCGTGGCCGCCGACGTCGCCGGCGACGGCTGGTATCCCTCCGACCACCTGCCCGTCGTCGTCGACCTGGAACTGTAAGCGCCCGCGCAACTCGCCCCGTCGTCGTCCTTTTGCCGGTGGCCCACCAACTGTTACGGAGATGCTACTGATTCGCGGCCACGCGGGTGGGACGGCGCTGACCGGGACGCTCTACGAGCGCGGCGAGCGGCCGCCGACCTTCGAGGGGGCGCCCGACGAGGGCGCGCCCTACGTCTGGATCTGCGACGAGTTCTACGCCGTCGAGAGCGGCGGCACAGTACAGCAGGTCGGCGGCGAGACGGTCAACGTCGCCTTCGAGTCCCCGATGCCCCGTGGCTTCGAGACGAAGGACCAGGCCGTCGCGGCGGCCGAGGAGCACGTCCGCACGCAGTTCGCCCGCATCGGCGTCGACCCGACCGACGTCGAGGTGACGACGACGAAGGCCGAGCCCGCCTGACACCGCCGAACCGGTACCTACTCGCCGTCGCCCCAGCGCATGTCGTCGTAGTTCCGGGCGCGGCGGGCGTCGAAGCTCTCCTCCAGCGTCTCGCGGAGCGCGCGTTTCTCGTCGCGGCTGATCCGCGCCAGCTCGTCGGCCTTCGCGACGGCACGCGGCGGGCCGGACTCGGCGGCGACCTCCTGCATCGCGAACAGTCGCAGGTCCTCACGCAGGTCGGCGTCCTTCGTGAACGCGTAGGGCGCTTCGAGGCGGTAGACGATGTCCTCGCGCGGGTCGTACACCATGCAGAACGTGACCTCGTACTCGCTGGCGTCGAGTCCGCGCTCCACGCCGAGGGCGTCGCCGTCGGTCGAGAGCGGGCGGTCGACGCCACCCCGCGACCGGAACCAGTTCGTGCAGGTGAGCCGGTCCGTGTCGCGCTCGTACGCCCCGGTCTCGCCGGGGTCGCGTCGTTCGAGTACCCGCGAGAAGAACGCGGAGTCGTCGACCCAGGGGGCCTGCCCGCCCTGCTTCCGGACCACCTGCGTGACGACTTTCGAGGCGGGATTCTTGACGAAGCCGACGAGCGGCACGTCGCGCTGGACGAACATCTCGACGAGTTCGACGTAGTTCCC
>ENA-ORCR01000745-ORCR01000745.1-marine-metagenome-genome-assembly--contig:-NODE-745-length-13566-cov-3.367855_pt1 | contig 13566 bp, 13 predicted proteins | sample MGYA00237782_ERZ508514 | MGnify/ENA primary metagenome ERZ508514 (study PRJEB26185, sample SAMN06268960) | marine metagenome | isolation source: Eden Landing Ponds, San Francisco, CA, USA | place...
TGCCGCGCCGGGCCGTACGCGGAGTATGGCGACCGAGCCGTGTGAAGGCTGCGGCCAGCGCGTGACGATAGCCGGCGGTATCGCGAACATCTGGACGTTCGGCGGCGACGAGGCCGGCGACCCCGAGGACGGCGCAAGCCGCTGCTAAGATGAGGGTAGAGATTATGTCTACGCCAGCGATAGTCCCGAGGAGGATTCCAGCGAATGTGCCGAGTGAGGCCGGAAGGAATATGTTAGTCGTGCTCATTCTTCATCGGCGTTCTCATGGTACACGGAGTGCATTAGGTCTGCTACGTCGTCGGGGATTTCGATTAATCGCCCGTCGTTTGCCTCTGCTACTCGTTCGGCGGTAGATTTGTTATCATAGGTTCGGACTCCGCCGCTTGATTTTCCCACAAATGCGGGTGCGGGTTCTCCGTCGACAATTGCTTCAGCTTCAATAATCCAATACATCTCTTCGTATTAGTGTATGAGAATTCCGAAGATATACTTTCCTGTTATTTGGATTTGGGTTTGTCGGGGTGGTGTAAATCGGTGTTTTCGGGGGTTTGAGAGTCTGCGCTGTTTTCGTCTTCTGAGTTGTGGGACAACTACGTACCACCATCTCAATTTTAGTTCTCACGGCCATTCCCCCGTGAGTTCATGGATACGCTGATTTGCCCACGATAGCCGAGCCGCAAGCTCTCCTCCCGAAGAAGGATGGAAGTTCTTGGTTTGGTCAAGTTCAAGCATTCTCTCACGAAGGTCAATTGCATCGGAGAGAGACATCTGCTTTACTTAATTTGCAGTCGGCAGGCTCATCGGAGGTCACCGGTGCGAGCAGTCTGCCAACGATTCCGTCCAGTGTGGGGGAATTTGTCTGCTAGTTGGAGGCGAGCGTCGTAATGCTGTGGAGCTTCTTTGCGGTCGTTGTTCGCTACCATGGAATTAGTATGAGTATCTGTTATATTGCTCTACCGACTATTCAGGTTTGTGGACCCAATTAGACAAAGGGATTTATACGCTTTCATTGTAGGTAGCGTTATGCATACAGCATCAGGTCGAGCAACTCTCGATATACTATTCGAATTGCCCAATAAAGGCTATGGCCATGTGGTGAACCTGACGGGGCACTACAGCGATGACGCTGCTCGCTCGGTTCCCCACGCAATAGAAGACAAAGACTATGAAGAGTACGAGCGGACCCTTCTCGAGGTCTCGGGAGATGCACGATGAGGTTCGGTGAATCTAACAAGTGGCACCGGAAGAACGCCGAGCAACTTGATGACGAGGACCTCTTTGACCTCTTTGACCAGATGCTCGAAGACGGTGAAGAGCAGACCCGACATGGGGTCGCACTCATCGACGAGGTCTGTACTCGCTGGCAAGGTGGACTAGAGCGTGAAGCCGAACTGCGCGAATTGGTCGATGCTGATGAAGAGTATCTAGCCGTCATCAAGGCTCCATACGACGAGTATGACGTAGACTGCCATCTTCAGAAGATGGCGTGGGAGATGGCTGTTACAGCGGATATTGCTCTTGAGGAGGCGTACAGTCGTATCGTTGCGGTTGCTCAACATTACGCCGGTGATGAGTGATGGTGAAAAAGAAATCCAGCATTCGTTGGACTAATGAGAATCTTACTCTTGTGTAGAATTACAAAAATATCGGCTCTGTAGTTTCGCTAGACTCGAAGCCGACGACTCCGTTATCTAGGTAGAAAGCGAAGAGACGGATCGGTGTGACATCCGAAATCCGTCTCTTCACGCGTGTTACGGTGGCGAAGGCTAAATCAGTTGTCGCTAACCCGGACGAACCCGCCGATCCCGAAGGGGGAGGCGGGTTCGCAGAGTGGGCGATGCTCACCGTGTATGCACTCCGCATCGAGCTGGCCAAATCCTACCGCGTCGCAGTGGATTTGCTCTCTGAAATGCCCGGCGTCCTTGAGGAGATCGGACTCACCAGACTTCCGCACTACACCGTTCTCCGCACGTGGTTTGAGCGGATTCCCACCGCGACGTGGCGTGCGTTTCTCGGCGCGTCAGCCGAGAAACGCACCGGTCACGCTGCTATCGATTCGACTGGCTTCGACCGTGATCAGCCCAGCCGTCACTACGCCAACCGCACGAACTACCGCGTTCGAGCGCTGAAAGTCACCGCCCTCGTGGATGTCGAAACCCTGTACATCACCGACATCCACTCCACAACGAGCAAGAAACATGATGTGAAGATCGGCCCGCAGGTCGCCCGGCGCAACGCCGGCGACCTGCGGAGCCTCGCTGCTGATCGCGGCTACGACGCCAAAGCCTTCCGCGATGAACTCCGCGAAAACGGCATCAGACCACTGATCAAACACCGGATCATGAATCCGCTCGATCACGCCCACAACGCCCGCATGGATGGTGATCGGTACCACCAGCGTTCGATGTCAGAAACCGTCTTCTCGTCGATCAAGCGCACGCTCGGCTCCGCCGTGCATGCGCGAAGCTGGTGGCTAGAGTTCCGTGAAATGCTGCTGAAAGCCACCGTCTACAACCTTCGCCGCAGCGTCCGATACCCGTGAAATCCGCCGCCGTGTACCGAAACTACAGAGCCAAAATATCCGTTCGCTGATGAAACCTCTCGTCTCATCTGACTACGATCTCTGGCTCCAGTAGCTCTACGCTATCGAACTTGAGTGAGTTGTACTCTGCGCAAACATGGTCAGTTATTATCATCTGTACCCGTGTTGCGCCAACAGTAATCGCAAACGAGGCCCGCACAATCGATTACGAGTGTCTGTCCGCACTCGTCGCAAATACGTCCCTCAGGGTCCGGGTACGTACCACCCCAAGACATCACCAGTCCTCGGCGGTCTGCCAGACCATATAGTCTCCAGTGGCTACGATGCTGCTGTCGGTGCTTACGCCTGCTTTCGTGTTTATTACCATATCTTTGCTGACGGGGGATGAGTATATAAATTTAGCTACTAATTGGGCCTATAAGCCTAATTAAGGGAAATGTATTTATATGTCACCTGAGTAGTGTGTGTATGCATACTGCGTCTAGCCGGGCGACTATCGACATTATACTCGAACTGCTCGACAAAGGTTTCTGCCGCGTTACGAATCTGAACGGCGACTACAGCGACGACTCCGCTCGCAGCGCCCTCCACGAAATGGAACAGAGACACATCGTGCACCGGGTGCGAGACCGAGCGCATACGTACTATATCGGATACGAGCTTTCGATGGCTCTCTCCTCCCGGGGAATAGACCACGAGTTTGTTCAGATAAACAACGTAGACAATATGACGTACGATGAGTATCAAGAAGCGTTCACTAAGCAGGTCGATAAGTTGGGTGAAAGCTAATGACTGGAAAGCGAACAAGCGTCTATCTGAGCGAAAAGAACTGGGAGTACAAGGAAGAGATGGGCATCAGTGTTTCAACGTACGTCAACGAGAAACTCGACGAAGACCGCCGCACTGCCGGCCTCACTAAGCGGGAACAATTAGAGCGAGAACTCGCTGAAGTCCGAGAAGAATATAATCGGAAGTCCCGAGCAGCCGACGAGTTAGCTGACAAAAAAGCGGAGCTCGAAAAACATCTTGGTAATTACGAGGACAACAAAGAGCAGGAGGTCGAGGATGCTCTCGACGCCCTCAATTGGATTGTTCGGATTCATCCTGAGCTCCGAAGCGACAAGGAGAATATGTCGATTGTGATTAACAAGACTGGCTTGCGACACAGTCTATTGGTTGACCTCTGCGACGAGGTGGATATCCATTTCTGTGACCTGCTTAGCAACCAGATGGATGAGTTGGAAGAGCGGGGTATTGGATACGACGACCGGGATAGCCACGAGCTCTACGACGAGGACGCCGGTCAAAAGTTGACAGATGACGAGAGAGAGCAGGCTCGGGAGTTCTTGCTAGGCAATTTTTGAGGTTCTACGATAAGACTCCTATCTCCCTTGTACTACGTACCACTTTTTGTAGTATGTAGCATAAAATCGTATATTTGAGAGTATTATTTTACGAGAGGACTCTTATCCCCTCTATACTACGTACTACTTTTTGTAGCAGGTAGTACAAAATAGAGCGATTTTAACTAATTGAGCACGAAAGGAGAACTATACCGGAGGTATGCTACGTACTACTTTTTGTAGTAGGTAGTACAACCACCACAGTGGGACCTCCGCATGGATTTTCCCACATTATATTGTATTATATAATAGTATATAATATATTATTTAGATTATATTTAGTTTAGATATAGTTTAGTATGTTAGCATACCACATGTAAGCAGCCGACGGCCCCCGGGTTGCTCCGCTATATTTACTCTCGGCCTTACAGACAGATACTGAAGAATAACGCACTTGCTAAGTTCACCTAGTTATCGAAGGAGGGTGAGGAAGTGTCCGACGTTCTCGCTACGCCCGACTTTGATTCGCTCTGGGCATTCGTGCCTTTTCAGTGTGAAACCCCTTGCGTGGCATTCTGAAGCGTTTGGTGTTCTTCCGGTGTCGCCCCAGATTCTTACCACAAGTAGAGCAATATACCTATCGAGCGTCTACACCGGTATGATTGAGCACGAGGAATGGTATGATACCTATTTTGTCCGTCGCATGGGCGGCCATTATTGTACAGAGTGCGAGTGTTCCTTATCAAGCGACTACGAGTGTGTTTTACACTTACTCCGGGAGCATGACTTCGGCTCGGTAGATGTTCACAAGGACTGGTAGCCCTTTCAGGTGGATGTTGGTTGATGGATTGTTTGTAGCAGCTCGTTTTTGAATGAGTCCCGTTTGTCGATAGATCGCCTTCTAAGTGGAATTGGTGGTCTCGGACAAGGATCTCTCCGACATTAGTTTTGAATCGGTTGAGAGGTCTTCAGGGAACGCTTCGTTAACATCAAATGCTTCAGCGTATACGACAACTTGGAAGGCGGAGATTGATATACCCTCAATAGCCAATTACTAATTAGATGAATACTCGATTTGTACAGACTCGCGCGAGGAATTACCAATGACGCAGCGACGACTCGGCGAATTCGATGAGGAACTTGATGTCGAAGTTGACGAGAAATTTGATCCTCTCTCTGCGACATTCCGCGGTGGGAAACAGGAGCCCTTCCACACGTGGTATCCATATCTCGAAGGGTACTCACCCGATTTCGTTGAGACGGTTCTACAGGAGTATATGAGCGATGCAGACTCGATTCTTGATCCCTTCGGCGGGACTGTCACGACGGGATTTACTGCCGCAGAAAAGGGACTCGGCGCATACTTTTGTGAAGTAAATCCTGTCCTCCAGTTTGTTGCTGACACGAAAACGAAAGTGCGTACCCTTCCTGACGAGGAACGGGAAGAGATCGCTAATGATCTTCGTAAACTGTCCACCTCGTTTGGAGATCGGATCGCCGAAGCAAACGAAGACGATTCTCTTCTGACTGCCTACGACCTCGTTTTTAATAGAAGTGAATTCTTTGACGAGGAAACGCTTCAGGAAGTCGTCTCAGCAAAAACCGTTGTCCTACAGTTGGAAAATGACAATCGGTTGCTCTCCTCTCTCCTTTCAGTTGCCATCATTTCCTCTCTCGTGCCCTGTTCACGACTCAAGCGAGCAGGGGATGTTCGGTTCATGGATGAGGATAAGTGGTCAGAGATACCCTCACTTCGAGAGAAAGTGACCGATAGCCTGCGAGAGATGGCTGACGATCTCGCCCACAAGAATGCACATATCGAGGAGAAGCCGGTTCTGCTCTGCGAAAACGCTGATAACATCGGCAAAATTCCGGAGAAGAACATCGGTGGCGTGATTACCTCGCCACCGTACATCAACGGCACCAACTACTTCCGGAATACGAAGCTGGAATTGTGGTTCCTTGATTGTCTCCAGAAGCCCGATGATCTGACAGCATACAGGAGCCGGGCGCTCACGGCTGGGATCAACACAGTCAGTGGAGAGTACGAAGTCCCCGATGTGGAACTTGTCCAGCAAGTCGTGGACGACCTCGAGGAACACGGATATGACCGACGGCTCCCGCTTATGGTGGCCGGATACTGTTGGGAACTGCAAGGGATATTCGGGAAGATACAGTCTCAACTGAGTGAGGGAGCACGTGTTGCCATCGACATTGGCGATTCGATCTACGCTGGTGTCCATGTTCCCGCGGACGAAATGATCGTTCAGCTTCTTGAGCAACTGGACTACGAACACATGGATACGGTGAAGCTCCGTGATCGACATTCAAACAATGGAAAAGAACTGAAGCAGGTTCTGCTGATCTTCGAGTACGAAGGATGAGCTCAGGAAAAATGTCTGAACGCTGGTGGGCAGAGGATTGGAAGGAATTCAAAGAAACGCTTCCTCATCAAGAGGAACCCTACTCCAAGCGGAGTTGGGGGAACGGTCTACACTCACTCTGCTCGTTCCCCGGGAAACTGAAACCGGCAATCGCGCACCACCTCGTAGATATTTTTGTTCCCGATGAAGGGGCGATGCTCGACCCCTTTGCTGGCGTGGGGACGATTCCATTTGAGGCGTCACTGCAGGGGCACACACCGTATGCATTCGATCTTAGTCCGCACGCGTTCGTCATCACCAAGGCAAAACTGCAGGTGACTTCGGCGACTAAGACGAGCGACGTGATCAGGGACCTCGAGGAGTACCTCGAAAATAACACCCCTCCGGAATCAGCATACGAAACAGTCAGCGAGTTCGGTCTAAACGGAGACATAGAGGAATACTATCAGGAGGACACACTTGAAGAGGTCTTGCTAGCTCGGGAATACTTCCTCTCGAAGCCGCTTTCGGAGCACTCTCCCTCGGAGTTACTGGTGATGGCCAGCCTCCTACACGTTCTTCACGGGAATCGGCCGTACGCCTTGAGTCGGCGATCACATCCAATTACTCCGTACGCTCCCAGCGGCGATTTCGAATACAGACCACTCATTCCGCGAGTAGAGGACAAGGTTGAGCGGTCGCTCAATTGTGACATCCCGTTCAACTTCACCGAAGGTGACGCGTTTCAGGCGGACTCGTTGAAATGGTGGCCGGTAGAGGTGGACGATCTCGATGCAGTGATCACTTCGCCACCTTTCTTCGACAGCACCCGTTTCTACTCACAGAACTGGCTACGACTTTGGTTTGCCGGCTGGGAGCCTGAGGACTTCGACAGTAAGCCCTCAGAGTTCGTAGACAAGCGGCAGAAAGAGACATTCGATGTTTACGAACCACTCATCCGTCAATCTCGCGAACGTCTAAAGCAAGGTGGTGTTCTGGTACTCCACCTTGGGAAGAGTGATAAGTGTGATATGGCAGAAGAAATCCGCCAGATCGCGGAACCGTGGTTCGACAACTACGACATCCTTGACGAGAGTGTCGCACACGTCGAGAAACACGGAGTAGAGGACAAGGGATCGACGACTAACCATATGTACCTAGTCCTCTATTAGGTCTGTATTGACTGTTTCAGGCGATTTTCCTCGTTGATTCTCGTATTCCTGTATTAGGTTGACATCGAGATCAACGTCCCGAAATTTTCGGTGTAGTGAGGACACGATTTTTTCTGGAACATCAACATCTGTTCCACCATTTTCTACGTCATTTTGAAGAAATGAGTCAAAAAACCATCCAATATTATCTAATAATGCGTGTAAGGCCTTCTCGTTGATTTTCTTCTTATGAATATCCCCACCGATCGTAATCCGATCTGATTTCAATAGTTCTTTTCGCTGTTCTATATCGTAAAAATGTTTTGGGAATGTTGTTCCCTTGTATTTGTGGCAAGATTCACATAATGGAACTGCGTTCCCTTTGAGAGGCCACATATACGAGAGTGGCATCAGGTGATCAATCTCAAGATTATCAGAATCTTCTTTATCACAAAGGAAACATCCTCCAAACTCAGTAATAGTCTCTCTCTTGAAATTATTGCCCCGATCTATATCCAAAATTCGATTATGTACTATTAACTGTTGAATTGAACGTCTCCTTTGTGAGTCTTCAAAACGTTGCTCTGGACTTCGTAGCCAGTTTCCCTCATTATTTACTTCGAACTTTTTACACGCGTTACACTCATACTGGTATCCTTCGTCTAATTGTAGACCTTCTAAATCAAACTCACCACTATAGATTGTACTGTTATGTATGAAACCAGTGTATTGTTCTGATGTATTGAAGTTTCTGGGTCGTATTATTCTCTCACCGATCCCTTCATCTACAATTTTGTAGGGATCCGCAGTAGATTCTGATAATACAATTTTTAACCTCTTATTTCTTATATGGTTCGCAAATGTTCTACAAGCTTCTTCGTTTCTTCTACCGACCCCTATCGGATGAAAGTGATCAGGGGCTCGATTACAAGATTTGAGTACAACTAACCTACCATCTTTTATTTCAGACATATCTGATTTGATTTGAGCCTCTGGTAACGGAGAGTCTGTATTGATATAATACTTAGCAGGAACGTATTGGTGCTCGTCCTCAAAGAACCGATTCCTTGCGGTCTTTCCATCACTGTATTCCAAATTTTCAGTATATATCCAATAATCAAGAGGAGCTATATCTACCCCAAAGAAATCAACCCAAGCATCCGGGTCTTCTGACAGCTGGAATGTTATCTCTCCCGCTATGCTATGATTCCCAATTGGCGATTTTAAGTGACAACCAATACCGTTCCAACGTCCGGGCTCCATCTCAATAGAGCGGTGTTCCGAGTCACCGGCAGCGGTGATCTGAATATCTACCTGTACTCTGTATGGGGTGAAAACGTAGCCCCCAATCGCTGCCATTCCTGAGTCTAATCCGAATACACTCTGGACTTGGGTATCATCTCGGGATATTTCTAAACTGAACTGTTTTTGTTCAATACGATTAGATCGTTTAATTGTAAATTCAGACCCTGAGTAGCTACTATCTGCCTCGAATCCAAACGATTGAGACTCGGGCCTACGAGTCATGATAAGGATACAGTGCTAGGTGACTGTCCGACTTGGGTTTGATAATGACCAACCAGATTCAGATCAATCTCGGACTCATCAATACGGGCTTGGATCGACTGAACGATGAGGTCGGCAACGATTTTGCCATCACGATCTTTCTGGTACTCGTCGTTACCGAGGAAATCCTCAAAGAACCACTCTATATCTTCCCGCAGCTTCCTAACAGCATCCTCATTGATACCTTTGTTTCTGAGTTCTTCCTCACATAGACCAGTGATCTCTGCCAACTCTAGGATCTCGGAGCGAGTGTAGAAGTCAACAGGATACTGATCGGACTTGCGGCTGTTACAATCGCTACAAAGACAGGTGGCGTGTTCGTCAAGAGGCCAGAGTGCTGCAAGGGGCATCGTATGATCCAAGTCCATCTCTGATGGAGATTGGAGGGATTCACCGCACTTGAAACACTCCTTGTCGAACTTCTCCCAGATGTACTTGTCAAACTCCTCGTCCTGTTCCTGCCGGAACTCGTGGTAAATCCACTCCTGATCGAGGAGTTTGCGCACTAAGACTTCGATGGCCCGGCGGCGGAGAGAGTCTTCCCGGTGTTGCGTCGAGTTCCGCTTGTGGTTCAACGCGCCGTTCACGTAGAACTTCTTGCAGGCCTTACACTCGAGCTGGTACCCGTAATGAAGATCGACAAACCGAGAGTCCGACTCAAATGTGATCTTGTCTTCGAGTTCTGTAGGTAGATCACTCAATTCCGAATCATTCTCGACGATCTCCAACGTTCCAAAGGTGGAATGATTACAAGGTGCGCGTGAGACACAGTGGTTCCCAAATGAGGTCAGATTCCGTTCCTTTTCGGGGATATACTCTGTTGGGAGAAATCGGGCGCACCGGTTACAACTCTTGAGGAGAACGTGCTGACCCTCCACAAACTCATCTGCTCCCCTTGCGGGTGAACTGGGGAAGGGAACCTCGTGGTTCAAGTAGTAGAGGTATGGGACTGTCAGAGACGTTCGCTGGTTGAATTTATCCCGAATTGTAAGCCCATCCTCATATTCGATGTCATCGGCAAAGTCCTCCCAAGCGATGGCACTGAGGTTAACTCCAAAGAAGTCAATCGACTCGATTTCTGAGTCCGATTCCAGTCGGAGCGTTGCTTCGAGATCGCCAAAGTGTTCCTGACTCGGATCGAGTGGGATATCCATATGAACGCCGAGCGGAGCCCATTCTCCGGACTCAACTTCGGTTGTCGAACTCTCGCTCCGTACCTCATCATTTAGCTCAGACGTGATTTCGAGGTGAGCTCTTAAATTATCAGAAGCCGAAACGTAGCCCCCGAAACTGGCTAGACCCTTTGAGTCCTGAAACAGTTCGGGTACCTCTGTATCTTGTTCAGAGAATTCGAGTGTTACTTGATTTGGGTTCGATAAAAGGCGTGCAGAACGTTTGATCTTACATTCTCCACCGCTGGTTTCCTTGGCAACTGAGAACCCCGACCGTTGACGAACAGATCGCCTTCGTGGGGACCGAAAATTGGTCATAACGGTGACTATAAATCCAAGTAAAGAATATCTTGTGCTCTTGAGTACCGACACTACTTCATATACAGATGGGAAAGTAACATTAAATGACCCAAGAGGATGTTCGCCGGCTCCTTGACGAACTCGAAGGGAAAGCAACTGTCGAGGAGATCTCTACCCGTGCGAGAGAAAAATACCCCGACCGCACTCTACACACCTATGTTGGACAGCTTCTGCGACATCTAGAGACGAAAGGATTTGTAACCGAGCTTGAAAATAAAACGTGGGAGTTGACCGAGAAGGGTCAGTCTAAATCAATTAGCGGCGTAGAGGTGTCTGAAGTCGACAAAGAAGTAGACCAAGCCACACTTAACAAGTACGGACTGGGAGTAACAAACCTCGTTGGCACAATTGAGACTGGGAGAGAGTTTGATCTGAATACCCTTGCCGATGTTCTATCAGAGGCGGAATACCATCCAGAGAGTTCCCCATTTATGATTTATCGCCCTATTGAAAGTGCAACTCTACTGGTTCCAACTAACGGTCTGATTAGTGTTGTTGGTGCGAAAAATCCAAGCCAAACGAAACAGGCTGTCCGCTCCTTCTTCGAGAAAATGAATGAATTAGGAGTCGAATTTGATGTATCACCAGATGAGATTTTGATTCAAAATATTGTAGCTACTGGTGATTTGAACTTGGAACTGGACCTAGACGTTTTGTCTGTAGGACTTGGTTTAGAGCGTTGCGAATATGAGCCTGAAAAATTTCCGGGAGTCGTATTCCGTAGTGAGCGTGGGGCAACGGTTCTCATCTTTCGGACTGGTAAATTCCTCATTACGGGGTCGAAGTCTTACGCGAACGTTCTTCAAGTAGCTTCAGATCTATATGAGGAGCTTCGATCTCTCGGAATAGACGTTAGTTTATAAAAGAGGTTAGGGCGCGTCAACCGGTAGTGTTCAGATACGCTGATTCCATGCGAAGGCAAACGATCTGAGCCATTCGTTTGTTGTTTCTGCTTTGGCGTACTGAAACAGTTCGAGAAGCTGGTATTCTGCGTTTTACCTCACGAAAGATACGTCAACATTGTTCCGATTTCCATGGTGTTTGTATCTTATTGATCGAGACCACTTCCTGTAGCTGGCCCGATTCGCGTCGTGTTCCCTCGCTGAACCCACTCTCTCAATTTCGCATGAGAGAGAATACGTGGGGTCGAACCGTGTACCTGTGCCTGCTCAATAACATATTGAGTTCCCCCCCTGTTCGCGTATATTTCCACAGAGTACGCATGGCTGTCCTCATCGTAGTCATTACACCGCAAACATAGTCCAGAGACCTCCGAGAGGTGAAATGTACCTACGTGAGCGTATCCAGATGGGTGTACATTCCAATTTATTTTCCATGAGTTGCCTTCAAGTTTCGAAGGGAACATCTCCTCAGAGAAATCCACGGTCAATCCATCTGGGCTTGATGTGTCTTCAGATGCGCCCCATATTTCATACTCGATCTTGTTTAGCGTGATTAGTTCTCCGAGAGTAAACCACCCTTCGCTCGCGTTGAAACTACCGTAAGTAAGGTTCATTTCAGTTATTTCTGATAACTCGTCTCGCACTGTTCTCCGTACACTCATTTTATTTTCGGGAATTACAATTCGAACTCCATACCCTCGTCTCAGGTAGTCCAATACCTGATTAATGACACTGTTGGACGATGAGTAGGTGCAGAAGACGAGAACAGCTTCACCTTGGAGATTTTGCTTTGCTCGTTTGTATCGGAATAGGTAATCAGGGATACGCCAATCGTCGTAGGGCTCGTGTGTGGAATAAGCGAAATGAGGCCTTACAAATTCCAGAGCGAACTTCATCCACACGTGGTCGTCTCCTTCATTCCTATCTACACGGTATGTCTCAAGCGATTCTTCCCTGACGAGACTCTTTGGTGTGGCACTGTATATTTTATCGGGAGTGACATTCTTGTGGTAGGTTCCACAGGGACTGAGTCGGTGCGCTGGGTTGAGACGCCAAATGTTCTCAGTATCATTCCTTATCAGCCATCTATCTCTTTCCAGCTTATGTAGTACCCTGTTGGCAACAACTAGAGGCTCACACAACTCTGTTGCTTGGAAGCCGTCTTTGAATTTTGAATCAGTTAGAATCTGCTCGAAGATACACTCTTGTGCTATCTCAAAATCTACGTGTGCGGTATCAGATGAGGTGTCGCTCTTTGATCTAAATGTAACGTCATCTGATTCGTTATTTTTCAACATCGAATTCACCACTCACCTACGGTGCTTTCCTCAGGAGTTGATGGGAGTGGATTACCAGACCAATCTGCTCTGTTGAATCCGCAGAAGGCGGCGGGATAGCGTCGCTCTGAAGGTGGAAGCGAAGCGGAAGAGCCGAATGTGTCCAAACTCCTCTTCCGCTTCGTTAAGCAAGCCGCGTCGCTGGCTCAAAAGCGCTGTGCCGCCAGTCCAACGGCGGTGAGTGATCCGACTGGCAACGGATTTCCCGGATGGAAGCATGTGACGCTCCACTTTTTGCGGGTTCACATGGATGCGACGTACCGCGAAATTGTGGATTGGGCGAGTGAAATGGATCGGGTTCGTGGGCTGTTACAGCTCGCTCGAACGGCATTTCCCGCACCCTCAACGCTGTATCGGTCGTTCGAGAGGGTGCCCATGTCCGTGTGGCGAGGCTTCCTTCGTGAGTCCGCAAACATCTGCGATCCGGGCTCGCACGGAGCTATCGATGCCACATTCTTCGACCGCGAAACGGCATCGAGACACTACCAACACCGCTCGGATCGCCACATACGCACGCTCAAAACGACGGCGCTCGTCGATACAGACTCGTGTGCCATCCTTGATCTTCACTGCTCGGCACACTGACCTCACGACACGCAAACTGGCCGTCGAGTCGCCCTTCGTAACACCGAGAAAATCGAGAATCTCGCCGGCGACAAAGGCTATGACGACCAATCTTTCGGGGACGCCCTCCGATCAGAGGGCGTCCGGCCCCTGCTGCGTCATCGGTTGTTCGCTGCGTACGATCACGCCCACAACGCACGGTTGGACAGCGGGCTATACGGCCAGCGCTGGATGGCCGAGACCGCCTTTTCGGCCATCAAGCGTCG
>ENA-ORCR01000746-ORCR01000746.1-marine-metagenome-genome-assembly--contig:-NODE-746-length-13563-cov-3.165134_pt1 | contig 13563 bp, 11 predicted proteins | sample MGYA00237782_ERZ508514 | MGnify/ENA primary metagenome ERZ508514 (study PRJEB26185, sample SAMN06268960) | marine metagenome | isolation source: Eden Landing Ponds, San Francisco, CA, USA | place...
CGGTGCGGTTCGCCGACACCAGGGTCGGCCGGTAACTGACGGCGAACGAGCCGTTCGGTCCGGTTGTCGTCCGGAGGGACTGAGCACCCACGGTGACGGCGAGCGTCCCGTTGACGACGGCCGTTCCATTCGCGGTGACGCTCCCCTCGAGAGACAGCGGGTCCGAGAACGACGCCGTTCGCGAGCGATCAGTGACTGTCAGCTCGGTCGGAACGAACGTCTGCTTGCGGACGGTCGCCTGTCTCGCCGTCACGTTGCCGACGCTCCCGTTGATCGAGGCGCGCGCACTCGTGAAGTCCCGGCTCGAGAGGGCGCCGAGTCGCCGGTAGCGCCGGTTGAGTTGGGTGCCGCTCTCGGTGACGTCCTCGGCGAGTCGCGCGAGACGGTGGGCGCTCCGGTAGATTTGCGTCCGGTTCGCCGGCGACGGCCGCTCCGCCCCCGCCTCGTATCCGCTCAGATCCGGCCGGGTCCGCGCGTCGGCCAGCTCCGCCGTGGTGTACTCCACGTTCCGGAGCGCTTCGTAGCGGTCGTGGACTCGATTGTACCGGTCGAGCGAATCGATAAACGCGCTCTGGGCCTCGAGCATTCGGCGGTACGCAAGCGTCTGTGTCGCGTTGTCGGTCCGGTTGGCGACCGACGTGTACTGCCGCAGGAGCGATTCGTACTCCGTCCCGTTGATCCGTTCGCGGGCCTGGTCGATGTCGCCGCTGCTGAGATTGACAGCACCGCTCCGGGCCCGGTCGGCGAGCCGCTCCGCGAGCTGTCGTTCGACGGCGTCGAGCCCCTCGCCGTCACTGGCCTCCGACGGGTTTACTTGCTTCGGGTCGCCACCGCCGGCCGGCGACCCGAGGCCGGAGACGCCGGCCGCGGGAACGACGGCCCCGACCACCAGTCCCACGACGAGCACCGCGACGCCGACAGCAACGAGCGCCCGCGACGGCCCATCGCCGGGGAGGAGGGCGGGGCGGTTCATATCCCCGAGTACCCCGTCGGCGGGTTTAATCTCTTCCTCTTGCCGCGGTGATCGGTTCCGCCACGCTTGACCGACTCGGTCCGACTCGGTCGACAACAGTAGCTTGAATGCGGTCGGTCCGATCGCTCCGGTATGGATCCGACGCCCCGGTTCTGGTCGATGGCCGGTGTCGGCGCGCTCTCGGCCGTGCTGGGCGCGGTCTTCGCTCGCCCGGTGCTGGTGGCCGGAGCGGCCGGTGTCGGGGCTGTCGTCCTGGCTCGCCAGTACGCGTTCGTCCGGCGTCTCCGCGCGCTCGACGAGGAGCTGACGGTCCGCGTCGCGACCGACGCGCAGTTCGTCCGCCACGACGGCGCGACCGAGGTCACGCTGACCGTCTCCGTTCCGTCCGGCGCGCCGCTCCCGCTGGCGGTCACCGTCGACCTCCCGGTTATCGCGGGCTCGGTCGCGGAGAGCGACCGGACGGTCACGCTCCAGCCGGGTGCGACCGACCGGGCGACCACCTTCGAGGTCGAGTGGCCGGTCGTCGGGCAGGCGACGATCCCGCGACCGACGGTCTCGGTGGCCGACGCGTCCGGGACGTTCCGCGAGCGATATCGGCGCGGACCGGAGACGGAGGTCCGGGTCGAACCCCGTCGCCCGCGGAACGTCCACGTCGGTGAAGGGGGCGACGCGGTGTCGGCGCCGTTCGGCGGCCACCGCGCCGAGCAGTACGGCCAGGGGACCGACCCCGCGGAGGTGCGCCGGTACACCGCCGGCGACTCGATCAGCGACATCGACTGGAAGGCGACCGCCCGGCTGGCCTACCCCCACGTCCGGGAGTACGAGGTCGAGACCGACCGCCGGACCGTGCTCCTCGTCGACCACCGCCCCGGTCTCGCCGAGGGACCGGCCGGCGAGACGAAGTTCGACCACCTGCGAGAGGTCGCGCTGACGGTCGCCTCCGCGGCCGAGGACGCGACCGACCCGCTCGGTCTCTACGCGGTCGGCGAAGCCGGGCTGACGGCGGAGTTCCGCCCGTCGACGGCCGCCGACCGGTACCGGGATGTCCAGGCGCGGTTGCACGCGCTCGCTCCCGTCTCCGGCGGTCGGCCGACGACCGCCGCCCGGCAGACCGCGGCGGCACCCGAGCGGTCGGCGCGCGTGCTCGCCGACGACGACAGCGCGTACGGACGCACGCTCGCCCCGTACTTCGACGAGCGCGAGGGGTACGTCAGTCGGATGGACGACGACCCTCTCTTTCGGACGGTCCGGACGCACGTCGACACCCTCGGGGGCGACCAGTGGCTGTTGCTGTTCACCGACGACTCGAACCGGGCGCGGCTGCGCGAAACGGTCAAACTCGCCACGTCGAACGGCAACAACGTCGTCTGCTTTCTCGCGCCGTCGGTGCTGTACGGCGGGGACGCCCTGGCGGACCTCGACGGGGCCTACGACCAGTACGTCGACTTCGAGTCGTTCCGGCGCGAGCTGACGCGTCTCGACCGTGTGGCCGCCTACGAGGTGGCGCCACGAGACCGACTCTCGGCGCTCCTCGATACGGACTGACCGGGCCTGCGCGCGCCGGGTACACGCTCTCGAACGCCCGTGGCGCCGCCGCCCGTTCAGAACTTTCAAACCCTCCGGGCGCGCACATCCGGCAGTGTCACGGAGCCGTGCCGAACGACAGGTTGCTCGCGCCCCGTCTGCGAGCGCCGCGGCCGTCTGGGTCGCCCCCTCGCTCGTGGTCGCTGTCCATCTGGCTGCGACGACCGTCCCCGACGAGACGGTGTCCACGATCCCGCTGATGGCCGTCGAGGCCGCGCTCCTCGCAGTCGTCGCGGCCGTTGAGGTAGCGTCCGAGCGGGCGTCCGTGCGCGACGGCGCCGTGCTGTGTGGCTGTTGGGTCGCGTTAGTCGGCGCCGCGGTCCTCGGGGCGACCGTGACTGCCCCGTCCGTCGTCGCCCTGTGGACCGGAGTCGCTCTCGCGCTCGCCGGCTTCGGGCTCCACCGGTTCGAACTCGTCTCGCTCGGTCTCGTCGAGGTGGACGATGGGAGCCAGTGACCTCCGGTCCGGCGGGCGAGACGAGTCCGCCGGGGCGGACGACTCTGTCGCCGAGTCGGACGTGCTCGCGGGCGAACTCGCGGTCCTCAGGGAAGAAAACGAGCGCTTGCGCCGCGAGTACGCCCTGGCGCGTCGGACGCAGTATCGCCGGAGCGCCGGGACGCTGTTCGCCGTCGGCGCGCTGGCGTTTCTCGCCGGCGTCGTCTTCGCGAACGCCAGGACCGTGCTGTTCGCGCTCGGCGGGACCGGAGCGTTCCTCGGTGTCCTGATCTACTTTCTGACGCCGGAACGGTTCATCTCCGCGTCTGTCGGCGACGCTGTCTACTCCTCGCTGGCCCGCAACCACTCCCGGGTCGTCTCGGAGCTGGGGCTGTCGGACCGACGCGTCTACGTTCCGGTCGACGAGGGCGACCCCACCGACGACGTTCGGCTGTTCGTCCCCCAGCGAGCGGACTACGCCGTCCCCGACGACGGCGACCTCGCCAGCGCCTTCGTGGGGAGTGGGGACCCCCGCGAGCGCGGGTTCGCTGTCCGTCCGACTGCGAGGGGACTGTACGACGACTTCGCCGAGGCGGTCGCCGGGGGACCGAGCGACGACCCTGCCGACGTGGCGTCCGAACTCGCCGACGCACTGGTCGAACAGTTCGACCTCGTCGACAGCGCGCGGGTCGAGACGACTGGCCAGCGACGGCTCGCGGTGCGCGTGGGCGGCAGCGCGAGGGGGGATATCGACCGGTTCGACCCCCCGGTCGCGTCGCTGGTCGGCACCGGCGTCGCACTGGCCGCCGCCGAACCGACCGCGGTCGAGGTAACGACCGCCGACGAGGAGGGCGCCGAACACGTGGTGACGTGTTCGTGGGGTGACACCGAGCGGACGGCGTCCCGATAGCCGCTCGGTGCGACCACTCGATACCGTCCGCTCCGTTCCGGTGGCGACCCCCGCGATCGACCGCGAACCGCCACAGAGACCTGCAACGGCTCCGAGCGAGAGGGCTCGGACCCGCCCCGTCCCGTTGGTGTCGGCGAGACGCCACGTACCGCCGCGTCTGCGGTCGCTCGGACGGGTACAACGAAACATTTAGACGAGATGGCTGGCCACTATTCGGCCATGCATGTCGTTGTAACCGACCGCCCGTTCCCCGAGCCGAACCCCTACGAGGGGTCGCTCGACGAGACCGAGGACCTCTACGACGACGTCGTTGACGGAACCGACGACAGTATCGTCTACGCCGGCTGCGAGACGGAAGCCGAGACGATAGAGGCCTGTCGCGACGCCGATGTCATAATCACGTTCATCGCCCCGATCACCGAGCGCGTGCTCGACGAGGCCGGTGACGTCGACCTCGTCATCCGCCAGGGCGCCGGCTACGACAACATCGACGTCCAGGCCGCGACCGCCCGGGGTGTCCCCGTCTCGAACGTGCCCGACTACGGCTCCGAGGACGTTGCGAGCCACGGGATCGCGATGGCGCTGGCCGCGAGCCACGACATCGCCCGCACCGACCGGGGACTCCGGTCGGGCCCCGGCTGGGGCTCCTCGCGCGTGCTGCAACCGCTCCAGGGCGGCACGTACGGTATCGTCGGACTCGGGCGCATCGGCCGGCGCGCCGTGCCGATGGCCAGGGGGCTGAACATGGACGTCATCGCCTACGACCCGTGGCTCGACGACGACGTCTTCGAACACCTCGAAGTCGAGTCGGTCTCCCTCGAGGAACTGCTCGAACGGAGCGACTGCGTCACGGTCCACGCCCCGATGACCGACCAGACCCACCACATGTTCTCCACCGAGGAGTTCGAGCGCATGAAGGACTCGGCGGTCTTCGTCAACGTCGCCCGCGGCCCGATCGTCGACGAGGAGGCGCTCGTCGACGCCGTCGAGACCGACGAGATCCGGGCTGCTGGACTGGACGTCTACGAGACCGAACCACCGGACGGATCACCGGTCCTCGAGTGCGACCGCATCACCTGCTCGCCCCACCACGCCGGCGGGTCGGTCCAGGCAAAAGAGAACAAGATTTCGATCGTCCGCGCGGAACTGGAGCGCGTCGTCACCGGGGAGACGCTACAGAACGTCGTGAACCAGGAAGTCTTCCAGTACCGGTCTTCGCGGTCGTAACGCCCCGACTCGTCACCCCGTCCCGACCGACTCAGTCGGAGGAGGTGACTCCGAACAGCTCGTCGCCGTCGGGATATTCGATCTCGTCGCTGGACTCGCGGTCCGACCGGTCGTCGCCCTGCGTCCGCTCGGGCCGCCGGTCGCTGGCGTCCGTCGCGTTCCCCTCGGGGTACGTCTCCCTGTCCGGATAGTAGAACCGCTGGTACAGCTGCCGGGAGATCGGCTCCTTCCTCGCGAAGCCCCTGTACGTGCCCCAGAACTGCAACGTCCGGAACAGCGGGATCTCCACGAGACCGTCCAACAGATCCCCCTCGCTGGCCGCCGCCCGATAGTCCGAGAGGATGTTCCGTACCGACAGCCGGAGGAAGTCCAGCCGAGTGAACGACTGGTTGGGCGAGATCTGCTTGTGTGCGAACGCTTCACGGCGATACCTGTTGTAGATCTCCTTCGGTGTCTCGTCGTGAACGTGGATGATCTCGGCTTCCGACGCGTAGGAGATGTCGTACCCGGCCTTCTGGATCCGCTTGGCCCAGTCGACGTCTTCGAGGCCGGTCAGCTGTTCGTCGTAGGGGTACTCCTCCCACAGCTCGCGGCGGATCGCCGCGTTCGCGTTGTTACAGAACGGGTGGTCCTGCCGTTCGATGTCGTGGTCCGGGAACCACTGCTCGAACACCTGGTTCTCCGAGAACGTCGTGACGTCGTTGCCCCGCTGTTTCCCGTACACGAGCGCGATATCGTCGTCGAACTTCTCCAGGAGCCGCTCCAACCAGTCCTCTCGCCGGGGATAGACGTGTGCGCTCGCGATAACGCAGAACTCCCCGGAAGCCGCCTCACAGCCGTAGTTCAGTGCGCGACCGAACGAGAAGTTCTCCGGGTCGATGTACTCGGTCTTCTCGACGCCGAACTCCTCGGCGATCTCGAGGGTCCCGTCGGTCGACCCCGAGTCCACGAGGACGACCTCGTAGTCGTCGACGGTCTGTTCGGAGATCCCGTGCAGTAACTTCCCCAGATGCTCCGCTTCGTTGTAGCAGCGAACGATGAGAGAGACGCGCGGAGTCGCCATCAACAACTACGAACGGAACAGTCTCTCTTAAACTCTCCGACGACGCTGTCGGAGCCGAAACCGACGATCCGGCGCCCGTTCGGCGGCATGTGACAATATTTATTGAGTGGGTCGCAGTTAGACGGAGTATGAACGTTGCCGCGATCATTCCTGCGCGGATGGGCTCTACACGGTATCCGGGCAAGCCGCTGTGTGACATCCAGGGCCTGACCATGATCGAACACGTCTATCGACGGACTCGCATGAGCGACGCAGTCGACGAGACCTACGTCGCGACGCCCGACGAGGAGATCCGCGAGGAGACCGAGTCCTTTGGCGGTGACGTCATCATGACCGGTTCGCACACGCGAGCGACCGACCGCGTCGCCGAGGCCGCCGAGACGCTGGACGCCGAAATCGTCGTCGTGATGCAGGGCGACGAGCCGCTGGTCTATCCGGACATGCTCGACGACGCGATCGAACCCGTCGCCGAGGGCGAAGCGAAGGTGACCAATCTGGCGAAACCTATCCCCGACGAGGACGAGTACCGGGACCCGGACAACGTGAAGGTGGTCGCCGACGAGGACTGGAACGCCATGTACTTTTCGCGGTCCCCGGTCCCGTACGTCCACGAGGGGAGCTACGACGACGCGCCGGTCTACCATCAGGTCTGCGTGATCCCCTTCGAGCGGGAGTTCCTCTTCGAGTTCACCTCGATGGCCGAGACGCCGCTCGAACAGGTGGAGTCGATCGACATGCTCCGGCTCCTCGAAAACGACTACGAGGTGAAACTCGTCCCGACCGACCGCCAGACGTACCCCGTCGACACCCCCGAAGACCACGAGCGAGTCGACGAGATGATGGCCGACGACGAGCTGTTCGAGCGATACCGCGACTGAGGGGGTTGTCCAGCCGTCGTCTCCCGTCTCGGAGGGTCGGCTCGGATGCGTCACCCGCTTCGCCCTCCCGATCCCGGGGACGGGAGGCCCCAGACCAAAGAGATTTTGCGGTCGACGATCCGAGGCGTTAGTATATGGATACCCGGGGGGAAACGGCCGCCCTCATCGAGGACCGCCCCGAGCTCGAGGACGCGATCGAGGAGGTCCTCGCCGTGGACGAACGTCGGGAGTCCTGGACGTTTCAGGACGTTCCCTGTGACTCCGGGGTCTTCGGTGAGATCGCTTCGAGCGCGATTGTGGAGAAGGGCGACGACGGAACGTACCGTGTCGTCGACCCCGACGCCGTGCGGGCAGCGCTGGACGGCGAGTCCGGGGACCCAGAACCGACTGTCACCGACCGGTTCGACCTCCCCGCCGTCACGGTTCCGCGCCCGGACCGACTGACCGTGGTCGCGCTGTGTGCCTGTCTGTCGCTCGTCGTCGTCATGCGGAGCGTGCCCTTCGAGTACGTGTTTCAGGGATCGAACGTCGTTCTAACCGGTAACGACCCTCACTGGTACCGATACTCCGTCGAGCGGCTGACCCGGCTGTCGGACGGTCCGTTCGATATCGGACTACTGCTCGATATCCCGCCGGGTATCGCTTCGAACGCGGTGCTGTACGTCGTTTCGATGTGGTTCGTGACGGAACTGCTCGGCGGCACTGTCGGCGTGGCAGGCGTCGTCCTCGGGCTGTATCCCGTCGCGGCCGCGGTGGCGACCGCCGGTATCGTGTACCTGCTGGCGACGAAGCTGACCGACGACGTCAGGGTGGGGCTGGCCGCGGTCGCTCTGCTCGCGGTCACGCCGGTTCACGCGACCCGGACCGGTCTCGGCTTCGCGGACCATCACGCGTTCGACTACCTGCTGTTGGCGGCCGTCAGCTACTGTCTCGTCGCCCTCACCGAGGACCGCCAGTTGAACGGACCGACTGGGCTCCTCGCCGTCGCGTTCGGCGTCGCGGTGAGCGCCCAGACGCTCGCCTGGCACGGCTCACCGCTGTTTCTGCTGCCGCTCGCCGCGTGCTTCCCGCTCGTCTCCCTCTCGGCCGTCCGGGCCGGTACATCCCCGGCTCGACGTCTCGGCCCGTCGGTAGCCGGCCTCGGAGTGGCGGCAGCCCTCACGTATTCGGCGCACGAAGTGTTGGGGTGGCACGACCCGTTCGTCGCTCTCACACCCGCTCTCGTGTTCGCCGGGGCGGCCGTCGTGACCGCGGGCGGGGAACTCGCTCATCGGTACGGACTGTCCGCACGGTCGTTTGCCGGAGCCGAACTCGCCGGGCTGGCTGTCGTCGCCGGTGTCGTGAGCGTCTCCCCCGTCTTCGGTCGCGGCCTCGTCCAGGGCGTCGGCTACTTTTCGGCCGCACGAACGGTCGCCGAGAGCCAGTCGCTGGTCTCCGGGTCGCTGGGGCTGTTCATCGCTCCCGCGCTGTGGCTCGGCTTCGGGGTCTTCCTCGCGGTGCCGTACATGTGTATCCTCGCCTGGCGCGGCGTTCGGACCGGGGAGTCGACGTGGCTGGTCCCGCTCACGTACGGCTGGTATCTCCTCGCGATGAGCCTTCTGAAGATCCGCTTTGGCGGCGCACTGGCGGTCTTCGCCGCTGTCTTCGGCGGGCTCGGGTTCGGCCGGCTCGCGGCGTGGGTGGACCTGGCCGAACTCCCGGGAGCTGGCGGTCGCGACGACGGATCGACGCCCGACGAGTTAGCTATCCCGTCCCGGCGCGAGTTCCTCTCGCTCGGCGTCCTCTCGGCGGGTGTCGGGAGCTTCGGCCTGCTGTTCACTCCGACCCAACATCTCCAGCTCCGCGTCGACCCCGAACACGTCGAGGCCGCCGAGTGGATGCGATCGTTCAGCGACCGGCGGGACCTCGAATTCCCGTCGAACTACGTGTTCAGCATGTGGGACACGAACCTGTACCTGAACTACGTGGTCAACCGAACCCCGGATTCGTACGGGTTCGCGAAGGGACACTTCGCCGAGTTCGTCACGTCCGCCGACGGCACCGGCTGGTACGAGCGGCTGAGCGACCGGAACCGCGCCGGGTTCGTCGTCACCGCCGACGAGGATCTGTCGGACTCGGCGGACCTACCGACCGACGCGCTACACCGGCAATTACACGACGAGTACGGCCTCACGACGAGACACTACCGCCTTCGCTGGATGAGTGACGACAGCTCGGTCAAGGTGTTCACTCCGGTTCCCGGAGCCGTCGTCACCGGCAGCGCCGAACCGGGGACGACCTTCGACTTCGAACACCGGAACACGATCGACGGCCGGACCGTTCGCGTCTCCCAACAGGTCTCGGTCAACGAGTTCGGCGTGTACTCCATCGAACTCCCCCAACCGGGGTCGTACACGGTCAACGGGGAGACGGTGACCGTCCCCGAGCGGGCCGTCACCGGTGGTGGTGTGGTCTCCCAGTTCGACGGGGACGGGACCGCTTACTGGTCGTTCGACGAAAACGATGGAGCGATCGCCCACGACCGAGTCGGCGGCTATCACGCTCAGTTGGGCGGTGACGCGGGCTGGACCGCCGGCGTCGACGGACCGGGCCTGCGGGTGCAGGGGGCGGGGTACGCCCAGTCACCCCTGGGGTCGTCCGGGTCGTTCTCGCTCAGCCTGTGGGTCCGTCCGTCCGACCGTTCGACTCCCGAGGGGCTTCAGATCCTCGCGTACAGCGACGGCGGGCTGATCCTGTCACAGCGTCCTGACGGAACCGTCAGCTTCCGGCTCCCGGGAACGGACGGTGACCACTGGTGGTTCGGCGGCATCGAACGAGGCTCGTGGAACCACGTGGTCGTCACCTTCGACGGCGACCGCCGCGTCGGATACGTAAATGGCGAACTCGCGGACGAGTCCACCGTTGAAGCCGGTGGTGTCGGCTGGGACAAATTCCTTCGAATCGGCGGCAAGGACGACCGCGGAGTGGGCTTCGTCGGCGGTGTCGACGAGGCCCGTTTCTACGACCGGGCGCTCTCCCGTGCGGAAGTCGAGTCTGTGTTCGAACAGGCGCGCGAGGACGGCACATGATCGAGACCGCACCGAAGCGAGCGGCCGCAATCGCCGTTCTCCTCCTCGTTCAGTGTGCGTTTTTCCCGCTCTACGCGAGCCAGCCCGTCAACCCGTCCGCGGGCGTGTACCCCGGACCCGAGGAGTTCCTCCCGTCGCCCGACGAGTACACCGGACGACAGGTCGTCGTCACCGGATTCGTGCGGGACATCTCGCCCGTCGAACTCGCCGTCGGCACCTCCAGTGGCCCGAAACGACTGGTCGTGACCGGGATCAGTCGCGAGCTTGCCGCCGGGGACAAGGTCCGTGTCCAGGGGACGCTCATTGCGCCTGCGACCGTCGACGCGAGCACGACGGTGGTTGTCGGCCAGCGGAGTCGGTTGCTCACCTGGGGCGTGTCGCTGATCGCGGCGCTGTGGGTCCTCGGCCGCCTCGTTCGCGACTGGCGGATCGAGTGGGGGTCCGGGGCGGCGTTCGTCCCTCGCGAGACACCGCGCTCGGTCCACGACGGTCGCAAATCCGGTGATCGGTCCGATGCCTGACCTCCTCGCCCACGTGTTCCTCTCCTACGGTATCTGTCTGGTCCTGTCGTGGCGCTGGGGCTGGATCGACGACCGGTATATCACCCTCGGGATGGTGGGTTCGTTCGTCCCCGATATCGGGAAAGTGTCCCTTCTCCTGCCGGATCCGTTCGTGGAACGGGCGCTGGGGGTCCCGTTCAGCTGGAACAGTTTCACGACCGGCGGCGGCGTCTTCGTGAGCCTCCTGATCGGCGTGGTCCTCCTGGCGTCCGATCAGCGCCGACGCGGCGGGGCGATGCTCGCAGTCGGCGCCGTCGTCCACCTCGCCGCGGACGGGCTTTTGCTGTCCCCGACCGGCCGGACCCTGCCCCTGTTCTGGCCGCTCGCCCAGTATCGGCTGCCAAGTCCCGGACTGTATCTGAGTACTCAGATCGAGCCGACCCTCGTCGCCGGCGCCCTCGCGGTCGCCGCTTGGGCCCTGGATACGTATCACTTCCAGGGCCAGTGAGTCTCGAAGCGCCCGTCTCCCCGGCGACTCGGCCGTTTCCCGCGCCCGACTGAGTACTGTTGGAACCCACCGGGCCACCGAGCGGCCGGTGGCCGGAGTACCAGATACGACCCGGAAAACGAAGGTATTTCCCGGCGGGCAGGACACTCGCTAGCGACGCTACCGTGACTACCCCACGACGCTCTCCACTGCGACGCCAATGATGTCGTTCGTACGTAAGTTACGTCGGACCTGGGAGGTAAACGGCCCGGCATATCTGCTCGGGGCCGCACCGAGCGCCGTCGAACAGAAGGTACTCGACCCCGCCAAGTACGCGCTGTACAACCCCTACGGAGTCGTGGACGAGGCCGAACTGTTCTCGGCGGCACCAGAGGAGTCCGTCTGGTCGTACGGCTCGCCAGTCGAGTTCACCGTATCCCCTCCACTCAACGAGGAGTCGCCCGCTGCGTTACGGGACCGCGTCGGTACCTACGAGATGGGCCCGTCTCGGGTTCGGGAGCTTCCGCTCGTGCAGATACGTGGCGAGTTCGCGCTCCCCCGGACGCGGGACGGGAAGTTCGTGCTCGAAGAGATGGGGACCGAACCGATGTTACGGGACCGCGTGGTCCGAACGTACGACGCTATGGGGCTTCGCGAGCGGGCGACCGAAATTCTCCGCCCGTCTCGATCCGGGTTCGAGTCTCCGACTTACGACACCATCGTCAACATGGTGCCCCGCCACAGAAGCACGGCCGAATCGCCCAACTACGGCCACTGGCTTCTGGAGGATCTGCCGCGGTTGCGAGCGGTCGACCGGTACCGCGAACAGACAGGCAGAGAGCCGCGGATCCTCGTTCAGTCTCGACCCCCCTCCTGGATGCTCGACACGCTGCGTCTCCTCGGGTTCTCGTCCGACGACTGGATCGAGTGGGACGACACCACCGCGACCGTCTCACGATACCTCGTTCCGACCCTCCCGTACATCCACACCAGGGGGACGCGGCACAGTCCCGCCGACAGGAAGTGGGTCAGCGAACAGATGAAATCCCGCATCGACCTCGGGGACCCCGACGAGTATCCACGGCGACTGTTCGTGTCGAGACAGGGGCAACCGCGGCGAGCGATCGCGAACTTCGAGGAGGTCAGAGAACTGCTGCAGGGGCTCGGATTCGAGGTGATCCGTCCAGAACGGCTCGCCATCGAGGACCAGATCCGGCATTTCCATCACGCGGAGGTACTCGTCGGCGTCCACTCGGCGGGCATGAACAACAACCTCTTTTCGACCGACGCGAGCATGCTGGAGATCTTCCCCTCCGGTTCGCTTCCGACGACGAACTTCGTCGTGGCGAGCGAACGCGGCCTGGAGTACTCGTTTCTCCACGGCGGCCCAGTTCCCGGAGAGGCGGCACGAAGTCTCAAAAATTCCAACATCGTGGTCGATACGACCGAACTACGACGGAACGTCCAGCGGCTCGTCGCCGAACCGTAATCCGGGGTTGAACGGCGTATCTCCACTGACTACGACAGTTTTATTGGATCGCCAGGGGACTCTGAGAGACAGATGGAAATCGTATTTCTCGGGATGAACGATATCGGATGGGAGGTCTACGAATGGCTCTGCGATCGAGAGCGGACCCGGGTCCAGGCGCTCGCCACGACCGAAGAACAACTCGACCTCGTTCGAAAACTGCAGCCCGACATGGTCGTCGCCAGTGGGTTCGTCCACATCATCCCACCGGAGATCATAGCGATCCCTCCCGAGGGCTGCGTTAATCTCCACCCCGGATTTCTCCCGCATACCCGAGGCTACTTTCCGAACGTCTGGTCCATCGTCGACGACCTCCCTGCCGGTGCGACGCTTCATTACCTCGACGAGAACATCGACGAAGGCGACATCATCTCCCGGAGAGAGGTCGACCGCCACTTCTCCGACAGCGGCGAGGACGTGTACCGGCGGATCGAGGACGCCGCCGTCGAACTGTTCAAAGAGGCGTGGCCCCGTATCGAAGACGGCGAGGTAGACGGGGTCTCCCAGGACGAATCACGGGCCAATTTCTACTTGCGGGAGGACTTCGAACGGCTCTGTGAGATCGACCCCTCCGAACAGTATCAGACGAAGGCGCTCGTCGACAGACTTCGGGCGCTGACGTTCTCCTCGTACGATAACGCGTACATCGAGGTCGACGGGTCGAAATATTACCTCGAGTTGGACGTGACCGAAGCGTCCGATAGCGGCGCTGGCGATTCGGCGCCGTGACGCCGTTGCCTTCGGTTCCGCTCGCAGACGCCCGTACGTCGGTCTCTCCCCGACCGCCCAGGGAGATACACCTTTAATTACACCCACTCCCGATATCCCGTATCGATGAGCGACGAGTACGACCTCTTTCGGTCTTACGTCGACGACGACGTCGTCGAGTCGGTGGTCGAGGTGCTCGAA
>ENA-ORCR01000747-ORCR01000747.1-marine-metagenome-genome-assembly--contig:-NODE-747-length-13493-cov-3.541667_pt1 | contig 13493 bp, 11 predicted proteins | sample MGYA00237782_ERZ508514 | MGnify/ENA primary metagenome ERZ508514 (study PRJEB26185, sample SAMN06268960) | marine metagenome | isolation source: Eden Landing Ponds, San Francisco, CA, USA | place...
GGCAAATACGTACAGCAGATCGCGCTGAAAGCCAGTGAGATCGTACATGTCGCAATTTTCGTATTCGAGTTTTGAAATACTACTGATCTGGCCCTGTATGGAGCGAAGGGATTCATCACTCTCCCCGTGGGTCACCAACCGGTATTTCACCATATTCTGGACATGAGACCCATCCCTGTCCAAATGCCCCACCCATCCCTTGGTCCGGGCTCCATTCGTGTTCATCCCCACAATGTGGACAGTCTACTAGTGGAGGGTCAATCTCCAGTGCCTCTTGTTGGATGAAATGATTTCCTTGGTATGAATCACAGTTCTGACAGACGTTTCCCCAGACTTTCTTGCCGAGAGTATTGCTGTAGACCCGTTCAACAGGGGTTTCGTAATTCGCTAATATATCTCCGAGAGGCGTATCAAGATGGTCTCCTCGTGGCCAGACCACAGGCGTTTGCTCGCCACACTGCCAGCATTCTGTTTCCCACGTCAGCAATTTCTGGCGATCAACTGGGAGATCGTCTGGGAGCATGATAGCAAATCCAACTCTGATTGACTATTTGATTCTTTGTCTCTGGATGTGTTAGAATCCGATGACTACACACGGATCACGATCTCTGAGCGAGCTGTTATCTCGCCTTTCAGCTTCAATGACTTGGATCGATCCACCTAGTGATCTCGATCCTCTCGTTCTCCGTCAAGAGTCCACCTCTGAATTCTCTCAACAGCGCTCCTAAGATGAGTACAGAGTGACTCAATCCCGACGCCTTCTGTGGATTCAACAGAGCAATCAAGTCAACAAAGTCAAAATATCAACTAAGCACATAATTTTTAAATTTCAATTGGAAAGATAATATATGGGCTCTCAGCGACGGCGACTGCTTGTAGCATTAGGAGCAGGGGCGGTGACTACATTAGCAGGGTGTGGGGGTGACGGCGATAGCAATACCACGTCGTCGCCAACTGACGATGTTTCACAAAACGAGACGGCTTCCTCTGAAGAGACCGAAGGATCAACTGATGATGAACAGGCGGAGTCGCCCTCCATCAAATACCAGTCTGCAAAGTTGATTCCTGACGATGGTGACAGCGATGATCGGTTTGGCCAGTCAATTGAAATATCAAGTGACGGAGATACCGCTGTTCTTGCGACTCCTAATGCGGGTTCGGCATATGTATTTACACAATCGGATGGAACTTGGGAGGAAGAGGCCAAACTCACTGCTGAAGACAGTAATAGCGACGATAATTTTGGTTATTCAGTTGGAATGTCTGATGATGGGAGTTCTATTATCATTGGCGCCAATAGGGACAAGAATTCGAATAATGATAATGAGGGATCAGCATATGTATTCACACGGTCGGATAGCACCTGGGAGCAACAGGCCAAGTTTACTGGTAACTCCGGTGACGCAACTAATCGTTTTGGACATTCAGTCGGTCTTTCGAGTGATGGGAACACCGCCGTCATCGGGGCTGTTACTAGGGATGACCCAGACGGTATCGGAGTAGTATCCCAGGGGTTGCTTTACGTGTATACATGGTCAGATGAAAGCTGGCAGCAACAAGCAAAAATCGCTGCTAAGGACAGTAATGGGTCTGGAGGTTCGTTCCGTGGTTCACTTACAGTCTCAAGTGACGGGAGCACTGCTATTATCGGTGATGTTGATTACGAGGACGGCACGGGCATAGTGTACGTGTTCTCACAGTCGGAAGGAAACTGGCAGCAGCGGACGAGATTCACCCCGACCAGCGGTGACAGTACCGATACCTTCGGCTGTTCAATTGACCTGTCAAATAACGGGGGAACTGCTATTATTGGAGCCTTCCGAGACGAAGATCCAAATGGGAGGCTCGCGGGCTCAGCATATATATTCACACAGTCAAATGAAGGCTGGCAGGAGCAAACTAAACTTGCTGCTAAAGACGGTGATGATGGGGATTTCTTCGGTCATTCAGTTGGAATATCAAGTGACGGGAGTACTGCTATCATCGGGGCTAACGATGACAACGACCCTAACGGATTTGGTACAGGATCAGCATATGTATTTACACAATCAGATGGCAGTTGGCAGCAGCAGACCAAACTTGCTGCCGACGATGCTGAAGGCAACAGACCAGGCGATGACGGAAGAGTACAATCCGATAGTTTTGGGAGTCCAATCGCGGTGTCAAGTGATGCCAGCACTGCTATCATCGGAGCTCCCGGTGACAAAAATCAGAATGGAGAGAGCGCGGGGTCAGCATATGTATTCGAATTCAAATAACACATTTTTGCTCTGGTGAAATCTCTAAGAACTGGTAGAAGCGCCGTGCGAGATACAGAGCGTTATAAGTGTCATGGTAATTTATAAACACTTTTTTACTTCCATTTGAATCTTCTATTATGCCAGATAGGCGTCAATTTGTTACAGGAATCGCTGGGATAACCACAGTTGGAATTGCCGGGTGCAGTGGATCTGAAGAACAACCTGCTTCTGATGAAGAGACGAATGCTAATGAAGAAACGGTTGCTGATGAAGAGACAGATGCTGCTGATGAGGAAGTGAGTGTGGTGCTTCCCCCGGATAGTACATACTTATTCTCCAAGGACGAACTTTCAGAACATAACTTTGCCGAGAGTTCATTCACTAGAGACCAAATTGGGACAGCTGTGAGCGGATTTGATCTACAAAATGCTGACACCAGCAACGTCACAAGTATGGGGGGGATGTTCAGTGGTGCTCAGTCGTTTAATCAGGATATCGGCGGGTGGGACACCAGCAAAGTCGAACATATGGCGGGGGTGTTCGGTGGTGCTCAGTCGTTTAATCAGGATATCGGCGGGTGGGACACCAGCAACGTCACAAATATGCGGTGGATGTTCGGTAATACTCAGTCGTTTAATCAGGATATCGGCGGGTGGGACACCAGCAACGTCACAAATATGAGTGCGATGTTCCAGGGGGCTGAGTCGTTTAATCAGGATCTCAGTGGGTGGTGTGTTGGGAAGATTATTTCCGCACCAAACTCTTTCGATGACAATGCAGGATTCGAGGGGGACGATGCGAAGCAGCCAAACTGGGGCGATTCGTGCTGAATAAGCCCTCTGGGACTCGTTTAGATGCGTGAGATCACGGTTGTGAGTGGCTGACGACTTGTTATATGTTTCTGACAGGTCCTTTAGGACGAGCTCTCTGAACTGGCCAAACCACGTTCTGGCGCGTAACGTCTCGCCGAATCGACGCTTCAACGCGTAGAAGATCGCCTCGACAAGTGAGCGGCGGTGGTAGGTGTCTTCATCGTGGCGAGCGTTGTGCGCTTTGTCAGGCGCGTGGAACTCACAATGTTTTTATTACTGGACGGACGCCAGCGTCCCTGAGTTGCCGTCTAAGGGCGTCCCGGTCGTAGCCTTTGTCGGCAATGACGGTGTTCAGTTGGTCCAAATTTCTGGTGAGTACTTGCCTGTCAATCTGGGTGTCATGTGGCTGTTTCATCGAGAAGTGGACATCAATAATCGCTGTCGAATCGCAGTCCACTAGTGCCGTATTTTTGATCTCGTCGAAGTTGTATCCGACGCGGATCACGTCGTGCTGGCTAGCTTTGTGACGCTGGAAGCCAGTCGTTTCGATTGCCTACACTTCGCTGAACTCATGGAGTGACGCTGAGGCTTGCAGAATGACACGCCAGATCCATATCTTGAGCTCCTGCTTTTTGGTGCAGACGTGGTATTGTCCGGGAGTTCGTCCACGGAGATGCCGAGCTTACTGATGATGTTCGGTATCTCCGCCAGCACGTTGAGCAACCGACAGTACGGGTGATTGGGGTACTCACTGAGACAGTACAGCGCGACGATCACCCAGTCTGTCTATCCCCCATCATCCTTCTGGGCCGGCGGATCTGACTCACCGACGATAGCTTTTTGAGACAAATCGACACAACGGTCGGTGAAGCGGGCGAGTTGGGTAGGAATACTCGAATCTTCCCCCTCATTCACTCATATTCCTGGGAGAGACTGTTTCTACCGGGCGTCTAAACACGGCCCGGCGATAGTATTTTATTTGATCGTACCATTCGACATTGGTATGTCATTTACACCTATAGAACAGAACTTTGAAGACTTAAAGACTGGAAATTATCCCTCAGACTGGAAAAAGGATGGCTCTTCGGACCAGCAAGTCGTAGATAGTACAAGCTATCGTGGTTCTCAATGTCTCGAGCTTGGTGGATCGCACGGCGGCTGTTGGCAAGCTATCGCAAATGCACCGTTGGGTGAACTTCCGAGGGCAGATCAGATACGGATCGCTGGCGCAATCAAGCCAGCAGTCAACGGAACTATTGGTTGCCACAATGACTTTTATGGCGGCGTATTTCTTCGCACTGCTGTCGGATCCTGGAACGCTGGATCTAATCGAAAACTTTTCGAACTTAATAGTGATGGCATCTCTGGCTTTGAACTTGAATTAGGTACATATACAGAGGGCGAGTGGCTCTCTTACGAAATATTGTACAAGTATAATCCTGAAAATGAGAAAGTCACAGTTGTGTTTGAGTTTGATGGTGAAAACCGCGGCAGGACAACCGTCGACGCTACTGATTTCGAAGGTGACCTCTCTTATATTACGTTCAAAAGTGGAGACTTTACTGGGTACTGGGACAGTATTGAGGTGGATAAAACAACGTCATCAACGGAGACTCCTGCTCAGAACTCTACAGCCAAGTCTTCAACGAACTCACAACGCAAGAAAGGGGCTTCTGTACCGTACGATATAGAAGAAGCAGATAGACAAACGGAAGTAAAGCCAATAGACAGAACACTTCTTGTTCTCAGAGATATCCCCGATACAGACGGGAGACCTGCTGTTACCACGTTGGAGTATGAGTTAGTGGATACCGACACCGCCAGAGATGCGTTAGTAACCTATACGCACGGTTTATCGGGTACTGGATTTGATTGGCAGGAAGAACTTTCATACGCTAAAAGTATGGAAGAGAAACACCGCGCAGCAGAACTTTGGAACCGAGCTGCGTCAATTGGTTGGGACGCACTAGCTGCATACGCGATGGCGCAAATCAACCCAACGGCCGCTATTGGCCCAGTACTCGAAACACTACAGGATTCAACCACATGGGTGCTGAGTGAAGCTACAACTCCGTACGAAGAGGCTATGAGTAAACAATCACAGTGGACATATACATACAGAACCATCCAAGCCGACATTGAGGCCGCAGAGAGTCTTACGCAGATGAGTGGTACGATGTACAACCTCTTAGATACGGCAAATACTCTTTACGATACTGTTGATGACCTCGCTGACGTGGTGTCTGCTGCACAGACTGTCTATAGCGCCTCCAATTCATTTACTACAGCTGCCACAGCCGGCGCGACAGTAGCTAGTAGTGTAGTATATTATACTGCGATCGGGACTCTAGTTTCTGAAGGTATAGATACGATCACCTCAGGCATGGAACAAAATGCCAAGTTATCAGCAATTGGGCACGCATATAGTCTCACACGCATTCCAGTAATTGAGCGTATTATCGAATTAGAAGAGCAGCGCAAAAACAATTTACTCTCACCGTGCGGTGCTTGGGAATTGGCTTATTTGACGATGAACCATCATTATATGGGTGCGTTTGCCAACCAAGGGATGTTTGAGCACGCTCACGCTATCGAACAGAGCACGCTTGGTGGTGTATGGGATACACTTGTTAACGTTGCTGAAGTCGCATCAGTTCTCAGGGATCGAGCGTCATCCTATCAGTGGGGTGGAGCAGCAGCGCACTATGACTACGGCGACCGGATGCAACAGGCGTTGGATATGACCGCTAATTCAGTCAACCTGGAAGTTCTTGATACTCCCACAAAGTTGGAGGGAAGCGTATGAAGCGTCGATCACTCTTTGCGCTTCTTGGTCTCGGTTCTGCTGGTGGAGCGGCAGCGTGGCTCACAAGAGACAACATTTCATTAGAAGAATTCTCTGGAGATCAAGCTCCGACGCTTGATGACAATCTAACATTTTCCGACTGGGGTAATGAGATGCAGTCAGAACTCAGTGATACGTCGGCGTACGGTCAGGTATCTTTTGCTACTGAGGCTAATAGAGTTAATATAGAAAATGATGAGCAAATTTCAGTAGTGTCAGTCGAACCGATTACGTCTGATAGTGATCTATTTCGGTTTACTACGACGAGTAAAAGCGCTGTTTCTGATGTCTTAGATCTCGTTGCTGGAACTCTTCGATTCTCCGGTGAACTGGAATTTACTGTAACTCTAGATGGTACTTCCGTAGATTTCACCGGAGGCGAATCAGCCGTCGGTGATTTTGCTGGCGCTACCGGCGTACATCCAGACAATAATACAATATATATTATACGCGCTACAAAAGCAAATATGGTCATTAATCGGGCAAAATCACTAGAAACATAAATTATATATCATCTACACATCAGATATTTTGGCATGATATAGTTTTGTCTACAATCCGATTATATGAAATTACAATTATTAGACAATATTGTGGTTAATACAAACATATTCACATTCTAATGCCGTGTCTTCCAGAAAATAATAACCTATTCTAATATCCAATTTTCACATATACATTTAGATATTGAACCCATCAGGCATAATTTTGCTAATAATATAACAGAAACCTTATATAACGTAGCATTTAATATTTTCTATATGATGAAGGCGTACATGGTCATCAAAAGTGCAATAAAAAAGGGAGTTAGCGGTACAATAATTGGTGGATTATCTTATGTTGCTGGATATATGATCCTTGCTGTTCTGTTAAGAGGACAAATAAGGGATACGTATAGTTCACTTGGTCTTCCAGTAGAATTCACAACAATCAGTAATCAAGTGGGCGCCAGCGCACTACCTAATGAGTCAAAGATCTTCGGTTGGATGTGGCAGACGGCTCATACTGTCTCATTTAAATTTGAAGCGACTGCGCTCTTTGCTGAGACCTCACGTATTGTAGAATTAAACACAATTCCCATATGGAACAACCTTATGTACCTTCTCCCTCCCGTTATACTATTCATTTCGGGGTTTGTTCACCACCGTCTAAACAACTTCTCTGGAATAAAAGGAGGATTCTCCGCAGGAATTTCTTTAGCAGTCGGATATGGCATAACGTTTGTTCTGGGTATGTATCTTACAGTATGGTATGTTGATTTAGGATTAGGGTACATAAGCTTGGTTCCACAAGTGGGACGAGGAATATTGGCTGGATTCATGTTTCCCCTTGTCTTCGGAGCGTTTGGGGGATTTGTAGGTGAATATTTTTCACGTTCTGCTACTGATTGACTCATCCTAGTTCGGTCCCAAATGAACCTACAAGTGCGCACGAATTTCTATATAACTGACGACAACGGCCGCATGATCTCAATCACTGTGAGACTTCCCATCATCCTAAATCAAAGAGATGACGAAGGCCCTCAACCCCCGCGACAGGTGCGCCTGTGGACCGTCGAACGACGACGGCGACGGCGATCCAATCAGTCCTCAAAGCAACTGAACCCACCGACGATCTAATCAGGTCGCACAGCACCGACCACGACAAGACGGATCTTGACGGATACAACCCTGACACCGCCAGTTATGTCTCATACTGCTCTGTTGAATTCGCAGAATACGTCAGACATTCACAGGATAAAAATATATTTGATGTGCTTAATGTCCCAATATGCCTAATCGCCGAGACATTATGCAGTTCTCTCGACGGGAGATACTTCGGACGGGTGTCGTGGCTGGTATCAGTGTAGGTGGACTCGGGGTAAGTCACACAGTAGCGGCACAGAATACCAGTGGTGGCACTAAACGGTTGGAGTGGGCCTTCGAGACTGGCTCGGACGTAGACTCGTCGCCGACGGTGGCCAACAGCACCGTCTATGTCGGGAGCGACGACAACAACCTGTACGCGGTGGACGCTGGGGATGGCACCGAACAGTGGGCCTTCGAGACCGGCTCGGAAGTGCCCTTTTCGCCGACAGTGGTCGACGGCACCGTCTACGTCGGGAGTATCGACAACAGCCTGTACGCGGTGGATGCGGCCACCGGTGACGAACAGTGGATCTTCGACGCGAACCGTGCAGTAACCACGTCGCCGACGGTGGCCGATGGCATCGTCTACGTCGGGAGTATCGACAACAACCTGTATGCAGTGAATTCGGCCACCGGTGACGAACAGTGGGCTTTCGAGACGGGCGACTATGTGTACTCTTCGCCGACGGTGGCCGATGGCATCGTCTACGTCGGGAGTAACGACAACAACCTGTACGCGGTGGATGCGGCCACCGGTGACGAACAGTGGGCTTTCGAGACGGGCGACTCTGTGTACTCGTCGCCGACAGTGGCTGACAGCACCGTCTACGTCGGGGGTAGCGATTTTCACCTGTACGCGGTGGATGCGGCCACCGGTGACGAACAGTGGGTCCTCGAAACGAACGCCGGATTCTCGTCGCCGACGGTGGTCGACGGCACCATCTACGTCGGGAGCGACGACAACAACCTGTACGCGGTGGATGCGGATAGCGGGGACCAACAGTGGACCTTCGAGGCTGGCTCGGAAGTGGATACGTTGCCGACGGTAGTCGATGGCACCGTCTACGTCGGGAGTAACGACAACAACCTGTACGCGGTGGATGCGGGCGACACATCGAGTTCGGGCTTTGACCCGACAGTCCACGGCTTTGGCTTCCCTAATTGGGACCTCAAAGAGGCAACAGAGCCGAATTTCCCGGGCCATAATCACAACGAGATTTCCCTACAAGAGGTCCGCGACATTATTGAGACTTCATGGCCTGAAAAAATCGAGGAAATGGAATCAGTCGAGTTCCCTGGTAGTGGCTTGGCAATTGACGCGATAGTTCTTCAGATATATCTCGGGGTGAATCAGGGTACAGCAACGAATGGGCACTGCTACGGGATGACATATGCAGCTGAGGAGTACTACCAGTCACCGAACCAACTCCCTAGTAGTGCGGCTGTCGCTAGTGATATTCCCGATCCAACAGGGAAAAATACCTCTGTCGGTGACAAGATAGACTTCTATCAGAACTCACAAACCCTCAATCTTAGCGTCTGGACCACGTATCAACTAGGTTCTAGTTCACAGGATATTGACTATCAGAGACAGTTGGAGGCAATGATGAACGCGATCGACGAAACAGGAACTGCCGGAGTGACCCTGTACGACAGCAATAGCGACTCAGTTCATCAGATTCTAGCAACTGGATACACATCCGACGAGAACACCGTCGAAGTAGAGGTATACGATCCGAACTATTCGGCCGACTCAGAAGCATACAATCTAGAGAATTCGGCTGTTTCAGTAGTCTTCAATAGAACCGGGTCACATACAACAGTCCAGTCGTATCTCGGCAGGTACGATCGAATCCTGTACTCGAACACCGACAGGCGTGTCGACTTGACTAGCATGCTTAGGTCGGAGCAAACGAGAGAGTGGTTCAAGTCCATGCTAACGGATGTAGTCGCGTTCGCGACCCAATCACCCGTGGACCTGACAGTAACCGATGTCGATGGCAATGAGCTCTCGAGGATGACAGCGGAGGGAATGTCTTTGGAACCTACCGAGTACGACCACCTACGGACGGACTTCGGTTCGCAGGCTAGCGAGTACGAGGTTGAGCTTACCGGCACGAACGACGGTGAGTACACACTCGAGGTACAGGGTAGGCGGGCCGACGGAACACGACTCTCGACCAGCGTCGTCGGCGAGATCTCAGAAGGGGAGACACATCGGTATCAGGCCGTACTGCCAGACGAATCTGGAGAGCAGGGCCGCCTAGAATCAGTGACTGATGGTGATGGTGAGGAGGGAGAGCCTACGATTGTCGGACTGGCTGCTGGCGGGGCCGTGGCCGGTGGTCTCGGATATGGCCTCTATCGAAGAATCTCTGAAAACGAAGACTCTGCTGAACGTAATGAGGAAGAAAGCAACTGAGGGGCTTAACCAGGCCGGGTGTGTCCACTCATCGACGCTAGTGTTCGGGTTCGACTCAGTGTGGCCCTCTTTTATTTACCCAGAATATCTAGAGGAATAATACTGAGCTATATGTGGACCGAGCCAAGCAAATGATAGATGACCGGCTCTGTTGAAATCCTATTCTTCAGACACATTATCGACTGAAACAGCCGGTCAATGTGAGCTGTATATTGGCCGCCGAGGGGGCCCACCAGATCGGAATGGTGTTCTGATAGTTGTGCGAGATACACCGCGAAGTCGATCAGGAGAAAGCGACCCCACCGGAGAGTCAGGTCAGGAACCGCAGCAGCCAAATTGATGCGAGACTGGCGGCTACTGTTCGAACTCTGCTTCAACTTCGTCAGCTATCACTTGGAGATCTGACTTCCGGAAAATAGAGTCGTCGGCTGCCTCCATTGAATCTGAGATACCGACGTTCGCACGGATAAGCCGGCGCATTTGTGATGTTGATGATCGCCTTGTGTCGTCAACATCGGTTTCGAGTAACTCACAAATCGCTTGTAGCTCCTCCTTCGTGAATGACGCCTTGACCTCCCGTTCGAAACGATCTGTCGCTACTCGGATCGCGTTCCGAAGTTCTTGGACAGTAGGGCTCATGACTCTCTACTCTTCTTCTATCTCCCTCAAAGTTCCTGCTCAATTGTAGCGGAACGGTTTTATAAATTCCCACTAAGACTCTTGTCTATTCCTAAACAGGTACTGAGCGGTTAGGTGTATGAAATATCAACTACAGAGGGTTTCAACAAAACCCATCAGTCGGAAACACACTCGTCGATCTCAGGCTGGCATCGAGAGCGATGAAGACAATCTCGAAAGCCAGCAGGTTCACACCAACATCGAGCAGTTCACTCAGACTCTAGAATAACTCGGGTGAAAAGGGGCACTACGCCCCTCAGTCAGAAGTTGACCACTCCGACCCTGACGATACACACGGTTTCAAATGGGACTGACAAGACAGACTACATAATGTATAAGTCAGATCTTCAGGACGGCGTTTCAAGCAAGATCATTGACGGCAAGGTGTCGTTGCTGAACCTGAGCATCACGGACAACGAGCTGGCCATCATCGTTGACATCGGTGAGACTGACGCAGCTTACACGGCTGACGAAGCGCGAGGGTTGGCGAACAGTCTCAAGTCCATCTCGGACCAGCAATGGGACGTAGACAACGAGGACATCGACGTCGACATCGCCAAAGTTGATCGTGTCGCCTTCGCGCGTTTCGTATAGTGTCACGTCGTGTGTTTCGATCGCGTCGAGATACTCGGCATAGGTTTGGGTGCTTGATGCGATACCGGGGTCGTATACCGTTCCAATCCCGTCGGCTTCTGTTTCGTAATACTCAATGATCGCGGCGTTTCCACCGATGTGATCCGCGTCACTGTGTGATGTTACGAGGTGGTCGATCCGGGAGATATCGTGACGTTGGAGATATGCGAGTACGTGCTCGCCGTTGTCGTTATAGTGGCCCGTATCGACGAGCATCGTCTCACCGGTTGGGCTCGTAATGAGCGTGCTGACCGATTGACCGACGTTGATATAGTGGACCGCGACACTCCCATTTGTGCTGACAGTCGACGATTCGTTCGTCGGCTCTGGGGAAGCAGGCGACGAGTCACCAGAGAGCCCACCAGCACAGCCGGCGAGAATTACTATGCCGGCGACGAGGAGGAGCGTAGTGAAGTTCCGTGGTGATTCCATGGTCACAGTGGACGCTGGTTGGGTGTAAAGCTGCGCGACTCTGCCAAGATAACTACATGCGGGTTGCTACGGTCTACCTTTCACCACCTAGATTTTCCATTTCAAAGGCTTCTTCGAGTAGAGTTGCGAGAGTACGTAGATTATCTATAGCATGCGGTTTGATTTGCATCGGCAGCTGTTCTGTTTCCTTTTTCTTTTTCCACAGAGTCACCACAACATCAGAATCTCCATATGGGTCTGGCAACGCAGCTGTAATCCATGCTGTCACGGTTGGCGACCCGTTCAACCATCTCTTACTGAGCTCATGCCATTCTGAATCACAGTCGTCCGGTGACGGTCGGTCCTCACCGAACGCTTTACGCTCCAAATCGTTAGCAAAGGATCTGAGTTTCACAACGTCATCTGGAACAACCTGAACGGCAAGCGAATCGCTCTTGCCCCGCCCAGTTGCCTTCCCAAGCGAGAACGTTAGATGACCGTCTGGCGATCTAGAAATTCGAGCGCTTCCTCGTCGCTTGAGGTCTTTCTCCGCGATAGTAACCCACTCTCCCGACTTATCGAACGACATCCAGTAGTCTGCAGGAATCGGGATTTCAATATCTACAGTTGGTTTCTTCTCCTGTAAGAGCCACCGCGTCACGTCTGGATACCCTTCCGTCCTGTATCGGTCTGGGAGGGCATACGGCCACACCGAGAGAATACCGGAGAGATCAACATCATGCGTGGTAAAGTCGTCTTCCTCAAGCCAGGCAACGCTGTAATCCCGATTAAGATAGTGCTCTATCACACCTGCTTTGTCTTTTCCTTGATTGCGGTACTGGGCTTCAACTGCGATTCCTTTGCCGTATGGATCACACGGCTCAGGAAATTCTAATAGTACATCAGGAATATGTCCCTCGAGGTTGGATTCGAGTTCAATAGTCGCCTCTGGGTAGTCATTTGCCAGCCGTGCGTATGCGATGGATTTCATCTTGTGATGTATCTCGGACTCCCCAGGACAGTCACCATCACCACTATCGGATCCACTCCCGCCTCTGTTCCCGCCGCCCTTGTGACTGAAGTGCCGAGAGACGAAAGCATTCCCACGGTGGTGAGACCGGACTACCGACATTTTCTCACCACAACCTGAACACTCAACTGTCGTTCCATCCGGTACCTGTGGAGGGAGTACCTCGTCTCCATTCAACAGTCCAAGATATGGCATATTATTGATCTGATTATGTTTTCAACTCACTCCAATCACGAATCCACTTCTACCACCGGCTGTGATCTACACACAATCGGCGAAGAGCCTCTCGCACTATCGAAAAGTCGATATCTCTCGCAATCCCCCAGACAGACAGGTTCCCCATTTCCGACCTCACAACCGATTAGCCAATGATCTAGCATAGAAGTAAGTACAACCAGTACGGAACTTGGATGACTCCCTCACCGAGAGCCTCAATTGGTTGTCTGCCGCGAACTGTGTCACCAACGAGGAGGAAGCCAAGCGGCACGTCATACATTTCTTTGAACTCTCGAATCGCTTTGAGCGACTCCTCACGCTCGCGTGACTGATACGCTAGCCCAATCGGGACGGGAGTGCCATCCACCTCGAAGACAAAGTCGACCTCACCCTCCTGGCCGCGCCAGTACTGGACAGCTGGCGGTTCATTATTACCTTGCACAGCGTTGATCCCGTAGGCAAACCGCATCGTATGGTCGAACGCGGCGACGCGAGCAAGGTCAGCCTCACGGTCAAAATCATTGCGGACGGTCGAGGCGTCGCCGTCGGCGAGCGCTGTCACCCGCCCTGTGTCACGG
>ENA-ORCR01000748-ORCR01000748.1-marine-metagenome-genome-assembly--contig:-NODE-748-length-13489-cov-7.672532_pt1 | contig 13489 bp, 11 predicted proteins | sample MGYA00237782_ERZ508514 | MGnify/ENA primary metagenome ERZ508514 (study PRJEB26185, sample SAMN06268960) | marine metagenome | isolation source: Eden Landing Ponds, San Francisco, CA, USA | place...
AGGTGGCACGCTGAAAGACGGTGCATGAACGTATCAGACGCCATGACGCCGCGGTCGGATCTCGTCGTCGTCGAGATCCCGGGCAGCCGGAACGACGTGCTGGAGTACATCCAGGAGTACGGCTTCTCGTCGGTGCCGGTCGTGAAGGACGTCGACGGCGACGAGGTGTACCGCGGCCTCGTCTCCCGGGACGACCTGATCGAGCAGCCGGACGAGGACCAACTCGCGCTGCTGATGCGCGAGGTGCCGACGGTGGGCGCCGACGACGCGATCGGCGACGCCGCCGCCACGATGGTCGCCGAGGACTCGCGCCGGCTCCCGGTCGTCGACAGCGATTCGCTCGTCGGCATCCTCACCGTCACCGACGTGGTGCGGGCCATCGCCCGCGGCGAGATCGACGGCGACACCGAGGTCGAGGGGCTCGCGACCCGCGCGGTCAACGCGACCCACACCGAGACCCCGCTGCCGGTCGCGGAGCGGGAGATCGGGCTGGCGAACGTCCCCTACGCCGTGGTGCTCGACGACGACGCCGGGCTCGCCGGCATGCTCACCGAGGTCGACGTGCTCGAGGTCGCCCGCGTCGTCGAGGGCGAGGCCAGCACGGGCGACTCCATCGCCGAGCAGGACTCCGAGTGGTCCTGGGAGGGGATCAAGGCGACCGGCGCCCGCTACCTCCCGACCCGGAACGTGGAGCTACCGGTGGGAGCGACGCGCCACTTCATGACCGAGGACCTCGTCACGGTCAGCGGGGCGCGGACCGCCAAGGAGGTCGCACAGGAACTCATCAGCAACGACATCGAGCAGGTCCCGCTGGTCAACGGCACCGACCTCGACGGCATCGTGCGCGACGTGGACCTGCTGGAGGGCCTTTAAATGGCGTCCGAGGCGATCGTCGAGCTGGCGAAGCGGCGCGGGTTCTTCTTCGGCTCGAACGGCGCGTACGGCGGCACCGCCGGGTTCTACACCTTCGGCCCGCAGGGCGCGGCGCTGAAGAAGAACGTCGAGGACGCGTGGCGCGACCGGTTCACCATCCGGGAGGGGAACCGCGAGATCGAGGCGCCGACGATCATGCCGGAGCCCGTCTTCGAGGCGTCCGGCCACCTGGAGGGGTTCGACGACATGCTCGTCGAGTGCCCCGAGTGCGGCGAGTCCCACCGCGCCGACCACCTCGTCGAGGCGGTCACGGAGATCGAGGACGCCGAGGCGCTGCCCGGCGAGGAGGTCGAGGCGCTCATCGCCGACAACGAGATCGCCTGCCCGTCCTGTGGCACCCCGCTCGCGGGCGAGACGGTCGAGGACTTCAACCTCATGTTCGCGACCGACATCGGCCCCGGTGACGGCCAGCCCGGCTACCTGCGACCGGAGACCGCCCAGGGGATCTTCGTGGAGTTCCCGCGGCTGAAGGAGTACGCCCGCGGGAACCTCCCGTTCGGGATCACCCAGATCGGCCCGGCCTACCGCAACGAGATCTCGCCTCGCGGCGGCCTCCTCCGGCTGCGCGAGTTCACGCAGGCCGAACTGGAGCAGTTCATCGACCCCGAGGACGACGAGCCGCCGCTGGACCGCGTGCGCGACGTGTCGGTCCGGCTGTACCCCGCGACCGAACAGGAGGCCGAGGACGGCGAGTACGTCGAGACGACGGTCGGCGAGGCGGTCGACGAGGGAGTCATCGGCTCCCCGTGGGTCGGCTACTACCTCGGCGTCGCCAAGCAGTGGTACGACCGGGTCGGCGTCGACCTCGACCGCTTCCGGTTCCGCCAGCACCTCGCGGGCGAGCGCGCCCACTACGCGGCCGACTGCTGGGACGCGGAGAGCGAGGTCGACGGCGACTGGATCGAGATCGCGGGCTTCTCGTACCGCTCCGACTACGACCTCTCGAAGCACGGCGAGCACGGCGACGACTCCTTTACCGTGTTCAAGCGCTACGACGAGCCGAAGACGGTCGAGCGCGCCACCGTCGACCCCGACATGTCAGTCCTCGGTCCCGAGTTCGGCGGGGACGCCGCCGCGGTCGCCGACGCCCTCGAAACGCTCGCAGAGCGCGACCCCGACGCCTTCGACGGCGAGACGGTGTCGGTCGAGGTCGGCGAGGGCGCCGACGCCGAGACCCACGAGGTCGACGCCGACGTGGCGAACTTCTCGGTCGAGACGCTGACCGAGAACGGCGAGCACCTCACGCCGCACGTCGTCGAGCCCTCCTTCGGCGTGGGGCGGACGGTCCAGACCCTGCTGGCGCACGCCTACAGCGAGGACGAGGTCGACGGCGAGGAACGCACCTACCTCTCTCTGGAGCCCGAGGTCGCGCCGCAGGACGCCGCGGTCTTCCCGCTCGTGACCAACGACGAGCGGCTCACCGAGCTGGCCGACCGCGTCGCCGCCGACCTCCGCGAGGCGGGGCTTGCGGTCGCGTACGACGACTCCGGCTCGATCGGGCGTCGCTACCGCCGGCAGGACGAGGTCGGCACCCCGTTCTGCGTCACGATCGACCGCGACGGGATCGAGGGCGACGGCGACGACACGGTGACAGTCCGGGAGCGCGACTCCGCGGCGCAGGTCCGCGTCCCGGCCGCGAAGCTGGCCGAGGAGCTGGCCGCGCTCCGCGCCGGCGGCGAGTTCGACGCGCTGGTGGACCGCTACGAGACCGTCGCCACCGACGTCGAGACCAACTGATCCGTGCCCCTCCCGGCGGCGGAGTGGCGGGCCGACGTGGAGTTCGAGCGGCGGCTGGTCCACTTCGGCGGGACGCTGTACCCCGCCCCGTTCCTGCTCGGGTGGCTCACGTGGGCCGAGACCCGGTACTTCCTCGCGGCCGCGCTCGCCGTCGTCGCCTTCTTGGAGTTTCTCCGGCTCGTCGTCGGGCTCGACCACGCCGTCTATCGGCACCTCACCCGGGAGTACGAGTCCGACAGCGTCGCCGGCTACGCGCTCTACCAGGTGAGCATGACCGGCGTGGTCCTCCTGTTAGAGCCGACGCTCGCGATCCCCGCGATGTGGATGCTGTCGGTCGGTGACCCCGTCAGCGGAGCGCTCGGGGACAACGACGCGACGGAGTCGAAACGCCCCGTCGCGTGGGTCGCGATGTTCCTCGTCAGTTTCGCGCTGGCGCTCCCCTTCACCGTGCCGGCGTTCGGGACGGGCGTCGGCGTCGCCGCCGCCCTCGCCGGCGCGGTTCCCGCCGCGGTCGCCGACGGGCTCCCGCCGGTCATCCGGGGCGTCGCCGTCGACGACAACCTCACCATTCCGCCCGCCGCGGTCGGCGGGATGTCCCTCGCGGTCGCGGTGTTGGCGTAGGCGTTCGATCCGTAGGCGTTCGATCGGCGAGCGGACGAGGGCGCCCAGTCACTCGCAACGGTTTATACTGCCCCCGCTCACATCTCGATCCATGACCGAGAACGGGGACGCGCCTGACGAGGGCTCCGACGAGGGCGCGCTCGACGAGGATCTCCGAGTGCCGGCCTGCGAGCGCTGTCCGGCGCTCGTCGAGTCGCGGAGCCGGATCGTCGACGGCGTCGGCCCGACCGACGCGGACCTGCTGTTCGTCGGCGAGGGGCCGGGCGCACGGGAGGACGAGCGGGGCGAACCCTTCGTGGGCCGGTCGGGCGACGTGCTCGACGACGCGCTTCGCGACGCGGGGCTCGCGCGGTCCGACGTGCGGATCACCAACTGCGTCCGGTGCCGCCCGCCCGACAACCGAGATCCGACGACGGAGGAGCTAGCGAACTGCCGCGGCCACCTCGACGCCGAGATCGACCGGCTCGACCCGGATCTGATCGTGACGCTCGGGAAGGTGCCGAGCGAGCACCTCCTCGACCGGTCGGTCGCGATCACCTCGGAGTCGGGCGAAGTCGTCGACGCGCGGATCGCGGGGGCGTCGCGGCGCGTGCTCCTGTCGGTTCACCCGGCGGCGACGCTGTACGACCGGAGCCAGCGCGACGGCTTCTTCGAGACCATCGCGCGGGCGGGGGAACTGAGCGGCGCCGGGAGGCGAAGCGAGAGCGGCGGTGACGGGCAGTCGCGGCTCGGCGAGTTCTGAGTCGAACGGCCCGGCGAGTTCTGAACCGAATAGCTCGGCGCGCGATCGACCGACTGTCACAAGGGAAACCGACTTTTCCGTCCCCCTCGGAGGGGACGTATGAGCACCTTCGAACCGCCCGCGGAGACGCTGGCGGACGTGGTTCTGGTCGACTACGGCCTCGGGAACCTCCGATCGGCGACTCGGGGGCTGGAGCGCGCGGGCGCGTCGGTCGAGATCACCGACGACCCCGAGGCGTTCGCGGCCGCCGACGGCGTCGTCCTCCCGGGCGTCGGCGCGTTCCGCGAGGGGATGGAGAACGCCGGCCCCCTGCGCGAGGCGCTGACCGACCACGCCGACGCCGGTCGCCCCCTCTTCGGGATCTGTCTCGGGATGCAGATGCTTCTCACCTCCAGCGAGGAGGCTGACCACGAGGGGGAAGGCGAGGTGACGGGGCTCGATCTGATCCCCGGCACCAACGTCCGGTTCGACGTCGACCGCAAGGTCCCGCACATGGGGTGGAACGAACTCGAAATCGAGCGCGACCACCCGATCGTCGCGGGCGTGGAGGGCGAGCACGCCTACTTCGTCCACTCCTACTACGCCGCGCCCGACGACCCGGACGCGGTCGTCGCCACCGCGGACTACGGGGTCGACTTCCCCGCCGTCGTCGCCAACGAGGCGGGCAACGTGTTCGGCACCCAGTTCCACCCCGAGAAGAGCGGGGAGACGGGGCTCCGTATCCTCCGGAACTTCGTCGAGTACTGCGCGGAGCGATAGCCTCCGGGGATGGCCGACGACCGCCACCCCGTCAGGCTCGGCGTCGACGTGGGCGGCACGTTCACCGACGTGGCGCTCGTCGTCGGCGACGACCTCACGACCGCGAAGGTCCCGACGACGACCCCTCAACACGCGGGCGTCCTCGACGGCGTCCGCGAGGCCTGCGACGCGGCCGGGGTCGCCCCCGCCGACGTGGATTCGTTCGCGCACGCGACCACGGTCTCCGTCAACGCCCTCTTGGAGCGCGACGGCGCCCGGACCGCGCTCGTGACGACCGCCGGCTTCCGAGACGTGCTGGAGATCGGTCGGCAGACCCGGCCCGCGCTCTACGACCTCGACGCCGAGAAGCCGGACCCGCTCGTCCCCAGACGGCGCCGGTTCGAGGTGGACGAGCGCGCGACGACCGAGGGCATCGAGCGCGCCGTCGACCCTGACGGAGTCCGCGATCTGGCGACGCGGATCGCCGAGAGCGACGCCGAGAGCGTCGCGGTCTCGCTCCTGCACGCGTACGCGCACCCGGAGAACGAGGCCGCGGTGGCCGAACTCCTCCGCGGCGAGTTGGACGTTCCCGTCTCCGCCTCCCACGACGTGCTCGCGGAGTTCCGGGAGTTCGAGCGCACGGCGACGACCGCCGCCGACGCGTACCTGACGCCGGAACTCGACGACTACCTCGGGCGGATCGTCGCGGGCGCCGAGGACCTCGGGCTCCCCGAACCGCGGGTGATGCGCTCGAACGGCGGCGTCGCCGACGCGGAGACGGTCCGGGAACGCGCCGTGACGACGGTGCTGTCCGGCCCCGCCGCGGGCGTCGTCGGCGCGGCCGCGGTCGCGGGCGGCGAGACGCTCGGCGGGCAGGAGCCGGATGGCTCCTCCTCCGTCTCGTCCGCCGCCGCCGTCACCTTCGACATGGGCGGCACGTCGAGCGACGTGAGCCTCGTGCGCGACGGGCGCGCCGAGCGCGCCGCGGAGACGACCATCGCCGGCGTCCCCCTGCGAACGCCGACGGTCGACGTGGAGACGGTCGGCGCGGGCGGCGGCTCGATCGCGTGGACCGACGCCGGGGGCGCGCTCCGCGTCGGCCCGGAGTCCGCCGGCGCGGAGCCCGGACCCGCCTGCTACGGGAAGGGCGGGACCGAACCGACCGTCACCGACGCCGACGTCCTCCTCGGCTACATCGGTCCGGACGCGGCGCTCGGCGGCGACCTCTCGCTGGACGTCGACGCGGCCCGCGAGGCGCTCGACCGGCTCGCCGACGCGGCCGGGATCGAGGGAGAGGACGGCCTCGACGCGCCCACCGCCGCCGCTCGCGGCGTCTACCGCGTCGCCAACGCGACGATGGCGCGGGCGATCCGGTCCGTCACGGTCGAGCGCGGCCGCGACCCCCGCGCGTTCGACCTCGTCGCGTTCGGCGGCGCCGGGCCGATGCACGCGGCGGCGCTCGCCGATCGGCTCGGCGTCGAGCGCGTGATCGTCCCCGGACCGGCCGGCGTGCTGTCGGCGTACGGGCTGCTCGCGGCCGACGAGACCCACGACGCCGCCCGCACCGTCCGGCTCGCGTTGGGGGACGCGACTCGGGGAGATATCGCCGACGCCTTTGCGGCACTGACCGACCGCGTCCTCGCGGACGTCTCCGACCCCGAGGCGGCGCGGATCGAACTGGCGGCGGACTGTCGGTACGCCGGGCAGAGCTTCGAACTGACCGTCGACGCCGGAAGCGACGAGGCGGAGGCCGCCCCGGCCACCCCCGACGCGCTCGCCGAGCGCTTCGCGGCGGCCCACGAGCGCGCCTACGGCTACCGCCTCGACGCCGACGTGGAGGCGGTCACGCTCCGAACCACGGCGACGGTCGACGTCGACGCTCCGACCGTCTCACGGACCGGTGAACTCGACGCGGAACGGGGGGCCCGCGAGGCCGTCTTCCCCGACGTCGGCGCGGTCGAGGCGACCGTCTACGACCGCGACGCGCTGGGGATCGGAGCCACCCTCGACGGGCCCGCGGTGCTCGCGGGCGCCGAGAGCACGACCGTCGTCCCGCCCGCGTGGGGCGGTCGCGTCCGGCGGGACGGAACGGTGGTGCTGGAGCGCGACGAGGGACGCGCGAGACAGACGAGAGGTGACGGTCGATGACCGACGACGAGAACGGGACCGCGACCGCCGCCCTCGATCCGGTGACGCTGGAGGTCATCCGTAACCAACTGGAGGGCGTCGCCGAGGAGATGGGGACGGTGCTGATCCGCGGGGCGTACTCGCCGAACATCACGGAGCGGCGGGACTGCTCCACCGCGCTGTTCGACGCCGACGGGCGGATGGTCGCGCAGGCGGAGCACATCCCGGTCCACCTCGGTGCGATGCCGGAGGCGGTCGCGGCGGTCCGGGATCGAGAGCCCGCCGCCGGCGACGTCTTCGTCCTCAACGACCCGTTCACGGGCGGGACGCACCTCCCGGACGTGACCCTCGTCTCGCCGCTGGCGCTCGACGGCGACGTGGTCGGCTTCGCCGTCTCCCGCGCGCACCACGCCGACGTGGGGGGAATGACCCCCGGGAGCATGCCGGCCGGCGCCCGCGAGATTTACCAGGAGGGGCTTCGGATCCCGCCGACACGGCTCGTCGACGGGGGAGAGCGCGTCGACGACGCCTTCGATCTGATCTTCGCGAACGTGCGGAACCCGGCGGAGCGGCGCGCCGACTTCGAGGCGCAACTCGCCGCCAACGAGCGGGCCGAAGGTCGGCTCCGCGACCTCGCTGATGAGCACGGCCGCGAGCGGCTGGAAGACGCCTTCGACGCCGTGATCGACTACTCCCGAGAGCGGACGACCGCCGCGATCCGCGACCTGCCGGACGGGACCTACGAGGCCGACGACGCCCTGGAGGGCGACGGCGTCACCGACGCGGACCTCCCGATCCGCGCGACGGTGACGATCGACGGGGAGTCGCTGGCGGTCGACTTCGCGGGCAGCGCCGACCAGGTCGCGGGGAACTGCAACGCGCCCCTCGCGGTCGCGAAGAGCGCGGTCTACTTCGCCGTGCGCTGCGTCACCGACCCGGAGATTCCCCCGAACCACGGGTGTTACGAGCCGGTGTCGGTGTCGGCGCCCGCGGGATCGATCCTGAACCCCGAGCCGCCCGCGGCGGTCGTCGGCGGGAACGTCGAGACGAGCCAGCGCGCGGTCGACGTGGTCCTCGCGGCGCTCGGCGAGGCGGCTCCCGATCGGGTGACTGCGGGGGGACAGGGGACGATGAACAACCTCACGATCGGGAATCGCGGCGGTAAGGGCGGGGACGTCGAGAGCAACTCCGCCGAGCCGTTCACCTACTACGAGACGATCGGTGGCGGGTTCGGCGCGCGCCCGGACATCGACGGGATGGACGGCGTGCAGGTGGGCATGACGAACACCCTCAACACGCCCGTCGAGGCGCTGGAGGCGGCGTACCCGCTCCGCGTGGAGCGGTACGCCTTCCGCCCAGACAGCGGCGGCGACGGTCGCCACCGGGGCGGACTCGGACTGGAGCGGTCCGTTCGCGTCGAGACTCCGGCGACGGTCTCGCTGCTGACGGAGCGTCGCCGACACGCGCCCGCGGGTCGCGAGGGCGGCGAGCCGGGCGCGGTCGGCGAGAACCTGATCGACGGCGAGCCCGTCTCCGCGAAAGCGACCGTCGACGTGGAGGCCGGGACGACGGTGACGGTCCGAACGCCGGGCGGCGGCGGGTACGGCGACCCCGCGGAGCGCGATCCGGCGGCGAGAGAGGAGGACCGCAGGAACGGGAAGGCGTCGGGAGACCCCGACGAAGAGAACTGACGCCGCGCCCTACAGCCCGTCGTACGGCCCGGGCTTCGCGGCGGTGAGGCGGTCGACCTGCTCGTCGGACAGGTCGATCCGGGCGGCCGCGAGGTTCTCCGCGAGCTGGTCAGTCGTGCGCGCGCCGACGATGGGCGCGGTGATGCCGTTGCGGTGCGCGAGCCAGGCGAGCGCGGTCTGGGCGGGCGTGGCGTCGACCTCGTCGGCGACGGCGTCGAGTTCGTCGTGAACGTCGAAGTTCTCCTCCGTGAGGTACGCCTCCTGGAAGCGGCTCGACTCGGCGGCCTTCGACTCCTCGGGGAGGTCCTCGTCGCGGTCGTACTTCCCGGTCAGGAACCCCTGCCCGAGCGGGCTCCACGGGGAGACGGCGAGGGTGCGCTGGCGCGCGAACTCCAGGTAGTCGCCCTCGACCTCGCGGTCGACGAGGTTGTAGCGCGGCTGGAGCACGGTGAACGGCTCCCACCCCTCGCTCCGGGCGATCTGGTTGGCGCGGGCGACCTTCCACGCGTTCGGGCGAAGCGTGGAGGCGCCGAGGTAATGGACCTTCCCGGACTCGACGAGCCCGTTCAGCGTCTTCATCAGTTCGCGGGCGGGCGTCTCGTCGTCCCACCGGTGGATGTAGAGGACGTCGAGGTAGTCGGTGTCGAGCCGGTCGAGGAGGGCGTCGACGCGGTGGCGGACGTTCTTGCGGTTCGTGCCGCGGCTGTTCGGGTCGCCGTCGCGGATCTGCCAGTACACCTTCGACGCGACCGTGTAGCGCTCGCGGTCGCGCTCGGCGAGCCAGTCGCCGATCCAGCGCTCGCAGTCGCCGCCCCCGTACACGTCGGCGGTGTCGATGTAGCGCCCGCCGGCGGCCTCGTACCCGTCGAGCAGTTCGTGGGCGCGGGCCTCGTCGATCTCGACGTTGCCCGCCTCGGTCACGCGGCCGAACCGCCACGTGCCGAGCTGCAGTTCGCTCGTCCGGAGGCCGGTCCGACCGAGCGGGACCGTATCGAGGTCGATCTCGTCGAGCTCTGGTGCCATCGCTCGATCGGTCGCGCGCGTCGCCGAAAAACCTACAGCAAGCGAACGTACCGTGTGAACGAGGCGCAGGCCGGAAGCGAGGCCGCCGCGGCGTGGAAGCCCAGATCGGGAGCGAGTCCGCCGCAGCGCGGTCACCAGGGCTCGTTCTTCAGCCCGACCGCGTACGCGCCGACGTTCGTGACGACGTGGAGGATCGGCGTCATCACGAGCACGACGACGAGGACTGACGGGGTGAACACCGCGAGCGCCCAGTCGGTGTCGACGACGAAGACGGCCGCGAGCGCGACGACGACGAAGTCGAGTTGGTCGAGCCCCGGGAACGCCGCCCCGCGCTCCCGACCCGACCGGCGCTTGAGGAAGGAGGCGCCGATGTCGCCGCACATCGCGCCGAACGCGAGCGCCACCGCAGCCGGGAGCGCGAACGTCGGGAGGGCGACGCCGATCGCGGCGCTCGCGGGCTCCGAGACCGCGTTGAGCGCGAGCGCGAGGACGACTCCGGCCAGGGTGCCGACCGCGGTGCCGCGCCACGTCTTCCCGTCGCCGAGCAGGCGGGCGCCGCGCCACTCGCGGCCGCCGTCGATGGGACGGCCGCCGCCGGCGAGCACCGCGGCGTTGTTCGGCACGTAGGCGGGCAACATCGCCCAGAACGCGGTCGCGACGAGCGAACCGATCATACCCGACCGTCTCCCGTCGGGAGTATATAAATCCCGGATCGAGCCGGGGTCGGCGGGAGATGATGGGGCCCCCGCGATAACAGTCAAGTCGCTACCGGCCCGAGTACGCGTATGATCCCTCCGATCGCGCGGCGGTTCGTGGCCGGCGAGAGCGTCCCGGAAGCCCTCGAACACGCCCGAGCGCGCAACGAGGACGGCGTCGCCGTCGTCCTGAACCTGCTCGGCGAGCACTACGACGACCCCGACGACGCCCGCGCTGACACAGACGCGTACCTCTCGCTCTTGGCGGATATCGCCGACAGCGGGCTCGACGCCTGCGTCTCGGTGAAACCCACTCAGATCGGGCTCGGCGTGTCCGACGCCCCCTTCGAGGAGCACCACCGCGCGATCGTCGCCCGCGCCCACGAGTTGGACGCGTTCGTCTGGTGTGACATGGAAGACGCCGACACCACCGACGCGACCCTCGACGCCTTCGAGTCGATCGCGGCGGAGTACCCGTGGAGCGTCGGCCAGTGTCTCCAGTCGAACCTCAAGCGGACGAGCGACGACATCGAGCGCCTCCGCGACGTGCCCGGTTCGATCCGGCTCGTGAAGGGCGCGTACGACGAGCCGAAGTCGATCGCGTACGCGGAGAAATCGCGCGTCGACAGGGCGTACCGCGAGGACCTCGAACACCTGTTCGAGCATCGCGACCGCGGGGTCGCCGTCGGCTCGCACGACCCCGCGATGATCGCGCTCGCCGACCGACTCGCGCGCGAGCACGGGACCGACTACGAGGTCCAGATGCTCATGGGCGTCCGCGGCGCGGCCCAGCGCGACCTCGCCGCGCAGGGGGTGGACGTGACCCAGTACGCCCCCTACGGGACCAAGTGGCTCTCGTACTTCTCCCGGCGGGTCCGCGAGCGCAGGCAGAACCTGACGTTCGCGCTGCGGGCGGTCGCCGGGCGGTGAGGGGGACGGAGAGTGCGGGTCGGTGACGGCGACAAGAGAGCCCGGACCGGGGAGCGCCGCGCTCGGCGTCGGGCACGTAGAAGCCCCTTTAAGCATTGCCGACAGACATCGACGCGATAGATGTCCACGTGGAAACGCGACTTCGCCAGCGGACTCATCGTGCTGGCTCCCCTGTTGGTGCTGCTGCTTGTCCTCCAGTGGATCTACCGATCCATCGCGTCGATCCCGCTGATAGCGAAGCTCCAGCCGCCGATCATCCCAACGCCCCTCGAACCGGTGTCCCGGGTGATCATCGCGCTGGCGGTGTTCGCGACGGTCGTCCTCGCGGTCGGCTACTTCATGCGGACGACGCTCGGTCGGCTGGCGGAGTCGACCGTCGACGGCGCGATAAACCAAATTCCGGCGCTGCGCGTGGTGTACAACGCCTCGAAGCTCGCGATGGAGACGGCGGTCTCCGGGACCGACGAGCTACAGAGCCCGGTGTACATCGAGACGTGGCCGGGGATCCGCATGACCGCGTTCCGGACCGGGAAGAAGACCCGCGACGGGAAGATCGTCCTGTTCATGCCGACCGCGCCGAACATCACCACCGGCTTCGTCATCGAGGTCGAGCCGGAGCGCATCGAGGAGACCGGCGAGACCGTCGAGGAGGGGATGACGCGCGTCCTCTCGGCCGGGTTCGCCGAGTCCGCGCATCAGGTCCCGGTCGAGGAGGAGCGCCCGCCCGACGGGACCACCGGACGGCCCGGCGGGGTCGGCGGCGTCCGTACCGACGGGACGCCCGGCGAGTCCGACCGCCCGTCTCCGGACGGCGGCGACGGCGAGGGCGACCGCGACTGATCTCGCTTATAAATACGTGAACCAGTCGTCGTGGTCGTCCGTGTGACGCTCCACCAGATCGAAGAAGGCGCTCTGCAGCTCCTCGGTGACTGGACCGCGGGTGCCCGCGCCGATCTCGGTGTCGTCGACCGAACGGATCGGGGTGACCTCGGCCGCGGAGCCCGTGAAGAACAGCTCGTCGGCGGTGTACAGCTGTCCCCGGGAGATGACCGCCTCGTCGTGGACGGTGTAGCCGCGCTCCTCGGCGAGCGTGATGACGGTGTCGCGGGTGATCCCCTCCAGGATCGACTGCGCGAGGCCGGTGGTGTAGATCTCGCCGTCGTTGACCACGAAGATGTTCTCGCCCGGCCCCTCGGCGACGTTCCCCTCCTTGTTCAGGACGATGGCCTCGACGTATCCGTTGCGGCGGGCCTCCTCGCCCGCGAGCATGGAGTTGACGTACAGCCCGGTGGTCTTCACGTTCGTCGGCACCTGCGAGGAGGCGTGTTTCCGCCACGAGGAGACCATCACGTCGACGCCGTCCTCCAACGCCTCTTCGCCGAGGTACGCACCCCACGGCCACGCCGCGAGCACGAGGTCGGTCGGGCAGTCCTTCGGCGAGACGCCGAGCGAGTCGTACCCGTAGTAGGCGATCGGTCGGATGTACGCGGAGTCGAGGTCCTGCCGATCGAGGAGTTCGAGGGTGGCCTCGGTGATCTCCTCGCGGGAGTGCTCGATGTCGAGGTCGTACATCTTCGCGGAGTCGAACAGCCGGTCGAGGTGTTCGTCCCAGCGGAAGATCGCCGGTCCCTGCTCGGTGTCGTAACAGCGGACGCCCTCGAACACGCCGCTCCCGTAGTGGAGCGCGTGGGTCAGAACGTGAGTGGTCGCGTCCTCCCAGTCGAGGTACTCACCGTTCTTCCAGATCGTGTCGACGTCCATCTCGTCGAATCCCATACCGGAAGGTTGCGGTCGGCGGGCTTAAAACTGTAACAACCGGACGGCGGCTTCCGGAACGGTCGTGTCGGACCGGTGCTCGGGGGTGGGTTTCTCCCTCGGTGCTGTTTCCGCCGGACGTCTCCGCGCTCACAGTCGTGTATTTATAAACCGTTGACTGCCGATAGATGGCGAAGACCTCTAACGCCCCAGCCGCTTACTTATAAATAGCTGATAGCGTACCGACGACGAACATCTCCAAGGCCGCAGTCGATCGTTTATAAATAGTTGCTGGAAGATCGACAGCGAACTCTTCTTAAGCCTCAGCCGATCACTTATAAACGATTGCTAGAAGATCGGCAGCGAACTCCTCCAAAGCCCCAGCCGATGAGGCGGGCGCACGCTCGCTGCGCGCTTCGGTCGCTCGCTACGCTCGCTCCCTGTAGTGCTTACGTCCCCTGCGCCCGCCTCATCGGCTGCCCCTTTGTGTCCCACCC